>Ga0070762_10000716_pt1 | contig 14429 bp, 11 predicted proteins | sample HubBroMetageREF2_FD_66726 | JGI IMG/M metagenome (GOLD analysis project Ga0070762, IMG submission 66726) | Reference soil microbial communities from the Hubbard Brook experimental Forest, New Hampshire, USA - Hubbard Brook CCASE Soil... | ecosystem: Environmental > Terrestrial > Soil >...
GGAATCGCTGTCCAATGTGCCGATCCTGTACTCGCGGGGTTTTTCCGATGCGCTCGTCGCGGCGAGCCGGGCCAAGACGATCGGCGCGAAAGCCAGCGCCTTCAGCCGGATCCGTCCGCGCGACCTGCGCCCGGTGGCGCCCGCGATTGCCGAGCCGTCGACAGGCGAGACGATGGGGCAGTCGGCGGACAAGATGGCGAAGATCAATCACATCTCGCGCGAGGATCAGGATCAATTCGCGCTGCGGTCGCACCGATTGGCGGCTGCCGGCACGGCGGACGGCAGGCTCACCGCGGAGATCGCGCCGCTGTACGTCCCGCCGGCGTATGAGACCGTCGTCACGTCCGATAACGGCATCCGCGAGCAGACGAGCTACGACCAGCTCGCCGCACTCAAGCCGGTGTTCGACCGGGCCTATGGCACGGTGACCGCGGGAAACTCCTCGCCGCTCACCGACGGTGCCGCGGCAGTGCTGCTCATGGAGGAGGAGCGGGCGCGGGCGCTGGGATACGTGCCTCTGGCGTTCATACGGTCATACGCGTACGCCGCGCTCGATCCCGGCGAACAACTGCTGCAGGCCCCCGTGCTCGCAGCGCCCGTCGCGCTGCAGCGGGCCGGCCTGTCACTGCGGGACATCAGCCTGGTCGAGATGCACGAGGCGTTTGCCGCGCAGGTGCTCTCCAATCTCCGCGGATTCGAGTCGCCGGAGTGGGCAGCCCGGGCCGGATTCACCACGCCGGTGGGCGAGGTGGATCGCGCGATCCTGAACGTGATGGGCGGCTCGATCGCCCTCGGGCATCCCTTCGGGGCGACCGGCGCGCGCATTCTCACGACCTTGTGCCACGAGTTGGGACGGCGCGACGGCGAGTTCGGGTTGCTGACGGTCTGCGCGGCGGGCGGAATGGGTCACGCGATGGTCATCGAGCGCGCATGAGCACTGCACTCACCGTCGATGTCCGCGATGAAGTCGCGGTCGTGACGCTCGACGTCCCTGGCGCATCGGTCAACACGTTCACCCGCGCGGTGCGGGATGAAGTCGTCACGCTGCTCGACCGGCTCGACCGTGACCAGAGCATCCGCGCCGCCGTGCTGCTGAGCGGCAAGCCGGATGTATGGATCGCCGGCGCGGATGTGGAAGAGCTGATGGAACTCCCGGGGGCCGCCGAGGCGGAGCGGTTGAGCCGACTGGGCCAGGAGCTGATGGATCGGGTCGAGAAGATGCGGACTCCCGTCGTCGCGGCGATCGACGGCGCGTGTCTGGGCGGGGGCCTCGAGCTGGCGCTGGCCTGCGCATACCGCATCGCGACCGAGAACCCCAAGACGCTCCTCGCATTGCCCGAAGTGCAGCTCGGCCTGATCCCGGGCGCGGGCGGCACGCACCGACTGCCGCGCCTCGTAGGCCTCCGTGCCGCGCTCGACATGATCCTCACCGGCAAGAACGTGCGCGCCAGGAAGGCATTGCAGACCGGCCTCGTCGATGAAGTCGTCCATCCGGCGATTCTCCGTGATATCGCGGTGCGCCGTGCGCGCGAATTGGTGGAGGTCGGGGGACGTGACCGGTTGCGGCAGCCGCGTCCGGGCGCACGGCCGCGGGCCGGTGGCACACAGCGGCTCCTGCTGGACCGCAACGCGCTGGGTCGTGCGGTGGTGTTCCGGCAGGCGCGTGAGCAAACGCTCGCGCGGACGCATGGCCACTACCCGGCACCGCTGGCGGCCATCGACGCGATCCGGATCGGATACCTGCAGGGACGCGCGCGCGGTCTGGAGGCGGAGTCACGTCTGTTTGGCGAGGCCGCGGCGAGCGATGTCGCCAAGCAGCTCATCTTTCTGTTCTTCGCCACCAACGCGCTCAAGAAGGATCCGGGCGTCGAGCCCCCCGCGCCGCCCCCGCTCCCGATCCACAAGATCGGCGTGCTGGGCACGGGGTTCATGGGGGCCGGCATCGCGGCGATCGCGGCGCAGCGTGGCGTCTCGGTCCGCTTCAAGGACACCGACCAGACGCGCGTACTCAAGGGCCTGAAGGCCGTGCGCGACATCCTCCACGACCGGCTGGCATCGCGGCAGATCACGCGTCCGGAGTTCGACGATCAGATGATCCTGGTCTCGGGCACCATCGACTATTCCGGATTCGCGAGCGTGCAACTGGTGATCGAGGCCGTGTTCGAGGACCTCGACATCAAGCGGTCGGTCGTGGCGGCGGTCGAGCCCCTCCTGCCACCGGACGCGATCGTCGCCTCGAACACGAGTACGATTCCCATCGAGCGCATCGCGACGGCGTCGGCACGTCCGGAACGGGTGCTCGGCATGCATTTCTTCTCTCCCGTGCACAAGATGCCGCTGCTGGAGGTCATCGTGACGCCGGTGACCGACCCGCAGGTGATCACCACGGTGGTGGCGTTCGGCAAGCGCCTGGGCAAGACCGTCATCATCGTCCGCGACAGCCCGGGCTTCTACGCCAATCGGGTGTTGGCGCCTTACATCAACGAAGCGGCAAAGATGCTCGACGAAGGCGCGGCGGTCGACGCCGTCGACCGCGCGCTCGTCGCGTTCGGTTTCCCGGTCGGGCCGATCACCCTGGTGGACGAAGTCGGTATCGATGTGGCGGGCAAATCCGGCGAGATCATTGCCGGCGCCTATGGCGCGCGGATGGCGCCGGCCGCGTCATTGCAGCGCGTGGTCGCGGCTGGCCGGTATGGGCGAAAGGGCCGGAAGGGGTTCTATCTCTACGATCAGGCGGGCAAGAAACAGGGCGTGGATCCGACCATCTACGGTCTGTTGTCGGCCGGCGCGCAGCGCAGCCTGATGAGCGACGCCGAAATTCAACGCCGCGCGGTGCTCGCCATGATCAACGAGGCGGCCCGGTGCCTCGAGGAAGGCGTGCTGCGGTCGCCGCAGGATGGCGATGTCGGCGCCGTCTTCGGGATTGGTTTCCCTCCATTTCGTGGTGGTCCGTTCCGCTACGTGGATACCCTGGGCGCCGAGGCGGTCGTCCAGCAGCTGGAAGAACTGAATGACCGCTTTCCCCCGCGCTTCGAACCCGCCACGTTGCTCCTCGACATGGCGCGCAAGCGGGAACGATTCTACCCGGACTCGCCGTAGTCGTCACGTCTCCCCTTCCATGCTCAGACAAGCCCTCCTCTACCTCTCATCGCAGCCGCAGGTCTTTCATTTCGTCCGCCACAACCGCGTCGCGAAGAAATTCGCCGAGCGCTTCGTGGCTGGCGAGTCCCTCGAGCAGGTGCTCAACGCCGTCGCGGGCCTCAATGCGAAAGGGATCACCGCGTCGCTCGACCTGCTGGGCGAGAGCGTCCACTCCGAAGCCGAAGCGCGCGCCGCGGGACAGGAATACCAGCGGATGCTCGATCGCATCCATGAGCGCGGCATCGACGCCAATGTGTCGGTCAAGCTCACCGCGATGGGTCTCGATATCTCGGAAGAGCTGTGCGTGACGATCATGCACGACATCCTGGCCCAGGCGCGCGACTATCGCACCTTCGTGCGGCTGGACATGGAGTCGAGCGCGTACGCCGAGCGGACGCTGCGGCTGTTTTACGAGCGCTTCTACCCGATCTATCCGGAGCACGTCGGCATTGTGCTGCAGAGTTACCTGCGGCGGACGGCGGCCGATGTCGAGCGCGCCGTGCAGGCGCGCTGTCGCGTGCGGCTCTGCAAGGGCGCGTACCAGGAGTCGCCCACCGTGGCGTTTCCGGACAAGCGGGAAGTCGACGCGAACTACTCGCAGTGCATGCACCGCCTGATGCAGGAGGGCAAGTATCCAGGCCTGGCCACGCATGACGAGCTCCTGATCGCCGACGCCAAACGGTTCGCCAAGTCCGCGTCGATCGATCCGTCGCGGTTCGAGTTTCAGATGCTCTATGGCGTGCGGCGGGATCTGCAGGAATCGCTGGTGCGCGAGGGGTTTCGGGTCCGGGTGTACGTGCCGTTCGGCACCCAGTGGTACCCGTATCTCATGCGGCGGCTCGCCGAGCGGCCGGCCAACGTGGCGTTCATCGCGGGCAGTGTCCTGCGGGAAGTGGTGCGGGGCCGGCAACGGTGATCGGGCAGCATCTCCCCCCGGACTACGCCCGGGGCGACGAATCCACGGTGGGCGGATATGCGGCCGTGCACGCGCGGCCGCCGGCGTTCGAAGGGCCGGATGGCGCGTCGTACAGCGCGGATATCCTCGTCGATGTCACCGATGAACTCGAGACGCCATGGGCGGCCTATCTGTTTTTCGTGCGCTGGAGCGCCGGCGCGCCGGCGCTCGAAGGGCATGTCGAATCGGGATACGTCGCCCATGGCGCGAGCGAGGCGGATGCCCGCGAGGCAGCGGGCCGGGTCTCGCTGCGCGAGGCCAAGCGAGTGCTGGATGGGCTCGTGCGGGCCGGGCAGAACGGATGATCGTGCCGGCCGCGCATGACGGGTGAAGCCGGCGGGGCGCCGGCCGAGCGCGGCGTCGTGCTGCGAGGTACGGGCGGGGTGTGGGTCGTGCGGACGGCCGGGGGGGAGACGCGAGAGTCCGCGCTGCGAGGGCGCCTCAAGCAAGCGACACAGACCAAGCTGGCCGTGGGCGATGATGTGCTGCTCGAGCCGCAGGCCGGAGACGGCGCGTGGGCCATTGTGGAGATCCTGCCGCGACGGTCGGTGTTGGCGCGTCGTGCGCCCGGCGGCGGGCATGGTGAGCGTGTCGTGGCCGCCAATGTCGATCAGGTCATCGTCGTCTTCGCCGCGGCGCAGCCCGAGCCGCACCTGCGCATGCTCGACCGGTTTCTGGTCGTGGCCGAGGCGAATGGGCTGGATGCACAGATCGTCGTGAACAAGATCGATCTGGCCGGGCTGGAGCCCACCCGCGCCCGATTCGCCGACTATCCCCGCGCGGGCTACGTCGTGCACTTCGCGAGTGTCCGGACCGGCGAAGGTCTGGACGCGCTGCGCGCCGCGCTCGCCGGACGGACATCGGCCGTCAGCGGACCCTCCGGCGTCGGCAAGTCGTCGCTCATGAACGCGCTGTATCCGGGTCTCGACTTACGGGTCGGCGCGGTGAGTGAAGCGGTGAACAAGGGGCGCCACACCACGGTCGGCGCGTGGCTGCATCCGCTGCCCGATGGTGGATTCGTCGCCGACACGCCGGGGCTCCGGGAGGTCGGATTCTGGGGACTCACGCCGTCCGTGCTGGCGACCTGCTTCCCCGAGTTTCGCCCCTGGCAGGAGCACTGCCGGTTCGCCGACTGTACCCACCGAGTCGAACCGGGCTGCGCGGTGCGCGCGGCGGTCGAGCGCGGCGAGATCAGCGCCGCGCGCTATGACAGCTACACCCGTCTCTTCGCGGAACTCACCCAGCCCAGCTAGGAGTCGCGCATGCGGATGAATCCGGCGGCGTACCGGTGCGTATGCCTCGCGGTGGCGGCCGCGGTCTCCGCGACTGCGGCGGGTGCACAATCACCGCCTCCCGCAGATCTCATCGTCACTGGCGCCCGGATCTACACCGTCGATGCCGCGCATCCAATGGCGGAGGCGTTGGCCGTGCAGGGGACGCGCCTGGTGTTCGTCGGATCGGCGAGCGAGGCGCAGGTGTTCCGCGGTCCTGCGACTCGCCTCGTGGATGCGCACGGCGCGACGATCATTCCCGGAATGGTCGATGCCCACGCGCACCTGCTCGACGTCGGGCAAACGCTGCAGCAGGTCAGCCTGTCGGGCGCCGCGACGTATGAGGAGGTCATCGCGCGGGTCGCCGCGCGTGCCCGGACCGCCGCGCCGGGTACCTGGATCCGGGGCTGGGGATGGGATCAGAATCGGTGGCCCGGGCAGCGGTTTCCGACGCAGGAGGCGTTGTCAGCGGCGGTCCCCGGCCATCCGGTGCTGCTGGACCGCGTGGATGGTCACGCGATGCTGGCCAACGCTCGCGCCATGCAGCTGGCCGGCATCACGCGCGAGACGCGCGACCCTCCAGGGGGCCGGGTGCTGCACGACGGGGCTGGCAATCCGACTGGCGTGTTCGTGGACAACGCCGAGGGGCTCGTCGCGCGCGCGGTCCCGGCGCCGACCGACGCGGAGCTCGAAGCCGCGATTCTCGGAGCCGTCACGGAGCTGAACCGGTGGGGCCTGACCGGAGTGCACGATCCGGGGGTGCGACGCCAAGCCATCGGGGTGTACGAGCGTCTCGCCCGGGACGGGCGTCTCACGCTTCGCGACTATCTGATGATCAGCGATGACAGCGCGACCGAGGCCGAGTATTTCGCCAAGGGGCAGCAGAGCGCGTTGTACGACGGGCATCTCTGGATTCGCGCGGTGAAGCTGTACGCGGACGGGGCGCTGGGCTCCCGCGGCGCGGCCCTGCTCTCGCCGTACAGCGACGACCCCGGCAACACCGGCCTGCTCGTCTCGACTCCCGAGCATCTGCGGGATGTGTCGATACGGGCGCTCAAGGCGGGGTTCCAGGTCGCGACCCATGCGATCGGCGATCGCGGCAACCGCATTGCGCTGGACGCGTACGAAGCGGCGCTCCGTGCGGTGCCGACCGCCGATCACCGCTTTCGCATCGAGCACGCCCAGATCCTCAACTGGCTCGACATCCCGCGCTTCGCGCAGCTGGGCGTCATTCCGAGCATGCAGGCGGTGCATGCCACGAGCGACATGTACTGGGCTACGGACCGCCTGGGCCCCTCTCGCATCCTCGGCGCCTACGCCTGGCGGTCTTTACTCAACACCGGCGTAATCATCCCGAACGGGAGCGACATGCCGGTCGAGCGGGTGAACCCGCTGTACTCGTTTCATGCCGCGGTGACCCGCCAGGACGAGCGGGATTGGCCCGCGGGCGGGTGGCATCCCGAACAGTGCATGACGCGCGACGAAGCGTTGCGGTCCATGACGCTGTGGCCCGCGTATGCCGGCTTTCAGGAACATGATCTCGGGACGTTGACGACGGGCAAGTATGCCGATTTCGTGGTGCTCGATCGCGACATCATGACAGTAGCCGCCCCCGAGATCCTGCGGACCCGTGTACTGGCGACCTATGTTGGCGGGAGCGCCGTGTACCAGGCGACGGAGCGATAGGGCATCCGGTTCCGCGAGTGCGCGGGCCGTCACGGGTCGCCGCCAGCGCTTGCGCCACAGCCCGCGCCGGGTGAAAGTGCATCGGGTGGCAGACCTGAGAGACGCCGCGGCATTGCCGTGCGCGGGCTCTGCCGCCTTCTCCCGCCCCCGACAGGATCGTTCTCGTGCCTTACCGAATTCTCGTAACTGACGACATCGACGCTGAAGGCGTAGCACTGCTGGCCGCGGAGCCGGACCTCGCGGTCGACGAGGTGCCGACGCTGCCCCGGGACGAGCTCCTCGCCCGGATCGGTGTGTATGACGCGCTGGTGGGGCGGAGCGCGACGCGGATATCGCCGGAGCTGCTGCGGGCGGCGCCGCGCCTGGCAGTGGTCGGCCGCGCCGGTGTCGGCGTCGACAACATCGCCGTCGACCTGGCCACCGAGATGGGGATCGCCGTCATCAACGCACCGGCGGGCAACTCGGTCGCGGTGGCGGAGCTGTTCTTCGGGACAATCCTCGGACTACTCCGGCATATCCCGCAGGCCGACCACTCGATGCACGCGGGTGCGTGGGATCGGTCCGCGCTCATGGGCAGCGAGCTCCGCGGGCGCACGCTCGGCATCGTCGGCCTGGGGCGCATCGGTGGCGAGATCGCGGCGCGGGCCCACGCGTTCGGGATGCCGGTGGTGGCGTACGACCCCTATGTTGGTGAATCCCGCTTCCACGCACTGCGGACTCGCCGGGCGGCGACACTCGACGAGCTGCTCGGTCAGTCGCTCGTGCTCACCGTCCACACGCCGCTCACGGACGAGACGCGCGGGATGATCGGAACGCGAGAGCTCGGCAGGCTCGCCCCGGGCGCCATCGTCGCCAACCTCGCCCGCGGCGGGATCATCGATGAGCGCGCGCTCGCGGACGCACTGGATCGCGGGCACCTGGCTGGCGCGGCGCTGGATGTCTACGCGAGCGAGCCGCTGGGCGCGGGGCACGCGCTGAGATCAGCCCCCCATCTCATTCTGACACCCCATATCGGCGCGTCCACCGTGGAAGCGCAGCGATCGGTGGCGGTCGACGTGTGCCGCGCCGTCCGGGATGCGTTGTTGCGTGGCGAGCTGTCGCGATCGATCAACGCCGCGTCCGCCGACGATGGGCGCGGTGGGGACGTCCGTCCGGCACTGATGCTGGCCCGGCAACTGGCCGCGGTCGGCCGCGCACTATTGGCCACCCGTGGCGCGCGAGCCGTCGACCGCATTGACGTGAGCCCCGGTGAGGCGCTGTCAGGCGCGCGCGAGGCGCTGCTCGCGGCGGCGGCACTCGGCGTGCTGGCCCCGGTCGTGGCGCACGAACGTCTCAACCTGATCAATGCGCGCGCGCTGGCCGCGGCGCGTGGCATCGCGCTGTCGACCACCGAGGGCGGAGTCGAGCCGCCGGCGGCCGAGCAAGGCGCTGCCGCGTATGCGCTGTCGGTCCGGCTGACCGGCGGAGGCCAGGAGGTCACGGTGGCGGGGCTCGCGCATCCCGCGACCGTCTCGCCGCGCATCACGCAGATCGGCGCGTTCGACGTGGACATCCATCCGCGCGGGACGCTCCTCATTCTGACCAACCGCGACGTCCCCGGAGTCATCGGACGCGTCGGAACCGTGCTGGGAGCCGCTGGGGTCAACATCGCCGAGTATCACCAGGCGCGCTTGGCGCAGGGCGGCGAGGCGCTGGCCGCGGTCGCGGTGGACGGCACCGTCGGCGACGATGTGCGTCACGCGCTGCTCGCGTTGCCAGACGTGCACTCCGCCACTGTCGTGCCGCTGCCGACGGAGTAGACGCGGTGGGTGGCGCGATCACGGCGGACCTCGAGGTGCGCCGCGCATACGAGACGGATGCATCCGGGCTCCACATGGTCCCCGATGCGGTGGCGCGTCCGCGGGATGAGCGGGATGTCGGTGAGATCCTGCGCTACGCCACCACGGAGCGCGTTCCCGTGACGGTGGCGGGGGCGCAGAGCAGCACCACCGGCGCATCCATCACGGATCGTGGCGTGCTCATGTCGATGCGGGGCTGCGACCGGATCGTGGACATCGACCCGGTGGCGCGCGTCGCGCGCGTCCAGGCAGGCGCGCTCGTCTCCGACGTCAAGCACGCCGCGGCCGCGGCGGGATTGACCTGGGCACCCGATCCCACGAGCGAGGCGGAATCGACGGTCGGTGGCGCGATCGCCTGCAATGCGTCGGGACCGCGGACGCTGTGGTACGGACCAACACGCCGGCACGTCCGCGGGCTTCGCGTCGCGCTCGCCGATGGCCGGATCCTCGATGTGCGGCGGGAGCAGGTGGAGAAGAACACGGCCGGGTACCCGCTGGCGCAAAACCAGGTGGATTGGTTCATCGGCAGTGAGGGCACACTCGGCATCGTCCTCGAGGCGGACCTGTCGCTGGTACCGCGTCCGGATGTCGTGCTCGGACTCGCGGTGCCGTTCGAGAGTGAAGGCGCCGCGCTCGCGTTCGTCGCCACCGTTCGCGACGCTGCCGGTCTCGCGCCACGGTGCATCGAGTATTTCGATGCGGCGGCGGCGGCGATCGCCGGCGACGCGGACGGCGCGCGGCTGGCTGGCGGGACGTGCCTCGTGTACGCCGAGCAGGTCGTGGATGCCGGCCAGACTCGCGACGGCGTGCTCGATGGGTGGCTCGCGGCCGCCGAATCGCACGCGGCGCGGGCCGACGACATCCAGGTGTTCGAGGGCGATGCCGCGCTGGCGCGCGCGCGGGCCATGCGTCACGCGGTACCCGCCACCATGAATGAGCGCGGGGCGCGCGCGCGTGCCGCGGGTGGCCGGAAGGTCTCGACCGATTGGGCCGTGCCCTATCACGCGCTCGCGGCGGCGGTCGCCTCGGTCCGGCAGATCGCGGCCGATGCGGGCCTCGCTCCCGCGGTGACGTACGGACACGCGGGCAACGGCCACCCGCATCAGAACTACATCGCCACCGACGGGGCAGAACTGGAACGCATCGAGGACGTGGTCGGCCGCACGTTGCGGCAGATCGTGTCCGTGGGTGGCACCATCTCCGCCGAACATGGGATCGGCAAGCTGAAGCGGCGCTGGCTGGCGCTGCAACTCTCTCCCGTGCAGCTCGACGTCATGCGGGCGCTCAAGCATGCGCTCGACCCGTTGGCGCTGCTTGCCCCCGGCAACATCCTGTGAGCGGCGCCGCGACAGGAACGCGCTACGCGTCGGTCGTTCTCGATGTCGATTCGACGCTGACCCGCGTGGAGGGCATCGAGTGGCTGGCCGAGCGGCGTGGAACCACCATCGCGCAGTCCGTCGCGGAGATGACCCAGCGCGCCATGGACGGCACGATCTCGCTGGACGCCGTCTACGGAGCGCGCCTGGCGCTGGTGCAGCCGGCCAGACCGGACATGGCCGCGCTCGCGGGCGCGTACGCGGCCGGCGTCGTCTCAGGGGCGCGATCGGCGATCGCCGCGTTGCACGCCGCGGGCATCCGGGTCGTGGCGGTCAGTGGGGGCCTCCGCGAAGCGGTCGCGCCGTTCGTGATATCGCTCGGCATCCCTACTGGCGATGTTTACGCGGTGTCCGTGGATTTCACCTCTGATGGGGCGTATGCCGGCTTCGATGAACGCTCGCCCTTGGCGCGTCGTGGTGGCAAACCCATCGTCGTGCGCGCGCTCGGGCTGCCACATCCGATCCTGGGGGTCGGCGACGGCAGCACCGATGCCGAGTTGAAAACGATGGCAGGGGAGGGCGGGCGCGCCGTAGACGCATTCGCGGCCTTCGTCGGAGTCGCCGCGCGTCCGTCGGTCGTTGCCGTGGCGGACTATGTCGTGCACAGCATGGCGGAGCTGCCGGACCTGGTGTTGGGGACTGCGGTCCCGGTGCGGTCATGACGTCTCCGCCCACCGCCCCGCCTTTCGGGACGTTTTTTCTTCCTGGCCCGACCGAAGTGCGGGCGGTCGTACGGGACGCGATGGCCGGCGCGATGATCTCGCACCGCGGGCCGGAGTTCAGGGCGTTGTACGCCCGCCTGCAGGACGGCCTGCGCGTCGTGTTCGGCACGTCGCGTCCGGTGTTCATCGCCACGTCGTCGGCGACGGGGTTGATGGAGGCAGCGGTCCGGAATGCCCCTCCCGGCCGGGTGCTCGCCCTCGTCAACGGCGGGTTTTCAGAACGATTCGCCAACGTGTCCGTGGCGTGTGGGCGGGAGGTGGATCGCTACGACGTCCCGTGGGGGGCCGTGCACGCCGCCGCGGAGGTAACGGCCCGCCTCGGATCTGGCGGGCACACGGTGGTGTCTGTCGTCCATTCCGAGACGTCGACGGGTGCGCTCAACGACGTGCGCGCCATCTCGGATGCGGCGCACGCGGCGGGCGCCGTGTGCGTGATCGACAGCGTGTCAGGGATCCGGGGCGCCGAGCTGCGCTTCGATGACTGGGGTCTGGACTACGTGTTCACCGGTTCGCAGAAGGCGTTGGCGATCCCGCCCGGCCTGGCGTTCGCGGTTGCGTCCGACGGCTTCCTGGCCGCGGGTGAGCGCGACCGGCGCGGCATCTATTTCGATCTTGCCGAGTTCGCGGCGAGTGGCGAGCATGACGAGACGCCGAATACACCGGCGGTCTCGCTCTACTATGCGCTCGACGTGCAGCTCGAATCCGTGTTGGCGGAGGGTATGGACGCCGCGTGGGCGCGCCACGGGGCGATGAGCGCGCGGACCGCGGAGTGGGCGGCCCGGTTGCGGGAGAGGACCGGCGTGCCCGTGGCTCCGCTCGTGGCAGCGGGGCATCGCTCCCCCACCGTGACCGCGATCGTGACTCCGGAGGGCGTGACGCCGCAGGCGGTGGTGCGCGGGGTGGCGGCGCGGGGCTATACGATCGGCGGCGGCTACGGCAAGGTCAAATCGTCCACAGTGCGGATCGGGCATATGGGCGATCACACCGTTGCTGGACTCGACGGCTGTCTCGACGCGTGCGGTGAGGTGCTGCGCGCGCTCACCGCGTGACCGTCATGGGATCAGGGGGACAGCCGGTCGATGCGCCACGCGCCCCCGGGGTCGCGCCGGTAGCGCAGGCGGTCATGAAGGCGGTTGGGGCGACCCTGCCAGAACTCGACCGTCTCGGGCGTGACGCGCGTTCCGCCCCAATAGGCTGGGATCTCGGGCGCGCCGCCAGCGTATTCGCGGGCCAGCGCAGCGACACGCGTTTCCAGCACGGCGCGACTGGCGATTGTCGATGACTGATGCGACGCCATCGCGCTCAGCCGGCTCCCGAGCGGCCGTGAGTTGAAGTAGGCGGCGGATTCATCGCGCCCAATGCGGCTCGTGGGTCCGGTGACTCGCACCTGCCGCTCGAGCGCTGCCCAGTAGAACACCAGCGCTGCACGCGGATTGGCGTCGAGCTCCGCGCCCTTCTGGCTCCGATAGTCCGTGAAGAAGACGAATCCGCGCGCGTCGACGCCCTTGAGCAGCACGATGCGAGCAGAGGGCAGGCCACCCGCCGTCGCGGTCGCCAGCGTCATCGCGTTCAGCTCCGGCACCTCCGCGGCGCGCGCGTCGTCGAACCAGCGCTCGAACTGCCGGATCGGGTCGGGGTCTACATCCCGTTCCGAGAGTGTCGCGTGCGCGTACTCGCGGCGGATGTCGGAGAGCGACACGCGCTCAGATCGCGGGCAACGGCAGCCGCGCGCGCGGGTAGACGTCGGGCGCATCCACCGAGGGATCCCCGGTGAACGACTCGCCGTCCGGCGTCTCGAGCACGAATCCGGCGTCGCGGATCATCGCGTAGTCGGCGCGCGCCGCCTGGCCCTGCGTCGTCAGGTAGTCGCCGATGAAGATCGAGTTCGCGGGGTAGAGTCCCAGCGGCTGGAGCGAACGCAGGTGCACCTCTCGTCCACCGGCGATCCGGATCTCCTGGGACGGCAGCAGAAACCGGTACAGACACAGCACCCGGAGACAGCGGCGGGGGTCCAGTTCCCGGAGACCGGCGAACGGAGTGCCCGCGATCGGAATCAGGAAGTTGACGGGAACGCTGCGCACCCCGATCTCGCGCAAGCTGCAGGCGAGGTCGATCACGTCGTCGTCCGACTCTCCCATGCCAATGATTCCGCCGGAGCATGTCTTGATGCCGGCGGCTTTGACATGCTCCACGGTCGCGACCCGGTCGGCGAACGTGTGGGTCGTGCAGACATCCGGATGAAACCGCTCGGATGTGTTCAGGTTGTGATTCACCGTCTCGACACCGGCGTCCGCCAGGCGCGTCGCCTGATCCGCGTTGAGGAGGCCGAGGCAGGCGCACACTTTGAGGTCGTGGCGCGCGCGAATTTCGCGAACCACGTCGAGCACTTTGCCGAACACCCGCTCCCCGGGGGCGCGCCCGGAGATCACCAGACAGAACGTCCCCGCCTTGAGCGCCGCAGCGCGGCCCGCCGCCTCGAGGATCTTCTCGCGCGCCAGCATCGGATACTTGTCGATCTCGGACTCCGACACGCTCGATTGCGAGCAGTAGTGACAATCCTCGGGGCACAGGCCGCTCTGTGCATTGCACAAAAAGTGGAGCCGGACCCGATTGCCCCAGTAGTGGCGGCGGACGCGGTATGCGCCCGCCAGCATGTCGAGGAGCGACTCGTCGGATGACGCGAGCACGGTACGCGACTCCTCGCGGGTCAGCATCTCACCCGCGAGCGAGCGGCTGGCGAATTCGGACCAATCAGGTGCAGAGCGCATCGGGCAGGGTGAGAGGAAGGAGCGCCACCAGGCCGCACGATTGGGCGGCGGCAGCCAGCGACGGAATATGGTGAGGGTCGCTCAGGTAGGGGAACGTCACGATCGCCTGATGCGGCATCAGCCGCCGGAGGGCCTCAGCGTTGGTGGATGCCGCCAGATCCGCCGGCGCGGCCGTGACCGTATTGAGCACGACCGCGCGTACGTGCAGTCCGGCGGCCTCCGCGGCGTGCACGGTCAGAACAGCGTGGTTCAGGACTCCCAGGCGGTTGGCGGCCACAATGATGAGATCGACGCCCCAGCGGGCGAACAACGTCGCGTATGTCACCCCTTCGGCGATGGGCACCATGAGGCCTCCAGCCCCTTCGACGATCACCGTCTCGCAGCCATCCATCGCCCGAACGAGCGCGGCGTCGAGCGCGGCGAGTTCGATGCGCCGCCCGTCCCGATCGGCGGCAATCATGGGAGCCAACGGCTCGACAAATGTGAACGGGCATACCGTGCCGATAGGGTGGATCGCGCCGGCCGCTACACGCAGGAGGGCCGCGTCCGGCGGTTCCATCCCCGCGGCGACGCCCGTCTCGGCGGGCTTGAGCACTCCGGTGCGCACACCCCGATGCACGAGCGCGGCGGCCAGCGCGGCCGCGACGACGGTCTTGCCCACGCCAGTGTCCG
>Ga0070762_10000717_pt1 | contig 14423 bp, 14 predicted proteins | sample HubBroMetageREF2_FD_66726 | JGI IMG/M metagenome (GOLD analysis project Ga0070762, IMG submission 66726) | Reference soil microbial communities from the Hubbard Brook experimental Forest, New Hampshire, USA - Hubbard Brook CCASE Soil... | ecosystem: Environmental > Terrestrial > Soil >...
CCGACGGCAAGAACTACATCGTGATGGAATTCGTCAGCGGCCGTTCCTTGGCCGAACAAATTCCGGAAGGCGGCCTTCCGGTGGAAACGGTGATCCGCTACGGCGAACAAATTGCCGACGCCATGGCGCACGCGCACGAACGCGGCGTGATCCACCGCGATTTGAAGACTCCCAACGTCATCGTGATGCCCGGAGGCCGCGTCAAGGTCCTCGACTTCGGCTTGGCCAAGCACATGACTCCGGGCGAAATCACCCTGAAGACGCAATCCATCAGCACGCTGACTTCGGAAGGCGCGATCGTCGGCACCATGCACTATATGGCGCCGGAATTATTTCGCGGCGAACCGGCGGACGCGCGCAGTGATGTGTGGGCGCTGGGCGTAGTGCTCTATGAGATGGCCAATGGCAAGCGCCCGTTCCGCGGCAGAACTTCCTACGAATTGAGCTCGATGATTCTGCACGATTCGCCGCCGCCCTTGCGGGAGATTGTGCCTCTGGGGTTGCGTTCCGTCATCGAGCACTGCCTGGCGAAGGAGCCGGCGCAGCGTTATCAGCATGCCAGCGAAATCCGCGCGGCGCTGGAAGCTTTGCGCACGAACTCGGCTGTGATTCCGGCGAGCGCGATTCAAGCATCGGCCATTCTTCCGGCCATTGCAGCCCCTCGCTCGCGCTTGGGCCGCGCGCTACTGACTGCATCGGCCGTAGCGGCGTTGTTGTTGATAACGGTGTTCATCTGGAAGCTGGTCGAGGTCAAATGGCGCGCCTCGCCGGCCGTGGGCGCGACCTCCATTCAATCTCTGGCTGTGCTACCGCTGGAAAATCTTACTGGCGATCCCAAACAGGACTATTTCGCCGATGGAATGTGCGACGCGCTGATCACCGAACTTTCTCAGATCAAGAAACTGCGCGTCATCTCGCGCACTTCCGTGATGCAGTACAAGGACAAGCACGAAAACCCAGCGCAAATTGCGCAGGAATTGGGCGTGGACGCGCTGGTGGAGGGCTCCGTACTGCGCTCCGACGATCGCGTGCGCATTTCCGCGGAATTGGTGCAGCCCCAAACCGGCCAAAATCTTTGGGCGCACAGTTACGAACGTACCGTAACGGACATACTGGCGCTGCAGAGCGACGTGGCGCGCGACATCGTCACGCAAATTCAGATTCAGTTGACGCAACCGGAGCAAGAGCGCCTTGCGAAAACGCGGACTGTAGTACCGGCTGCCTATGACGCATACCTGCAAGGAAATTACTTCGTCGCTAAACGCACGGGCGAGGCCGTGACACAAGCAGTCGCAGATTACCGCGAGGCAATTCAGTTGGATCCCACTTATGCGCCATCGTACGCAGGACTGGCGGGCGCGCTGACGCTGGCGGCGGATTATAAGGATGTTCCGTCTTCGCAAGTGCTACCTGAAGCTGAAGCGGCCGCGGTGAAAGCGCTGCAGCTCGACGACAATCTCGCTTATGCGCACGCTGTGCTCGGTCAAATTCGCGCGTACCGGTTGGAATGGTCCGGCGTACTCGATGAATTTCAGCGCGCGATCGAATTGAATCCGGGCGAAGCGAACAGTCACCATTGGCATGCGCTAGCGCTGGCGTGCGCGGGCAGAAGCGACGAAGCAATTTCGGAAATGAAGCTGGCGCAAGAACTCGATCCGCGTTCGCTGATCATCAACGCCAATCTGTCGTGGGTACTGTATCTGGCCGCCAGATACGACGAGGCTGTTGCGCAAGCGCAGAGAACCGTGGCCATGGATTCCAGCTTCGCGGTGGCGCACGGATATCTCGGTCAGGTCTATCTCGCGCAGCGGGATTATGCAAAAGCGTTGCAAGAGTTGCAGCAGGCGCTGGCGCTTTCGGGAAACGAAACTTCGTTCAAGGCCGAGCTCGGGAATGCGTACGCTGTCGCGGGAAAGAAACCGGAGGCGCTCGAGATTTTGCGCGATTTGCTGCAGATGTATTCCAGGCAATACGTTTCGCCGTACACGATTGCGCTCGTTTATGTGGGCTTGGATCAAAGGGATGAAGCGTTTCAGTGGCTGGACAAAGCGTATCAGGAGCGGTCCGTGCGGCTGATCAATATCGCCGTGCATCCGCGATTTGCCAGTTTGCATTCTGATCCGCGGTTCGTCGCACTGGTGCAGCGGATCGGCCTGCCGTTCGTGCCCACAAGCACAAATACGAAATGAAAATTACCGTGGCAATGTTGCCGGCGCTGCAGACCGGCCATGAGAAATGATCGGCCAAGCAATCTTTGTTGACGCTGCGACGGGCCTCGACTACACTTCCGCCGTCCTTCGTACCTTCCCCAGAATCGGCCCGACCTTACCCAGTGGTGAAGAGTGCAATGCGTTGTCTTAGGAGAAAAGCATGGCCAAAATTAACTTCACGCTGAAGAGCATCACCAGGGAAATCACGAAAGCGGAGAAAAAGTTGCGGGCGATTCGCGGAAAGGTCGCCACGGCCGATCAGAAGAAGATCGACTTGGAACTGCGGGGGCTAGCGCAGTGCGGCAAAACCGTTAAGAATTTCTGCCGGCCGCTCGTGCATTACGGGCAGACGTTCACGTCCAAATCCAAGAAGAAGTAACGCGGTCCGCTGCGCCGAACGACTTGGAACGGGCCGCTTCGGACTCACGTCATCTGGAATGGCAGGAGGCTGATTCATATGGCCAAGATTGCTTTTTCGCTTCATCCGGTTACCTCAGCAATTCGCAGAGCCGAGAAGAAGTTACGCGCCATTCGGCCGAAAGTCAGCAAGGCTGACCAGAAGAAAATCGACCTGAACCTGCGAATGCTGGAAAAATCCCATCACCTTCTGCGAATCTCTTGTCCGAGAGCCAAGCCGGGGATAATCCAGCCGCCGTACGGGCAGTGGTTCACGACCAGTCCCAAGTAAAGCGCGCAGGAGAGCTGTGATTTGGTCTCGCGGCGAGTGGAACCGAGCTAGACCGCATGTCTAGAGCGAAACGTGTGCTTTTCCGCCGTTCTCCGTTTTTGGTTTCCTACTGGAACGATAAAGAATTGGTTTTCGAGAATTACGCGACGGGGACAGGGGCAACGGCCGCGCCTATCGCGACGGAAGTACTGAACTTCTTCAGCCATTGGCTTCCCGCTGAGGCACTTTTCCGTCGCCTCCCGCAATATTCTCCGCCATCGCTGCGCGCCGCGATCAGAGAGCTGGTTCGGCATTCACTGCTGCAACGCTCCGACCGTGAGCTGCGATCGCTGGAACGAGCAATGCCTGCGTGGAAAGACTGGAACCCAGCCGCTGGGTTCTTTCACTTCACTGGACGCGATCTTCCCTTCGAAGCAAACCTGGTGAGCATCGGTCGTTACATGGAGGGGTTAACGCACGAGAAGGCGATGCCTGTTCCGGTGAAGCATTATCCGCGGGCTGCTCAGATCGTATTGCCTGTTCCGCGCTTGGGCGGCGAATTCACCCGGGTGCTGACATCGCGTCGGACTTGGCGGAGATTCGAGGCGGGGAAGCTTGCGCTGGCGGATTTGGCGACGCTATTGGGATTGACTTGGGGAGTACGCGAGTGGGTCGCGGTGCCGCGGCTGGGGAGATTTGCGATGAAGACTTCTCCATCGGGCGGAGCGCTGCATCCGATTGAAGCTTACGTGGTGGCGCGCGACGCGGAGGGAATTGCTCCGGGGATTTATCACTACGACGCGACGCGACACCGGCTCGAATTGCTGCGGCGCGGGATGACGCGCGATCGGATGTCGGATTACGTGATCGGGCAGAGATGGTTTTCCGAGGCGGCCGCGTTTGTGTTCATGACCGCAGTGTTCACGCGGACGCAATGGAAGTATCGCTATCCGCGGGCGTACCGCGTGGTCCTCGCGGAGGCGGGACATTTGTGCCAGACGTTTTGTCTGGTGGCGACTTGGTTGGGGCTTGCGCCGTTTTGCACGATGGCGATGGCGGATTCGAAGATTGATCGGGATTTGGGAATTGATGGAGTGACGGAAGGAGTTTTGTACGTCGCAGGCGTGGGGAAACGGCCTGAAGGCGTTGACTGGAAAACGGCGTCGTTGCCGATTGATCCGACAGGCAAAAAAAGAAAAATCCGCTAATGACAGCGAGCTAGTCTGCCTATGCTTTTAGTTCCCAGGTGTCGCCGGCGCGCAGTAACTTTGCGAGATCGCCTTTACCTTTTTTGGCGATGACTTCGCGGATTTGCTGCTGGATCAGATCTTCGTAGCGCGGCACGCCTTGTAGCGCGCGCAGGACGCCGATGGGCGTGGGGAAACCGGGCATGGAGTCCATGCGCGAAAGAGCAAAGGCGTAGACCGGATTTGGGTTGTGCTCGTCGTGGACTAGCAAATCCTTTTCGGTGATTCCGTTTCCTAGCGCGACGACTTCTAGATCCAGGCCTACCAGGCGAATTCCTTTATCGCGATTCTTGCCGAAGATTAGCGGCTTGCCGTGGTCGAGCTGGACGACCTGTTCGCTGCGGGCTTCTTTTTCGGTGATGGTTTCCCAGGCGCCGTCGTTGAAAATATTGCAATTCTGCAGGATCTCGATGTACGCCGAGCCTTGATGAGCAGCCGCTTTTCTGAGGGTTTCTTTCAAGTGCAGCTGGAAGACGTCGACGGAGCGCGCGATGAAGGTGGCTTCGGAGCCCAACGCTAGCGAAAGCGGGCTGAATGGGCGGTCCACGGAACCGAACGGAGTGGATTTCGCTTTTTTACCGACTTCGGATGTGGGTGAGTATTGGCCTTTCGTGAGGCCGTAAATTTTATTGTTGAACATGAGGACTTTGAGGCCGACGTTGCGGCGCAGCATGTGAATGGTGTGATTGCCGCCGATGGAGAGCGAGTCGCCGTCGCCGGTGGCTACCCAGACGTCGAGATCGGGCCGGACTAGTTTCACGCCGGTGGCGATGGCGGGGGCGCGGCCGTGGATCGTGTGGAAACCGAAAGTGTTCATGTAATACGGGAAGCGGCTGGAGCAGCCGATGCCGGAGATGAAGACGAATTTTTCGCGCGGGACGCCGAGTTCGGCGAAGACAGCCTGGACGGCGGCGAGGATGGCGTAGTCGCCGCAGCCCGGACACCAGCGGATTTCCTGGTCGGTCTGGAAATCCTTTTTCGTGTAAACCGGCAACGTGGCCGTGGTCATTTTCAATCGCTCCTCAAAAAATAGCCTGTACAACTCCCAAATCAACTGCGCCCGCCTAAAGGCGGTACAAATTCAACTGCAAAGGCTGGCGGTCTGAAGACCGCCGCTACGAAAACAAATTCAAAAGCAAAAAAAGCCGGCGGTACTCAATCGAGCAGCTCTTCGATTTTTGCTTCGATTTCGGATTGCTTGAAGGGCTTGCCCTGGATTTTGCCGTAGCTTTCGGCGTCCACTAGAAATTTTGCGCGCAGGATCATTGACAGCTGTCCCATGTTCATTTCGGGCACCAGCACTTTCTTGTAGCGCTTCAGAATATCGCCGAGATTGCGCGGCAGAGGATTCAGATAGCGCAGATGGACGTGGCCAATGCGATGGCCCTTCTCGCGCATCGGTTTCATCGCGGCGGTGATCGGTCCGGCGGTAGAGCCCCAGGCGACGATGAGCAAATCTCCCGACTGATCGCCTTCGGGAACGATTTCAGGAATATCCTGCGCTATGCCTTCGACTTTTTCGGCGCGGGTGCGAACCATGTGCTCATGGTTCAGCGGCTCGTAGTTGATGTTGCCGGTGACGTCCTGCTTTTCGATGCCGCCGACTCGATGCTCCAGTCCGGGAGTGCCGGGAATGGCCCAGGGGCGCGCGAGGGTGGAAGGATTGCGCTTATACGGGAGAAAACCTTCGGGATTGGTCTCGAAGTGCACCGGGATTTGCGGCAATTCCGCGACGGTGGGAACTTTCCAAGGCTCGGCGCCGTTGGCGAGATAACCGTCGGAAAGAATGATCACGGGCACCATATATTTAATGGCGATGCGGCTGGCTTCCAGAGCAATCCAGAAGCAATCGCCAGGTGAAGAAGGAGCGAGCACCGGAACGGGAGCTTCGGAATTGCGTCCGTACATGGCTTGCAGAAGATCGGCTTGTTCCGTCTTGGTGGGAAGGCCGGTAGATGGACCGCCGCGCTGAATATCGCAAATCACGAGTGGCAATTCGACGGCGACGGCGAGGCCAATCGCTTCGGTTTTCAGGGCCATTCCCGGGCCGGATGTGGTGGTGATGGCGAGCGCGCCGGTATAAGAGGCGCCGATCGCGGACGAGACGGCGGCGATTTCGTCTTCGGCCTGAAAAGTGGTGACGCCGAAATCCTTGTACATGGAGAGCTCGTGCAGAATATCGGACGCCGGGGTAATCGGATAGGAGCCCAGGAACAACGGGATTCCGGCTTGTTGCGAAGCGGCGACAAATCCGAGCGCGAGCGCTGCGTTGCCGCTGATATTGCGATAGACGCCCGGCGACAATTTGGCCGGAGGAATTTCGTAACTGATCTGAAATGCTTCGGTGGCTTCGCAGAAACTGTAACCCGCCTGCATGGCGAGTTTATTGGCGGTTACCAGTTGCGGCTTGTTCTTAAATTTATCGTCAAGCCAGCGGAGCGTCGGCTCCATGGAGCGGTTGTAAAGCCAGTAGCACATGCCGAGCGCGAAGAAATTCTTGCAGCGGTCCATGCTCTTGGCGTCCAGGCCGACGTCTTTCAGTGCGGCGCGCGTGAGCTTGGTGAGTTCGACGGCGAACAGACGATAGCCGTCAAGAGAATGATCTTCCAGAGGGCTGACGGTGATTTGCGCCTTGCGCAGATCGGTTTCTTTGAAGTCGTCGGAATTGACGATGAGAATGCCGTTGGTCTTCAGGTCCGCGAGATTCATTTTCAGCGCGGCGGGGTTCATAGCAATGAGCACGTCAACGCTGTCGCCGGGGGTGTACACATTGCTCGAGGAGAAATGGACCTGGAAGCCGCTGACGCCGGGGAGGGTGCCGGCCGGAGCGCGGATTTCGGCAGGGTAGTCCGGGAAGGTGGCGAGGTCGTTGCCGTAGAGGGCGACGGTATTGGTGAACTGGCTGCCGGTGATCTGCATGCCGTCACCGGAGTCACCGCAGAAGCGGATGACCGCCTTGTCGATGGTTTCTCGTTTGCGACCCAAGATTTCAGAGATAGTGGTAGACATTCCTAATTGGCCCTCGCGGAATTGGCTGGAACGAATCTTTCAGTGAACCCGTAATTGGCAAGAGGCAAAGAGCGGGTCGGTAACAGGGGAAAAAGCGACAAGAAGCAGCGATTGATTTGGGTCGCCGTTATTTGTTTTGAATGAGTTACGCGTCTTTTCGATTTTGTTTCGCTAGCGATTGGTTTGGCGGCGTGCGAAACGGATTTCGACGATTTTGTGGCGCGAAATATGCGTGAAGGAGAGGAGGCCGCGACGGTCGAGTGGAGCGAACCAGAATGGGAAACAGTAATGGGACAGGGTGAGGCGCCGTAGTCAAGTGCGCGGCGCAGAAACTTGCGCGGGTTCGCTTCTTGTCGCATAACTCCAAAGACAGAGTACCCAAGTCCAATTATAGGCTACCACAACGAGCCTGACTTTGCCCGGTACACAGTTAGATGATGTTCCGTAAGAGTTGAGATGTCCGCGTGGCAAAATAGGGTTGGGCGCAGGGCCGGAATCGGTGGGGAACCAGGGCGAGGGCGGCAGCGTCTTAGTGACAGATGGTTGTGTGGGGTGAGAGGGTGGCGGAGGCGGCGTTGCGATGAAATTCAAACTGGAGAGATTAGCGGTTGCGCCGCCCACCACCGCGCACGTGGTGAGGCATTGGTTTTTGACGCTGGGAGGGCCGGGACTGATTCTGCTGGGGTTGATTGACAGCTCGGTGATCCCTGTTCCGGGGAGCATGGATGCGATGACCATCGTGCTATCGGCGCATCAACGGACGTGGTGGCCGTATTACGCGGTGATGGCGACGGTGGGATCGGTGGTGGGCGCTTATGTGACGTATCGGCTGGCGCGGAATCGCGGGGAGAAGGCGCTGAACGACAGGTTGTCCAAGCGTAACGCGAAGAAAGTGGTGCGGGCTTTTGAGCGTTGGGGATTTGGAGCGATCGCGGTCCCGGCGCTGCTGCCGCCGCCGATGCCGATGGTTCCATTTGTGATTGCGGCCGGGGCTTTGCAGTATTCGCCGAGGAAGTTTTTGGTGGCGATGTCGCTGGGGCGGCTGGCGCGTTATTGCATACTGGCGTATCTGGGGGCGGTGTACGGGCGAAAGATTTTCGCGGTGGTGCTGGCGCACGGGGAAGTGGCGTTGATGGTGACGATCGGGATTTGCGTGGCCGGGACGATTATTTTGGTGGTGCTGCGATTCAAGCGGAAGCGGGAAGCGCTGGCGGGGGGAGATTAGCTGATTGTGCAGTCCATTTCTCGCGCGAACGGAGTTGCCGACGAAAGTTTGCATTCGCGAACAGTGCGAAGCTTGTGTCGCACCTGCGGCGCTCCGCTTTCTTTTTGCGAATTTCCCAGGTCTTCCGGCCTGGGCTAACTTGCCGCGCCTCCCGTTCGACCCTGCCGCCGGCAAGGGCTCGGGGTGAAACGGCGCTGGCTCGGCGCCCCTTTTTTGAGCAACACGGCGACCTCTTACTGTCGAAGCCGAGTTTGCTATATTGCGATGATGCGCTTGGCGATTCTATTTTTTCTGCTCACGACCCCGGTGGGAGCGCAGATGGCGCTGCAGCGGCAGATTCGCGACATTGCGGCGGACGCTCACGGGAAAGTTTCTGTGGCTTGCGCGCTGCCGGATTCGCCGTTGAACTGCAATCTCGATCCGCACGCGCATCCGCCGATGCAGTCGGTTTTCAAGCTGCCGCTGGCAGTTACGGCGTTGCATCTGGTGGAACAGGGGACGGTTTCGCTGGAGCAGAAGTTGCGATTTTTGCCAAGCGATCGGATCTTGCCGCACACGCACAGCCCGCTGCAGGACAGGTATCCGGACGGGAACATGGACGTCGCGCTGCGCGAGTTGCTGCGCCTCGCGATCTCCGAGAGCGACAACGTCGCGGCGGACATTGTGCTGCGCAGCATCGGTGGTCCGGCGATCGTGAACGGATATATGGAGTCGGTTGGAGTGACGGGTTTTCATTTGCAGGATGACGAGCAGGCATTGGCTCGCGACGACGCTCTGCAATATCGCAACTGGTTTGAGCCCGCCGGGGCGGTGCAATTGTTGCGGCGGATCAGCGACGACTCGCCGCTAACGCCCGAGCACACGCAGATGCTGTTGCAATGGATGCAAGATGCGTCCAGCGGGGCGGAACGGATCAAGGGCGAATTGCCCGCGGGAACGATCGTGATGCAGAAGACCGGCAGTTCAGGGACGCGGGACGGCATGGCGGCCGCCACGAACGATATCGGGTTAACCACGCTACCGGATGGGCGACGGCTTGCGATTGCGATTTTCGTGACGGATTCCAAGGCCGATGATGCCACGCGCGACGTCGTGATTGCGCGGATTGCGAAGGCGGCGTACGACGAAGGCATTCGTACGAAGAAGTAGCCGCGAGCTTCAGCTAGAATGCCAACCGTGATCAACCCCGCGATACAAGCTGACGCAGCGCAGAGGCAAGTCTTGGGCGACGAAAACCAACGAGCTGTGATTGTCACGGGCGCGAGCCGCGGAATCGGAGCTGCGGTCGCGAGACTGGTCGGCGCCAACGGTTTTCCCGTCGCAATTAATTTTTTGACGAACAGGGCCGCTGCCCATGAGTTGGTTCGCGAGATTGTGTCAGGCGGCGGCCGAGCGGCCGCAATCCAGGGCGATGTTAGCCGTGAAGAAGAGATCCTTCGACTGTTCGAGACTACCGTGCGTGAACTCGGGCAAATCGGAGGGCTTGTAAATAACGCCGGCGTCACCGGCGGCTTATTCCGAGTGGATGCGCTGCCTGCGCAGGCAATCGCGCAAGTCTTGGCGACGAACGTGGCAGGCACGATACTGTGTTCGCGCGAGGCGGTTCGGCGGATGTCTGTACGGCATGGTGGGAGGGGTGGTTCCATCGTGAACATCTCGTCGCTGGCTGCGCGGACAGGTGGGGCGGGGGAATGGGTGCACTATGCGGCCTCGAAAGGGGCGATCGATAGCTTCACTGTCGGGTTGGCGAGAGAAGTGGCGAGTGAAGGAATTCGCGTCAACGCTGTGGCGCCGGGATTGATTGAAACCGAGCTTCACGCTGCCAACGGCGTGCCGGATCGACTGGAGCGTTTGGCGCCTTCGATTCCGATGGGACGTCCTGGCACAGCGCTTGAGGTAGCTCAAGGTGTGCTTTGGCTGCTTTCAGCGGCGGCTTCGTACACGACTGGAACGATATTGGAGATTGGCGGGGGGCGGTAGCGAAGGCTCTCCGTTGTGATTTCGCCATCCTCGCGCGTCATTTGCGTATTTTCGTGACGGATTACGTTGCGCGCGACGCGACGGAACTGTAACCGACAGGTCGTCGAGTTAGTTGATCGGCGCGAGCCAAATGTCCTGATCCACGTAGGCTGTGAGCGCGGTTCCGGCGGGGATGTCCACGTTTTTGCCGTGTTTGATGAGGCCAATCGGACCGAACAGGACGGTCAGCGCGACGGTTGCGCCTGTCTTGCTGTCGCCCTCGCGACCTTTGGTGCCGCGAATGCGCACGTGGTTGGTGCCGGACACCAGGTACTGCATCTGAACGCTGAGTTCTCCTGGCCTGCCATCATTCCGGCTTTCTTCGCGTCGGTTACGGTAGCTACGGCGTGCGCCCCTCTTGCGACGACGATCGATTCGCCGACCTTTAAGTCATCGTCGAGAAGAAATTCAACGGGGTCGCCTTCGTGAGCGGTTTTCGAATTTAGGTCCGCAGCGAATTTCAGGGAAACCACATCGCCTTCTTTCAGCAGGCAACCGGTTTTGGGGCTGCCGGAGGGCTCGGAGGGGTCCGTGGTAATGCCGCCATGGACGGCTTCCACCGCGCTGGACGGTTTCGCGGATTGGGCGGCAAGCATCGCTTCCAAGACGGAGTGATCTACGCCGGCGTTTTTCAGGTTGATGAGCGCTTGGGGGGAAGTGTCGAATTCGGTGCTGCTGGACTGAATATCTTTCACAATGAGAGTGGGGTCAAATCCCTGTGTCGTCATGTTGATGATATCCGCGTTGGAAAGTGGTTTTTGCGTTTGTGTGAAGGATGCAGGGGCTACGGCGATGCGTATGGGCGAGGAACACCAGGAGACCGAGAGGTTTCATTGAGACTACTCCTAAGAATTGAGCCTTCCGTGAGTGTGGCCTGAGCGTGGAGCACATCCCAAATGGTAGGCATCAGCAGGATAAATTTCTCTTAAGGTACCTCTGCCGCATGGCGGTGCGGGCGCCCGAAATCGAGTCACATGCGAATGACTCCCAATGCGATAAGTGCGAACCCCAACGGCCAAAACATGGCAATTGGTGCTGCGAGAAGAAACCAAAGCGCACGCCGTTTATGTTGCTGAAAGGCGTACGCAACGATTAGAAGCCAAGCGATGGAAAGCGAGGGCCCGAACAGCGCTGCGCCGATGGAGTCTCTGCGATCTAAAATACCCGGCCCAAAAAAGGCGCCGAACGCGAGTACGAGTGACGTGACCAAAAGCTTCCAATATTTCGATTCCATCACGTTTTTCCGCGTCCGCCTAGAATCCGTCGCTTGTGAGTTCGACTCGCGATTCCCGACAGGCCATTTTATCCGACTGTAAGTGGATCCAGGGCAGCTGGACTCCCTGAGTGGAGCGTGAATTAAAACTGGCCTTTAACTGTCCTAGAGTACCATTGACTTTCGCTTTTGGTTCGCCTAGTCTGGATGCTTCAACCTGGGCCCAGAGGGGTGTGAAATGGCGCTGACGAAGAGACAAAAAGAAGTACTGAACTACCTGGTGGGATTCATTAATAAGAACGGGTATTCGCCCAGTTTTGAGGAGATTGCGCGGGCGCTGAAGCTGACGTCGCTGGCGACGGTGCACAAGCACCTCTCGACACTGGAGAAAAAGGGCTACATACGGCGCGGGTACAACCAGAGCCGGTCGATTGAAGTGGTGCAATTGCCGAAGCCGATTCGCGAGCAGGTGCTGGATCGTCATGTGATTGAGCTGCCGCTGGCGGGGCGGATCGCGGCGGGGCGTCCGTTGGAAGCGGTAGAGACGAACGAGACGATTTCGCTGGCTGATTTTGCGCGCGGGCAGAATACGTTCGTGCTGCAAGTGAAGGGGGAGTCGATGCGCGACGACCACATTCTGGATGGGGACTACATCGTAGTGGAGCAGACGCAGGTGGCGAACCCTGGGGAGATTGTGGTGGCGCTGGTGGGTGAGGACGACGCGACCGTGAAGAGATTCTATCGGGAGCCGGGCGGGAAGGTGCGGTTGCAGCCGGCGAATTCGGCAATGGCGCCGATTGTGGTGCAGGGCTCGGACGTGAAGATTCAGGGACGCGTTGTGGGAGTGCTGCGCAAGTATTAGGATTGGCCGGAGAGGGTTGCGATGAGCCGGCCGGAACGTTCGGAAGCTGCGGCGTATTACTTCACTTATATTGATCGAATTCCTGAGGATGATGTGGTTGGCTTGATGGAGCGCCAGCTGGAAGACGTCAGCAGGTTCCTCGCATCCATTTCCGAAGAAAAATCGCTGTTCCGGTATGCGCCGGAGAAGTGGAGCATTCGGCAGGTGCTGAGCCATTTGAATGATTCTGAACGCGCGTTTGCGTTTCGAGCTTTGTGGTTTGGTCGCGATTTTCATGATCCTCTCCCGAGTTTTGACCAAAACATCAGTGTGAATGCTGCGCGAGCGGATGAGCATACCTGGGCTAGCCATGTGGCGGAGTTTCGGGACGTGCGGCGGGCTACTGTGGCGTTGTTTCGGAAGATGCCTGGCGAGGCGTGGGGGCGAACGGGCGTGGCTAGCGGAAACGTGGTGTCTGTTCGGGCCCTCGCTTACATAATTGTGGGGCATGTTGCGCATCATTTGGCGATTTTGCAGGAGAGGTATTTGTAGCTTCCGCGCTGCGTGGACCAAACCAACGCCAAAGACGCCCGCCTGAAAGGCAGGCGGCCGCTACCCTGTAAAAATGAAAGACGAATCGCTGACGGCCCGAACAAACCCGAACAAACCGAACAAATCGGGCTTGCGATTTGGTCGGCGAAGATTTAGGATGGCGGTCCCCAGCTTGACTGGATGGAGTTATCTCGCCGGGCACACCTGTCCCATTTTGGATTTGGCACGGCTCGGTGGTGGGACTACATTCAAAGACCCCGGTCCTTATTACATGTACGCAGGCTGTGGTTTTGGCGCATTTGGGTTCTAGGAGGGTAAATGTAATGTGGGGAGACAAGAAACCGGAGGCTCCGGGGAAGAAGCCGATCCCGCAGCAGCCGCAACCGTCTCAGCAGGCGCAACAAACTAAACCAACCGTACCGAGTGCAAACGCACCGGCTTTTCCTGGGGAGGTAAAGACAATGGCACCGATTGATTCGACATATCCGAGCACGAGTTCGGGCAACACGGCACGGCTGGGCTCGAGCCTGCACGTAAAGGGCGAGATCACCGGCAACGAGGACCTGCTGATTGACGGCACCGTCGAGGGATTGGTTCAGCTGGAGGACCGCAAGCTGACGGTGGGAGCGAGCGCGAAGGTTACGGCCGACGTGATCGCTCGCGAGGTGATCGTTTACGGCAACGTGAAGGGCAACCTGCGCGCGCGGGACCGAATTGAGATCAAGAAGGACGGGTCGGTAGTAGGAGATTTGACCACGGCGCGGATTTCGATCGAGGACGGAGCTTACTTTAAGGGCTCGATCGAGATTGATAAGACGGGCGACGCGGCCGAGGACAGCAGTAAGGCGTTTTCACGCGCGAATCGCGGCGCGGCGGCAACGACTACGTCGTAGGATTGGATTTTGCGTTTTGCAAGGTGGCGGGCCGCCTGCGGAGGTCCGCCGCTGACTTCGTTGTATTGCGCTTCCTCGCGTCCCTCTGTTCGCTGTTCCGCATGCGAGTCCTCGCATGCGAGTCCTCGTTGACATAAATCGCGACGTACTTTAGACTTCTTGTTTGTCCTTAGACGGAAAGGTGTGACTGCATAGATGCCGACGTATATTCCAAGAGGCCGCGAGGCCGAAGAGTTGATGGTAGGGAAGAATTGGTTCGTGATAGACGCCGAGGGAGTGGTGTTGGGGCGGCTGGCGACGCGTATTGCGCGATTACTGATTGGGAAGGACAAGCCGACGTACACGCCGCATCTGGATTGCGGAGATCATGTGGTGGTGGTGAACGCGGAGAAGGTGAAGTTGACGGGCAACAAGATCGATCAGAAGTTGTATCGTCATCACAGCGGCTGGCCAGGCGGATTGAAGGAAGTGCCGATCCGCACGTTGCTGCAACGCCGGCCGGAAGAGGTTGTGCGCGAGGCGGTGCTGGGAATGCTGCCGAAGAACA
>Ga0070762_10000719_pt1 | contig 14413 bp, 13 predicted proteins | sample HubBroMetageREF2_FD_66726 | JGI IMG/M metagenome (GOLD analysis project Ga0070762, IMG submission 66726) | Reference soil microbial communities from the Hubbard Brook experimental Forest, New Hampshire, USA - Hubbard Brook CCASE Soil... | ecosystem: Environmental > Terrestrial > Soil >...
ATCTCGGTCGGGATCACGTTGGTCAGCGTAAGTTGCTGGACGTTTTTCGGGGCCTTCATGCGCCGCTATCTGCACACGGAGCGACGGCGCCGTTGGTTCAACTACGCCATGGCGGCGCTGTTGGTCTTGTCGATCCTACCCGTTTTTTGGGAGTAGCTGCGCCAAAACGGTGCTAGCGGCGGCGTCCTATTGGAGCGCGGCGTGCCGTGCCGTGCACCTTCTCAGGCCACGCGACGCATCCCGCGTTGTGCGCTTGTCGAGGAAAACCAACAATTCGCGCGGCCCGTAAGAGGCTGAGAAACATATTTCAAATTTATGAAAACCCTGGTCTTAATGGGGCTAAACGCGCTGATATTTGCTGTCTGGCGCCTCGCGTCCGCGCCGCGCTGCGGAGACTTGGCCCACTAATTGCACCCAGCACCTGGCGGTGGCGCATTGCACGAGGCAAATGCGCAACGCGAGCGAAGCACAAACATAAAACAGGGGTGCGATATGGATTCAATCACGCTGAATCGGGATGATGCGCGGCTGCGCAATTTGCGCATAGGTCTGGCGCTGCTGTGCGCCGCGGCGGTTTTTCCGGCGCAAGTGTTCGCCGAAACGCCCACGATAGGCGAAAGCGACTTGGACGAAGTGATCGTGACGGGTTCGCGCCAGACGGGCATCAAAGCCTCGGACAGTGCGGCGCCCATCCAGATTGTGAGCGCCGAGGCGCTGAAGGCAGCGGGTGCACCGGACCTGATGTCGGCCCTGTCGACCCTGGTTCCGTCGCTGCAGATGCAGGCATTTGGCTTTGATATGGCCGGGCAAACCTTGCTCGCCCGCTTGCGGGGCGTCAGCCCCAACGATGTCCTGGTGCTGGTCAACGGCAAGCGCCGTCACACGACGGCGAATCTCGCCGTCGATACCGGTTCACCGTTTCAGGGCGGTGCCGGTGTGGATTTGAATTTCATTCCGTTGGATGCCATCGATCACGTCGAAGTGCTGACCGAGGGGGCAGCGGCGCAATACGGATCCGACGCGATTGCCGGCGTCGTCAATATCATTTTGAAAAAGAGCAGTTCCGGCGGCTCGCTCTCAGGCCTCTATGGACAATACGGTAACGCGGGCGGCGGACGCACAGAAGACGTCAGCGGCAACGCCGGCTTTGAGGCCGGGCAGGGCGGATTCTTTAACGTGACCGGCGAATTTCGCAGTCACGGCCACAGCAATGTCGGTGAAATCGATCCTCGCGGTCCGGCCGCCACCACTTACCCTGACACCAACATCATGAATGTGCCCGGCTATCCGTACGAGAATGCGATTTCGGGCGACGCGGCCGTTCGTCAAAAGATGTTCGCCGTGAACTCCGGTTACGATTTTGAGGGTGGTACCGAGTTGTATTTGTTCGGTACCTTCGGCCACAAGGATGCGGCCTCCTATGAAAACTACCGCGTTCCTTCGAAAGTGCAGTACACGCCGCCGGGCGGTGCCACGATTTATCCCTTTCCTTACGGTTTCAATCCGCAAGAGGCAAGCGACGAAGATGACTACCAGATCAATTTGGGCGTGAAGGGCAGCATCGCGTCGTGGGATTGGGATTTGGCGACCGGATACGGCAGCGACCACGTCGGTGTTTCGACCATCCAGTCTTACAACGCCGGCACCTACAACACCAACGGCATACCGACCCCCGTCAATTTCGATGATGGTGCGCTGATCTCGACTCAGTGGACCTCAAACCTGGATATCAAGCGAGACTTCAACGTCGGCTTGGCCGGACCTCTGACAGTGGCCTTCGGCGCGGAATACCGTCGCGAGACCTACCAAATTCAGGCCGGCGTGCCGTTATCGTACGAGGCCGGCGGCGCGCAATCTTATCCGGGATTCACGCCGCTGGACGCCGCGACGCACGATCGCAACAACCGTTCGATCTACGTGGATCTGGCCACGCAGCCCATTGACGGCCTGCGAGTCGATGGCGCAGCGCGCTACGAGCACTACAGCGACTTTGGCAGTGCAACCGTCGGCAAGCTGACGGCGCGTTATGACTTTACGCCCGAGTTTGCGCTGCGCGGTACCGTGAACAACGGCTTCCGCGCACCGACGCTTGCCGAGGAGTTCTACTCCTCGACCAATGTGGGACCCACGACCGCGTACATCCAGCTGCCGCCTGACTCGCCGGCCGCTGCCGCGCTGGGACTCGGCCACTTGCAACCGGAAAAGTCCATCGACTACAGCTTGGGGATGGTGTGGCGCCCGTTGCCGCACATGAGCACGACACTGGATGTTTACCAAATCACGATTACCAATCGCATCGTGGGCAGCGGCCAGGTTGCCGGCGCGATCAATGGGGTGGTTCAGCCCGGTGGAACCGCGATCAACGACGCGATCGCGATCTACTCCGGCGGCACCGATGTCATCGACCCGGACGTGCTGAAGAGCGGCTCCTATGGCATCAGTATCTTCGCCAACGGCATCGATACCCGAACGCGCGGCGCTGACCTGGTCTTCGATTTTCCCTACGACTACAACTTCGCAAAAATCAATTGGTCGATCGGCGCGACCTACAATGACACGACGATCACCAAGCCGGGCACCACACCCGCGCCGTTGGTACCGAATGTCTTATACGACCAAGAGGCGTATTCGGAGCTCACCACCGCCACGCCGAAGTACGTGGTCAATCTGGGCGCGCTGATCAGCATCGAGAAGCTGACGGTGAACTTGGTAGAGAAGATCTACGGGCCCTCGTCGGACTATGAGAACGACGACGGCGACAATCCGACCGGCAGTTTCCAGTATTTCCAAGACAAGGTCGGCGTCACGGCGATCACCAACCTGGACGTCGCCTATGGATTTACCGAGCACGTGACCTTCTCGATCGGCGCCACGAACTTGTTCAACCGCTTTCCCAACAAGCTCAACAGCAATATTTTGAACCGCGAAATCGCCGCCGGCGACAACGCGGCCGTCACCCAGTACCCGCTGTTTTCGCCCTTCGGCATCAACGGTGGTTTCTACTACGCCAAGGCCTTGTATCGGTTCTAAGAGCTGAAGTTGGATTCCGGGCGCCGGCGCATCGCGGCCGGGGCCCGGTCTTTAATTCTTGAGCCGATAACCGGTCTTGAAAATCCAGGCCACCAGGGCCAAGCACACCACGAAAAATCCCACAGTCATCAACATGCTGATGCCGACGCTGACATCGGCCGCGCCATAGAAGCTCCAGCGGAAGCCGCTGATCAAGTACACAATGGGATTGAAGAGGCTGAAGGTGCGCCACGCCGGCGGCAGCATGTCGATGGAATAAAATGCGCCGCCCAGGAACGTCAGCGGCGTGATGACCAGCATCGGAATGAATTGCAGCTGCTCGAATCCCTTGGCCCAGATGCCGATGATGAAGCCGAACAAGCTGAAGGTCGCCGCCGTCATCAGCAGAAACGCAATCATCCAAACGGGATGGAGGATCTTGATCGGCACGAACAGCGATGCCGTCGCCAGAATGATCAACCCGAGCACGATCGATTTGGAGGCGGCCGCGCCGACATAGGCGATGACGATCTCCACGTAGGAAACCGGCGCCGACAACAGCTCGTAAATGGTGCCGGTGAACTTGGGAAAATAAATGCCGAAGGAGGCATTGGAGAGGCTTTCCGTGAACAGCGCCAGCATGATGAGCCCGGGCACGATGAATGCGCCGTAGCTTACGCCGCTGGCGGTTGTGAGACGCGAGCCGATTGCGGCGCCGAATACCACGAAGTAAAGCGAGGTCGTGATCACCGGGGTGACCAGGCTCTGCAGCAGCGTGCGCAGCGCCCGGGCAATTTCGAATTTATAGATGGCCCAAACGCCATGACGGTTGAAAGCGGCGGGAGAGACAGGGGTGCTCATGCGCGTTCGCTCACTAGGTTGACGAAAATATCTTCAAGGGAGCTCTGGTGTGTTTGCAGGTCCTTGATCACGATTCCCAGTTCGCTCAGGCGCTTGAGCAGCATCGAGATGTCGACGCCGTCGGCGCTATTGGCGGTATAGACCAAATCGTGGCCGTCTCCCTTCAGCTCCAGCTCCCAGGATTGCAGCTCGCCGGGGATTTGCCGCAACGATGTCGCCAGATGCAGCGTCAGTTGCTTCTTGCCGAGCTTCTTCATCAATTCCTTTTTATCCTCCACCAGCATCAGCGTGCCCTTGTTGATGACACCGACGCGGTCGGCCATCTCCTCGGCCTCTTCGATGTAGTGGGTGGTCAGAATGATGGTGACGCCTCTCTGCCGCAGTCCGCGCACCAGCTCCCACATATCGCGGCGCAATTCCACATCGACGCCCGCGGTCGGCTCATCCAGGAACAGTATCTGGGGTTCGTGCGACAGCGCCTTGGCAATCATGACGCGGCGCTTCATCCCGCCGGAGAGGGTCATGATTTTGCTGTTGCGCTTGTCCAGCAGCGACAGATCCTGCAACAGGCCTTCGATGAATTTGGGATTCGGTGCGCGGCCGAATAGCCCGCGGCTGAAGGATACGGTCGCCCACACGGTTTCAAACGCATCGGTGCTCAGTTCCTGCGGCACCAAGCCGATCATGGAACGGGCGGCACGATAATCGCGCACGATATCGTGGCCATCGGCGGTCACCGTGCCGCTACTGGCCGTGACGATGCCGCAAACGATGTTGATCAGCGTGGTCTTGCCCGCGCCGTTGGGCCCGAGCAGCGCAAAGATTTCGCCGCGCTCGATCTCGAGATCGATCAGTTTCAGCGCTTGAAAGCCGGTGGCGTAGGACTTGGTAACGCCTTGGATCGAGATGACGGCCGGCATCTTAGAGCCCTAGCGGCCGATGCGCGCGATCAGTGCACGCGTGAATTCTGCGGTGTTTGCCGTGCCGCCCAAGTCCCCGGTGCGCACATTGTCGGCGTTCAGGGTTTGTTCGATCGCGGTTCGCAAGCGGGTCGCCATATGCGGCAAGTGGCAGTGTTCGAGCATCATCGCGGCGGCGAGCAGGAGCGCAACCGGATTCGCAATGCCTTTGCCGGCGATGTCCGGTGCGGAGCCGTGCACCGCTTCGAATATGGCGGCGTCGGCGCCGATATTGCCGCCGGGCGTCATCCCCAAGCCGCCCACCAAGCCGGCCACCAGATCCGACAGGATGTCGCCGAACAAATTTGTGGTCACGAGCACATCGAATTGCCACGGGTTCAACACCAGCTTCATGGCGCAGGCATCGATGATGATGGTTTCCAGGATGAACTTGCCCTGGTACTTGCGCTCGTACAACTCGAGACCGGTCTCGAGGAAAATTCCCGTAAGAGCCTTCATGATGTTCGCCTTGTGGACGATCGTGACCTTCTTACGGCCCGTCGCAATGGCATGCTCGAACGCGAATTGCAGCAGGCGGCGGCTGCCTTGGCGCGTGTTGACGCCGGTGGCCATGGCCACCGCATGAGGATCGTCATCGATCGGGATGTAGAGCTCGTGTCCAATATACAAACCCTCGAGATTCTCGCGCACCACCACCAGGTCGATCTTGTCGAATCGGCCGCCGGGAATCAGCGTGCGGGCGGGGCGCAAATTTGCATAGAGCTTGAACTCCTCCCGCAGACGAACATTGGAGGATCGATAGCCGCCGCCCGAGGGGGTTTCGAGCGGACCTTTGAGGGCAAGGCGAGTCCGCCGGATACTGTCCAGGGTCTTCGCAGGCAGGGGATCGCCCGCGGTTTTGGCGCCTTCCAGGCCCGCGATTTGTCTGTCCCATTCAAACGGGGCGCCCAGCGCCGCCAATACCTTGAGGACGGCGTCCATGATTTCAGGCCCGATCCCATCTCCGGGGATCAGTGTGGCAGGAATCGTTTGCGGCATCGAAACGCTCTCATATGGAAGGGCGCATAGGATACTCGATAGACTGCCTGCGGTATTGAGGAGTAGGGTGAATTAAGAACGACGAAATAATTTCCGCGACCAGGCGCTGGGTCGAAAAATCAGTGATCGGCCTGAACCTCTGTCCATTTGCCGAAAATCCCTACCGGGGTAATCGCGTGCGGTTGGTCATCAGTGAGCAACGCAGCGCTGCCGGACTGCTCGAGGATCTGCGCGCCGAGCTGCAAACGCTGGCCGCGGCCGATCCGAAGGAGATCGAGACCACGCTCCTGATCCATCCTTGGGTCCTCGCGGATTTCACCGAGTACAACGATTTCCTCGAAGTGTGCGAGGCCGCGGTCGCGGAGCTCGATCTGGAGGGAGAGTTGCAGGTGGCGAGCTTCCATCCGCAATATCAATTCGCGCAGTCGCAGCCCGATGACATCGAGAACTACACCAATCGCTCACCCTATCCCATGCTGCATTTGCTGCGCGAGGCCAGCGTGGAGCGCGCCGTCGAGGCGGTCGGCGATCCAAGCGAAATTTACCGTCGAAATATCCGCACCATGCGCGCCCTGGGACACGCCGGTTGGCAGCGTTTATGGCGCGATTAGCGGCTTGCGCATGGGGATGAATTCGATGCGCTCTCCTGAACCGATCTCGAAGTGCACCAGGGGCGCGGCGACATAACCGCGTGCGGCGTACAGCTTGGCCCCCGGCAGGGTCGCCATCAGTTCAACTTCCGAATAACCGTAGGCGCGCGCTTGGTTTTCGCAGTGAGTGAGCAGCAGCGATCCAATACCGCGGCGGGCGTGGGCGGGATCGACAAAGAAGGCGCGGATTTTCGCGGGTTGAGTTTCAGGATCAAGGATGGAAGAATCCCGGCCGGCACGGGCGTCGCCGCCGAACAAGGTCGAACGAAAGCTCCATCCGCCGCACCCGACGATCTCCCCCAAATCCTCGACGACGAAATAAGTCTCATCCGTCAACAATTGAGTATCGACGCCGAATGCGCCGCGCAAGGCGCCCTCGATTTGCCGCGGACTGTAGTCCGCGGTGCTCAAACCCCGCGCGGATCGAGCGATCAACGCGTTGAGCAGGGGTATATCCGCATGCGTGGCCTTGCGTAGGGTGGGCATTCACCCGGAAGTGTAGCCGTTCGAGCAGTCGTGTTAACCTCCGAACAACAAGATTCAGGGAGAATCGCCGTGTACACAAAACCGACCGAGCCGCGCAGCATTGGCGGAGTGCTGGATGACGGACTACGGCTGTGGATGGCAGCCTTTTCCAGGGCGTGGCCCATCGCGATCATGGGGCAACTTTTGTTGGCGGTCCCGTTGGTCATGTACTGGCTACAGTTTGGTGCCCCAGTCGGCGTCCAGCAGCCCATGGTCGCCATGATGAGGGGTTCGATCGGGCTGTCGCTGGCCTACATGGTGGTTTCAATTGCCGCGATCGGGTTTCACAATGCCGTTATCGCGCAGACTGATGCGGCGACGAAGACCGCGGAGCGAACCATCGGGGAAAGCTTGGCTATCGGCTTTCGCTTGCTGGGGCGCGCATTTCTGATGGGGATTTTGGTGGGCCTGGCCGTCGCGATACCGGTGGGCGTGTTGTTTGTGATTCTGGTCGGTGCTCCTATGCTGTGGCGCGTGACCGTTGGCGGGTTGGCATTTTTGGTGCTCTGCTACGCGATCGGAAAAATCATTCTGGCTGCGGTGATATTGATCGTCGAAGACAAGGGCGCCAGTGAATCCTTGGGTCGAAGTTGGACAATGACTTCCGGGCATTGGTGGCGTGTCGCGACTATTTTGACGGTATTGGTCATTGTCATTGTCGCCGTGTTTTTGTTCGTCGGCATCATCGCCGGCGTTGTTGCGGCCACCACTGGGTCGACCAGCGCGATATCGGGAATCCTGGTCCAGGTGATTTCCGTGCTCGGCAATACATTGATTTCGCCGCTCTACTCGGCGGTTCTGATCAGCATTTATTATGACCTCAAACTGCGCAAGGAAGGCGCGGATCTCGCGGGCCGGGTGAATGCCTTAGCGGTCTAGTGAGTAGGCTATTGAGCAGTCTGCAACCGCGGCTCATTCTCGGGGGCTGCGGCTTGCTCATCTCGAGTTGGCTCGCCGCGGCACCACTGGATGTGGTGCGCAAGTGCGCCGACAGCGCATCGCCCGTGGTCAACGGCGTGAAGGCCCTCGAGGCGGTTTGTCCCGGTCTCCAAGATGCGCTGGCGCAGGCCGGGTTCGATAAGATTCTTATTGAAGGCTGGCAGGAAAAGATGAACACCCACGCGCTTGCCGACCTGAGCGGATTGGCGCAGTACTACGGGCGCTCCCAGTGGCACGCGCCCGATACGGCATCCCTGTCCAAGGCGCTCGAGTCGCTGCAGGAACAAGCGCCGAAGAACTCATCCTGGTGGCAATCTCTCAAAACCTGGGTAAAGAATTGGCTTGCGCGCAGCGATTCCGCGGTGGCGAGTTGGTTGAATCGGTTGTTGGATCGCTGGTCGGCGTCGACTGATGTGTCGGCGACTTTTCTCAAGATGGTCACCTATTGTTTGACCGTGCTGGTGGTCATTGCTGCGGTGGTGATCGTGGTTCGCGAGATCAGAGCGGCGGGTGTTGGTCGGCGGGCGCGGCGCCGGGCGGGGCCAGATTCATCGAGCGCGGTTGCGCCGGAGACGGATCTTGAACTCGGGCTCGTTGCGGGAGGAGGCGCCGCGGATGCTTTGGCCGTGTTGCTGCGTGCGCTGGTCAGAAGGCTGTTGGAGTTAGGAAGGCTTCGCGCTGATCGCAGCCTGACGCATCGTGAGCTCGTTCTACGCAGCGTATTCGAGAGCGAGGAGCAGCGCGCTGCATTCGCCGCCGTCGCTTTCGGGGCGGAAGCGAATTTTTACGGTCCAGGGATCGGGAGTGCGGCTTCTTCCGATGATGTGAAACGGCGCGGCGAAGTGCTGCTGGCGCAATTAGCACAATCGAAAAGCCGATCTTGAAGGAACGCCTGGTCACCCTTGGTCTTGCGGCCGGCGCGCTATTGTTAAGCTACGCCTTATTTTTCCCCAAGCCCGCCGCCGAGAGCCAAGCGCCGCCTCGGCCCATGAGCCGAGAGTCGGGGCCTGCAGGATATCAGGGAGCATGGCGCTGGCTTGCCGGCGAACGCGTTCCGCTCACCGCTTGGCATGAGCGTTTTGACCGGTTGCGCAGCGATCCCTCCCTCAAGCCGACGGGCAATTTGCTGCTGACGACCATGCCCCATGAATTGCCGGTACATCCGGACGAGGCGACGCAACTGGACGCATGGATATCCCGAGGCAATACCTTGGTCGTGGCGGCCGCCCTCGATGACACGCCTGCATGGGCGTTGTCAGGGGGCGGACGGCTGGTCAAGGATGTCGGCCGCTTGACCCGGCTCAATTTCGAGGTGGGTGATCCTGCGGCAGAGAAGGACGGCAAGAAGGATGGCAACAAGAACGGCGAGAAGGCTGACCCTGCGCGCGCGCTGCAATCGGTATTGAATCGACTGACGCGACCGCGCGAGATCGTGGTCACGCCGCGCGGCGATCATCCGCTGATGCAAGGCGTCCACTCGCTTCGCGCGATTTCAGATTTTCCGGCCTCGCGCTGGCACGCGGCGCCGATGGACGCTTCCGGGATACTGCAAGTCGCGGATCTCGACGGGGGCGGCGGCGCCGTCTGGATCAAACGTCAAGGAGAAGGCCAGATTGTTACGCTGGCGGTCGCAGGCCTGTTCAGCAATCGCGACATCGGTACGGCGGATAACGGCAAATTTCTTTCGAACCTCGTCGCTTGGTCCTTGAAGGACGGGGGCGTGTTCATCTTCGATGATGCGCACCAGGGCTGGGTCAGCTACTACGATGCCAAGGCATTCTATGCCGACCCACGGCTGCATCGAACCGTCGCGTGGCTCGTGCTTCTCTGGCTGGTTTTCGTCCTCGGGGTGCAACGGCTGCGCGCCCATGTCAATAGTTGGAGACCCGCGGATGTCACCGCCCTGGTCAGAACCAGCGGCGACTTCTTTGCCTCCGCCCTGACGCCTGCCGCTGCTGCGAATCGCATGCTGGCAAATTTCTTCAATTCGATCCGCCGTCGCCTCGGCGCGGCCGAAGACGGCACGCCGACGTGGGAGTGGCTATCATCGCAGGCCACGGTGTCGCTGAACGAGGTGACGGAATTACGAGAGCTTCACCGTCAGGTGCAGCACGGCCGGCGCTTCGATCTGCCCCGCCTGCAAAATCTTCTTTCTTCGCTGCAAGGTAAAATTACATGAGCAAGGCCCTGGAAGGCTTGGAACATCGGCTGCAGGAATCGTTAGGCGCTGCGGTAATCGGCCTTGCGCCGATTATTCGCACCCTGACGATTGCGGTCGTCGCGCGCGGGCACGTCTTGCTGCAAGGACCGCCCGGGTTGGGTAAGACCCTGCTGTCGAAGTCCTTGGCTGCCGCGCTCGGCGGCACGTTTCGCCGCGTGCAAGGAACCGCGGATCTGATGCCCTCGGATATCATCGGGATTCACATCTTTGACGCGGCGAAACGCGAATTCGAGTTTCGGCCCGGGCCGCTGTTCGCCGATGTGTTGCTGGTCGATGAAATCAATCGCGCGAGCCCAAAGACCCAGTCCGCACTGCTGGAGGCGATGGAGGAGCGCCAGGTGACGGTCGAGCGCAAGACCTATGCATTGCCGCCGCAGTTTTTGGTGATCGCCACTCAGAACCCCGGCGATTTCGAAGGGACCTATCCGTTGCCGGAATCGCAGTTGGACCGATTCATGCTGCGCATCGACATGACCTATCCCCAGCGCACCGATGAGCAGGCGATCCTCGCGCAATACGCGGCCTTGAGCGGACTGGCGGTGGCCTCAACGCCGGTTGTCTCAGCGGAGATGCTCGAGGAGGCGCGCGCCGCCGTGGATGCGATCCATGTGGCGCCCGAGCTGCTCGGGTATGTCCTGGATCTGGCGCAGGCCTCCCGGCAACATGCGCACCTCACCTTGGGCCTCTCCACTCGCGGCGCGTTGGCGGCACTGCGTGCCGCGCGCATCGCGGCGGCGCTGCGCGGCGCAACCTTCGTGAGCCCGGATGACGTCAAAGGCGTGATGCCGACCGTGATTTCGCACCGCTTGATGCTCGCCCCGGAAGCGATGCTCGAAGGAATTACCACCCAGGCGATTGTGCAGCAGATGCTCGAGCAGACGCCGGTACCCCGATGAGCGGTGCGAGTCTGCGCGCCAACGCCTTTTTGCTGGTGCTGGTGACGCTGGCTGCGGCAATTGCGGGCGATTGGAGCGGCGATTCGAGCCTGACGGGCGTGTGGCGGTTCCCCGCGGCACTCTTGCTGCTCGGGCTCGCCTACGAATCCTTGCAGGTGTCGCGTAGTAAAGTGGCGTTCAAACTCGAGACGCCCGAGCCGCTGTACCTGGGACGCGGCGCATCATTTCGCTTTGTCTGCACGCATTCCCTCAACCGCAACGTGAAGTTGGAGGTCGCGCTCACCGCCCCGGAGTACTTCGATGTTGAGACGCAGGTTGAATCCTTGAGCGTGCCGGCCGGCGCGAGCGCGATCATCGAGCGCGTCGTCCTGCCTTGCCGGCTGGGCGAGCATGAGTGGAAGCAGCTCAGCACGCGGATCGCCGGGCCGTTGGGACTGGCCTGGTGGCCCAGGAAGGTTGAATGCGTGAAGCGAGTCAAGGTACTGCCGGATCTGTTTCGCAGCGCCGCGGAAGTCAGAAGCGTCTCGGCATCCGGGTCTCAGGCGGGACTCGACAACGGCGCCGGCGCGGAAGTGCTGCGCTTGCGCGAGTACCGCAGCGGTGATCCGCCGCGAGTGATTGATTGGAAGGCGACGGTGCGCGCCGGACGCCTGATCAGCCGCGACTACTCACAGGATCACGGCTTGCAAATCGTCATCCTGATCGACGCGGGGCGCTCGAGTGCGCTGCGCGCCGGCAACCTCGATCGATTCGGCCACTACGTCAATGTGGCGGCTCGTCTGGCGCAATTCGCGGTCGAGCGGGAGGATCTGGTGGGATTGATCCTGTATGCCGACCGCCCTTTGGCGACATTGGTGCCGGCCAGGGGCGCGGGCGCCGTGGTGCGGCTGCGATCGATGCTGGCGGCGGCGCGCGTCGAGCGCACCGAATCCAATCCGCTCTATGCGGCCACCCGCGTCCGATCACTGGTGCGGCACCGCAGCCTCATCGTCATCCTCACCGATATCGATGACGCATCGGCCAAGAGCCAACTAACGCAGGCGGTACGGTTTCTGGTGCCCAAACATCTGCCGTTCGTCGCGGGCTTATCGAGTGCTGCGGTGGAATCGATGGCGCGCGCGCCGGCTCGTCAGTGGCTGGACCCTTATCGCTCCCTCGCCGCGCAAGAATATTGCATTGGCCTGGAACGCAAAGTCCGCGCGTTGAATGCGCTCGGCGCGCCGGCATTGGTCGCGAGGCCGGAACAGCTGGAGCACGCGGTGTTTGCGGCGTACGCTAATTTTCAGCGTCAGCGCCGCGCTTGAAGTCGGGCGCGCGGAACAGGCGGCCGCTCATCAGAGTCCACAAGATCAGCCAGTAGGCGATGCCGATGGTGACTCGGCTGGCCATGGGAAAACGCGGATCCGGAGAAACAAAGCCTTCGATGAATCCGCAGCCGACCAGCAATAGCGCGCACAACAGCAGCACGGGCGCGATGCGATGCGCGCAGGCTTGGAAAGAATCGCGGCGCGATTCGACAGTAGGCCGAACGATAGACTCGCCGAGCGCGACGCCCATCGCACCGGCGATGCAGATCACCGAGAGTTCCACAGGGCCATGCGCGATGATGAACTCGAACAACGCGCGCGCCAAACCGTGTTGATGCACAAACGCAAATGCCGCGCCAAGCATGAGGCCATTCACGGCAATCAGATACAACGTGCCCAATCCTAAGAATATTCCCGCGCAGAAGGCCAGGATGCTGACCACGATATTGTTGGCCAGAATGCTGATCGAGAGGATCGAGGAGGGCATGACGTTGATGATGCCCTCGGTCCAGAGGTGTCCCTGTTCGACGTGTTCGATCATGTCGTCGCTCGCGAACAGGCTGATCAGTGTCGGAAAGGTCGCCACCAGCCACCAGCCGGCCAGGGCGCTCAACCCCATGAGCAAAGCCATGGCGGCGATGCGCCCGCGCAGCTCGTGTGCCGCGCGCGGGATATCGACGCTCAGCAGCAGACGTATGGCGGCTATTCCACCGCGGGGACGGCGATTGACCACGCCGTGCAACTGGCCGTAGAGCGACTCGAGTCCCAAGGTCATGCGGCTGTTGGGTGCCACGCGTCTTGCAGTCGCCAGGTCCCGGGCAAGACCTCGATAGGCTTCCACGGCGCTCAGTGCCTCATCGACCGTGGCGTGGCGTTGCGCGCGCAGCGCGGCAACATGCTGCACCACGCTGCGCCAAGCCCCGGCGCGCGACACCAACCACTGCCGGATGTGCGAAGCGTCAGATGTGAGCTGCGTCATGGGACTCGTCAGGCATGGCAGACGCGGCGTTCGAATTCAAATGTGCCTGCAGCATGGCCCGCAGGTTCGCATCGGCCAGCGCGTCCAGCGCAACCGTATCCGCTGCCGGGTCCAGCCGCCGCAAAAGCGAGCGGGCGATTTGAGCGCGGCTTGCTGTTTCGAGCGAGTCCCAGCGCTCCAGGAGTTGATCGACCAGTTCCAGGGCATCGAGCGATAGCTGCGAGCGGCTGGCCAGCGCTTCGATTCGCAGCAAGGATTTTTCGGCCGCGGCATTGTCCAGTACCAGCAGCGTGCCGGCGGCCATGTCGCCGACTCGAACCCGATTGGCGGTCACGAAACAGCTGATCAGCCCAAGCATATAGGCCGCGGGCAGACTGTCGACGAGGCGAAAAATATTGCGGATGAGCAAGGCTGAAGTTCCCGCCGGTCCGCCATCGCGGCTCACGATGCGCACGCCCGCCATGCGCTTGCCCGGCGTGCGTCCGCGCAGCGCAACCTCCAGGATCGGGTGGTAGAGAAAATAGATGATCGAGGCCGGCAGAATGCTCAAAAAGCCGGCCGCCGATTTTACGGTCAGCGCGACATCGAATAAGAAGTAGGCGATGAGCAGCCAGGCAGCGGCGATCAGGAAACGGATATGCCAGTCGATCACGAAGGCGTAGCTGCGGGTTCCGGGACCTGCGAGCTTGAGCGTGAGGTCGACTCCCGTCACGCTCTGAACGCTTAACTGCTCATCGCTCATGGATGCGGTGCAGGGTTGCGGGAATCGCGGCCGTAATAATCCGGATAGTCGCTGCTCAAGCCCTTGAAGCGCCGATGGACCCACAGGTACTGATCCGGCACCAGGCGCACCTGCGCCTCGAGCAATCGATTGTAGCGTTCGACGTCCTCAACCGGATCGGGACCGGGGAAATTCTCGAATGCAGGTCCGATGACCACCCGGTACCCGGCGTTGCCGGGCAGCCGCTCGCCAAAATAAGTCATGACGGCGGCACCCGAAATGCGCGCCAAACGCGAGGTTGCCGGATTGCTGGCCGCCGGGATGCCGAAGAAGTTGACCATCGCCGC
>Ga0070762_10000720_pt1 | contig 14409 bp, 13 predicted proteins | sample HubBroMetageREF2_FD_66726 | JGI IMG/M metagenome (GOLD analysis project Ga0070762, IMG submission 66726) | Reference soil microbial communities from the Hubbard Brook experimental Forest, New Hampshire, USA - Hubbard Brook CCASE Soil... | ecosystem: Environmental > Terrestrial > Soil >...
CAAGAAGTGCCTCAGCAAAGGCCCTGACGGATGCTTCCTTGATGGCTGTCCGTGGGATGCAATCGTGATGGTGGATACTGTCGAAGTGGAAAAAGAAGTCGGCGTAATGCCGATTTAGCTGTCAGATCTCGGCTTTCAGTTATTTAGCTCTCACCTAATTCCCTCCAACGGCGCTACAATTGTGCGCCGATGAAACTCCGTATCGCATTATTCGTGGCTGGTGCGTTCGCTGCCGTTTCTGCCCAAGCTCAATCCGTGGAAGTTACATGGGCGCGGCAACCCGATACACCGCTGCGAGTGGTTCGCATCGTCTCGACACTGGCCAATCCGATCCATGAAATTGCCGTCAAGAGCGCCTCCAACAAGGACATTGAGAGCTATCGGCTCGGGTGGGTACCGGTGGTTCCTCCCGGCTGCGGTGCCGCGGTAAAAGCGAGCGTGCAGGTCCTGCCTGTCGTGCAAGGCCCGGTTTGGCCAGGCTTCGGCGAGTCCGCTCACACATATGAGTTGGATCGGAGCCAGATTCTTGAGCTTGCGCAAGTGGGTAGCCGCAAGATCGTTGTAGAAGTGGGCGTAGTCAAAGTTGAACTTTCGGACGGATGGTGGACTGCGAGCCCTGACGATCTGCCCGATCCAGCGGAGGTACAGCGGTTCGCCTGTGCGCCGGACACTGTTGCCAGAAAACAGAAAGATCTGCGTAAGCTTCCACCGGAACTGATTGGAACATGGGACTACGCGACGATGATTGCCCTCAAGAATGGCAAACCGTTTGGAACGGTAAACCTGCGGCCAGGGCAGTGGACCGTTACGTTCAACCTGGATGCAACATGGGTCATGAAGCCGCCATCGCCGCCCGCAAATCCTAGCGGCCTGAGCGGCAGTTACGCCGTACATGGGCAAGATGTGGATATGAAGCTGGCTAACGGGAGTCCCTATCACAAGTTCCGCTTTACCATTGAGCAGGATGGGAAAGTACTGAGCTTGGCTGCGAAAGACTCCACTATCAGCGCAAGCCGCGAACAATAGACGCGGAGTTCGGCCCGGTTTGGGGGTCGTCGATTCCTGATTTCATCAACTAGGTGTGTACGGATATTCCTACTTTTCTCGCTCCCGAATCGCCTTTTCTGTTTCGACGGCTTGCTTGCGTACGTGATCGGGGTTGTCTGGCAGTTCCCGCTCATAGGGGAGAACCGCGGCAAGATCGTCGGGCTGGCCCACTAGATAAAGCGCGCGCAATGCTTCCCAGACTTGTTCCGTACCCGGATCGACGGTCGCAATTTGCGCTCCGGTGCCCACGGTTTGTCCGGTAGTTGCGGACAAGGCACGCAGGCGGCCGCCGATGGGCGAGCGGATTGCTATAGTCTGCCCGCCCGCTTGCAATTTGGCGATAACTCCACCCTGATGAATCGCAGTTCCCACTGTGCTGGTGTCGATCACTCTTCCCGGCTGCGGAGCATTGACCGTGGCGGGCTGCAGCAGTTCGAGAATCTGAGGCCTTCCGGACGCGTCTCCGAAGCGGACCAGCGAGAGCGCGGCGTTGCCTCGCACCATGAGGGATGGATCGGCCAGCATTCTTAGGAGAGCCTCGTGGAACCCCGCGCCGGATGTGTCTTGGCCCATAACCCACGCGTCGGTATTGCGGACCTCTTCGACTGGATCGGACGCCAGGCGCACAACCTGCGGATACCACTGCGCCACGCTCGTGTCGCGCCGGGTGATGTGTTCCCCGATTTGCACCAGCGCGTGCTGAATGTGCCGCGGATGCTTTTGGTCCTGCAGATACTCGGCGAGTTGTTTATCGGAGAGCTGGCGTCCGAACCACGTGTTCCACCAGAACAAAAACGGCATGAGCACGATCAGCCAGCCCGTTACGAAAAATAGCAGCCGGTTGCGCGTTGACATACGCGGCTTTGGAGGCTTGGTTGCGTCAGGCGCAACTCGTGGAGTTGCGTTAGGTACGGCAGACATGAAATGACGGTTCTCCGTGCGCCTTCAGACTTGAGCTACTCGACGACATCGGCATCCAGCACCCGGTCTTGCTCCAGATAGTGTGCGACTGCATATTGAGCCAGAAGCGGCGTCTGCAATCGGATTTCAGCGCCGATCCATTCTCCCTTGTTGTGGGGTGCGTTCAGCGGGTGATTGCAACGTCCCCCGCTGCCGAATTGCGGACCGAAATCCGCACTCTGGATCTGGTCGAACTGCTTGAGTTGGCGCCAGGCTTCATCCCCCACTGTGCCAGAAACATCGATTTTTAATCGGACGATTGACATACGAAAACCATTTTCATCACAGCCTCATAAAGGCAACAAAAAAACAATTCTCTGTGACTCTGTGGTGAAATGTTTCTCATGCCGCAAACAGATGATAAAGCATGAAATACACAATCACGCCGGTGATCGAAACGTACATCCACAAAGGATACGTCCAGCGCGCGATGGCGCGATGGCGATCGAAACGTTCTCGCAAGGCGCGGCTAAGCGTAATAATGATCATCGGGACGATCACTGCAGCTAGAATTGTATGGGAAATCAGAATGCTGAAGTACACCGGCCGTGACCAGCCTTGTCCCTGAAAATGCACTGAGCCAACATGCCAGTGATAGTACAAATAACACACGAGAAAAATGCTCGACGAAGCCAGCGCCGCGATCATGACAATGCGGTGAGCGGCCATATGTCCGCGCTTGATGAAACCGCGTCCCACCAGCAGCAGCACGGCGCTGGTGCCATTCAAGCTGGCGTCAATCGCTGGGAAACTAGCGAATTGCGGCGGAACTTGCATCATGCGGCAGGCCTCGTGGTGCGGCGATTTACCCGGAAAAAGCACAGCCCGAACATGAAAATCGTAAACAGGGTCAGCATGCCAATCGAGGCTGGCAGCGGCAACACGGTCGGACTTTCCGGATATAGAAGTACCCGCAGAGCCTCGACGCCATAGGTCAGCGGGTTCAACCGCATCACCAGCCGCAGCCAGCCCGAAGCTCCTGCCAACGGAAAGAGCGCGCCCGAGAGCAGCCACAGTGGGATCAGGAAAAGATTAATGATGGCATGGAAAGCCTGCGTGGAATCCATGGGCCACGCTATGGCGAATCCCAAAGAGGTAAGCGCAAAAGAAACCAGGAAAACGACAAGTACGACCAGCAAGAAATCGACGATCCCCATGTGCACGCCGACAAAGGGCGCGAAGGCCAAGAAAATCAGTCCTTGAATTGCGGCGAGCGTTGTTCCACCCAGCACCTTGCCGAGCACGATGGCGGAGCGGGGCACGGGGGCGACCATAACCGACAGCAGAAACCCCTCCTTGCGATCCTCGATCAAGGACATCATGGCAAAAATCGACGTGAACAGCACGATCATGATGAGCGCGCCGGGGTAGAAGTAATCGAGATAGTGCTGTTGTCCGGGTGCGCTGCCCGCACGGAAGGAGGTGCCGAAACCGGATCCGATTACCAACCAGAACAGCAACGGCGAGGCGATTACGCCAACCACGCGCGAGCGCTGGCGGTAGAACCGAACGATCTCCCGCCACCAGAGCGTAAAGGCGGGCAGCACTACTCCGCTGGAGAGTGGGACGGCCTGCGACGGCAAAGCTACGCTTCGTGTAACCAAGTTAACCTTTCTTCTGCAGCGGAGCAGCGGATTTTTTCATTCTTCCGCGCACATCGAGGAACGCATTCAAAAACAGAATGCCCGACAGCGTGAGCAGAATCAGGCTCATGAATAGGCCGTCGACGCTGGTAATGCTTGCCCTCAGAACGATCCACGCTACTCCCATCAACGGGACGATCCCAAGTATGACCGAAAGCACGAGCATCATAGGCTTGCTGGCTCCTTCACTTTCTATTTCTCGGCTTCCTCTGCGTCATCCGTCCAGAAGCGATGGCCGGTGCGGCGAATGAAAACATCTTCCAATGTTGGCTTGCTTACTGAAATCGACTCAATCTCACACGGGAAAGCCTCCACCACATCGGTGATGAAACGATGGCCATTCTCGCGTTCGATGCGCACCTGCCCGTGAAGCACCTGCGCCTCAAGATTAAAGCGGGCGCGGATTCTTTCTGCGAGTGAATCGGGATTCCTCGCGTCCAGCACAATCACATCTCCACCGATTTCATGCTTAAGGTCATCCGGCGTGCCCAGCGCCACCACCTTTCCCTGATTCAAGATGGCGAGACGATCGCAGCGCTCGGCCTCTTCCATAAGATGAGTGGTTACGATCACGGTCACGCGTTCTTCATCACGCAAAATCGCGAGATATTGCCAGAGATCGCGACGCGCGCCAGGATCGAGTCCGGTCGTGGGTTCGTCGAGCAACAGAACCGAAGGATGATGAAGCAGGCCTTTAGCTAGCTCGAGGCGCCGCTGCATTCCTCCAGAAAACGTCTCAGCTTTCTCGTTAGCGCGATCCGCCAATCCGACACGACCAAGCATTTCCGCGATGCGCGATTTCAGTGACGCTCCGTGCAAGCCGTAGAGATGTCCCTGATGCCAGAGATTCTCAGCAGCCGTGAGTTTAACGTCGATGCTTGGTGCCTGGAAGACCACTCCAATGTGGCGGCGAAGACCGTTAGGGTCACGGGCGACGTCGAATCCCATAATCTCAGCATGCCCGCCCACCGGAATCATCAAAGTAGAGAGGATTCGAAAGAGCGTAGTTTTTCCACTGCCATTCGGACCCAGTAGTCCAAAAAGTTCGGCCTGGCGGACATCGAAGGAGACGCCGTTCAGTGCGGCTCGATCGCCATAACGATGCACGACATCGCGCACGGAAATAACTGCAGGCTCGACGGCGACTTCGGTCTCGGAACCAGCGACAGCAAATGGGGTCTTGGAGGCCACAGGCTATTCTACGATGAGATGCCGTTGGGCGGAACTCATGCAGCTATCGGTTTTCGAGTTCGGCTTGGGACTCGCTCTTCAAACGATACCGGCACTTGTCGCCATACTTGTATCGCCAGAATAACGGTGGTTGCCAAAAGCAGTGCGCCAACAGCGACATGGGCCACGGTCGAGACCACCATCGGTAGTTCGGGCTGGACCGCATCGCGGCCCCAGGCCACGCGGGTGAGAAACGCGATAAATCCCAGGCACAGCTGGGCGATCAACAGCGAGACTAAAAGAATCGCCGGTCGACGGACCGCTTCAATCTTTGAAAATTGTGACAACGCACGAATGGCAGTCCAGGTCAGCACAAAAGCGACGACAACAGCGTTCGCCACATGCGGCCACCAACTCATGCCGTGGTGGCGGAACATCGCACCCAGAATCAGTTGAACGTAAAGCACGAAGATCGACAGCAAAGTGAGCGTGATGAGGCTGGGACGCCGCGGGTCGAATTCAATCTGGGGAACTTCTTCCACCCACCTGCGCCCGGTGAACATAGCGATGGCGACGGCGATGCAGAAAAATGTTTGCGCTACCGCGGCGTGCGCCGATGAGACCCACGGCGGCTGGAACAACAGAACCGTAAGCCCGCCAAGGATTGCCTGCGTAATAACGGTGGCAAGAGCGGCAATGCCAAGCCATTTCATCCAGCGCCGACGGTCCGCAGACCATGTCCACGCGGCGATGGAAATGGTTAGCAGCACGATAGACCCGGCGATTGCGCGATGACTCCACTCGAATTTGATTCCTCCACGCAAAGGCGGAACGCTGAAGGATCCAAAGGATGTGGGCCAGTCGGGAATGGAGAGGCCAGCGTCGTTGCTGGTAACGAGTGCGCCGGCGATGATAAGCACAAAAGTCGCGCAGGCCACGAACACAGCGAAGCGGTGGTGCGCGCGGTTATACCGTGTGGCGAGAGACTTCAGCTGCTAACTCCTTTGATCGATCGCTAACTGCCGAGGTTCGCTCGGCAGGACGGGACAGAAACCCGTCCCCACGCGATCTTTGCCAACTACTGCGCCTTGAACGTTTGGTCTACGGTCTTGCTGTCTTTCGCGGCGACCGTGACTTTTTGATCCTGTTCGCCTAACTTCTCCTGCACGAAGGCGATGGTGTAATCGCCCGGCGGCAGGCCTTTGATTTCATACTTGCCATCCGGCCCTGTAACCGCATAGAACGGGCTCTTTACCACATTGATGTACATACGCATCCACGGGTGCTGGTTGCACTTCACCGGCAGCATGATTTCTTCGCGGGCAAAGCTCTTCTCCAGCGGAGCAGCTGCAGGCGGCTGAGATTCGTTCCATTCCCGGTTGGCTTGAGGTGTGGGGTGAATGTTGTGCGTAGTTTGGTCGTCGTTCTTGATTTCAATGTTCTGACCTGTCATCACGCCCAGCACGTGAGGATGGTATTTGCAGCCTTGCTGGTCGATCGTGACCGCCTGTGTGGGAACGGCAAATGTCCGATCACCCAATCCATCTTTTACGTAGACGAAAACGTTGGCGACGTCGCCACCGTCGACGACCACGGTCTCAGCCGTGTTCGCGCCCTTGCAAGCGGCATCCTGGCTCATATCGATCTTCGAGGCCTTGGGAGCCGCACCGTCGAACTTCACGGTGCCGCTGACGGAAGCTACAGTGCTGGGATCGATTGGAGTGGCCGCCGCCGCTGGCGCCGCCGTAGCCGGTGCGGAAGCCGGAGCTTCGTTCGTTTCCTCTTTCTTGCTACAGCCTACGAGGAGCCATAGGCCGAGAAGACAGAGCAGGCCAAACATTGGTACAGATGTTTTCTTATTCATTATGTCGCCCTTTCGTGAAGTGTGGAACGCGTTTTGAAAAATCTGAATTCAGGTTTACTTCCTACCTCGAGACCTTGCCCCGAATACGCGAGTTGGAAGCCCCCTCGTGACAGTCGACGGGACGATGGCGCTACAAAACCCAACATTCTACCGCGAACCACCGGCGCTTGTCGGGTGAGAAGGCATGGCGGCTTGCTTCGATTTCGCCGGTGTCTGATTGGCGGCGCTGTTTCGTCCCATCGACGCCGCTACCCGCTTCTGCTCTTCCGGGGTCAGTTGGAAAATATAATCCACCAGCAGCTTGGACTGGTCTCCTTCATAGCCTTGGAACGACGATGGAGTCGGACCTGCGAACACCCAATGATCATTCTCGCGCCGGAATAATCCCGACGGCATCGATGTGCCCGGGCTGATAGCTTGTGGATCGAGCACCCAACGCTGCGCCCAATCCGGTTTCAGGCGATCTTTGGCCAGCAGGAAATTCGGCGCGGTGGCAATTTTGTCGTGTGCGGGATCGCCCGTGGCGTGGCATTTCAAGCAAGGTGCAGCGGTGCTCGAGAACAAGCTGCGCGCCATGTCCGTTTCCTTTGTGCTCAACACCGGCACCTGCTCGGGAATATACGGCATGGGCTGTTGTGAAAGGGCCTGGAAGAATCGCACCAGCTTGCGCAGTTCATTGTCCGAGAATGAGAATGTGGGCATGCGCACTTTCAGATACGGACGCACGCCGTTGCGATTTGTATCCGTCGTGCTCAACGAAGGATTCGACAAGAATCGGCGTAGCCATTCGGGATCGACGCGCGCGCCTTCGGTCAGGAGCTTCGGCGGAAGTTGGTCTTTCCAGTCAGGGTCCTGATACTTCTTCATTCCCATGAGCACAGTCTGCTGACCGGGAATGAATTGATGGCATCCCATGCAATTGTATTTCTTGACCACCCACCAGCCTTCTTGAATATCCCGGCGCGCATCGCCGGGGCGATATTGGTACTGGATGGGCAGGGAGCTCTCTTCGCTTCCCAACAGGAACGTGGTGAGGGCGCGAATCTGCTCCGAGGTGAGGTGCAGATTAGGCATGCGCAGGGCTTCGGTCTCAGACTTTATCTTGCCCTGATCGTAAATGTTGGGCTCGGCAAGTTTGTGCTCAAAAAATCCTTTATGGTCGTACCACGAATCTTTTGCCGGACCCTCCGGGAGCCGCGCCAGGTCTTCTGGATTCGTGATGGGCTCGGCATGTTTGCCGCCGCGCTGGGCGGTTTCGGTGAACAGAGCAAAATCCAAACGCTCGATGGGCTTACTGCCTTCAAAGGTCAGCTCCGTGCCGATCCTACCCTCGTCCTCCATGCCCGAGATTTCGTGGCATCCGGAACATCCGTAATGGCGTATCCACTTTTTGCCTTCTTCTTTCAGAGCAGGATCGTCCATGAAAGAAGCATCGGCATAAGACGATGGCTCCTGCTTTTTTTGCGTCATCAGGTAAGATGCAATGTCCTGAGCATCTTCAGGCGCGAGGCGCAGGCTCGGCATCACAGTCATGTTCTGCACTTGCAGTTCGTGACCATCGTTCGGGCATTGGCTGTGCTGCAAATCAAAGACGTAAGGCAAGCCCTTCTTGGCGTAATCCTCGGGACCGATATCTTTCTTTTCGTACGGACAATACGGACGAGTGCGTTGACGGGCATTGTGAATCCAGCGCACCAGGTAATCGTAATTTGCTTTTTCACCCTCGCGCGACAGGTTCGCAGCGAAAGTGCCGCCCTGCATTTGATCGCCTTCGCCGATGGAGTGGCAAGCCAGGCAACCACGAGTCTCGAAAAGCTCTTTACCGTGATCCGCATTTCCAGAATTTTGTTTGGGCAGCGGATCAGTTAACGCCGACTGCCACAAATAAGCTGAAATTGCCTGGATCTGATGATCGGTCAGGCGGAAGTTCGGCATCTTGGTGGTGGGACGGAAGTCGGTCGGTTTTTTGATCCAGACCGGAATCCAATTCTTATTCAGCTTGAGCCGGATGTCCTTCAAGTTCGGCCCAATCTTCTTCATATCCTGCATGACGTTGTGCAACTGAAAGTCGAGTTGCTGAATCTCGCCGTCCGCCTTGCTGTTGGAAACTTTGAGCGCGATGGCCTCATCGTTTAGCCGGTTGGCTTCGTCGTTGCTCTCCGCCGCGTCGGCCTGCTTCATCAAATACGCAGCCTGCTTGAAGTTTTCCTTTTTCTGCTGCTCCAATTGCTTGATGTGCTGGCTGAAGGTGTTCAGGTCCTCGGGTTCCTTGTCGTAGCCCTCATAACGATGGCAACCCATGCAGCCTTTTTGGCGGAACAGATCCTTGCCTTCACTAATCGTCCATCCCACATCACCGCTGACCAGAAGCATATCGGCGGCATGGCAGGTCTGGCAGCCGGCTTCGACGTTTTGCTTGGGAAACAGCGGCCACAGCCAGTGCTCGTAATTTCCGTGCGCCTTCTCGATGCTCGTGGTGGCGCGTCCATTGCCCTGGTGGCAAGGCGAACAGCCGAACACGTCAGGATCGTGGGTCTTCAAAAGCCCTGGTTCCGGATGGCTGACGAAAGCCTGAGCATACTCATCGGGCTTCTTTTCACCTTTCGGAGTCATGACCGCGGGCGTGATTTTCAGCGGCTCGCGAATGCCCATGTGGCAGGACTCACAGCGGTCGACAATGTTGGCATCCGCGACATTGATCTGCACGATCTTCGGGTCCCACTCTTTCGTCTTTCTCTGCAAGCCCTCGATTTGGGTGGGCGTGAGATCCACCATGTGGTCGGCGACATAAGTCGTCATTACGGTGCTGGCCGCAGTCACCGGCTTGATCACCTCGCCCAGTTTCGCATTCAACTTGGTGCGCTGGTCTTTCAGGTCGTTGTATTTCTCTTCCAGTTGCCGGAAGTCGTATTTTTCTTTGTGACCGTCGGGGAATTCGACAGTCCAGCTTTCCTTCTTATATTTCTCCAATTCGTTTCGCTTGCTTTGCTTGCCCGATGAACTGGTCTCGGTCTCGATCTGATAGGTCAGAGCATTCGCGTAGGCGCGCTTGTCAGTGAAGATATTCTGTACCGCGAGGATTTGCGCGCTGAGACTGGTGATCTGTTTCTGAAGGTCGTCTCTCTGAGACCTGGTCGACGCGTCAACTTGCTTGTACGCCTGCTCCAGTTGCTGATACTGAGGATCGGTCTCGACCGCTTTCACGGACTTGTCGGATGCTGGCTCTGCCTTCGCTAGAAAAGCAGTGTAGCGGTGCTTCCATTCATTCTGGAAATCCTTCCAGGGTCGCTGTCCATAAGCTTCATCCCACAGCGCCCAGAATAAGGTCGCCATCAGTAAGACCATCGAGACAACGTAATAAAGCGCGTACGACTTCGTGACTACTGGATCTTGCTCGGGGATTGGTTGTTCAGGCACCAGATTCTCCCATTCGTCGTTGGTCGTCGTCGGTCGTTCGTCGTTGGTTATTAGCGTCTGATGTCGCCGGAGCTTTACGCCAGCGACCAACAACCATCAGACATTGAACCAGGGCGTTATCCACACGTATTTAATATTGAATGCCAGCCGCAACAGCATTTTCAGCGGCAGAGCCACCATGGTGAGCCAGAAAAACATCATGATGGAATACTGCAGCAGGCTCATGCGCTGATAATCTTTCGGGTTGTAGCGCCGGAACAGCGCATGTACCAGAAATCCTCCGCCCAGATAATAGCCTCCGACCACAACCGCTCCGAAGATTGCTTTGGCAAGGTTCGAGGTCAGTCCGAAGAGATCCGGCAAGTCGCGGTTCACCTCATAAATAAGTCGATTGTGATCCCAGGTTTGTCCCGGCCAGAACCACTGCCAGCCAGGCCCGCGAATAAACGTCCCGATGATGATCATCGCAACCCATAGAATCACGAAGCCGAACATGAACGTGCCAATGGCAAACTTACGCTGCTTCCAGGTGTAGTAGCCGCTGCCTAGCGGATTGGTGTCGATATAGGGAATCACCATGAGCCCGACGATGATTAGCGTTGGCATCACTACGCCAGCAATCCAGGGATCGAAGTACACGAGCATTTCCTGCAAACCCAGAAAGTACCAGGGCGCTTTCGCAGGATTCATCGTAAGGTTGGGATTCGAGGGCTCTTCGAGCGGCGCGCTTAGCGTGATCGACCAGACCATCAAAATGATTGTGACAATTATGGCGGCGAGGAACTCAATTCTTAGAAGAAAAGGCCAGACGTGAATTTCTTTTTGCCAGCCGGGACGAAATGGCCAGGTCTTGCGATGATGAGTCTTCGCCATCGCGGGGCTGGTTTCGAGTTCGCCGATGAGTTCATCGTTGGCCTTGGCCTGTTTCCACGCCAGGTAAATGTAGAAAATCAGCAGCGGGATCAAGCCGACGATCGGCACGTTGTCAGGCGCGGAACAGATCTCCCAAAGTTGTCGCCAATCCATAAAGGCTCCTAGCCAAGGAGACGTTCGCAAAGTAACGTCTCTACCGTAAGTCTTGTCTGCTGTAGAGACGTAGCTTGCTACGTCTCGCCGTTTCGCCTACGCGCTACGGCGTGGCTTGTCCGCTTCCGCCGTCAGCATCACAGGCGCTGGGCCGGAGATGCCACCGTCTTTTCTAACCCGCCAGAAATGCACGATCATCAGAACCGAGGCCACGATCGGAATGCCGATGCAGTGCCAGATGTAAGAACGCAACAGGGCATTCGCATCTACGATCGAACCGCCCAGCAGTCCAAAGCGCACATCGTTGTACGGGGTCATGCCCAGCATCTTGCCGAAGGGGCCTTCATGGCCCAACAGTGGCGTGGCACGAGCCATGTTCGTTCCCACCGTGACTGCCCAGAATCCAAGTTGATCGTCCGGAAGCAGGTAGCCTGTGAATGAAAGCAACAGCGTGAACACGAGCAAGAGAACGCCGATATTCCAGTTGAACTCACGCGGCTTCTTGTAAGAGCCAGTCAGGAAAACCCGGAACATGTGCAGCCAGACCGCGATCACCATCAAGTGCGCCGCCCATCGATGCATGTTGCGCAGCAGCTTGCCGAAGGGAACGTCGTGCTCGAGATAGAGCACGTCGCGAAAGGCCTGCACTTTGCTGGGATGGTAATAGAACATCAGCAGCACGCCGGTAAAAGTGAGCACGATAAACAAATAAAACGTGATTCCGCCCATGCCCCAGGTGTAGCTGTAGCGGACTGCATCGCGATTGATCTTCGCTGGGTGAAGGTGCAGGAAGACGTTCGACAGCACGCCCAGCGCGCGATTGCGCGGCGTGTCGTCATGTTTGTGGCGGAAGATCGAAGTAAAGACCTGAGTCTTGGTGGGATCTTTCAGGCCTTCGATTTGCTCTTTGGCCTTCGCGGGCATGTCGGTCTTGAGTGACTGAACATCTTCCTTCACTCCAGCTTTCACTCGCTCGAGCAGGCCTACGCGATTGCCGTTCTTGCCGTTTTTCTCTTCAGGCATTGATTCCTCTTGTCTTACTTCTCAGTACTGCTCGCCCGGGCGATGTTGCCCGTGGTACACGGGTTGTTTCCCGCACAATCTTCTAAGCTCGCAGGAACGCTCCGTCGTCGTTGAACTGAGTCGGCTGTCCCTTCGGCCACTGATAAAGCCGGGAGACGTCCACCAAAATCTGACCGTCTGGCGCGACTTCCACTTTAGCTCGATCCATCGGGCGGGGCGCCGGACCTTCGAAGTTAATTCCTTCGCTGTCATATCCGCTGCCGTGGCACGGGCATTTGAATTTATTCTCGCTTGGCTTCCAATCGGGCGTGCAGCCCAAATGAGTGCAGCGCGCGTAGATCACGAATATGCGATCCGGCGTCCGATCCACCCAGATGCGGTACTTCTGCTGAAACTTTGTATCGACGCCCAGACCATATTCCTCGGGATAGCCGATCTTGAAGCTGGTCGCAGGTTCAAACAAAGTACGCGGCAGGAAGAAACGAAAAAATGCGAGGAACCAAGCCACCAGAAAAGCCGCAACCGCGCTCCAAACCAAGCGGCGGCGTTGTTGATTGACTTCATTGTCTTCCGGCCCGATCGATGCCACCCCTCCAGCTTTCGCCGCTCTGGATGTTCCGACGGCTGGTGTGCCGACATAGCTTGTGGACTCGCCGCTGCGGGACACGGAAGCAGCCGCCGAAGCAGTCGCGGCCACGGCTGCGGGCCGAGGCGCTGCCGGGGCTGCAGCAGGAACCGCTGCTGGGGTAGCTGCGGGCGCCGCTGGCTCGCCCAGCAGAGCGGCCATTTCCGCGTCGTTAAGGGCAGGAAGACCTTTGCGTCCGCGCCGTGCCTGTTCTGCCGCGATAGTCGACTTGCTCCACTTCCGACCCTCCGCAACCCACTTCGCGACGTCCGCGCTAATCGGCCCGGAGGCGACCGCTGGAGTTGGTGTTGGAGTAGCAGCAGAAATCGCCGCAGCTGGGGCTGCAGCCGCGACGGGCTCGCCAAGCAGGGCCGCGATTTCGACGTCGTTGAGAGCCGGCAGACCTTTGCGCCCACGCCGCGCCTGTTCCGCGGCGATGGTCGACTTGCTCCACTTTCGACCCTCCGCAACCCATTTGGCGACGTCTTCACTGAGCGCCGTGCTTGCTGGAGTTGCCGGAGCCGCGACAGGCGGAACAGATGCGGCCGCAGGCGGAGGAGCTGGACTCGCCGCAGTGGGTACGGATCCCCCGTTCCCGCCTTCCCAAGCCATTGGTTGGCCGGCTTTCAAGGCTTCGATATCGGCATCGCTGAGCAGCGGCAGGCCTTTGCGCTGGCGATAAGCCTGTTCCATTGCGATGACCGAATTGTTGAGCGCATTCCGCGGCCACGGCGGAAGATGCCCCAGAACACCACCATTGGCGGATTCGTCTGCCATCCGACCTCACCCCTTTTTTTACTTGGCCGTTTCTATTCTAATTCCGTCAGTTTCAGTTTGCAGCGCCAACCATCGACGCAACCTTGTGCTCACTTCCTAAATCAACACCTATTGCGTTGCCAACCAGATCGGCCAACGCTGCAATGAACGTCGGCGAATCGTTCAACCCGGACGTCATCTCGAATCGCTTGATCCCGAGCTTAGCCGCTTCTCCGCGCGCCTCGTGATCGATCTCGCCCAGCGTTTCCACATGATCGGAGACAAACGAAATGGGAACGATGCAAACCTCGCGGCCTTTTTCCGCCGCAAGCTCGCGCAACGCGGTGTGCAACGAGGGCTGGAGCCACTTGCTGGCTCCTACTTTGCTCTGGTAGCAGAGCCGGTAACCATTCGTCCATCCACCGCGCCCCATAACCAACTCGACAGTCTCTTCAATCTGGCGCTGATACGGGTCGCCCTTATGGATTACCGCGACTGGAACGCTGTGAGCGCTGAAAACAATTTCCGGACGCGCGGGATCCGCGAATCGTGCCAGGGCTTCATCTATTTTCTCGACCAGCGCCTGCAAATAAAGCTCGTGACGGTAGAAAGTCTCAATCTGTTGGACCGGCAAGTCTTCTCTGAACAACCGCCGCCACTCGTTGAGGCTGCTGCCCGTGGTCGTGCTCGAATAATGCGGATACAGGGGAAGCAGCACCACTTCATCGCATCGCGCGTCGCGAAGTTGTTCGATAGCTTGCGCGGTGAAGGGATGCCAGTAACGCATGGCGACAAAACAATGTGCGTCCAAACCACAATCCGCCAGCTTCAACTGCAACGCCCGGGCCTGCTGCTCGGTGAATCGCCGGATGGGCGAG
>Ga0070762_10000726_pt1 | contig 14380 bp, 10 predicted proteins | sample HubBroMetageREF2_FD_66726 | JGI IMG/M metagenome (GOLD analysis project Ga0070762, IMG submission 66726) | Reference soil microbial communities from the Hubbard Brook experimental Forest, New Hampshire, USA - Hubbard Brook CCASE Soil... | ecosystem: Environmental > Terrestrial > Soil >...
TCCTGCACCAAGGAAACAATCGTCTCCGCCCGCACCGAATGAAACTCCTTCTCCTCCAGTACCCGCGCCACCAAGCCACGCGCCTCGCGGTGCCCATTCTCCATCGCATAAATCAGGGGTAACGTGACCTTCCCCTCTTTCAAATCGCTCAAAACCGGCTTCCCCAGCTGCTCCGTCGAAGCCGTAAAATCCAAGAGATCGTCCACCAGCTGAAACGCCAACCCCGCATACCGCCCGTAATCCGCCAGCGCCTCTTCCTCCGCGCCTTCGAGCCCGCCGAGGACCGCGCCCAATCTCGCGCACCCGCTGAACAAACACGCCGTCTTGTAAGTCGCAAGTCGCAGCGCATCTTCTTCCGTCACGTCGATGCGCCCAATCTTTGCCAGCTGGATCAACTCGCCTTCGACCATCTTCTGCGTCAGGTCGATCAAAACATCGAGAATGCGAAAATTTCTCTCCTCCAGCGCCATCTGGAACGACTGCATGTACAACCAATCCCCAGCGAGAACACTGCGATGATTGCCCCACCGCGAATTCGCCGAAGGCCGCCCCCGCCGCGTATCCGCGCTATCAATCACATCGTCATGAATCAAGGTCGCGCTATGCAACAGCTCCACCACCGCCGCCAAGCGAATCGCCCCCGCACTGCGCCGGCCAGTAGACGCATTGCAGAGCAGGAGCAGAGCCGGCCGAAGCCGCTTCCCTCCGCCACCCAACAGATAGCTCGTAATTTCTGAAACCGGTTCGAATGCGCCAGCGCTCTGTCGCGCGAGCTCTTCCTCCACCAAAACCAGATCGTCTCGCACGAGATCGAAAATCTCTTTGGCAGTAAGCAGCGCGATAGCCTTCCTCCCGGAACCAGGAATCATCTTTGGGACTCCGCAGCCGCGCTCATCGACGGCTGGGCAAGGTGGAAAAATCGCCGGAAATTCCCTGCTGTCCTGGCGGCGAATTCTTCCGCGGCTAAGTCTCTCACACTAGCGAGTGTACGCGCCACTTCCGCCACGTACGCCGGTTCATTCCTCTTTCCCCGGTAGGGCTGGGGTGCAAGGTACGGAGAGTCCGTCTCAATCAAAATATTCTCCAGCGGCAAAGCTTTCGCAACGTCCCGCAAATTCTGCGTCTTCGGATAGGTCGAATTCCCCGCAAACGAAACCAGGAATCCCATTTCGATGCCGCGCCGCGCGTCTTCCAGAGTGCTGGTAAAGCAATGCAAAATCCCGCCCAACCCGGTCGGCCGCCACGCCTCTCCGATCACTCGCAAACAATCCGTCCAAGCGTCCCGGCAATGAATAATAATCGGCAACTTCGCCGCCGCCGCCAACTCCATCTGCTCCCGAAACACGCGTTCCTGGACATCGCGCGGCGAATGATCATAAAAATAATCCAACCCAATCTCGCCCCAGGCAATCACCTTGGGATGTTTCGCCAGCCGCGCCAATTCATCCAAATGCGCCTGCGTCACATCCTTAGCCTCATGCGGATGGATCCCCACGGTGGTGTAGATCCACTCGTGGGCCTCGGCAAAAGGCACCGCAGCATCCAACTTGTGCGCCCCCGGTCCAGTCCCAATCGCCAGCAAGGTGGTTACACCGGAAGCCCGCGCCCGAGCGAACATCTCCTCCCGATCCTCCGCGAATCGCGCGTCATCGATGTGCGCATGCGAATCAATCAATTCCATCTTGTAGGCGACGCGATTCCTCGCGCCCTCTTCTCCGCACCAGAAAACCCAGCCCGTTGGGTCTCTCTTCCTGTACTTTCCCTAACCCGTTTACTTCCTCTATTTCAATCTCGCACCAATCTCCACATCCTCATCCGGAAATCCCGCCAACACCGGCCTGCCTTCCGGCCCGACCGACGCCGCCACAATCATCCCGTTCGACTCCACTCCTCGTAACTTCCGCGGCGCCAGATTCACGACCACCGCCACCTTCCGCCCAATCAATTTCTCCGGTTCATAAAACTGCGCAATCCCCGCGCAAATCTGCCGGATCTCCGTCCCAATATCCACGGTCAGCTTCAACAATTTGTCCGCGCCCACAATGCGCTCGGCTGTCTTTATCTGCCCCACGCGCATCTCGACTTTCGCAAAATCCTCGATACCGATTTTCTCCGCAGGCGCAGGAGCAGCAGGAGCCGCCGCTGCTCCTGCCGCAGCGGGCGCTGCCGCAGGCGTCGTGGCCGCAACTGGTGAAGGCGCGTTCTGTGCTTCTTTTTCCATGGCTTCCATCCTCTCAATCGCATCTGCTTTTTCAATCCGCGGAAACAGCGCCTGTGACTTGCCAAGCGCCGCACCCGGCGCGAGTTGTCCCCACGCCAATCCATCCAAATCCACCGCTCCGAGCGCGCCCGTCTCTCCAAGCAACGCCCAGACCTTCGCCGTACTCTCCGGCAAAACCGGGTGCGTCAGCACCGTAACCACACGCAACACTTGCGCGGTCGTCCACAAAATCGTCCCGCGCCGTTTCTGGTCAGCCTCGCTCTCGCCGAGCGACCACGGATGACCGCTCGTCAAGTATTTATCGGTTGCCGCAATCAAAGCCCAAATCGCTTCTAGCGCCCGCGAAAATCCAAGCGCCTCGTACTCCTCGAGCACGTCACCAATCGTCGCTTGCGCGATTTTTGCCAACTCATCGTCCTGCGCGAGCTTCTCCGAAGCCTTCGGGATCTTACCGCCGCAATTCTTCTCAATCATCGCGGCAGTTCGGCTGGCCAGATTCCCCAACCCATTCGCCAAGTCGCTGTTGTACCTCTGCACCAACGCGTCATAACTGAAATTCCCATCCTGTCCAAACACCGTCTCGCGCAGCAAATAATACCGGAGCGCATCCATCCCCAAAACGTGCACAATCGGCCGCGGCCGCACTACATTCCCCAGCGACTTGCTCATCTTCGCGCTGTCCATCAACAACCACCCATGCGCCCAGATCTGTTTTGGAATCGGCAACCCCGCCGCCATCAAAAACGCCGGCCAATACACAGCGTGAAACCGAATAATCTCCTTGCCCACCAAATGCAAATCCGCCGGCCAATATCCAACCTTTTCGTATTGCGGCCCGCCCACCGCGCTCAAGTACGCCGTCAACGCGTCAAACCACACATAAAAAACATGCGGTTCCTCGCCCGGCACCGGAATCCCCCAGCGAACTGTCGTCCGGGTAATGCTCAAATCCCGCAGCTCGCCCTCCACAAAACTCAAAACCTCATTCCGCCGCGCCTCCGGCTGAATAAAGTCGGGATTCTTCGCGTAAAAATCGAGCAGCGGCTTCTGAAACGCGGACAGTTTGAAAAAGTAATTTGGCTCTGTGACCGTCTCCGTAGGCCGCCCGCAATCCGGACAATTCTCCCCCGGCTTCACGTCCACATACGCATTGTCGTAAATACAGTACTGCCCTGTGTAATGCCCCGGATAAACGTATCCATTCTCCCGGCACAATTTAAAAAGCCACTGTACCGTATGCGCATGCTTCAAATCCGTTGTGCGAATAAACTCGTCGCCCTGCACCCCCAACTCATCCCAAAGCGCCTTCCACTGCGCCGCCATCTTCGCCACAAATTCAGACTCGGCGATCCCGGCTTGCTTTGCAGAGCGCTCCACGTTGATGCCGTGCTCGTCTGTCCCGGTCGTCAACACCACGTCATACCCGCGCATCCGCTTGTACCGCCGAATGGTGTCGCACACGATCGTCGAATAGGTGTGCCCGATGTGCGGCAATCCGTTCGTGTAATAGATCGGCGTAGTCAGATAATATTTCTGTTTCCCCGCAGCCATCTTTCTCCGTTCCATTCTTCTTTGTGCTCCCTGTGTCCCTAGAGAGCTTCGTGTAAATGTTTTGTCCTAGTGTTTTCCTTCGTAACTCCGCAAAGCCTCCGCAATCACCCGCTGCAAAGGCACATTTTTCTCGACCGCCAACTTGCGGCAATCCTCAAACTCCGGCGCCACATGCAAAATCCGCCCATTCACCCGCGAAACCTTAATCCGCACCTCTCCAAACTCCGTCCCGACACACACCCACTCCCGGGGCAAAACTCGCCGCTGCGCCCGATAGGTCCTAACACCGAAAGTCGTTGTCTCCGCAAAAATCAGCGACATGAGTGCGTTCGTATCCACCGGCTTGCACAAAACCGTCAACAAAGTCCCCGGCCGATTCTTCTTCATCTGCACGGGGGTCGTATAAACATCCAACGCCCCCACTCCCAGCGCCTTCTCCAAAAAATAGCCATAGATCTGCGGATTCATATCATCGAGATTCGCCTCAATCACAGCGATCTCCTCATCAAACCCGACGACGCTCTTCTCGGTAGCCTCGCCAATCATGATCCGCACAACATTCGGCTGCCCTTCCAGATCCGCCGTGCCGGCCCCATACCCGATCGCCGATACCGTCATTCCCGGCTGCGGCCCGAACGCTTCACAAAGGGTCGCCACAATCGCCGCCCCGGTAGGCGTCACGAGTTCTTTCTGAACGCCATTAGAATAAGTCGGCCGCCCTTGCAACAAATTCGCGGTCGCCGGCGCAGGCACGGGCAATATCCCGTGCGCCATCTTGGCCGTCCCGCCCCCCACATTTAGAGCCGAACAAGCAAACCTCTCAATTCCCAAAGCCTCAAAGCCAACGCAAGCCCCCACAATATCCACAATTGCATCCACCGCCCCAACCTCGTGGAAATGGATCTTTTCAAGTGGCACATCGTGAACGCGAGCCTCCGCCTCCCCCAACTTCCGAAAAATCGCCCCCGCCCGATTCCGCACCCGCGGCGCCAGCTGAGACTTCTCCAGAATCTCCAGAATCGCACTGAGCGAACGGTGCTTCGATTGATCCTCGGTCACCACCTGCACATACGTCGCCGCCATCCCATTCTTCCAGACCTTCTCCGCCGTCAACTCCCATCCCGCCACCTCTAGCCCTTGCAACTCTCCGCGCAAATGCTCCGCCGCGCAGCCCGCATCCACCAGCGCACCCAGCGTCATGTTCCCGCTAATCCCGCTAAAACAATCAAAATAAGCAAGTTTCATAGAATGCAGCCGCCCGAGGAACGCCTGTTGGACAAACTCCCGTCGGAGTCTCTCGATACTATCGACGCAACTCATGAGTGTCAACGAAAGCGACCCGCTTTCCCTGGTCTCAGGAGAATCTTGCGGGTCGAAATTCCTCGGACGCGCTAATTGCGTCCGCTCTGGTCCTTAGCTTGAGGGTGCGCCCTCGCCACTCTCAACTCTTGCGCCAGCTAACCTGGGGCACCGGAACATCTCGATTCCTTCCCCCGATTTCTTCCGTAATTCCTCCCTTTGCCGATCTTCACGGCCTCCCGCCAACCTCATCAAAACACGCCACTTTAACCCTGCCATTTGGGACTCTTAAGGGAACCTGCGTGGAAATTCTTCCTTTGCCACTCTTCAGAAAAACCAGGGGGGATAGCAGAGATAGCCCATTCGCTGCTCGCTCCTGTTACTTTTTGACCCCGCCCTGTCCTGCCCTTATACTTGCCTCTTCTTATCCTGAGGACTTGTGTACCTGACACTCCAAAATCGTCTCCGCGAGGCACTCGCGCGCCATATCCAGGAACACTATGCCGTCACTCTCGACATAGCGCTTGATCGCCCGCCCAAAATCGAAATGGGCGAAGCCGCCTCTCCTGTCTGCTTCGAGCTAGCCAAACGCCTCAAAAAAGCCCCCCGCGTTCTCGCGCAAGAGATCGCGAATGGTCTGGGCAAGATCGACGGCATTGCGCGCGTGGAAGTGGCAGGTGCCGGCTATCTAAACGCATATTTCGATCGCGCAGCTTTCTGGGCCTCTGTCTCCTCACCCGGTACTCGTTACTCACCCCTTCCCTCACAAAAAATATCCGGGAAAGTCATCGTCGAACACACCAGCATCAATCCCAACAAAGCCGCCCACATCGGCCACGTGCGGAACGCGGTGTTGGGCGACACCATGGCGCGAGTGCTACGCCACGCAGGCCACGCCGTGCAAGTGCAAAACTACATTGACAACACCGGCGTGCAGGTCGCCGACGTCGTCATCGGCTTCCTCGACATGGAACGCCTCAGCCCCGTCAGCGTAAAGATGGCGGCCATGGAGCCGCGCTTCGATTACTACTGCTGGGATCTCTACGCCAAAGCTACGCACTTTTTTGAAGAAGACAAAGCCCGCGCCGCGGAACTGCGTGGACGAACTCTGAAAGCCATCGAGGAGGATCGCGGCGAAGAAGTCGAGGTCGCGCAAGTCGTCGCCGACGCCATCGTCAGCCTGCACCTGAAAACGATGGCGCGCCTCGGCATTGCGTATGACCTGCTAGCGCGCGAAAGCGAAATTCTCCACCTGAAATTCTGGGACGCAGCCTTCGAGAAACTTAAATCAGCAGGCGTGATTCAACTCGCTTCGACTGGAAAAATGGCCGGCTGCTGGATCATGCCATGGAAAGAAGAAACGACAAGCGCAGAGGCCGCTTCGAACGACGAAGAAAATATTCAAGACAAAATCATCGTCCGCTCCAACGGCACGGTAACGTACGTCGGCAAAGACATCGCCTATCAGCTCTGGAAATTCGGTCTGCTCGGAAAGGATTTCAACTACCGCAAATGGCCTACTCCGCCGGAAGGCGAGACCGTCTGGGCCACAACTACTTCCCAAAACGATCCGGCCGCTCCTCGTTTCGGCGAGCCGGCGACCATCGTCTTCAATGTCATTGACACTCGGCAGTCGTATTTGCAAGACGTTGTCGCCGAAGGCTTGCGCCGGCTAGGTCACGCGCAAGCCGCCGAAAATTCCATTCACTTGTCGTACGAAATCGTCGCCCTTACGCCGCGCTGTGCCGCCGAAATGGGCTACGAACTCACGCCCGAAGAAGCGAGGAAACCGTACGTCGAAGTCAGCGGCCGCAAAGGCTTCGGCGTCAAAGCTGACGATCTTCTCGACAAACTCGAAGCCGCCACGCTCGCCGAAGTGCATGAACGCCACGCGGACATGGGCGACAGCTTCCAGAAGCGCACCGCTCACTCCATCGCCGTAGGCGCGCTGCGTTTTTTCCTGCTGAAATTTACGCGCAACGCCATCATCGCCTTCGACTTCAAAGACGCCCTCAGCTTTGAAGGCGAAACGGGCCCGTATTGCCAGTACGCGGTCGTGCGCATTCGCGGCATCCGCCGCAAAGGCGTGGAAGGCGGCGCGACGAACGTCGCCGTGACGCAGGAAACCGTTGCCACACTCTTCAGCGGCCCCGATGGGAACGGCCTCTGGGAATTGTTGCTCAGTGCTGGATCGCTGGACCTTGCCGTAAATGCTGCCATCGGCGCGCAAGAACCTGCCTTCGTCGCCAAGTACGCGTTCCAACTAGCGCAAACTTTCAACAATTTTTATCACAAGCACCACATCCTGAACGAACCAGACGAACAGAAGCGCGCTTTCCTCCTGCGCATGACGGAGCTGGTCGAAGCGCGGTTGGTAGAAACACTGTCTCTGCTGGGAATCGAAGCGCCTGAGAAAATGTAGAGGGCCGGCACGTGGTGCCCCTCTTGTAGCGGCCCACTATGCCGCGCCGCTACAAAGGAAACCGGCACGCACAGGAAAATCAGTAGGACAGCGCGAGTTCGACAAGAGTGCGAAGGGCCACGCCGGTAGGGCCTTTCGCGAGCCATGGTTTGGCGTCGTCGTTCCAGGCGGTCCCGGCGATGTCGAGATGGACCCAAGGGGTGTCACCTGCAAATTCGCGGATGAACCATGCGCCAGTGATCGAGCCCCCGCCTTTGCCGCTGCCGATATTTTGAATATCGGCGACGGTGCCTTTGATGTATTCGCGATATTCGTCGTCCATGGGCATTTGCCACATTTTTTCGCCGGCGGCTTTTGCAGAGGCGAGGACTTTGTCGGTCCAAGATTGATCCGCGCCACCGAATACGCCGACGTTGATGCTGGCTAGGGCAACGACGATGGCCCCGGTCAGAGTCGCCGCGTCGACGAGATGCGTAGCGCCGAGCTGCTTTGCGTAGTGAACGGCGTCAGCGAGAATCAGGCGGCCCTCGGCGTCCGTGTTCAAGACTTCGATGGTTTTGCCGGACATGGCCGTCTGAATGTCGCCCGGCTTCTGGGCGGTGCCGCCGGGCATGTTCTCTGTGGCGGGTACGACACAGATGACTTTGACGTTTGGCTTAAGGGCGGCCAAAGCGCGCATGGCGCCGAGCATGGTGGCGCCGCCGGCCATGTCGTACTTCATTTTTTCCATGCCGTCGGCTGGCTTGATCGAGATGCCGCCGGTATCGAAGGTGACGGCCTTCCCGATTAGACCGAGGACCGGTGTACCGGGCTTGGCGTTTGCGGGCGTGTAGGTGACGACGATAACGCGGGGTGGTTCCGGGCCGCCTTGCGAAACGCTGAGCAGGGCGCCCATCTTGAGATCCGTGATTTTCTTCTCGTCGAGAATTTCCACCGAGAGGCCAGCTTGACGGGCCATGGCTTCCGCTTTTTGGGCCAGAATCCTTGGCGTGAGTTTATTGGAAGGCTCGTTGATGAGGTCGCGCGCAAAATTTTGCGATTCACCAATGACCGTGCCGCGCGCGAGTCCCTTTTCCGCGGCGGCGCGTTCGGCGGCGGAATAACCCGCGAGCTGCACGCTGTCGATTGACTTGTCGTTCTTCTTCTCGGTCTTGTACTTGTCGGATTCAAAATCCGCGGCGAGGAGCCCTTCGGCGATAGCCTGCGCCGAATCTTCGGTGGCGTTGCCCTCGCGAACCGCAAAAACAAATTTGTGCACGCCTCGCGATTTCAGATAGCGAAGGGCGGCGCCTGAGATTTTTCGCAGCGCAGCGGAATCAAATTTCTCGCGCTTCCCTGCCCCCACCAGCAAGAGACGCGCAGCCTTGAGCCAGGCGGGCGCGTGAATCAGCGTCATTTCGAGCACCTTGCCCGTGACTTCCCCGCTCTTGGCAAGGTTGCGCAAAAGGCTATTCGCCGCCGGATCGATCTCCGCGATGCGGCCTTGAATGGGATCGCTCTCTTCGAAAACATAGGAAACCAGAGCTTCGGTTTCCAGCGCTGCAAATGGCTTTGCTTCCACTGTAATTTGCATGATTCTTCAACGCCTCCGGTTGTTGTACATAGCTTTTTCGGTTTCTCTGCGGGCTTCCTTATCGCGCTCGTCCTGGCGGCGGTCCCACGACTTCTTTCCTTGCGCCAACGCGATTTCGACCTTAGCCAAACCCTTTCGAAAGTAGATGCGCAGAGGGATGACGGTCAAGCCCTTGGATTCGGTGCGCCCGGCGAGCTTATGAATTTCGTTCTTGCGGAGAAGCAGTTTGCGAGAGCCAAGGGGTTCGTGGTTCCAGGGCCCTCCGGGCAAGTACTGTGCAATGTGTGCGTTAACGAGCCAGGCGCCACTGGGCTTAAAATCGATATAGGCGTCACGGATGTTCGCTTTTCCTTCGCGTAAGGCTTTCACTTCCGTGCCGTGGAGAACCAGACCTGCCTCATAGCGATCCAGCAGATGGTAATTATAGGAAGCCGCGCGGTTCTGAGCCACGATTTGCTCGCCGGTTTTGCTGTCTTTCTCGGGTTTTTTCGCTGGCTTGGGCACAATCTTCCATCATAACTGGAGTGTTAAAACTTGGCTACACGCATCAAAAAAAACATATTATCGGATGTAGGACAGCCAACCTTCCGCGTATTGCCCGTGCTCTAAAGCGAGTGATAGACTGCAATGGCTTCGTGTCGAGGCACCGGAGAGTCCATGCGACGTTGTGGCAGCGTTCTTTTATGTGTCGGGATGGGTCTGTTCGCCGTGGGCTGCCCGAAGGGCCAGACAGATTATAGCAAAGGGCGGAAGGCAGAGACACTCGAGGATTACGACGCCGCTTTGGAGTTTTATCAGAAAGCCCTGAAGACCGACCCCAACAATGCAGGCTACAAAATCCGGCTCAACCAAGCGAGGTTTGAGGCCGGAGAGATGCATGTAAAGCAGGGGCTGAAGCAGAGGGAAAACGGGGATCTGCAAGGCGCGGCGGCACAGTTCCAGCGGGCCCAGATGGATGATCCATCCAGCGCGATTGCAGCTCAAGAACTGAAGAAAACGCTGGCGATGATCGTGGAGCAATCGCACGCGGGAGATAACGCCAAGCCAGCCTCGGACGACGAATTGGGAAAATACATGGCGGAGCCGCCGGAACTCAAGCCGCTCTCCAATGTGGCCATCACGTATAAGGCGTCCGCCGACGCACGGGTTGTCTTCGACACCATCGGGAAGCTGGCGGGATTAACAGTGATCTATGACCCCGATTTCCCTGCCCGGCGAATCACCGTGGATTTGAATAATTTGACCTTAGAGCAGGCCCTGGAGGTGGTGTGCCTGGAGAGCAAAGCGTTCACAAAAGCAGTCACAGAAAACATCATCATGGTGATTCCCGACCAGGCGGCCAAGCGGAAAGACTACGAAGAAGAGGTGTTGAAGACGTTTTATCTGTCGAACACGGTGACGCCGCAGGATTTGACGGAAATCCTCACGGGATTGCGGTCGTTGTTTGATTTGCATCGCGTCCAGCAGCTGAACTCTCAAAACGCGATTATTATCCGGGCGACTCCGGACGTGCTGAAACTCGTCGGCAAAGTGCTCGATGACGTGGATAAAGCGAAATCAGAAGTGGTGGTTCAGGTGGAAGTGCTGGAGGCGCGCACAGATCGTCTGCGCACTCTGGGAATCCAGCCGGGTCAAACCGCTTCGATTGCCATAAATCCGAATGCGACAACGACGACCGGGAGCACGACGACCACAACGACCACGAACAACACCACTCTGAACACACTTGCCCATCTCAACAGCAACGATTACACCGTGACTCTTCCGAACTTTACGGCCAACGCCGTACTGACGGACACGTTCACCAAGATTATTCAGAACCCGGAGCTTCGTTCCGTGGACGGGCAGCAGGCAAAACTCAAAATTGGCGACCGCATCCCGATCGCGACAGGAAGCTTTCAGGCTGGTGTAGGCGTGGGCGCGGTGGGCACGGCAGGTCTGGTGAACCCGCTGGTCAACACGCAGTTTCAATATCAGGATGTTGGCGTGAATATTGACATGACCCCGCGGGTCCATCCGAATCACGACGTCAGCCTGAAGATTAAGATTGAAGTATCTTCGGTCACAGGCACATCCACGATTGGCGGAATCAGCCAGCCAATTATCAGCCAGCGTGTCGTAGAGCACGACATTCGATTGGGAGACGGCCAGGCCTATATTCTGGGTGGCCTCATCGAAAGGACAGACACAAAGACATTGAACGGATGGCCCGGGTTGGCAAAGATTCCGGTCATACGTTATCTATTCTCGAGCGACAACGTGGAGCACGAGGAAGATGAAGTTTTGATCATGCTGATTCCGCATATCGTGAGGCTGCCGGACTGGACGCGCGAGAATCTGCGCGGAATCTACTCGGGTCCTGATCAGAATCCTCAGGTCAAGCGCGACAGTGAAATCCGCACGCCAGCTACGGAACCCGCAAAATCGCTTGCGCAAGCTTCGGCCGGTGCAACGCCAGGAGCCGCGGTGACCGCCCCTGGAGCAGTAGGGCCGGGCGGTGTCCCCAATGGGCCGTCTGTGAATCCTCCGCAAGGTCAACCTGGCAAGTTGCGGTTTGACCCGTCGGCACTCACTGTGAAAGTGGGAGAGACGAAAATGGTTGCGGTAGTTGTGGAGAATGTGAGCGACCTGTTCTCCATACCGATGTTGCTGCAGTACAACCCGGCGCTCATCAGCATCGAGGATGTGCAGCATGCGGTAAGTGAAGGACAGCACGGAGGATTCCTCTCAGGCGGTACGCAGGAGATCGCTATCGTAAAGAGCGTCAATGCGGAAAAGGGCCAAGCCATTATTTCCGCGACGCGTCAGCCGAATACCCAGGGTGTGAGTGGAAGCGGCACCCTGGTCGGTATTGTGATCAAGGGCATCGCGCCGGGCTCGTCGAATCTCACCATCATGCAGCAGAACGCCAAGGATTCGCAGCAGAGGCCCATTCCATTGGTCACGAATGAAGCCACGGTGCAAGTTCAGCCTTAATTCAAGTTAGAGGAAATAAATGATGTTGCGGCGCGAGTTTCGTTCCCTCAGCAGTTCCCGGCAAGGGCGCCTCTCTCCAAATGCGGGAATGACGCTGCTGGAATTGATTATTGCCTGCGCGATTCTGATGATCTTGTCTTCCATGGCGCTGCCGGTTTTTCGTTATACGGTGATCCGCCAAAAGGAGTCGGAACTGCGCTACGACCTGCGGTCGATGAAGGACGCGATCGACCGCTATAAGGATCTTGCCGATCAACACAAATTCCGGACAGAAGTCGGGAGCGAGAATTATCCACCTGATTTGGATACGCTGGTGAAGGGTGTGCAGCTTGGGGCGGGGGACGATAAGAGACTCCGGTTTCTGAGGAAGGTTCCCGTGGACCCGATGACAGGACGTGCGGACTGGGGATTGCGCTCGATCAGCGACGATCCGGATTCGACGAGCTGGGGCGGGAAAAATGTTTTCGATGTGTACTCGAAGTCGTCGGGGACGGCGCTCGATGGGACAAAGTATAGCGACTGGTAATTGGGTCGGGGTGCTGAGATGGACAAAATCATGGGAAGATTCATGGAAAACGGAGCTGCGCGGCGGAAACGCGCTAAGCGGCTTTCCAACGTTGGGTTTACGCTGATCGAATTGATGATCGTCATTGCGATCATCCTTATCCTGTTGGGGTTAGCCGCCGGACGATACGACATGACCATCCAGCGATCACGAGAAGCGGTGCTGAAACATGATTTGCAGGTTTTGCGCGAAGCGATTGACAATTTCACGCTGGACAAGCAGGCCGCGCCGCAATCACTCGAAGACCTCCACCAGGCAGGATATCTGCGGGAAGTCCCCGTGGATCCGATGACTCAGGCCACTGACTGGGACCCGGCATTCGACAATGTGGTACTGAGCCCGGATCAAGTGATTACGGGGATGGTTGACGTGCATTCGCACTCAGCGCTTACTTCGCGGTTCGATGGAACGGCGTACAATACCTGGTAGAAGCCTGACAGGATTTTTCTGCGGTTCGCTCCTCCTTCCATGATCCTCGGCAGCGATTCATCCTCACGCAACTGAAGAAGCGCGAGTTGCGGAAGATCGAGAAGACATGAGTAGAAGACGATGCCGTCCCCCAACTCGACGGCGGCCCACCGCCGTCTGAAATGCCTTAGAGATTCCGGAAAAGGCGTGTCAGAGTACTCTTGCAATGCCCATTCTCGTTACAAGCGCGTCGGGTACCAATGGGAATGGATTTGGCGCGCTGCTCGCCTTTGAATTGGACGGAAGGTTCCGCGGAACGTTTATTGAGGATGATCGCATTGCCGATCCGCGTGGCCTTGCCGTCGATACAGAGGAAAATTTGCTGTTTCTAAACAGCGGGACTGATCGCGTGTTAGCGATCTCCTCGGATGGGACCGTTGTTCGGGATACTGGCCGGATCGAAGGTCTGAATCCCGGCGGTGGCAATTTCGGCCCGGATGGCCGGTATTTCGTCGGCTTGCGCAGCGCACGCACAATCATCGCCTTGTCGACCAGTCTTGATGCTGCTGTAGAGCATGTGTTGCCACTGCAGGTCGTACCTTTTCCTCGAGGATTTGCCTTCGGTCACGATGGCCAGCTGTTCCTCGCCTCGGGAATTGGGCCGAATGGCCAAGGTGATAACGCCATACTGGCCTTCACTTTAAGCGCACCTCTGCAACCGTCTCGACTGGTCACGGATCCCGAACTGAGTCCGCTCGATCTCGCTATCGCGCCCAACGGCAATGTCGTTGTCTCTAGCGAGCGTCCATTCGGCGCGTTAGACGCGGTAGCGAGCGTTCGGGAATACGATACGAAGGATGGGCACCTCGTCCGAGTGTTCTCTCCAAATGGGAAGGCTGAGTTCCGTAAACCGCGCGGCTTGCGCTTTGCTCCCAATGGACTCCTCTACTGCGTCGCCCTTGACGAGGTTGTTGGCTTCGACTTCGCGAGTGGCGAATGCCTGGGGGCTATCGCCCGATTGCCACGATTAAACGGACAAGCCTTGGTGTTTTTTCCATACTGAGCCGACTGCGAGGCCATAATTTAGTCGAGCTTTCATGACTCGTTGGCCGTCCAAGGAACTAACAATCGCCCGCCGAGGGACTTCCCGTGGTTGACGATTCCACGCTCTGGACGGTCGTTGCGGGAGGTATTTATTTTGTCCCTAACGAAACTCACCCTTCTGTCCAGCACTATGAATTCGGCACCCGGAGAATCCGCGAAATCTTCAAAGTAGAAAGAGAGTTCGGCGAGGCCTCTCGATATCACCTGACGGCCGATACTTCGTGTATTCCCTAAATGAGCGTAAGGACCGCGACATCATGC
>Ga0070762_10000732_pt1 | contig 14325 bp, 8 predicted proteins | sample HubBroMetageREF2_FD_66726 | JGI IMG/M metagenome (GOLD analysis project Ga0070762, IMG submission 66726) | Reference soil microbial communities from the Hubbard Brook experimental Forest, New Hampshire, USA - Hubbard Brook CCASE Soil... | ecosystem: Environmental > Terrestrial > Soil > Temperate...
GTCCAAACATGCCGAGCCCACTGCAGGCGCTCGGCTGGTCATTGCGTCCGTTGCCATTCTTGGAGCGCTGCGCGAGCAGCTTTGGCGAGACGTTCACATTGCGTGTGCGCCACGGGAACCCATGGGTGGTCCTGACCGAACCCGATGACGTCAAGCGGGTATTCACCGCCGACGCACACGCGGTCACAGCGAGCGCCGTCGAGGCGAGTCCGACGCTCGGGCCACTGCTCGGGCCGCGCTCGGTGATGCTGCTGGACGAGCCCGAGCACATGGCCCACCGCAAGCTCATGCTTCCCTCGTTCCACGGCGAGCGCATGAGCGCCTACGGCGACATGGTGGTCGCGGTGACGCGCCAAGAGATCTCGAGGTGGCCCATGAACGAGCGGCTCGCGCTGTGGCCGCGGATGCAGGCGATCAGCTCCGAGGTACTGATGCGCTCCGTGTTCGGCCCCGTCGAGACTGAGCATCTGCGGCGTCTGCGTGAGCAGCTCAGACACCTGACCGCGTGGCTCAACGATCCGCGCCGGCTGGCCTTGACGACCGCCGTGGGCCCCCGCTGGCTCTCACGAAACGCGGGCTTTCGAGCGGTGATGGAGCCGGTCGAGAAGACCGTGCTGGAGGAGGTCCGCCGGCGCCGTGCAGCGCCTGCGCTACAGGAGAGCGACGACGTCCTGACGATGCTCGAGCGCGCACACGCTTGGAGCGGCTCGCCGATGGGCGAGCCGGAACTGCGCGACGAACTGATCACGCTGCTCTCCGACGGGCCCACCTCCACCTCGCTGGCATGGGCGTTCGAGCGCCTGCTTCGCCACCCCGACAAGCTCGCGCGTCTGCAAGAGGAGGTGCTGGCCGAAGAGGACGATGCGTACGCCGACGCGGTCGTAAAGGAGACGCTTCGCCTGTGTCCCGTGGTGCCACTGATCATGCGCAAGCTGCTCGCCCCAATGCAGCTCGGCGGTTACACGATCCCAGCTGGCGCGACCGCGGCTCCCTGCCCGTACCTGATTCACCGTCGCGAAGACATCTACCCAAACGCCCGCAGCTTTATGCCAGAGCGTTTCCTGGCCACACCCGCGCCCGCCTATGCATGGATCCCATTCGGCGGTGGCGTGCGCCGCTGTCTCGCGGCGAGCTTCGCCCAGCTGACGATCAAGCGAGTCATGCAGACGGTGCTGCGCGAGCTGGAGCTACGTCCCGCGGGCGCGTCGCACTCCGCGGGTGCGACGCGTAGCTCCGTGGCGTTCCTCCCCGGCGACCAAGCCCTCGCGATCCTCACACGCCGCGCACCCAATCGCGGCGACCCGGGGCAGCCTGATGCGGCACCGCCGCTCGCGGCGTAGCCGCCCGCGGCGTAGCCGCCCGCCTCAGCGCCAGCGGGTGCACGTTCTCCGCATGCCGGCTGGTGAGCGGCTCCAGCACGCGGTCGGCAAGCAGGCCAAGGGCACCGAGCGTCGAGAAGCCCGGCCCCTGGCTCACGGCGGCCAGTCCCGGCAGGTGCACCCTCGGGTACACGCCTTCTAGCTCGAGCGATCTGCCAATGGCAGTTACGTCCGCATCGAACGCTTGACCCCAAAGTGGCCCGGCCTGTCGCTCGACCGCGGCCTGCGCGTCACGCGACAGCAACCGCCGCAGCTGCTCGAGCGGGTCATAGCCCGTGCAGTTGATGACGTAGTCGTGCTCGCCGCTGATCGCGCCAGCAGGCGAGCGGTAAGCGACACGCACCTTTGCGCCGCCGTGCGCCGAGGCCACATGCGTCACGCGACCGCTGACGAAGCGACAGCGCTCGTCGTAGGCGAACGGCGACACGCGATCGGCGCCGAACACGCCACGATCGCTGCGCGTGATGAAATCGCGGCGCTCGGTCACGCTCAGTGCGGTCCACTCGACCTCATCCGGCCTGGAGAAGATGCGATTCTCGAGGAAGCTCTCCACGCGACTCATCGGCAGGTTCGCGGTATAGACGGTCAAGCGCGCGTCCGGCCGGCGCGCGCGCACGAACTCGAGGCAGCTCAGAGCGCTCTCGCCGCCGCCCACGATCGCGACCTCAGAGCTCCCCTCGGGCGCCACCCGGGCGATCTCCATGCGCCCACGCTCGCAATCGAGCACACGTGGACCGGCATCGATGTCGTGGGACAGCAAGCGCTGCGCGCCCTGACCCGTGAGCACGAACGCCTTGCAGGCAAACCGGCAGGGCTGCGCGGGACCCTCGACGTCGACCAGCCATCGGTCTCGCGCGTGTGTGAGCGACACGTGCGAGACACGCCCGCGCACGACGCTCACGCCATTGCCGGCACGGGCCAGGACCCAGGCTAGATAGTCGCCGAAGACACGCCGCTGCACCGACGGGCAGCCCGCATCGATCCACTCCGCGTAGCGGCCCTCCTCGACCAGGTAGCGCTGCCAGGAGAATGCCATCGCGGCACGGTTGATCTCCTCGCCCGCCTCGCCGAAGGCGCGCGCGGCCTGATACGGGAAGCCCACGTCTTTTGTGGGACTGAGACCGAGGATCTCCCTGCTGGAGGTCACTCCCTCGCCGTCTCGCCAGGCCGCGGCAGGGCCGGTCGACTCCACCACGGTAAGCCCGATCGGCCCGAGGCCGAGGCTGTTGAGAACATGCGCCTTCATCGCGATCGCCGTGCCCTTGGCACCAGCGCCAAGGACGAGTAGATCGGTATCCATCAACACGCCGCTACCCTCCGATTCGGGCTCTCGAGATCTTGTGCGCGTCGCGCCGGCGCGTGAGCGCTCCGCTACGTCGCTCACGTTCAATGTGACAGTGGAACCGCCTCCCCGCAATTCGGGCAGACCACGGTGCGCGCCTCGTCGGCTCCCGGAGGCTCTAGGCCTGTGCCGGCGCCGACATCGCGGGCGCGCCGCGAACCGCGTAGCTCAACGCGCAGATCGGCCACCGAGAGCTTCTCTGCCGCCGCGCGTGTCAGCCAGTGCTCCTGCTCGCCAACCTCCAGTGGCGCGAGCGTGGCGTGATGACTCCAAGAGAGATTCTCCCGACGTCGGTAGATCTCGAATCGCGATGCGACGTACACCATGTTCATCAATGACTGCACGTCGTAGCCGGTGAGCTTCATCGCCCGCGAGTAGCGTTCGCCGAACTTGGCATTGCCGTAGTTGATCCAGTCGCCGAGCCACCACTGACTGCAACGCCCGATCTCGCCAAAGCGTCGCCCCACGGCCGACCACTCGGCCAGCCCCAAGTTCGCGCTCGGAGTCCAGCCAACGCGCGTCAGCTCCGAGGGTTGATCGGATTGCGCCCGCTGCGGCGCCCGACGATGTGAGGTTCCCAACACTGGCGTCGGTGAGGAGACACCACCCATCTAGCGGCCCACGTCCTCGATTGCGCCCTTCTCCGCTGCTATCAACATCGCACACCTCGCTCGCCGATGACCAGCCATCTCCCAGAGCAGAAGATGACCGTAGCCGCGAACTATGCAACGGTTCGATTATTTGTCAACGAGGGCATCCACCGGCGGTGTAAGCGGGACAAGTTCGCCGCCATTCGCCCAGTAAATTTGGTTAGTCCAGTTCTGGAAGCATGCCGGCGGATCGGAAACACCGCCACGATCCTGAAGTGGGGAACAAACGTCGCGCGCGAGCTCGCTAATCGTTTGCGGTGATCGCCTCGAGCAGCTGGGCGAAGCGCTCGCGCGCCTGCTCGCGACGGGTCGGCAGGTGCTCGCTCGGCACCCCGTCCGGCGGCGCAGCGTAGCCGCGCAGGATGTGTCGCGCCACTGACTGACGGTGGACCTCGTCAGGTCCGTCATAGATGCGCGCGGCGCGCGCGAAGCGGTACATCTGCTCGAGCGGCAGGTCGGTGGAGTAGCCGAGCGAGCCGTGCACCTGTAGCGCGCGATCGACCACGTCGTGCAGCACCTTCGCGCCGTAGAACTTGACCAGCGCCACGTCCGTGCGCGCGGCACTTGCGCCCTGCGTATCCATCACCCAGGCCGCGTGCAGCGTCATCAGCCGCGCCGCCTGCATCTCCGCGGCGCTGTCAGCGATCCAGTTCTGGACCGTCTGCTTTTCGGCGAGCAGCGAGCCGTGCGCGTGACGGTAGGTGGCGCGCTCGCACAGCATGTCGAACGCACGCCGCGCGACCCCAAGCCAGCGCATGCAGTGGTGGATGCGGCCCGGGACCAGCCGGTGCTGGGCCAGCAGGAAGCCCTCGCCCTCGCCGCCGAGCAGCGCCTCGCCGGGCACGCGCACTGCCTCGTAGGCGATTTCAGCGTGGCCGCCGTAGGCGCCGAACTGCTCCCAGGGATGCTCCATCGTGGGCACGTCGCGCAAGATCTCAACGCCGGGGGTATCGCTCGGCACGACGAACATGGACGCCCGCTGGGAAGCGCGAGCGTCGGGATTGGTGACGGCCATCACGATCAGGAAGTCGGCGATCGAGCCGTTCGAGGAGAACCACTTGCGCCCGTCGATCACCCAGTCATCCCCATCGCGCACCGCACGCGTGCGCAGCTGCGTGGGATCCGAGCCGGGCGTGTCCGGCTCGGTCATGCTGAACGCGCTGCGCAAATCGCCCGCCAGCAGCGGATGCAGCCAGCGGTCCTTCTGCTCGGCGGTGCCAGCCAGCGCCAGCAGCTCGGAGTTGCCGGAATCCGGTGCCGCGTTGCCGAACGCCAGCGGCGCGATCGGCGAGCTGCCGAGAATCTCGTGCATCAGGCCCAGGCGGACCTGTCCCATGCCCTGGCCACTGAGCTCTCCGGGCAGGTGCGTGGCCCACAGGCCGCGCTGCTTGACCTGCTCCTGTAGCGGCGCGATCGCACGCGTCAGCCCGTCGAGCCCCAGCTCGTGCCAGATCGCCTCCAGTGGCCAGATCTCCGCGCGCACGAGCTCGCGCATCCAGTCGAGTTGCTCCTGGAAGTCAGGATCGGTGGAGAAGTCCCAGCTCATGGCAGCCCATCCTCTCGCTCTCGGCACGATCGACGACGTCTTGGCAAGCCTACGCCTTGCGCTTCGCGCAGCCCAGGACGGCGATCTTCGTCGTCTGTTTGACGACCGCGCCATTCTGGCCGGTGATCGCGGTCGGCAGCGCGAGCTTCTGCCCACACATGCTGCGTTTTGCCTTGGCCGGGAGGTTCGCCGCAAGCAAAGAATGCGGCCCCACGTCGAGGACCAGCCCGAGCGTTGAGATCGGCACGTCTGGCAGCGCTCTGAAGGCGGCGGAGATGACGCCGTGCTTGACGATCGTCTGCCCGACCACCTCGACGGTCACGCCTTCGCCCTGCAGCACGAACTCGAGCTCAGGTGACGCGGCGCCACCGTGAGAGACGAGGTAGACGGGTCCGACGAGCGCATGACGCAAGACGGGCGTGATGACGGTGACGCTACCGACTACAGACGCCGGCGGACAACTAGCAGGGTCCGCTTCGATCGCGAGCACCGCGCAGGCCTGCTGCAGCGTGGTCAGGCGCACGGGCAGCTGCTTGGGGACATCGACCTTGACTTTTGCGATGTTCGCCTGCCCTGGCGTGGAGACGAGCCGCATGTGCAGGTAGGCGCCACCCGCTTTGCTCGTCCTCGCATGGGTCAGCGCGCTGAGCTTTGGCTTGAACGGGAGCGTCGCGCAGTTCGCCGCCTGGAACCGCGATGAGACGGACGCGCTTGTGCCTGTGCTGCTCTCGGCAACGCCTGCGAGCGCCAGCGGTTGGCAGTTGGTCGGGTTCAAGACGAAGCCTTCGCGGTTGATGTCCAGGTTGAGCGTCTTGAGTTGCAGTGGTATGCCATCCAGCCGCTGCGGCAGCGGGTCGCTGACGATCGTCAGCGCAGCTGTCTTCGGTTCGACGGTGATGCTCGCGCCGACGTCGATCGTGCCCAGGTTGAATGGACCCACCACTGCCGCCACCACGATCGACAGGCCGAAAGGCGCACCCGCGCGCGGACCGGTCAGGTAGACGCTGCCGTTGACAAATACCGGGTCCGGCCCCGGACCGGCACCGATGCTGGCCGTACCGATCTCGCTCGGCGCGCCGCACGCTCCCGCCTGCGCCTGCGCCGCGGGACACAGCTGGACCTTGGCGAGCATCCCCAGCAACCCCGGCGGCAGGTGCACTGCCAGCGCTTGCAGATCCTCGTCCTGGTCCGTGCGCGAGAGCGTTACGCTGAGCGGGCTGAACGCACCGGCCTGGTTGTCGGTAGTTCCAGCGAGGAACTCCGGATGGAACTGCGGCTGGGGACAGCCGCTGAGCAGGAACGGTTCGCTCGATGGCTGCGCCGGCGTTTCGCTGCTGTAGGGCGTGAGCCACGAGCTCGCCGACAGCGGCATCCCGCACGGGGATGCGTTCGCCAGCGGTGCCCGCGAGCCTCCGTTGAGCGTCAGCTTGATTGCTTCGAACGGCAGCTGCGGAGCTTCCGTGAAGCTCACGGTCAGCTGGCCTGTGCTCTGGTCGATCGACGCTGCGCCTTCGAGCTTGACCGTCACGCCCGAGCCCTGGGCCTGGAGAAGCAGCCGCAGCAGCTTGCCTTCCTGTGCCTGGGCCGGCGTGCAGGGGGCACATTCCGGCTCAGCTAGGAACACTTGGCCTTCCAGCGAGCTGGACACCAGCGGCGTCGCGATCTTCACCGTGCCGATCTGCGACTGCGGCGGGCAGGACGCGGCAGCGAGTACGTGCAGCTCAAACTGCTCCTGCGGACAGCCCTGTAGGCCGTTGGCGGCCGACGGGGACAGCACCACCCCTTCCGGCAGGCTCACGACCGCGTTGCGTAGATCCGGCGTGGCCAGAGCGCCGGGAGCTTCGTTCTGCGGCACGTGCAGTTCGACCGTGTAACCGCTGGGCGTGTCCGCCTGGAAGGTTTCTGGCGTGAGCGTCAGCGACGGGTTGAAGACGAGCTGTTCGCAGCCCGTGGTCGTGATTTCGGGTTCTGGCGTGAACGTCTGGAATTCGCCCGGGTCCTCCCACGAGTCTGTCGCGATCGCGAACGGCTGTTGGGGCTGACAGCGGCTCGGTAGCGTCAGGAAGGGCTTGGCGGGTGCGTCGCTCGGGCAACGCTTCACAGTTTCGACTTCGCCTTCGAATTTGACGAGCGGTTTGCAAAATTCGCTGTCTTGCTGACCCCCCACTCCCATGGTTCCTTCTCGTTCGAGATCGTGGCTCGCGTCAGACGGCACCCCCCATAGGGTCAAGCTCGCGCCTTGCAGCGGGCCTGTCTCGGGGATGCCGTTCAGCGATGCCGTCAAGCCGTATTCTCCGCGCTGGTTCGCGCGCACGTGGAAGAACATCGTCACACGGCCGATCTGTGACACGGAGAAGCCGAGCTCGGCGGGCTCGCCCGCCGGCGGAGCAAGATTGAAGACTGGGTAGACCGCCGAGTGAAACGCCCCGTAGAAGAAGGGCTTTACCGTGCCGACCTGCGTGTCAACGGGGCAGTTGAGGTCTTCGCCTTCCAGGAACGCCTGCTGGCTGCACTGCGGCACGGCGTTCGGATCGCCAACAAGCCCCGGTGGGAGCGCGACTTCGATGTCCTTCGGAGCGGCGCTGGCCAGCGGCCATTCCGTGCCTGCGTTCTTCACGGATGGCGATTCCCGCGCGCTGACGTTGAACGCGAAGCTGGTCGTGAGCTCGAACGGGTGCGAGCCAGCCTGCGTGTCAGCTTCGCCGCTTTCCTCCACGGTCTCGACGTCGAAGAACGACAGACCGAACGGCACGGGTCCGTCATCGATGGGCGCCACCTCGGTCGTGGACGCGCTCGGCGCACCGCCGCCGGAGACGGTCGCCGTGTTGGTCACCGAGCTCGATCCAAGCGTTTCTGTGGAGACTGCCACCGTGATCGTCACAACGATCGTCGCCCCAGCCAAGACGGGCCCGTGTTTGGGGCCTTCTTCATAGGTGCAGGTCACGAGCTCTGCGCCAGGAGCCGCTTCGCACCTCGGTTCGTAGCGAGGCGAACCCATGCCGTTGGCGCCTTCGCCGAAGGCGGTGACATTCGTCGCCGTGACGCCTTGCGGAAGCTCGTCGGCGATCGTCACGTTGCTGGCGTGACTCGTTGGCACGGCCGCGTCGTTGCGAACGATGAGCACATATGCGTCAGACGTATCTCCCGCCTTGAAATACGTTGGCTGTGACTCGGAGGAGATGCTCCAGTGCGGGCTTGGGGAAGCCGCGAGCGACGGAGCCGCTCCCACCAGGCCGAAGATGAGCATCGCGACGGGTGCCGCCACGAGCCGCGACACGCGGAGCAGGCGCGCGTCGTCGCGGGAGCGGCCCATACGTGTGGAGATCAAGGTCGTGGTCGCATTGTCGCTACGCGGTGCGTCCCCTTCGACTTCGGCCCGTAGCGCTTTTTCGCCAGAGCGACGCACGCCGAACGCCTGTCGTGGCGCTTGAGCTTCCGGCATTTGCCCAGGGCACGCGCCAGGAGCTGCTTGCGCGTCAGCTTCATGGGCGGCTTGGACAACGGCGCGATCAGATTGCCCGAGCCGCTGAACGAAGCTGATAGGGGTGTCGCGAGCGATGTCGGCGCAGGCAGTGGTTCCTGGCATGTCGTAGCCACGCAAGGCGGCGGTTGGCCGGGAGCGGGCAAACCTCCATCGACCCGCGCATCGTAGACGTCGACGAGTTCGTCTGTATCCGTCGAGGCGAGGCGTTCGCGCGTCGCGAAGAAGACGTCGTCCCCGCTGGCACTCGCGTCGAGGAAGACCGCTTCGCCGCCGGCTTCGGCGCCGGAGATCAGCTGGATCGTGCCGTGCTCGTACTCGAACACCTTGACGCTGCCGCCGACCGCTCCCGCAAGCGCGTCAGGCGAGGAGAAGAACAGGCGACTGCCGTCGACGCTCAAGCTGCGTGGCTGGTGAAATGCCGTGCTCGCCCGTTCGTCGAGCCGCGCCCCGAGGAACGCGCTGCCAAGTGGCCGCGCACCGCTCGGGTCGCACGATGCGCACACCAGCCGGCCCGATTCAGCGCTGTACTCGAAGACCTCGTGCACCGCTTCTCCTGCCTCGTCGATGTTTTCGTAGCCGGCGAGTGGCTTGACGGACATAAACGCCAGCTGCCTGCCGGCGGGCGTCACGTAGGCTTGGGACTCACTCGGCCAGCGCGACCAATCCTCGACATCGCTGTCGTAGGGGTACGCTGGTCCTTGGGTCATCGTTTCGATGTTTTCCTGTTCTTCCGGATCGGGCGCCGCCAGCGTGGCGATGAACCGCACGCTGCCACTGCCTTCAGCAGCTTCGTGCCACACATACAGATTCGGCTGGCCGCCCAACGCCCCGTCCGCCAGGTGACCTTCGGCGACGAAATAGACGTAGGAGCCGTCTTCGGAGGCACCGACTACGCCGAGGACGCTCGCGCCGTTTGGTTCTTGCGCGCCTTCGTCGTCATGCGCATCGGGGGTCAGGTCAGTCAGCGTTTCGCTGGTGACGTCATAGCGGTACAGGTCGTTCCCCGGATTTTCTGGTTCCGGCCCGGTCGCTTCCGGGCCCGTGTGCGATTCCTTCGTGAGGGCGGCTTTGCTCGTGAAGTAGACGGACGACCCGTTTGCCGATGCCGCCCAGAACTGCGCTGGCTGTGCGTTGCAGACGCGTTCCTGGGTTTCGCATTTGGACGGCTGCGCACCGGGCATTGGCGCGGACACCTCGACCGTCGAGCTCCCGTCGATGCGGTCGTAGAGCTCGGTGTCGCCGCGCTGGCCTTCATCGGGAGTGCCGCCATCGGCTGTGGCCTCGAACAGGACGTGCGAGCCGTCCTGTGAGATCGCGTGCTCTAGCTCGCTCGCATCTTCTCCGGAGGCTTCGATTCCAGCACCGGCAGTCGCGCCAGCCGCGGGGATCGTTTCGTCGGGGAGGATCCCAACCAGCCGCACTTGACCCGCAACGGTCTCATAGAGGTTTTGCACGCCACCGCCGGGCGCACCTGCGACGAGGCTGTCGTTGGTCTCGAAGAGGACGTGGCTGAATTCGCTCGAGGCGCCGGCGAACGTGGGCACGTCCTGATGTTCAAAGCATCGCCCGCACCCGGCCTGCGGCGGTTCGGGCGGAGCGATCGTGGTCAGCAACGAGTAGGCGCCGCCCGGCTGGCGCAGGTAGAGGTTGTAGACGCCCGCCGGCGCACCTTCTGTCAGCTGCTGTAGCGGCACGCGTAGCACCGCCTGGGAGAGGTCTTCAGAGAAGGCGTAGCTGAGCTTGGGATCGCTGTTCGCCGGAGCCTGCGGCGTGGGTGCAGACAGCGGCGTCGTCTGCCAACCGCTCGGGCTCCTGGTCGCGAGGTATGCGTTGGGATACTCGTTCGCGGGATCGCCGGCGAACGCGGCGCTTGGGTTCATGTAGGCGATGGCGCACGGTTCCGCGCCTTCGCACGCTGACGCCTGCGCCGGCAGCGTCGGTTGCAGCGTCACGGCGTCCTGGCCGCCCTTTTCCACCGGCGAGACCTGCTCGTAGGCGCGGCAGTCAGGCAGACGTTCGGATGGCCCCGAGCGAAGCTGGGCGTTTGGACACGTCGACGCGCCCGCCGCTTGGGTCGACGCTGCTCCCAGCCATATCGCGACAAGCACGACCAAACATGCACCGCACACGCGGGCCCCGCTACTCATCGATCGTCGCGGAGCAGCTTTCCGCGCATTTGCACCTCCTCTGCCGGTCGTAGTCTAGCCAGCTACAGCTACCACGGTGCCGATTCGTCCAGAGGAGCCTCGAGCGCCAAGGCGGGGTGCCGTCAATCGACGACTCCCCGCCCTTGACTCTCTGTACCGCTGTGGCTACGTCCGGGTCAGGATTTCCATTCGACGGTGCCGCTTTCTAGTTCGCTCGAGATCGTGCCGCTGTACGAGCCTTCGTTGTTTTCCCCGCCGCACTCCCCGCCAGTGCCCTTGGAGTGGATTGCCGACATGGTCAGTTCAACCGTGACCTTGCCACCCGCCGCGTTGGCGAACGAGATGCCCTCGAACGTCTGCGGTTCGATCCGCACTTCGCAGCCGGCGCCTTCGGGCTTGATGGTCACTCTTTTTTCGAGTTTCGCAGACCCGTTCGCGTTGAGTTCGAGGTCCGCCACAGAGATCGTGATGTTGCCACCGAAGCCCGTGCACCCGCCGAACGTGACGACTTCTTTGTGCGTCACCGATTTCAGTTCTGTGACTTCGCTGCTCCCGGAGGCGTCGGTGCATTCGATCGTGCCGGCAGAGGTTTTGAACCTCTGCGTGTTCGTCGCTTTGCTTTTGACTTTCCCCGTTTTGCTCACGACGAATTCATCCCCAGAAGCAGACACAGAGATGGCATCGACTGCAACGACCGAAAACGCCACCAGTAGGGCCACTCCCAACATCACGATGCGCTTCATGTCCCCTCACCACCCCTTTATCGTTCGATGACCGGCCGCGGACGTGCACGCCGAGCTTGCTGATTGAAAACACTGTAGTACAGTGTCGCCCGGTTCTGGAAGGATTCCGCTCTGCGGGCCATACGATTCTGACTATCACAGACGCCCAGAGTTCTGTCAAGCGGAAGCAGACCATTGTGTGCAAGTAGTCGCGCGGTGTAGTTAGTATGGAAACGCACGATGCACTTTCGCACAGATGGTGGACGGATCCATATGCGCCGTGTGTAGATTGAGACCATGACGAGCTCAAAGCCGCTGCAAATCGAGCTGCTTCCCGGTGCTCTGGAGCTGCTGACCCTGCATGCGCGCGAGCTTCCGCAGCGCGATGACCTGTGCGGGGCGTTCTGCGGAGCGCTGGCGCTTGGCGCCGCCGGCATCGACCGATACGCGGGCCAGCCCGTCGACCAAGACGCGGTAGCGCTCGCGGCTGGGAGCGTGATCTCAGGCGTGCGTGAGGCAGGCACGCTCCCCCACGGCGAAGCGGGGCGGCGCGACTATCGCATCCAGCTGCCGCTCATCGATGACCCAGACGCATCGGGGACGACCGCCGCGGGGCTGCTCGACGCGGTTGCGAAGCTCTCTGCTGGCGCGATCGCCGCGATCCCCTACACCGGCCCCTGGGAGACGAGCACGCTCGCGGGCCTGTTCGACATCGCCGCGGCGCTCGAGCATCCCGTCACGCTGATCGCAAACCTCGCCACCCGCCACCTGTGGGGCGGGCGCCCAAGCGTCAGCCAGCTACTCGGCTACCTCCTCGAGGGAGAGCCGCAGGGCCCAGCCCCGGACTGGGATGTGGGGCACTTCGCGTGCGTGTTCGCCCGCGTGCAGGGCCCCGGCGGGCGCCTCTACTGCCTGGCCGACACCTACCCTGCCCTGGGCAACGGCGGTGTGCATGTGCAGCCACAGGAGCGACTGGCCACGGCGCTCGCGCGGCAGGAGGGGCCGGCCGGAGGCATGTTCGTGCTCGCCTGTGCGCAGGACGCCGCAGCGGTGCGCTCCGGCGCCGATGAGCTCGGGCTGCAAGAGGGCATCTGGGACAACGGCACCGTGGGCCGGGCGATGCCTACGTGAGCGCATCCGAACTGGTCGCGCTCGTCTGCTGTGACCTCGGCTCGATCGTGCGCGGGCGCTCGGTGCTCTCCGACAAGCTTGGCGAGTACCTACGTGCGGGCGTCAGCTGGGTGCCAGCCAACCACGCGCTCACGCCACTCGGCCCGGTCGCCGAGCCAAACCCGTTCGGCTCGACCGGCGACCTGCGGCTGCTGCCAGACGCCGACACCCGCGTACGCGTCGGCGCAGGCAGCGGCGCGAGCGCGCTGGAGCTGGTCCTGTGCGACCTAGTCGAGACCGACGGCAAACCGTGGGAGTGCTGTCCGCGCAGCTTCCTGCGCGAGACCCTGCGCGAGCTCGAGCAACAACTTGGCGCGCGCCTGCTGGCGAGCTTCGAGCACGAGTTCCAGCTGCTCATCGACTCACCGCCGGCACTACCGTTCACGCTAGAGGAGCAGCGACTCCTCGAGCCGTTTCCCGCGCGCGTGATGGACGCACTCCTCGATGCGGGCGTGGAGCCTGAACGGTTTTTCGCAGAGTACGCGGAGCACCAGTTCGAGATCCCCGTGGCTCCCGCGGAGGGCGTGACGAGCGCCGACCGCAGCGTCGTGCTCAAGGTGCTCGTCAGAGAGATCGCCCGCCGCGAGGGAATCCGCGCGAGCTTTGTGCCGCTGCTCAACCCCGCGCAGGCGGGTAACGGCGTGCACATTCATCTCAGCCTGCTTGACGCCGATGGTGCTTCGCTCTTCTACGACGCCGCGCAGCCGGCCTGCCTGAGCGAGCTCGGCATGCGCTTCGCCGCTGGGATCCTGCGTCACGCGCGCGCGCTGAGCGCGCTCACCGCCGCAAGCCCCGTCTCGGGCGCGCGCCTGGCGCCGCACCGCTGGAGCGCGGGAGCGATGTGTCTGGCGCAGCGCAACCGCGAGGCGCTGCTGCGCATACCACCCGTCGTCGCGCTCGGCGGCGCCGACCCGGCCAGCCAGCTGCATCTCGAGTACCGCGGCGCGGACGCAACCGCCAACCCCTACCTGGCGTTGGCGGCGATCCTCCGGGCGGGCCTGGAGGGGGTGCGCGCGGGGCTGCCAGCGCCGCCAATCCTCGACCGCGACCTGGCCCAGCTCGACGCGCGGGAAGCTGAGCGATTCGGCGTGGGTGCGCTACCGGGCACACTCGAGGAGTCGCTGCGCGCGCTGGCTGACGACGACGCCGCGCGCGCGTGGATGACGCCGCTGCTGTATGACGCCTACGTGAGCGTCAAGCGCGCTGAGCTAGACGCGGCCCGGGACCTTGACCTCGAGGAGCTCTGCCAGCGCTATGCCGCCATCTACTGACAGCGCGCCGCTGCGAGAGCTGCTGGACGCGATCGAACGGGAGCTTCCGCTGGCGGTTGCCCTGCGCCACCGCTTGCACGCTCAGCCGGAGCTCGCACACATGGAGCAGACAACGGCCACGCGCGTGGCCGCAGAGCTGCCGGTCGTCTGCCAGCGCGTCGCCGGCACAGGGTTGCTCGCGCGCGTTGGCCGGGAAGACGAAGCGGCCAGCCCTGCCCCCGTCGGCGTGCGCGCGGAGCTCGACGGGTTGCCAATCGAGGAGCGCAGCGGCGCTGTGTTCGCCGCGCGCGGCGGTGTGATGCACGCATGCGGACATGACGTGCACATGGCAGCCCTGGTCGCGCTGACCCGCGCCGCACACGCGCTCCGCAACTCGCTGCCGGCGCCACTGCTGGCGATCTTCCAGCCAAGCGAGGAGGCCTACCCGTCCGGCGCCCAACAGCTCCTGGCCTCCAGCGAGCTAACGGCGATAGCGCCGGCGGCAATCGTGGCGGCGCATGTGCACCCAGAACTGCCGTGGGGTGCCGTCGGGTTGGATCCCGGCGCCGTCAACGCTTCGTGCGATGCCATCGAGATCGTCGTCGAGGGCGAGCCCACGCACGGCGCCTACCCGC
>Ga0070762_10000735_pt1 | contig 14302 bp, 14 predicted proteins | sample HubBroMetageREF2_FD_66726 | JGI IMG/M metagenome (GOLD analysis project Ga0070762, IMG submission 66726) | Reference soil microbial communities from the Hubbard Brook experimental Forest, New Hampshire, USA - Hubbard Brook CCASE Soil... | ecosystem: Environmental > Terrestrial > Soil >...
GAGAAGTTCAAAGTCGAGCAAGTGGAAAGCGCGGAGGTGCCCCACTCTTGGGTTCTCGATCTAATACAGCATTCACGCAGCCTGGCGCAACTGCGACAAAAAGCCATCTTTCCGGTACGTGAGTCTCTGATGTCGTATTTCTCCCAGCGGCACCGCGCAGAACCTGCCGCCGGTGCAGGGCCACGCTGGAGGACCTGGTTGCTCGGCATTCTCGGAATAGGCGCTTTGGGCCTGACGGGATATGCAGTGGTTCGAGTTGCGATGCTGCTCACCGGACTCAATCACTCCGAGGTCATCGAGCTGGGACGAGGGCTGGGCGCTACATTTCTTCGCGTTATCGCAGCTCTGATAATTGGCGCCGCGTGGACGATTCCCGTGGGGGTGAAGATAGGATTCAGCCCGCGCCTGGCTCGCGTCGCACAGCCTCTGGCTCAGATCGCGGCCTCTGTCCCGGCGAACGCGTTTTTTCCGGTCATCCTTCTGATCCTGATTCGTCTGGGCGGAGGGCTCGGCATCGGTTCCATTCTGCTGCTATTGCTAGGAACGCAGTGGTACATCCTGTTTAACGTGATTGCCGGGGCGATGGCGATTCCGACCGATTTGAAAGAAGTCTGCTCCGTCTGCCGCATCAGTGGCGTGGAACGCTGGCGAAAGCTGATCCTTCCAGGAATCTTTCCGTACTTATTGACAGGAATGGTGACTGCCTCGGGCGGCGCGTGGAATGCCAGCATCGTCGCCGAATATTTCCATTTCAAGGGACAGACATTTTCTACGGTAGGCCTGGGATCCACGATAAGCCAAGCGACAGACAGTGGAAATTACGATCTGCTGATCGCAGCCACCATTGTGATGGCAGCGATGGTGGTCACGGTGAATCGTTTGCTTTGGCGCAGGCTCTATAGGCTGGGCGAAACCCGCTTCCGGTTGGAAAGCTAGACAAAAAAGCCGGGATCTTTCGATCCCGGCCGCAGTTGGCTGGTCGCCCGGAAAAAATTGAATCGATGGAGGGCGGATGTTCTCGCCCGTCTTGCCCGGACTCTGAAACTTACGCGCTCCTTCGTGGACGCACAGTCAGATCCCGCACCTGCGTGAGGATGCTCGACATCTGCATCCCGTTTAGCTGGTTCACGAAGGGCACCATCTCCGCGACAAACTGATCCTGCATCAGTTCGCGGACTTCCTCCTGCCGGTTGCGCTCTCCGCCTCTCAGCAGATCGGGCACGGTGACCTCGAGCGCGCGCGCGAGCCGCTCGAGAGAGGACAGCGTTGGAGTTGCCTTCTCGTTTTCGATCTTCGAAACGTAAGTTCGCGGCACGGACATACGCGCGGCAAGCTGGCGCTGGCTGAGGCCGTTTCGCAGTCGCATAGAGCGGATCGACGCTGCAAGATGCAAGTGCCCGCGACCGTGGCCATTGGTTGGAATCATCTGCGGCGGGGGCGGCGCTGCGATGACTTCCGGCTCATCCTCATCTAACGAGGCGTGACAACGACGACAAAGATCGTTACTGGTACGAAATTGAACCAGCAGGCAGCGATCACAGCGAACGACTTCCCTGGAATCTACCGGGGCAAGAGTGGTGGCCATCTAAGGTGTGGGAGGGCCAGAGCGGGCTTCTCCTGGAACCGAGTGAACCAAACTAGATACGGTTCCCAACCTGCAGCGTAAATCTGCGGCACAGCCCCTGTGGATGTCAAGCACAATCTGCAAAGCAAACTGGAAGTATGATATGCAAGGAGCAGAATGATGCCTAGCGAGCAGGAAGAGATCAGTCTTAATTTCAATGCTGATAGCACAATTGGTGGAGGGCACGGCTTGGTGCCGCGCCGCAAAAGTCCCATGAACGCTGGGGATTTAGCCCCTAGGTTTAAAGCTGCCATGGCATAAGACATGGCTGGTAATAATCAATGTTCAAGGAGCAAGATGACGATCGATCGCGAGACAGCGTGGGGTTTACTAACTGAGTTCACCCAATCAGAAAGTTTGCGGAAACATGCCCTGTCGGTCGAGGCTTGTATGCGCGAGTACGCTCGAAAATTTGCGGCAGGTTCGTCCGAAGAAGAACTGTGGGGCATCGTGGGCCTTCTGCACGACTTCGATTACGAGAAATACCCCAGCCTTGACGACCATCCCTACAAAGGCAACGAGATTCTGAAAGAGCGCGGCTATCCGGAGGAAATCCGGCGCGCAATCATGTCCCACGCCGAATATACCGGCGTAACGCGTGACTCTCCGATGGAAAAAGCGCTTTTCGCCTGCGACGAACTGGCTGGATTCATCACCGCAGTCGCGCTGATCAAGCCGGGAAAATCTTTAGCCGAGGTAGAGGCCAAGTCCGTACGAAAGAGAATGAAAGACAAAGCCTTCGCGCGCAAAGTGAATCGGGACGACATCGTGAATGGCGCTGCTGCTTTGGGCGTCGATCTGGAAGAGCACATTACGTTCTGCATTGAGGCGCTGAAGCCAATCGCCGATCGGTTGGGGCTCGACGGAAGTGCTGCCAAGGGCGGCTAAACCACATGGATACAGCCGAGCAGAACTCGGCCAGCTGTCCGGATCACTCGCTATCTCATCACCTCTGCGACTCTGCCGCTCGCAATCAACTCCGCGATCCTTGCGAAATCCCGATACATCACCCGGTCTTTGTCCATCGTCGCGCAGACTGACCGAATAGCTGCGTGGGCCGCCAGCCCTCGCTTGCCAGTCTTCAGCGGCGCCACGAAGTCCAACGCTTGCGCGGCCGCCATTGCCTCGATCGCCATCGCATTGCGAGTGTTTTCTACAATTCGTTTCAGCTTCAGCGCGGACGTCATTCCCATCGAAACGAAATCCTCTTTGTTACCCGAGGTGGTGATGGAATCGACAGATGCGGGATGCGCCAGGATTTTGTTCTCACTGACCAGCGCCGCAGCCGTGACCTGAGGCATCATGAAACCAGAATTAAGTCCGGCACCCGCAGCTAGAAACGGCGGTAATCCTTCATTGAGTGCCGGATTCACCAACCGCTCCAACCGTCGCTCAGAAATACCGGCCAAAGCGCTCAGAGCAATTCCGAGAAAATCCAGCGCGAAGGCCACCGGCTCGCCGTGGAAATTTCCTCCCGAAATAACGTCGCCTTCCCCGTCTGCATTTCTTGAGTTCTTCACGAAAACAAGCGGATTGTCCACGGCCGAATTGATCTCGATTTCCATCACCCCGCGGCAGTGAGACAGGGTATCGCGCACCGCCCCATGCACCTGGGGCATGCAACGCAGAGAATACGCATCCTGCACGCGGCTGCAATCGCGATGCGACTCGCGAATCTCGCTGCCTTCAAGCATGCGCCGCAGATTCTCCGCGGTTCTCAATTGACCAGCGTGCGGGCGCGCCTGGTGAATACGTTCGTCGAACGCCGCATCCGTACCGTACAATGCGTCAAGCGTGAGCGCACCGATCACGTCAGCGGTGTCCACCAAAGTTTCCGCAGCGAGCAGAGCCAGGATACCGACCGCCAACATTCCCTGAGTCCCGTTGATCAGAGAAACCGCTTCTTTCGCTTCCAGCACTACAGGCTTAATTTGTGCGTGACGCAGAGCCTCATGCGTCGGAATGCGAATGCCCTTGTCGTCTAAGCACTCACCTTCGCCGATCAAAGCGAGCGCAAGGTGCGATAACGGCGCCAAATCTCCGCTTGCGCCGACGCTACCCTGCGAGGGAACAAACGGTGCAACCCCACGGTTCAGCATCTCGCAAAGGGCATCAATAATTTCGGCGCGCACTCCCGAGAAACCCTTGGAAAGAGAATTGGCGCGCAGCAACATCATGGCACGCACCTCGGCCGCTGCCAGTGCCTCGCCGACGCCGACCGCATGCGACCGCACTAAATTGACCTGCATTTCACGTATCTGGTCGCCTGCAATACGTACGTCGCTGAGTTTGCCTACGCCGGTCGTAATCGCGTAAGAAACTTTGTTGCCCGCGACCAACGCGTCCACTACCGTTCGAGCTCGGGCCACACTGACGCGAGCGTCGGTATCCATAAGCACGGGCCGCCGCTGAATAGCGACTTCCCGCACTGCTTCCGGAGTAAGGTTGTTGCCGTTAATGTGAAGTGCTTTCAAGGAATTTGTAAATCAGCTTTCAGAGATTTACGCGCAACTCTCACTTTTCAGTTCCCATCGCTGCCCGGAAGGCGGTCAGGTACTTTTCGGGCAGCGATACTTTCTTCATTTCCGGGTCGACCACAATATGCGTGGTGTCACCCTCTGCCAACAGCGTTCCGTCATCTGCACGTACCAACTCATATTCAAACTGCACTAGAGACTCACGAATATACTTCAAATGGGTGCGGACGACGACCTCATCGTCATAGCGCGCCGGGGCCTTGTAGCGGCAGCGCGCATCGATGACGGCGATGCCGCAACCATCTTTCTGCTCCATTTCGCGATACGAGAAGCCCAGTTGCCGCAGCAGTTCGACCCGGCCAATTTCGAACCATACAAAGTAATTGGCATGATAGACCACACCCATCTGGTCCGTCTCCGCGTACCGCACGCGCATACGAGCCTCACTGATTAACGGATCATCGTTCGTTCCCCGGCTCATTCTCCGCTCCAGCGCGGTTTGCGCTTTTCCAGGAATGAGGAGATGCCCTCATGAAAATCCGGCGTGGCGCGGATCGCGGCATTCTCACGGACAGCGGACATTATTTGTGCATCGAGCTCACCCCGCGCATGTTCGCTTAACAGCCGCTTCGTATACACCAGGGATGTCGGACTATTCTCCATGAGTTGGAATGCCAATTCTCGGGCCCGCTCCATCAGCATTTCCGCGGAAACTATTTCGTTAACCAGGCCGATGCGATAAGCCTGCTCAGCGTCGACGATCCTGCCAGTGAGCAGCAGGTCTCGTGCTTGCTTTTCACCAATTTGACGCAACAGAAAAATGGAAACGATCGCCGGGACGAACCCGATTCGAACTTCGGTGTAGCCGAATTTAGCTTCAGGCGCGCTCAGCGTGAAGTCGCACAACGTCGCGAGCCCGCAGCCTCCCGCGATAGCCGCGCCGTTCACCGCCGCAATCGTGGGCCTGGGAAAGTCATAAAGTGAGCGAAAAAGGTGGGCCATGATTTCAGAGTCTTTCAGGCTCTGCCCCGGCGAACGACCAATAAGTGCTTTCAGGTTGTCCAGGTCCATGCCCGAACAAAACGCCTTCCCTGCTCCGGTAAGAATAAGCACCCGCGAAGATGAATTAGCAACTTCGTCCAACGCCGTCAATAACTCCTCGATAAGTTCGTAGCTGATGGCGTTGCGTTTATCAGGACGGTTGAGCCTGATCGTGGCGATGCCGCCGTCGTGCGCGAGATGGAGGGACGTGTATTCCATTTCAATCTGCTGCCGTTGAATTCGTGTACCTTGCTCCGATCTCTGCCGAGGCCCGTAACAGTACATCAAACGGCTTCAGCGTCGGCAGCGTTGCGCCCCTCGCCGTCAACGCCTCCACCACCTTCTCGGTTGCAATATTGCCCACCAGCGCATCCTGAGCGAAGGGACATCCCCCCAGACCACCGAGCGCGGAATCAAACCGCCGGCAACCAGCATCATATGCCGCCCTAATTTTCTCCGCTGCTTGTTCGGGCCGGCTGTGCAGGTGAACTCCAATCTCCAGATAGTCGTACTTGGAAATCACCGTGGAAACCAATTCAGCGATCTGCGCTGGACCCGCCACTCCAACCGTATCCGCCAGCGAAATCGTACGGACACCGTAAGATTCGAGGAGGTCGATCGCATCAACGACTTCCCCCACGTTCCATTGATCCCCGTACGGATTTCCGAACGCCATTGAAATATATACGACCGTATCCAGGCCTCCCTCTTCGCCCTTGCCCTTTATCTTCTCCAACTCATCAATGGCCTCGTCAAGAGTCTGGCGCTGGTTGTTGTGCAAAAATGTTGCTGAAACCGAATACGGAAATCCCAACGTCCGCACTGCATTCGTGTTGATGGCTCGCTGCGCACCTTTTTCGTTTACGACAATGCCGATAATCTCGACATCATCCGGAGGATCGAGTTCCTTCAAAACCTCTTCCGAGTCGGCCATCTGGGGGACAGCCACAGGAGAAACGAATGACGCTGCGTCGATGTGCTTAAATCCTGCACTGATCAAGGCTCGCAAGTATTCCAGCTTAATGTGCGCAGGGATCTGCATTTTCAACCCCTGCCACGCATCACGAGGGCATTCAACGAGTTTAACGGCATCGGACATTTCAAAATATTAGCTAGAGGCGAGCTCTCAGGCATGCACTGCCAAGTACTTCAATCTGTATGGCGCTAATTCGCAAAATCCGTGGCTAAGTCTGCAGCACTCCCACCTTGAACTCGGCCACCTCCGGATTCAGGGCAGCGGCTTCTAACGCGAGCGTGATCGCATCGCGGGTTTCGATCGGATCGATAATTTTGTCGATCCACAGCCGGGCCGCACCATACCGGGGATCCGTCTGTTCGTCGTACGTGCGCTTCACCGACTCGTAAAGCTCTTTTTTTTCCTCTTCGCTTAACTTTTTGCCGCTTCGCTCCAGTTGCTTGATCTTAATTTCTACCAGAGTACCCGCAGCCGAATCGCCGCTCATTACTGCATAACGGGCTGTCGGCCATGCAAACAGGAACCGCGGATCATACGCCTTGCCGCACATCGCGTAATGTCCGGCGCCAAACGATCCGCCCACAATCACCGTAATCTTCGGCACGACCGAATTTGAAACCGCGTTCACCATTTTGGCACCGGCTTTGATGATGCCGCTCCACTCAGCATCACGCCCCACCATGAATCCGTTGACGTCATGAAAAAAAATCAGCGGGATCAGGTTCTGATTGCAATCCATGATGAAGCGTGCAGCTTTCTCCGCGGACTCCGTATAAATTACGCCGCCAAACTCCATCCGTTTGTGACCCTCGTGGTCGGTTGCCTGCGCGTGTAGTTTCTGATTGGCAACAATTCCCACGGCGAAGCCCCCGATGCGCGCGTAGCCACAGAGCAAAGTTTTGCCGTACTCAGGCTTATATTCGTCAAAGCGGCTGCCGTCGACCAGGCGCGCAACAATTTCCTTCATATCGTAAGGACGCCCCGGCGACGGATCGTAAATGCCGTAAATCTCTTCCGCTGCCAGCGCTGGGTCTTCCGGTTTCTTACGGTCCCACGGGGATTGCCGGCGGTAACCCCACTTCTCGACGATGGCGCGAATCCGCCCCAAACAAGCCTCGTCGTTTGGTTCGCGGAAGTCGACCGTGCCGCTGATGGCGGAATGCATAGCAGCGCCACCTAGCTCCTCGGCAGACACCTTCTGTCCAATTGCCGCCTGTACCAATGCCGGACCGGCAAGAAAAAGCCCACTGCCGTCAGTCATGAGCACGTGATCGCACATTACGGGAAGATATCCGCCACCCGCAACGCACATGCCCATAATAGCCGCGATCTGCGGAATGCCCATTGCTGACATCACAGCATTATTGCGGAAGACCCGCCCGAAGTCGTCGGTGTCAGGAAATACGTCCTCTTGCAAGGGCAGGAACACACCCGCAGAGTCGACTAAATACATCGTCGGAATACGATTCTCGATGGCGATGTTCTGCGCCCGGATGACCTTCTTGGACGTCATCGGGAAAAATGCACCGGCTTTGACCGTGGCGTCGTTGGCGATGATCATTACCAGCCTGGTGTGGATGCGCCCCAGCCCAGTAATCACACCGGCGGCGGGTGCCCCACCCCACTCTTCATACATGCCATGGGCTGCAAAAGAACCAATTTCGAAAAAGGTGCCGAGGTCGACTAGCAAATTAATGCGTTCGCGAGCGGTCAGCCGTCCCTTGCTGTGCTGGTTCTCGACTGCCTTTGGGCCGCCTCCCTCGCGAATTTTCTCTTCCTCGTTGCGTACTTGTGAAACCATGTCCGCCAGGTAACGCATATTGGCTTCAAAGCGCGGAGAAGTCGCGTCCACATGTGTTTCGAGGACGGTGGAACTCGAGGGCGCGCTGGATTCGTATCGGTCGGCCATGAAGGGAACAGCACCGGGGAACCATTTACGGTATAACAGTGGAGCCGAATGGCGCAAACTGAGCTTTAGTATTTCTGCAATTTATCAGGACCCGGATTTGCCGCGCCGCTTCACCGACAGCATCGTCTGCCACAATGTCGATTAACCCATATCGTAGGGCATGCGCAGCGTCGAGTTTCTCGGCCGCCACAAAAATTTCCAGTGCCTTTGCTTTGCCCACCAGCCGCGGCAGCCGTTGAGTTCCGCCCCAGCCGGTTATCAGTCCCAGCGCTGCCCCGCGATGTGCGAGAACGGCGTTTGGCGAAGCGATTCGCCCATGACAAGCAAGAGCAAGATCCAGACCACCTCCCATGCAGTATCCGGAGATCGCCGCGTAGACAGGAGCGGGGTAGCGATCGACCGTATCCATCAGCGTCTGGCCCGCGCGCGCGAATTCAAATGCCTCGGGCCCGGTCAAATGGGTAATTTCTCTCAGGTCGGCTCCAGCGGAGAAGAACCTCTCGTTGCCCGTAATGATCACGGGCTTCGCGTTTCGCTCCAGGTCATTGAACGTCGCGGTCAGCGACAGTACGCAAGCCCGCGTCAAGCGATTTGTACCGTCGTCGGTTTGCAAACGCACGACACGAATGCTGTCAAGCTGATCGAGGCGAAAGAACTCAGCAGTTAGCATTTGGCGCTTGGCAGAGCAAAGGCAAGTGATAAATGCGAAATGCTAATTGCTTCGCTCCAGCCACCGATCGAGCCTACAGCCATCCTCGTCAAGCAAAAAGGTTCCAACTCCAAAACACTCCCCGAAAATGCGGTGCGATTCGGGATCGCGCGCCGCGCGCGGGATCCATTGCTTTCCAACCTGATACTGGCTGGCCGTGAACCACTTTTGCGGCAGTACTTCAACCAGTCCCGCCTGCAAATAGAAAACGTACAGGGCAAACGCCGGATCATCGTTCTTCTTCGCCGGGTAACTTGTAGGAACAATCAGCTCATCCACCGAACGCAACTCAGCAGGCATCTCAAACTTGTGCATGCCAGCGTCGAGACCAAGCGGGACCTCAAAATCCGAGATTGGGGCCGTGGCGGCGTAAACGCGTTCCGAGGATTGCTTGAACCATCCAGCGATTTCTGCCAAGTCGAATGCTTTGAGTTGGTCCGGATTAAAACACACTAAACGGATACTTCGCCCTTCTGGACACCAGATGCCAAGATGCGACGGCGGAACGAAAAACGGGCGGCAGTATGTATTTAGGGCCAGACGCGGTTTATCAGGCTCTTGCACCAGGCCGAGCGAAACCACATAACCTAGGGGACCTTCGCTTCCGTGATGCGTCCATGCAAAGCGCCGGTCCGAGGCGGATTCTACGCGGGGAAAAGTTTTCCAATACCAGGGCGTGGGTCCGATCGTGCGAGCTAGATTCTCGCGCAGACGAGACGTGCTGATTTCGCTCATCAACCAGCCGTCGGCACGGTTCGCGGTTTGATGTTAACGCGAATGAATTGAACGATGGCGTCCATGGCGGTACCAGGTTGGAAAATAGCGGCGACTCCGATTTGTTTCAGATGAGCCACATCCTGATCGGGAATGATGCCGCCGACGATCACGATCACGTCGTCCATCTTATGTTGCTTGAGCAGATCCATTACTCGGGGGACGATCGCATTGTGTGCGCCCGAAAGAATCGACAAACCGATCACATTGACATCCTCCTGCACCGCAGCGCTCACGATCATTTCTGGCGTCTGGCGCAAGCCAGTGTAAATAACTTCCATGCCGGCGTCACGCAGAGCACGCGCAATGACTTTCGCACCTCGATCGTGGCCGTCCAAGCCTGGTTTGGCGACGAGTACGCGGATTTTTTGCTCGGTAGGCATTTTCTTCGACCGCGGTCGTACTCGGGTTCACGCGGATAGCGAACGCTCTAGGATACAACAGGAAAGCCAATCTCGTGGCGGTGGACGTCCGTTACACCGTCTTAATATCCAAACTGCGCCATAAATACCAGCACGCGATGCTGCGATACGGCTCCCACGGTCTGGCAATCTTTTCCATCTGCACCGGAGTGGGTAGCTTACGTTTATGGTAGTGCTTTTTAATGGCCATTCGAATACCGAAGTCGCCGGTAGGCAGTATGTCTTGCCTCTTCAGCGTGAACATCAGAAACATGTGTGCCGTCCAAACTCCGACGCCCTTGACCTGGGTCAGGTGCTCGATGACCTGTTCATCCGTCATCTCTGGCAAGCGAGCGAAATCGAGTTCGCCACGAATGGCGCGCTCCGCCATGTCGCGCAAGTAGGAAGACTTCTGCTTCGAGAGGCCTACCGAACGCATCTCTTCAGCGGTAAGCTTCGCGATACCTTCCGCAGTGACAGGCGCACCAGCGAGAGCCGCAAATCGCTTGAAGATGGTTACCGCAGCTTTCCCATTCAGCTGCTGATAAACGATGGCCTCAGCCAGACTATGAAACACTGGCTCGCCGAATTCCATCCGGCAGGGCCCGATGTGTTCAACGATAGCTCGGAGGATTGGATCAGATTTCTTTAGATGATTGATGGCTTTGCGCATGCGAAGATTAGACGAAAGCTATACGCATGAGGATAGCAGATTACGTAAGGCGTGGATGCCAGGATCTACTTGTTGACGAGTGTGTTGCTCTGCGAACAAATTTACCCGTCCGCCGAACAGGCTTGAAGGTCCGGGCGGCTTTAAGTGATGCTGGCCTCGGTGTACGTTCCATACACGTCGCGGAGCGCATCGCAGATTTCGCCCACCGTTGCATAGGCGCGCACAGCATCAACTATGTAGGGCATCGTGTTCGCAGATGATACGTTCCCGCTCGAAACGGCTTTGGGCTCTTCGGCAGCGGCCTTCTTCAGCGCATCCAGACGTTGTTGGACTTGTTCATTCGATCGCCGTCCTCGAAGAGCTTTCAGCTTCGCGCTCTGATGGCGGGCTACGCTTTCGTCGATGTACAAAATGTGTGGCGACTCTTCTTCGATTACGAATTCGTTTGCGCCGACAATGACTTTTTCCTTTGCCTCCGCCGCCCGCTGAAATTGGTAGGAAGCTTCAGCAACCTCTCGCTGCGGATATCCGCGCTCGATGGCTTTGACCATGCCGCCCATCGCGTCAAGCTTGCCGAAGTAATCGAACGCGCCTTTCTCCATTGCCAGCGTCAGGTTCTCAAGAAAATACGATCCGCCAAGAGGATCAACCGTCTGCACAACCCCAGACTCGTAACCGATGATTTGCTGCGTGCGTAGCGCGATGCGCGCCGCTTCTTCCGTGGGCAAGGCCAGCGCTTCGTCGTAGCCATCAACGTGCAGCGACTGGGTACCGCCCAGCACCGCGGCCAGTGCCTGAATGGCCGCACGCGCAATGTTGTTCAGCGGTTGCTGGGCAGTTAGCGAAACCCCCGCAGTCTGAGTATGAAACCGCATCAACCAGGTGCGCTGGTTCTTCGCCTTGAATCGGTCCTTCATCACCTGGTACCAGATCTTACGGGCAGCCCGATACTTCGCAATCTCTTCGAAGAAATCGTTGTGCGCATTGAAGAAGAAGCTGAGCCGCGGACCGAATTCGTCTACGTCGAGGCCACGCCGCCGCGCCCATTCCACATATTCCACGCCGTCATAAAGCGTGAACGCCAACTCCTGCAGCGCGGTCGAGCCGGCCTCGCGAATGTGATAACCACTGATTGAAATGGTGTTGAAACGGGGAGTAAATTTCGATCCGAACTCAAAGGTGTCGACCACAAGACGCATCGACGGGGCAGGTGGATAAATGTATTCCTTCTGGGCAATGTATTCCTTGAGGATGTCGTTCTGAATGGTTCCAGAAATCTTCTTCCAATCCGCGCCCTGCTGCTCCGCCACCACCAAATACATGGCCCACAAAACTGAGGCGGGCGAGTTGATGGTCATCGAGACTGTCGTGTTTTCGAGATTAATTCCGTCGAAGAGGATTTCCATATCCTCCAGTGAATCAATGGCGACGCCGCATTTGCCGACTTCGCCTTCACTTGCAGGATGGTCAGAGTCATAGCCCATCAATGTGGGGAGGTCGAAGGCGACTGAAAGGCCTCCGCCGCCGTGTTCAAGCAGGTACTTATAGCGTTGGTTGGTTTCCTCCGGCGAGGCAAAGCCGGAGAACTGGCGCATGGTAAAAAGTTTGCCGCGATACCCGGTGGCGTGAATGCCGCGCGTGTAAGGTGGTTGGCCAGGATAGCCGAGATACTGATCGTAGTTCCAGTCTTCGGGCAGATCAGCCTGCGTGTAGAGACGGCGGACCGGAACATTCGAAATTGTTGAGAAGCGAGCGCGCCCGTTTTCGTCGAGATTTGTACCCGTGGGCGCGCCGATCGGCCGCTCAGGAGCCTTCTCCAGCGTTGGGGTCAACGTCTTTTCTGCCCACCGTTTCTCCGGGTCGGAGGGGTGGCGCCCCTCAAACACATCGGCAATCGGGCTCTCTGCGACTTGCGGCTTGGAAGGTTTCTTATCGGGCATGAACACTCCATCTAGACTTGATGATAGGCGGGTGGGGCCGTCATCTGCAAGGCGGGAGACGTAGCGGGCTACGCTTCTACAAGGGATCAATCTGTCATAGTCTTCGGGCGCGACAGTTCCCAGGCTTTCGCATATTTCCACGAGACGTATGCCGAGTGATACAGGTGCAGTAGTAAACCCTCGCGACCGTCCAAGAAACCGAGCCGGAAAAAATAGTTGTAGATGAAAGTCAGTAGCGGACGAATCGCGATATTACTAACGCTGAACCGACGATGCCCTTTAGCCGCTGCGACCTCGGCGCCCATCGAAGAATAGCTATTCATGTGGTCGATGTAGCCGCGGAGCGTTGGATAGGCGTTGTGAACCAATGCGTTCGAAAGCTCGCCGGTTGGGCCATCCACTTTCATCGTGGGATGCGCGCCATATTCTTCGAATCGCCCTGCGCCGCGGCGAATCAGGCGTAGCTTGGGGTCGGGATAGAAACCACCATGCCTGATCCAGTGGCCCAGAAAGAAATTCTTTCGCGGAATCCAGAATCCCCGAACCACTGTACTATCTTTCAGCGCAGAATCGATTTCGGTAGCAAGGTCCCGTTCGAGCCGCTCATCTGCGTCCAACTGCAGCACCCAATCCATCGACGCTTTATCCATTGCTGAGTTTTTCTGCCCAGCAAAACCTTTCCACTTCTCGACGAACACCTTCGCGCCAAAAGATTGCGCGATTTCGACGGTGTGGTCGGTGGAGCCGGAATCCACCACAATGATTTCTCCCTTGCCATCGCGCACCAGCGGCAGCACGCTTTCTAGCGTGGGAGGAAGATTGTGTTCTTCGTTCTGCGTGATCAAAACGACCGACAGGGTCACGCGTGGAAGAATACATCGGAGCTCGGGAAGACTGAAAGTAGATTCGACCCTGCTGCTCGAACGGAAAGCGTGCAGGGCCAAATCACAATCAATAGCCCGGCGGCTGCGGCTGTGAAGTTGTTCCTGGCTGCGCGTCCTGGCGCGGCGCAACGTAGGGAACGTTCGGCATGTGAGTCACCTCGCCACGTTCGGCGTCAGCCATAACGATTCCAGCGTGGTCGAGCAAGAGGCCAGTGGCGCGGTCCAACTCGACTCGGGCCTTTTCGTAAGCAGCCTTTGCGGAAACCAGATTGGACTCAGCCGTGGTCAAGCCCGATTGGTCCTGTAATACCGCGGTCGGGTTGGAAACTCCGACTGCAAGTTTCTGCTGTTCGGCGTCCAGCGTCTCGCGAGCGAAATCAACCGCAGCCTGCGCGGCTTGCACGCTGGCTCGATTCTGTTGAAGCGCGAACTGCGCATTGCGCACCTCAATTCGAACCTGATTCGCGAGCTGCTGCAGACGAACCTGCGCCTGTCTATATTCCAACTCCGCACGCACTTGGTCCGCTTGTGCCTGTCGATTTCGGATCGGGATGGTAAGAGTCAGCCCAATTCCTTTATCGGGAGCCGTGCCGTTGACGAGCTGACTAAAAGTATTGGCGGTGCTGACTGGACCGCCATTGCGGAACGGAGGAGCAGCGGTCGGAGGATTAAAACACCCAAAGCTACTCGTGGCAGTCGTGCAAGTGCCACCCAGCGACGGCGGCAACAGCACGGGGTTCACGTTTCCGCCGAGACCCGACCCGCCATAATATGCGAACAAATCGAGAGTAGGCAGCATAGCGTTGCGAACGGCTTTGTTGTTGAGCTCGCGACTGTTCAAATCGATTCGCGATTCAGCTAATTCGGCCCGATGGCCGAGCGCGTCACCGATCA
>Ga0070762_10000736_pt1 | contig 14291 bp, 17 predicted proteins | sample HubBroMetageREF2_FD_66726 | JGI IMG/M metagenome (GOLD analysis project Ga0070762, IMG submission 66726) | Reference soil microbial communities from the Hubbard Brook experimental Forest, New Hampshire, USA - Hubbard Brook CCASE Soil... | ecosystem: Environmental > Terrestrial > Soil >...
ATGCCCTTGTCGGACAAGTGCTTGATAATTCGTTGGATATCGGCAACGGAGAGCGGATCGACCCCTGCAAATGGTTCATCCAGCAGCATAAATTGGGGGTCGGCCGCCAGGGCCCGGGCGATTTCGACCCGGCGACGCTCGCCTCCGGAGAGACTCATCCCCAGGCTGTCGCGCACATGCCCTATATGCAGCTCGCCCAGGAGTTCCTTCAGGCGCGCGGTACGGCCTGCGTCATCGAGGCCAGGCCGGGTCTCCAGGATGGCCATGATGTTGTCGGCCACCGACAGTCTGCGGAAAACGGAGGGCTCCTGAGGCAAATACCCTAAGCCCAATTGCGCGCGGCGATGCATGGGCAGGCGGCTGATGTCCTTATTGTCCAAGAAAATCTCGCCATGCTCGCACCGGGTCAGCCCGACAATCATGTAGAAAGCGGTGGTTTTGCCGGCCCCGTTCGGCCCCAATAGTCCGACCACTTCACCGCTTTCGACCTCCAGGGACAAATCCCGCAGCACCTGCCGCGACTTGTAGCTTTTGGCGAGGTCCAACGCCCGCAATACGCTCATGGGTTGGTTTTGGGGGGCGCCGTTTTCGGCGGCGGGGTGATGACGATGTGAATGCGCTGCGAGTTCTGTTCGGCTTCGTCTGCGATGACTTTTTGCGCGAGGATGTCGTACTTCACGGACTGCCCGAGTATCTCATGGTCGCCGTTGGTCAAGTAGGCATCCTTCAAGAACCGCACCAGGTGTTTTGACGCATCGTAATCGATGGTGTCGGCATGGCCTTTGGCAGGCTTTCCGGTCTTCGTGACGGTTTGTTCGAAGGAGGCGGGTTTGCCGTTGGCGATGGCCTTGCTCAGCGCATTGTTGACGAAGGTGATTTGCGCGTCGTCCGAGAACAGCTGGCCTTGCTCGACGACGATTTTGACATTGCCGCGAAAATTCCAAACGTTGTTCTCGAAATACAAATCCTTGGAGCGCTGTTGGTTGGCTTGACCTTGATCCGCGGTGATCGACATGCCTCCTTCCGAGATGCGGATCTTGTAGAAGACCGCGGTGTTAGTCTTGAGATCGATGTATCCGGACTGCGAGTCCATGAATATCTGCTGTTGGCGATCGCGAGCGATCGTCGCCGGCGCGGCGCTTGCCTGGGCCAGCGGCGCAAGCAGCGCGACCAGCGTTAGGAGTTTACCGGGGGAGGAAACGGCCATTGACCCTGGATTCTAGGCGTATCGTGCGCTCTTTCATATTCGCACTCATACCGCGCGCGGTGAGAACATGGCCGCCGTAATCGATGCGCACGTCGCTTTTGGTGCTGGCAATACCTTCGGGAACGTTGTAACTCAGTACGTCGGTGTGGACCACCGCGGTGCCCGGGGTGCCCGGATTCTCGCCCTGCAGCCGCACATTGCCGGCGACATCGATGACCTTGCCGCCGGGCTGAACGTGGGCCGTGTCGCCGAACAGCACCCAAGTCTGGCCGCCCGGCGCGTCATAATTCACGCGCACGTTGTACAGCGCCACCTCGTTGCCATGGTCAATTTGATCGATGCGCTCGGCCTCGATGCGAATGCTGGGTGCACCCGAGACATCGTAGTCAGTCAGAATGGCGTTCTTCAAATAATAGCCGGGTAAATCCGCTTGCTTTGCGCCGCCTTGCTCCGAGGGCCGATGGCTCGGCGAGCTCGATATCCAGGTAATGATGATCAGAGCCGCCACCGCAAGCACGGTAAAGACGCGAAAAAACATTACGCTACCTTAGCGCGGGCGCGCAAGATGGCATCGCACAGCTCGCGCACGGCGCCCAAGCCGCCGGGTGAGTGTGCAACCCAATGCGCGGCGGACAACACGACGGGATGGGCATCAGCGACCGCGCCCGCCAGCCCGACCGCCGACATCAGCGGTAGGTCGGGTGTGTCATCGACGATGCAAGCGCAATTCAGAGGGTCGACCTTAAGACGCTTCGTCAGCGTATGCAATGCCAAGAGCTTGTCGCTGCAGCCTTGGACCACGGTGGGGACGCGCAGTTCGCGCAATCGCGCCGCCGCCGCCGCGGAGCGTCGGCCGCTGAAGGATGCCACCTGCACGCCGGCGGACATGAGCAGCTTGATGCCATGGCCGTCGCGCACGTGAAAGACCTTGAGTGCTTCTCCCTTGGGGCCGAAGTACAGCCGCCCGTCGGTCAAAACGCCGTCGACGTCCAAGATCAGCAGCTGGATCTTCGCAAGCGGCGTCGCGGCGCGTGCTTTCAAAATACGCCCGCGCGCAGCAGGTCGTGCACGTGGAGCACACCGACCAATTTGCCCTTATCATCGAGTACGATCAGCGACGTAATACGGTTGGTCTCCATCAAGTGTACGGCCTCGGCGGCGAGCGTGGAGGGCAGCACGGACTTCGGTCCCGCGGTCATCACTTGCTCCATGCGTGTGGCATGCAAATCCGCCGCGCGATCGAGCGCGCGGCGTAAATCGCCGTCCGTGAACACGCCGAGCACGCGCATCGAATCATCGACAATCGCGGTCATGCCGAGACCTTTGGCGGTGACTTCCAGCAATGCCTCAGCCAGCGTGGTGTCGACTCGAACCGTCGGTATCTGCCCGCCGCTGCGCATCACGTCCTTCACATAGAGGAGGCGGCGCCCCAAGGCGCCGGCTGGATGCGAACGCACGAAGTCCTGTTCGGTGAAACCGCGCGCTTTCAACAGCGCGACGGCCAGTGCATCGCCGACGGCCAGCGCCGCCGTGGTGCTGGCGGTGGGCGCGAGGTTCAGGGGGCAGGCCTCCGCCGGCACCCGGATGTCCAAATGCACGGTGGCGATGCGCGCCAGCGCGGAATCCGAATTTCCCGTAAAGGCAATCAAGGGAACGCCGAGCCGCTTGATCACCGGCAGTATGGTGAGAATTTCAGTCGTTTCGCCGGAATTCGACAGTGCCAGCACCGCATCGTCGCGGGTGATCATCCCGACATCGCCGTGGCTGGCCTCGCCGGGATGCACGAAAAACGACGGCGTGCCGGTGCTGGCGAGGGTGGCGGCGATTTTCCCGCCGATATGGCCGGACTTTCCCATGCCGGTCACCACGATACGGCCCCGGCAGTTAAGACAAATCCGGCAGGCGCGTGCAAAATCCGTCCCGAGGCGGGGCAGCTGCGCGCGCAGACCGTCGATTTCGACGGAAAGCGCCTGGCGGCCAAGCTCGATCAGCCCCTCGTCGGTGTAGTCGGAATTCATCTGCGAATAATACAGGTAAGCTTGTGTGAATTTTTAGGAGACGGCATGAATCCACAACAGGTAGCACAACTGATCGAGGATGGTTTGGGCGGCAGTCATGCCATGGTGACCAGCGAGGACAATGTGCACTTCGAGGCCGTGGTCATCGCGCCCGCGTTCATCGGCAAGAAGCCCATCCAGCGCCATCAAATGGTGTATTCAACACTGGGCGCGGCAGTGGGCAAGGAAATTCACGCCCTCGCGCTGCAGGTGTTCACGCCGGATGAGTACGCAAGGCAGGGCCGTGGATAAACTACAAATTCATGGCGGCATCGCGCTCGAGGGCGAGATCCGCATCTCCGGCGCCAAGAACGCGACGCTGCCCATTCTCGCCGGCTGCTTGTTGGCCGACGGTCCGGTGACGGTGTCGAATGTGCCGCATCTGCAGGACGTCACGACGATGATCGAGCTGCTCGGGCGCATGGGTGTGTCGGTGACCATCGATGAAAAGATGCGCATCGAAGTCGATGCCTCGACCATCAAGGAATATTTCGCCCCCTACCAACTCGTCAAGACCATGCGCGCATCCATCTTGGTGCTGGGACCTCTGTTGGCGCGCTTCGGCGCCGCGGATGTGTCTTTGCCGGGCGGCTGTGCGATTGGCGCGCGTCCGGTCAACATTCACGTCGCCGGCCTGCAGGCCATGGGCGCCGACATCCACATCGAGAACGGCTATATCAAAGCCCGCGCCGCGAGGTTAAAAGGCGCGCGCCTGGTGCTCGAGACGGTCACGGTCACCGGCACGGAAAATCTCATGATGGCAGCGACCTTGGCCGAGGGCGAGACGGTCCTGGAGAATGCCGCGCGCGAGCCCGAGGTGGTTGATCTTGCGAATTTCTTGATTGCCATGGGCGCCAAGATCAAGGGTGCGGGCACCGACCGAATCGTCATCGAGGGCGTGAAGCGCTTGAGCGGAACGGCCTATGAAGTGCTGCCGGACCGAATTGAAACGGGCACCTATCTGGTGGCGGGCGCCATCACCGGCGGCCACATTCGTGTAAAAAATACGCGCCCGGAGCACGTGGATGCCGTCATCGACAAGCTCAAGGAGGCCGGCGCCGGTGTTGAGGTGGGCGACTCGTGGATCGAAGTCGACATGCGAGGGAAAAGGCCCACGGCCGTCGATATTCGCACGGCACCGTATCCGGCTTTCCCCACCGACATGCAGGCGCAATTCGCGGCGCTCAACACCGTGGCGAATGGCGTCGGCACCATCATCGAAACGATTTTTGAGAACCGCTTCATGCACATGCTGGAAATGCGGCGCATGGGCGCGGAAATCCGCCTGGAGGGCAACACCGCCATCATCAAGGGCGTCGAACGCCTGACCGCGGCGCCCGTGATGGCGACGGATTTGCGCGCTTCGGCGAGCTTGGTGCTCGCCGCGCTGGTGGCCGACGGCCGCACCGATATCGAGCGCATCTATCATATCGATCGCGGCTATGCGGCGATCGAGGAAAAACTCCAGCAACTGGGGGCGAAAATCCGGCGCACGCCTTGAGGGCTGTGGCCTCGAGCGCGCGCCTCATACGCGCGCCTCAACGCTGTTGGATGGGCCGGGTGGGGCGCTCCAGCACTGTCAATTTGAGTTTGTAGCCTTGCCGCGCATGCCGGCCTTCGAGTTCGACTTCGGCGCCGGGTTTCAGCGAGGAAACGCGCGCCACCAGATCTTGCGCGTTGTGCACCACTTCGCCCCCTAACGCGGTGACCAGATCGCCGGGCCGCACGCCGGCCCCATAAGCTTGGCTGTTGACCATGATGTTGACCACGGTGACGCCGCCGCCCGCGGTGCCGATCTGTGCCGATTGCTCTTCGCTCAAGTCCTGCGGCACGAATCCCAGCCAGCCGCGCACCACGTGGCCGTTCATGAGAATTTGTTCCATCACACCGCGCACCAGATTGACGGGAATTGCAAAGCCGATACCCTCAGGTCCGCCATTGGCTCGATTGAGCACAGCCGTATTGATGCCGACCAGATCGCCATGCGCATCGATGAGTGCGCCGCCGGAGTTGCCGAGATTGATGGCCGCATCGGTTTGAATAAAATTTTCAAACGTCGCCAGGCCCAACTGACCGCGGCCGGTTGCGCTCACGATACCCTGAGTCACGGTCTGGCCCACGCCATAGGGGTTGCCGATGGCGAGCACGATATCGCCGACCCGCAGGGTATCGGATCGACCCAACGGCATGATGGGCAGGTTGCCGATCTCGAGATCGAGGATGGCCAGATCCGTGTCAGGGTCTTGCCCGACGACCGTGGCGTCGGCGATACGTCCATCCGCAAGCTGCACCCGGATCGAATCGGCGCCGGCGATCACATGCTGATTCGTTACAATGGTGCCCATGGCATCGACGATCACGCCCGATCCTAGGCTGCGCTCGACGCGCTGACGATAACTTGGCCAGTAGTCGCCAAACAATTGATTCAAGGGGGCTGCCTGCGTGCGCTCGCGCACGACCCGTGCCGTGTAAATATTGACCACGGCCGGCGCCGCGCGCGCCACCGAATCCGCAAAACTCTGCATGACCACCGGAGCCGCTGGCGCCGCGGCGGCCGAGGCGAGCGCCGCGGGCGAGGCGAGCGCAGTGGGCGAGGGGAGCGCAGTGGTCGAGGCGCTCGGCGCCGCGGGCGAAGGCGTCACAGGTGCCGGCGGCGTACGGGCGCTGTGTGCACCCAACAACGTTGGGTTCCACCAAACCACGAGAAATGCCACGGCCAGGCCGACCACGACCGCCCTGATCAAAAAACTCACGAGGACGCGAGTGTCCTGCAATTAATATCGCTCCTCGAGGCTTAAGGGGTGCCCACGTAACTGTGTATAATGCGCTCCCAATATTCTTTGGGAAACACTGACGCCATAGGGGTTTGCGTGAAGATTTGTCAACAATTTTCGAGGGTAACCGCATGAGTGAAGAGGTAGACCACAGCCGCCGCCGCTTGCTGACGGCAGCCACGGTCGGTACGGGCGTGATCGGCGCCGCGTTTGCCGCAATACCCTTCATCGCGTCATGGAACCCCAGTGCGCGCGCCAAAGCCTTGGGGGCGCCGGTCGATGTCGATGCGTCGAAACTCGAAGCGGGTCAAATGTTGAAAGTGGTGTGGCGTGGTCAGCCGGTGTTCGTCGTACGCCGCGTCAAGGCGGTGGTCGACCAATTGGGCGGCCACGATGACATCCTCGCGGATCCGAAATCCGATGACTCGCTGCAGCCAGCCTACATTAAAGCGACTGGCGCGGTGCGCGCGCGAAATCCCGAGTACTGGGTGGGCCTCGCTGTTTGCACACACTTGGGCTGCTCGCCGTTGGGCGCCTTCTTGCCCAACGATTCGTTCCAAGTTGCGGGTGCTGACCTAGGTGCGAACTGGCCCGGAGGCTTCTATTGCCCCTGCCACGGTTCGAAATACGACTTGTCGGGCCGCGTGTTCAAAAGCATGCCGGCGCCGAAAAACCTGACCGTGCCGCCGTACGCAATCTCTGCGAATGCGCGCATTGTCATCGGCGTCGACGACGCTTCTAAACCCGTTTCGTAAAGTAAGAGGTAAGCGATGGCCGCAGCACCCGAGACCGCCGGTACCGGCAAAGGATTGATTGGCTGGATCGATCAGCGCTTTCCGCTGACGAAACTGTGGAAGGATCACGTCGCCGAGTACTACGCGCCGAAGAATTTCAATTTTTGGTACTTCTTCGGTGCACTGTCGCTGCTGGTGCTCGCCAACCAAATCGTGACCGGTATTTTTCTCACGATGAGCTACAAGCCATCGGCGACCGAGGCGTTCGCTTCCATCGAATACATCATGCGGGATGTCGAGTGGGGTTGGCTGATCCGCTACATGCACACCACCGGTGCATCCGCTTTCTTCATCGTGATTTACCTGCACATGTTCCGCGCGCTGTTGTACGGCTCGCATCGCAAGCCGCGGGAACTCGTCTGGATCTTCGGCTGCTTGATCTTTTTATTGCTCATGGCGGAAGCCTTCATGGGGTATGTGCTGCCCTGGGGCAACATGAGCTTTTGGGGCGCGCAGGTTATCGTGTCGCTGTTCAGCAGCCTGCCGGTGATCGGCAGCACCTTGGTCGAATGGATTCGCGGCGACTACAACATTGCGGATCCCACCTTGAATCGATTTTTCGCCCTGCACGTGGCGGCGCTGCCCTTGGCGCTGGTTTTCTTGGTTGTCGCCCACATCATGGCGCTGCACGAGGTGGGTTCCAACAATCCGGATGGCATCGACATCAAGAAGTACAAGGATGCCGACGGGCATCCGTTGGACGGCGTGCCTTTTCATCCTTATTACACCGTCAAGGACTTGATGGGCACGGCCGGATTTTTGATCATCTTTGCGGCTGTGATTTTCTTCGCGCCGAATTTCTTCGGCCTGTTCCTGGAGTCGCCGAATTTCGAAGGGGCCAATCCGCTGCAAACCCCACCCGACATCACGCCGGTGTGGTACTTCACGCCGTTCTACGCCATGTTGCGCGCCATTCCATCGGCTTTCGGCACGCAGGTGTGGGGAGTGATGGTGATGGGCGCGGCGGTCCTGGTGCTGTTTTTCGTGCCCTGGCTTGATCGATCGCCGGTGCGCTCGATCCGCTACAAGGGTCCTATCTACAAGGTGATGCTGGCGCTGTTTGCCCTGTCATTTATCTGCCTGGCGGTCTGCGGCATGAAACCGCCGTCGGGCATCTATCCGATTCTGGCGCGCATCTGCACCGCCGTTTATTTTGCATTCTTTTTGTTAATGCCCTGGTACACAAAATTCGACAAGGTGAAGCCGGTGCCGGAAAGGGTTACGGAACATGCTTAAAGCCAGCCTTTTAATCGCCTTTGGACTTCTCTGCGCCGGCACTGTGTTGGCCGAAGAGGGCGAAATTCCGCTCATGGATGCGGGCACGGACATCAAGAACACCGAGTCCCTGCAGCGCGGTGCGCGAAATTTCATGAACGATTGTTCGGGGTGCCATTCACTCAAATACCTGCGCTACAACCGTCTCGCGACGGACTTGAAAATCCCGGACGCGGATCTTGCCAATAATTTGATTTTCAGCGGCGCCAAGCCGTTCGAGGAAATCACGACCGGCATGGCCGCGGAATCGGCGGACTGGTTCGGCAAACAACCCCCGGATTTGACCTTGATGGCCCGCGAGCGGGGCGTCAATTATCTCTATTCGTACCTGCACGGCTTTTACGCCGATAAGACGCGGCCTTGGGGCGTGAATAATTTATACCTGCCGGGCACGGCGATGCCGCATGTCCTGTACTACCGGCAGGGTTTGCAGAAGCCCGCGTATAAAAACGAGAAAGACCCGAATGGCAACGCCAAAATGGTCCTGACAGGGGTCGACCCAATGATCCCGGGTTCCATGAAGCCAGAGGAGTATGATCAATACGTTCGGGACACCGTCAATTTCTTGGACTATGCCGCCGAACCCATCAAGGCAAAACGCGAGTCGATGGGCATCTTTGTGGTGCTGTTCTTGCTGGTGTTCTTTGTATTCTCGTACATGCTGAAGAAAGAATATTGGAAGGACGTCCACTGACTTTGAGCGGGCGCCGTCCCGTTGAAATCGCGAGGAGGTCCGGTTAGTGGCACGTCGTTCGGTGATGACGCTATTTTCAGCACCGGCTGACCCCTGGAGCCATCGGACGCGCCTGGTTCTGGCCGAGAAAGGCATTGCCATCGAATTGGTCAATGTCGACCCGCAAGCGCTGCCTGAGGATCTGATCGACCTCAATCCCTATCACAGCGTGCCCACGCTCGTGGACAGGGACTTGGTGCTGTACGACTCGCGCGTCATCATCGAGTACCTGGACGAACGCTTTCCGCATCCGCCGCTGATGCCCATCGACCCGGTGACGCGCGCTCAATTTCGCGTGGCGTTGTATCGGCTCGAGCGCGACTGGTATGCCCTGGCGCACGACATCGAACTCGATCCAGCCAGCAAGACTGCGGAACACAGCCGCAAGGTGTTGGGCGAGGCGATTTGCGCCAGCGCCGAGGTCTTCAAAGCCAAGCCGTTTTTCTTGAGCGACGAATTTTCGCTGGTGGATGCGAGCATTGCGCCGATCTTGTGGCGTCTGCGCGTATACGGCATCGAGCTCCCGGCGCAGGCGCAGCCCATCACGAAGTACATGAATGCCATATTTGCACGCTCCACCTTCCGTGCGTGCCTGACCGATGCGGAAAGGGAGATGCGCCATTGAAACCGCGGCGCCCCTACCTGCTGCGCGCTCTGCACGAGTGGATATCCGACAGCGGCGAAACGCCGCACATTGTGGTGGACGCGGCCGCTGAGGGCGTGACCGTCCCACGCCAGTACGTGAAGGATGGCAAGATCGTCCTCAACGTCAGTTTCTCCGCGACCCAGATGCTGAAGCTGGGCAATGATTTCGTGAGCTTCGAGGCTCGTTTTGGCGGAGTGGGTTTTGCCGTGCAGGTTCCGGTGCGCGCAATTCTTGGCATCTATGCCCGCGAGACCGGCCAGGGCATGATTTTTCCCGAGGGCGATGCGGATCCCGATCCTACCGACAGCCCGCCGGCCACGCCCGGTACGGGCAAGCCGAGCGCCGCGCCGAAGCGGCCGAAGTTGCAGGTGGTTAAATAGAACGCGGTCACCGCCTGCTCAGTACCGGCAAGAGTCTCTTATGTGCCGGCCTTCGACACTAGTGGAAAATACAATAACTCGAAGATACCGGTTCCATCTCTTAGGCGGCGACCTCAACGTATTCAACGCGGCTCGACGGAGGAGGAATCGGAGTGCCGTCTTCACGCAACCCCTCGAGGTGAATCGCGATGGCATCGCGAATGGCCTGCTCAGTACCGGCAAGAGTCTCTCCGGTCGCAATGCACCCTGGAAGGTCCGGCACGTACGCGGAGTAATTCCCGCCCGCATTTTCGATGACAATCGCGTAGCGCATCGGACGTGTCCTATTTCTTTAGTCCTGACTGCTTGAGGATACTGTTCAATGTGCCTGGAGCCAAATCGTCGCTCGGTTTACCTACTACGGTGACCCGACCGGGCTTACCTGGGTGTTTGAACTGGCGGTGGCTGCCTCGCGTAGACACGAGATACCAACCGTCTTTACCCAACAAGCGCAATATGTCAGATACCTTCATGGGCGAGACGGTTTAGATCAACGGCGCCTAACGTTGCCTTAGACGCCGCGAAAAGCGTCTTTGACCCAGTCGATGCGGTGCGCCCCGTCCGGCAACCCTTCGATCGCCAGCACGTCGAAGCGCAGCGCCAAATTCTTCCACTGCTTCTCACGCCGCAAAAAAAATTGCGCGGCTCGCGTGATCTTGCGCTGCTTGGTCAAGGTGACTGAGGCCAAGGCGCCGCCGAACTCGGCGCTGCCGCGTTGGCGGACCTCAACGATGGCAAGTACCCCGCCATCTAGACATACCAGGTCGAGCTCGCCGGCCTTGCAGCGCAGGTTGCGCGCGAGAATTCTAAGACCGCGTACCTGAAGATACTGCGCCGCAAGCTCTTCGGCTGCGGCGCCGCGCTGCATACGCACATTGTTCATGCGGCATCATGCTGCCGCGCCGCTTATCTTTAAGGCGGAATATCGGGCGTATTCGCTTAGAATCAGGGCTTGGCGATCTTCCAGGTGCCCGATGCCAGGGCGGGACTCGAGGGTTGATCTTTCGCACCGAGCGACCAGTCGCCACCGCCGCCCTTGGAACCGAAAGTGCCCTTCATATGGATTTCAGATTGACCGTCCGGCGGCTCATAAGCCGCCGTGAACTGATCGCCCGCGAAGCCGGCATTTTTCAGTTTTGAGGTGTAGTCCGAACCGCCGCCGCCGCCGTCCTGGCTCACCGCGATGGATCCCGTCAGCTTGCCGTCGCTGCCGCGCTCGAGGTTAAGCTGGAAATGACCGGATGAGCCGTCGGCGCCGGCCCAGGATCCCGACCAGGTTCCGAGATACTGATCGCCATCGGCGGCCAGGGCCGGCGCGATGGGAGCCGCGAAGCAAATGCTCGCGAGCAGCAGCAACACAGCGTTCAATTGAGTGCGCATTCGATGTCTCTCAGGGTGAAAGCAGAAATAATACCTTAACGCCGCCCTGGACGAGCCGCGGTCGACACCAGGTAAATCTCACAAAACAAAGGGCGCGCCCGCTCTGATCTGCGCCCAATCAAGATCGCGGCGAATCTTGTTCTGCTGATCGAGATGCAATTTTCCGGTCACGCCGGCAAGGTTGCTCGAGGCCGCCGGACTGTTCGACTGCAAGCCCGGCACCAACCGATAGGCGTCGAATCCGAAGGCGTACAAGCGGTCGCGACGCGCGGTGCGAGCCGGCCACGCTGCGCGCACGCTATCGCGAATCTGCGCGGTGGCGGGGTCGTTGGAAATCATCCACGGCATGTCGGGGAACGTCATGCCCTCGACATCCGAGTTGGCAACGGGATCCGGTTCGAAGCTGTCCGAGGTGGAATATACGGGCACATCGCCGGAATAATTGTATTTCAGCTGCGGCAGGATGAGGCGCGCGGTACCGGCAGTGCTCGCCGCCACGAAGATGAAAGCTGCGTCGCTGCGATGGGTCGGCGGTTCCGGCTTCTCTCCCTTTTCGACCCGGGTGGCTTTGAGTTGCATGACCGTTCTGATGACGTCGGAGAAATCCACTTGCGCAGGATCGTAGCGTCCGCTGTCGAGCACATTACCGCCGAGGCTTTTCAGTTCTTCGGCGAACGCCGCGGCGACGCGCGTGCCCCATTCGCCCGAGGGGACGATCGCCACGCCGTTGAGCCGGCCGTCGGCGACCATGCGGCGTGCCACCATTCGCGCCTCGTCTTCCGGCAAGAGCGCGAATTGATAGAAGTTCTTGGGCGGCGGGACTGTCTCGCCGAGGAAATTCAACGCCAGCACCGGCGTGCGGCCGCCCGTGACCGGCGCTACGGCGGCTACCTCGTCCTTGAATAGCGGACCCACCACGAAGCCGGCGCCGTCTGCAACGGCACGGTTATAGGCGCTGGCCACGGACTCAGCGGCCACATCGTAAATCTTCAGGCGCGGCCGGGTGGCGGCGCTTTGCTGCAGATAGGCCGCGATGAAGCCATCGCGGACCGCGATGCCAAAGGCTTCGGCGCGCCCCGACAGCGGCAGCAGCAGCGCAATCTGACTGGGATATTCGGTTGCGACGGCGATCTGAGTCTGCGCCGCCGAGAGCACACTGGTATTGGCGGGATGCTGCGGGAACTGCCGCTTCCAAGCGTCCAGCGCCGCCGTCGCGCGCGCCGGGTTGCGTTCGACCTCGACAGCGATCGGGCCGAACTCCAGCCAACCCACGACGATCGGATCAGTTTTCGGCGGCGCCTTCATGGGCGTGCCGTGCTCCGCGGCCGCACGCACTCGAGTCAACAACTCGTCACGATTTCCGCGCAGCGCCGCAGGATCGCTGATATAGCGCTCACGCTCAACGAGCGCGCGCACACCCTCGACCGGATGGCCCGTGAGAAATGCGCTGCGGCCTCGAATCCAGTAGTAGTTCTGTGCTTGCTCCGCCGCTGTCGGCACCGGAATCTGATCGAGCTCGCGAATGGCGCGGGCCGGGTCGTTTTCCGCATAAGCAATCTCGGCCGCGACGAGCGCGCGCGGAGTCGCGAGTTTGGTGCGCGCCTCCGGCGATACTTGCGCCAGCGCCTGCTTGGCGGCAGCGACATTTCCCGCCGCGACCCATTGCTCTGCGCTCAACAGCTCGTAGTTGTCGTTTTCCGCGGGCAATTGCGCCGCCAGATCCTCATACACGCGCGCCGCATCCGCATGCTTGCCGTCCCGCGCGAGACGCGCGGCATTCTCTTGTTTGTCCAGAGTGGTTTCCGTGGGCTTGACGAGGCTGCAGGCAGCCGCGATCAAACACACCGCGAGTACCGCAATTTGCGCCAGCCGTGGACGCCGAGAGATCACTGCCATACCCTTCCGCTCCTGAATCTTTAAATCTGGACTGGATTATAGTGACAAAAGAGCGGACAGGGCTGCCGACGGCGGGGACGCTCTACGTGGTCGCCACGCCCATCGGCAATTTAAGCGATTTGAGCCCCCGCGCAGCCGCGACGCTGAAAGATTGCGACCTGATCGCGGCGGAGGACACGCGCCACACCGGAATTCTGCTCAAGCATTTTCAGATCGGCACGCCGCAGCTGTCGCTGCATGATCACAACGAAAGCACGCGCGCCGCTGAAATCATTGCACTGCTGCGCGAGGGCAAGTCCGTCGCGCTGGTGAGCGATGCGGGCACACCGGCCATCAGCGACCCCGGGTTTGAACTAGTGCGCGCAGTCGCGGCCACGGGAATGAATGTTGTGGCCATACCTGGGCCCTGCGCGGCGATTGCGGCGCTGTCGATCGGCGCGTTGCCGACGGATCGATTTTGCTTCGAAGGATTTCTGCCGGCGCGCGGCGCGGCGCGGCGGCAGCGGCTGAAATCGCTCCAGGCCGAGCCGCGCACGCTGGTGATTTACGAATCGCCGCACCGCGTGCGCGAGACGTTGGAAGATTGCCTGACGGCTTTCGGCGAAACGCGCGCAGCAACGGTGGTGCGTGAGGCAACCAAGCTGCATGAGACGACTTACCGCGGCTCGCTGCGCGAATTGCTGGATAAATCCAGCACGGATGCAGATTTCTCGCGCGGCGAAATTGTTTTGGTTATCGGCGGCGCAGCGCAAGCCGACCACGCCGACAGTGACTCGGAGGCGAAATCGCGGCTGGATAAGGTGCTGATCGCGCTGTTGGCCGAGTTGCCCTTAAAACAAGCGGCGCGCCTTGCAGCGCAGATCACGGGCGCGCGCGACAATGAGGCCTATAAGCGCGCGCTATTGCTCAAAGAGCAATCCGCCTCGCATTAACGCCCGGACCTGCGTATGGTGCACACCGAGTCGGCCAGACAGTCGCTGTCCTTGCCTTGCAAGGATGGAGGAAAGTCCGGGCTCCGCAGGGCACGGTGCCAGGTAACGCCTGGGAGGCGCGAGCCTACGGAAAGTGCAACAGAAAGATACCGCCTAAGTGCCGCGCAAGCGGCGCCGG
>Ga0070762_10000737_pt1 | contig 14291 bp, 14 predicted proteins | sample HubBroMetageREF2_FD_66726 | JGI IMG/M metagenome (GOLD analysis project Ga0070762, IMG submission 66726) | Reference soil microbial communities from the Hubbard Brook experimental Forest, New Hampshire, USA - Hubbard Brook CCASE Soil... | ecosystem: Environmental > Terrestrial > Soil >...
GGCGCTCACGCGCTTCATTGCCAGCCAGCTCTCGGGCGTCAAGGTCACGGATCCGTGGACCTTCGTCACTGTCGCAGTGATCATTCTCGCGGTCGGCCTGGCCGCCTGCTTTTTTCCGGCACGTCGCGCCACTCAGGTTGATCCGCTCATCGCGTTGCGTTACGAATGAACCGGCCCGAATTGCGAGCCGCGCTCCGCTGCGGTATCCTGCTGCTCGCATAGCGACGATAGAATCGGAAGACCCGAGGAGACACGATGCGGATTTCGCGAACTGGAATTTCCCGCGCCTACTTTATAGGATTGGTGGCCCTGCTGATGAGCGCTTCTCTTTTTGCAGCTGCGAGCATTTACGAATTCACGCTTCCTTCGATTGACGGCAAGCCCCTGCCCCTCGCGAATTTCAAAGGCAAAGTCGTGCTGGTCGTCAACGTCGCCAGCCGCTGCGGCTTCACTCCGCAATACACCGCGCTGGAATCCACGTATGAAAAATACAAAGACCAGGGCTTCGTGATCCTCGGCTTCCCTGCCAATAATTTCGGCAGCCAGGAACCCGGCACGAATCAGGAAATCAAGACCTTCTGCCAGTCGAAGTACAGCGTCACATTTCCGATGTACGCCAAGGTCTCCGTCAAGGGCGATGACCAGACTCCGCTCTACGCCTATCTCACCACGAAGGCCAATCCCGCACTCGCCGGCGACATCAAGTGGAATTTCACGAAGTTTCTGGTGGACCGCAACGGAAATGTCGTCAAGCGCTTCGAGCCAGACGTCACCCCCGACTCGCCCGAAGTGATCGCAGCAATTCAGCAAGCGCTGAAGCAGTAGGGAGAAGTTTCACGAAGGCCTGATGGAAGGGCGTGGCTTCAGCGACCGAAGCCACGCTTTTCGGATATGGTTTTACGGCAGCAATCCAAACACTGCGACGCCATTCGGCGTACCCACGTAAACTTTCCCATTCGCAATCATCGGCGTAATGAATTTATTGTCCGCAAAATGATCCCGGTTATTCGCCGCCTGATTGCTGTTGTACAACTCCGTCGCCAGATTCGTCGCGTCGTAAGCGTGCAACACTCCCCCGCCATTATTCTCCACCGCCCACACAATTCCGTTCGCATTCCCGTTCGCAGAAATGCTCGGCGTCGTCCCGGGATACCCGAAACTTTCCGCGCTCATTGAGCCTGCAGGAGTGCTCAGCTTCGCGTTCGCAATCGAGAATGCTCTCAAATGGTCGCTCACCGCGCCGTAATACACCTTGCTGTTGAAATAAGCCGGCACGGACCACACGCCGCCGCCCAGCCCGTTCGAATCAATTTCCTGATAGATCGCGCTGTCATTATTCGTATTGAATTTGCCCATCAAATTGCGATTCGCCACGTAGATGTGGCCATCCTTGCCCGCACCCACCGCCAGTTGCCATGTATTCCCCTGCCCATCCTGCAAATCGGGCAGCAGCATCTCTCCGCCCGAGCCCAGGTCTTCGTCCGCGTCCGATTCCGAGTCCGTGTTGAACATCGTGAAATAGTCCGCGACGCTCAGGTTGTTTCCCGCCGTAGAAATCTTGATGAACGCGTTCCCGTAATCGCCCTGTTCGGGGAATCCGTTGCTGTTCAGCGTGTCGTCAAACGTGCCATTCGCATCCAGAAAATAAATGTTGCCCGAAGAATCCGCCGCGGGCCCATCGCCCGCCATCCAGATCGCGCCCTCACCGCCGTTGGGCGTCACATTCAACACGCTCGCTCGTGCGAGCGTCGTTTCGTTGTACCCCATGATCCATCCCTGATACGGTCCACCGTCGCAATGCGAAGCCCAGGTCGTATAAATCACGCCATTCAGCAGCAGCAACGCGGCGCGCTCCTTGTATTGCTTGGGATCGAATGTCGTCGTGCCATTCGTCGTTGGGAATGTCGCTTGCACCGTCACAGGGCTGCCGCTGGTTTCTGCGCCAGTGGTCAGGTCCAACGCGTGCAATCGCTGATGATAATTTCCGCCGTTGTCCAGCGACATTGCTATCAGAAAAATCTCGCCCTGCGTGCCGGCGCTCAAATCAATCACGGGTGTCGAAGTAATTCCGATGATCGGCGAAACCTGCCCGCATCCGCGATTGTCGCTCGCCGTTTCGTTCGCACCCAGCACCGACATGTGCCACAGCTGCACGAACGTATCCGCATCGAACGCGTAAACGGAATCATTCTCGGTAACTACGTATACGACGTTGTGCACACCGCCGCCGAGCGTCAGATTCGACACGTAGAGCGGCTCCGCGTCCACGCCCGCATCCACCGACAAATTCCCCACCATCCCGAAGCTCGTGGATTTCACGTTCGCCGTCGTCAGCGTAGTTTCGTTCAGATTCTGGCCCGTGCGCGCCGCATCGTTGTGATACGTCAGCACATTCATCGTGCTGGTCTGCACCGCATTTACGGTCAGCATCACTGTCTGGCTGGTCGCGCTGCTCACCGCATTCGTCACTGTGACAAAAATCTGCGCGCCGGTTTGTCCCAGCGTTGTTTGCGAAATCGTATACGTATTCGAATTCGTGCCGACCGCACTGCCGTTCATGAACCATTGATAGGTTAGCGGTGCGGTGCCCGTCGCCGTCACCGTAAACGTCGCCGATTGCCCTGCGGTCACGGTAGCATTCGCAGGCTGTTGCGTTATCGCCGGCGCGGTCGGCGCAACCGGATTCACAGTGAGAGTCACAGTGTTGCTGGTCGCGCTTCCCGTCGCGTTGCTTACTTTCACGTGAATCTGCGCGCCAGTCTGACCGGTCGTAGTCTGCGCAATCGGAAAGGTACTGGAATTCGTTCCGGCCGCCGTGCCATTCATGAACCACTGATAAGTGAGGGGTGCCGTCCCCGTCGCCATCACCGAAAATGCCGCGCTCTGCCCCGCCGTCACAGTCACGCTCGAGGGCTGTTGCGTGATCGTCGGCGCCGTCGCCGTCGCAGTCACGGTCAACGTCGCCGTCGCGCTCGTCACCGAACCGCCCGCGTTCGAAACGATCACGTAGATCTGTGCACCCGTCTGTCCGGGAGTAGTCTGCGCAATCGAGAACGTGCTCGAATTGGTTCCCGCAGCCGCCCCATTCAAGAACCACTGATAACTCATTGGCGGGTCGCCGCTCGCCATCACCGAAAATGTCGCGGGCTGCCCCGCAGTTACCGAGATGCTCGCAGGCTGCTGCATGATCGTGGGACCTGCGGTCGCAGGATTGGTCTTGGTGCCACCGGGAGGAGTGCCGGCGTATCCGCAGGCAAACAAGGAAACGCACATCCCCGTCAGCAGGGCGCACAGCAGTAAATTCCTGGGATTTCTCAAGTAGTAGACCTCACTGATTTACAACAACTTCTATGCACGAGAGCGGCCTATAGCCTCACCCTTGGTCAGAAATCCGCTTTATCCGATGTTACGCGCCAAACTCCCCCAAAACACCTGACCTACAGTGCAGTTTCGGAACAGTGCCCAAAGCGCATGCGCCATTCCCGGCTGACCAATCGCGGGTTGATTTAGCGCGTTTTGTATCGCCGGCTTTCTGCAGCGTACGCCTGCTCCGCTATCAACCATCCTGTTTTCATGAAGTTAAGCGGTCAGGAGTATGCATTGAAACAGGCACCGCGGCAATCCGTGGCTCGCTGTAGGAGCGCCTTGTCCTGAATATTAGTCGCCGATTCGCGAAGCCAAAATGGATCTACCGCGCGCTCAAGTCCACCCACGCCCAACGACTTAGGTAGGAAGACAACAGAAGAGTTGCATTCCGCGTGCCGTGTCTGCGCTAGTGTTTGCTCACCAGCACCACGGCCAAGAGTACCGCGATGTAATGACAGAGGCTGCCCGCCATCACGAACACATGCCAGATCGCGTGACCATAGCGCAGCCGTGGCGCCGCGAAAAACGCCACACCGATCGTGTACATCAACCCGCCGGCAACCAGCCACGCAATTCCGGGCGCCGAGACGTGCGCCAATAGCGGCTTCACCGCAATGATCGCCAGCCATCCCATCGCCAGATACACCGCCGTTGAAAAAATCTTGAAATGATCCACGAACCAGAATTTCAGCAGGATGCCCGTCATCGCCAGGCCCCAAATCACGCCCAGCAGCGACCATCCCCAGCCGCCGCCTAAATTCACCAGCAGGAAGGGCGTGTACGTCCCGGCAATTAGCAAATAGATCGCGCAGTGATCGAAAATTTTCAACGCGCGTTTGAACCGCGGCGACGCGATTCCGTGATACAGCGTGGACGCGGCATACACACAGATCAGCGTGCTGCCATAAATCGCGCAACTCACGATGCGCAGCGCGCTGCCGTGCATCACCGCCAGCGTCAGCAACACCACGAAACCGGCAATGCTCAGCACGAGGCCGACGCCATGCGTGATGCTGTTCACCAACTCTACGGCATCCCTGCGGATTGGATTCTCGCGCACCATGTTCATCCCACCCGACTATTGTTCGCGCTCGCAACGCAATAAGCAATCATACCTTTGGATGGCATTCATTCACCGGAAGATGCGAAGCTAAAATGACGCCGTACCGAATTGCTTTTGACTTTGTAGCGGCTTCCTGCTTTTTAGGCGGGCGCCGTTGACGTTGCCTTCGAATCTGCTCTGGAATTTGTAGCGGCCAGCTTTAGATGCGCGCCGTTGATTTGACTTCACAACTCGCTGCTCCGCGGTTTCCGCAGTCGAAGGCTCGGGGCGCGCCACGCCACTCGCGCCAGACCGATGTGCGCGCCCATAAATCCACATTCCCAGCCGGTAAGCCAGCAGAACCGCGACTAACGCCGCGTACAGCAGCGGTTTGCGCACGTCCGATTTCACCAGCCAGTAATAATGAGTCACGCCCAGAATCGCGCTCAGGTAAATCGCGCGATGCAACATCTGCCACCGCCTTCCGCCCAGCCGCCGAATCATCCCGGCCGTCGAAGTCACCGCCAGCGGAATCATCAGTACGAACGCCGCAAACCCCGCAGTAATGAACCGCCGCTTCTGCACGTCCTTCCACATTTCCGACCACGCAAAGAATTTGTCCAGTCCAATCCACGTGCCGAAATGCAAGCAGCCATAAAAAAACGCAAACAGCCCCAGCATCCGGCGAAAGCGAATCAACTGCGGCCGCCGCAGAATTTTCCGCAGCGGCGTAATGGCCAGCGTGATGACCAGAAAACGAATCGTCCAGTCCCCCGTCGCATGCGTGATGAACTCGATGGGGTTCGCGCCAAAATCCATGTTGTCCGGAAATCCCGCCAGGCCGTTGTGAAACGCGCGCCACAGCAATTGCCCGAACGGAATCAGGCACGCCAGGAACACCACCAACTTGGTCCATTTGCTTGTGAGGATGGAATTCACGCGACGTTCACGCTCAAAAATATTTCTTCAGGTCCATGCCAGCGTACAAGCTCGCGACCTGATCGCCATATCCATTAAACGGCAGCGTGGGGCGCCGCCGGAATTCTCCCAACCGGCGTTCCGTCGCCTGCGACCAGCGCGGATGATCCACGGCGGGATTCACGTTCGAGTAAAAACCATACTCGTGCGCGTTCGCGATGTTCCACGTAGTCGGCGGCTGATCTTTCACGAAGCGGATGCGCACCAACGATTTGATGCTCTTGAATCCGTATTTCCAGGGGATCACCAGGCGCATCGGTGCGCCGTCCTGATTCGGCAGCGTCTCATCGTACATTCCTACGGTAAGCAGGGTCAGCGGATTCATCGCTTCATCCAGCCGCAATCCCTCGACATACGGCAGTTCGATCCCAGCCGAGCCGCCTTCGGGCATTTGTTTCGGACTGTAGTAGCTCTCGAACGCCACAAATTTCGCCTTCGCCGTCGGCTCCGCCAATTTCACAATCGTGTTGAACGAATACCCAATCCACGGCACCACGATGGACCATCCTTCCACGCAGCGATGCCGGTAGATGCGCTCCTCCAGCGGCGCCAGCTTCATGATTTCGTCCATCGTAAATGTGCGCTTGTTCTTTACTTCTCCCTCGACGGAAACGCTCCACGACGTGGTAACGAAATTTCCGGAGTTTGCGGCAGGATCGGTTTTGCTCGTGCCAAATTCGTAGAAATTATTGTAGTGCGTCACATCTTCCAGTGAAGTTTCCTTCTCCGTGGTGCTACCCGGCCATTTCGTCATACCAGTCAGCTTCACCGGCTTCGAACCGGTCGCCGGACCTTCAAGCAAGCGCGTCAATTTCTTGTAGCCGACCACCGCGCCATACGCCGCAGCCAGCCCAAGCAGAAAATTGCGCCGACCCATGTACAAACTCTTGGGCGTCACATCCTTATAGGTAAGATCAGGCGCCTTGTTAACGAACATGGTGCTCTCCACTTTCACACTTCTCTATATATTATGGTACGCGCGCCAAGGGATTTTGGATGCGGGTAATTATTGGAAGGGCTTCGTTGAATCGTCAGCGCTTGCTGGAAGCGTGTCCGCCATCCACGGGGAAATTCTGTTGGCGCAGCAGCGTAACGAATGCAGCGGCGGCGCGAGGCAAAGTCCGGTCGCGCCGGTAAACCAGGCCGAGCTCTCGGGTGAGCTGCACGTCGGAAATAGGAATCAGTTTCGCTTCGCCAGAACGCACTTCGTCTTTGGCAAAACTCTCGCTGATGATCGAAACGCCCAGCCCCGCCGCTACGAATCGCTTGATCATTCCCACGCTCGCCAGTTCCATGGTGACCCTCAACTTCGTGCGATACGGCCGGAAAAGCTTATCGAATAATTGCCGCGTGTAGCCGGTCTTTGGCAGAATTTGCGGCTGGTCCGCAATTTCGCTGAGTGTAACGCCCTTCGCGCGCGACAGCGGATTGCTCGCGCTCACCATCAGCATCAGCCGGTCGCGAAAGATGGGATGGATTTTCAAGCTGGGCGATTTCACAGGCAGGGTCACGATCCCCACGTCCACCGTGCCGTCTTCGATTTTCTCAATTACCTTGCGGCTGAAATTTCGGTAAATGCTGATCTGCACAGCTGGAAATTGCCGGTGATAAGCAGCGAACAAGTCCGGCAGCACGTACAGGCACGTCGCTTCATTCGCGCCAATATTCAGTGTGCCGCGCGGCGAAGTGGAAAGATCAGACACCGCGCGCAGCGATTCTTCCTTCAAATTCAGCAGCCGGTTCGCATAAACGATCAGCGCTTCCCCGGCCGCCGTCAATTTCACCGTCTTGCCGACGCGATCGAAAAGTTTTTGCCCGTACTCCTGCTCCAGCTGGCGGATCTGCGCGCTTACCGCGGGCTGCGAGCGAAACAGTTTCTGCCCGGCGCGCGAAAAGCTCCCCAGCTTCGAAATCTCTAGAAAAGTTGTCAGGTGATCGAAATCCATAATTTGGATGGCGAGATTATAGCAGACCAAACCCGTGCTTCGTATTCAAACGGTCAGTAGGGCCTGGAGGTCGTTAGCGCCGCCGGCGAGGCCAGCTGCGCGCGAATCGTCGTGAAGTGCCGCGCCGGCAGCGGCTCGCGCGCCACGCCCACGAATATCGGATTCGAAAGAATCCACGGCACGTCCGCCCGCAACAAGGGATGCGCCGTCAGAAAAACCTCCACGCGATACACGCCAGCACCGGCGTTTTCCAAATCCAAATGATCGCCCACAACTTCGCGCACCACCGCGCTATCCTTTTTCAATACGATGCGCAGCGCCTGATTTGCCGCCCGCACCTCCACGTGCAATCTCGAAAAAACCGGTGCATCGCTGCCGCTGCGAAACTCCTGCAAACCATCATGCGCAGAAAATTCAAATCGTTCCGGCTCCCCCGCTCCTCGCACGCAATTGAAAAAATCTCCGCCGCGCACCGCCGCTTCGGGATCGGACGCGTACCGCCGCGAAATCCCCATCCCCACAAATGAAAACGTGTCCGCATAAGACGGCACTTTTATCGAAAGCCATGAACCTACCCGAAAACCCCCGTGCGCGTCCGATGCCTCGAACCCCCAAATCTTTCCGCGTTGCAGAAAACCATCCCAGTGCGCCAGCGATTCCGCGGGCACTGCGACGCTCTTCAAAAAATAATAGTGCGAAAACGGATAGTACATCGCCAGCTGCAGCCGCTCGAGCCAGGACGCGCCACGCAAACAAGTAAACAGATTCAGCACTTCAATTCCGCCCGGCCGCAAATCGCGATCCCAATAACGCCAGCCAAAATCCGGATCTTCGGGATAAGCCAGCACCGGAAAAGCGCCCCAGCCTCGCGCATCGTCCATCGCTTCCGGCGGAAAAGACGATAAACGGAATGCCGGCGCCTCCTGCGCTCCGAAAAAAGTCAGGTGGCCGTCCGGCAAACTCGCCTCCGACCCGCCGACGATCTGCACCCCGTCCATAGTTTTCCGAAAACTGGATGATGCCACGTTCGGACTGCCGTGATCCGTTAGCAGCACCAGGCTCACTCCTGTCGCCCGCGCCTGCTCCGCGATTTCCTCCGGCGATTGCAGCCCGTCCGACATCGTCGAATGCACGTGATAAACGCCCCAGAGATAAGTGTCCGACCGCTGCGGCGCATACGAGGCGAAACGCCATCCCGTCGCGACATAAACGCTCGCCGCAACAAACGCGATCCCCGCCACCCAAAATCTGATTTTCTTCATACGCAGCTTCTCAAGGTCGCCGCACCCCCCGTCGCTAGCATAACCTCCCGCCGCGTTTTTCAGCGCGTAATTCCGACTGCCGGTCCAGGAAAAGTCGCCGGCTAGGATGCCACGCCAACCCCCAATGTGGAGTTTTCCGCCCCACGGTGCTACCTTGTTTGTTCTCGGTTCCCCGCGCAAGAATCCTCTTCGAGGTGAATGAACATGACCTGGGGCCAGCGTCGCGCCATCACCATCATCGTGCTAGCGGTCTTTCTCGTCATTCTCTGCATTGTGGCGATGAAACCCGGCCGCACCTTGCGTTTGCCTTCGAACGCAGTCCTGGTAATTGACGCGGCAGGTCAGATTGAAGAGCAGCGCGCTCCCGATATTTTCAGCGCCTTCAACGGCTACACGACCCCCGTGCTGCACGATTACGTGGACGCGATTGACGCTGCCGCCAAAGACTCGCACATCACTGGACTCGTCCTGCGCATCGCGCCGCTGGAAACCGGCTGGGGCAAGCTCGAGGAAATTCGCAGCCACCTGCTCGCCTTTCGCAAAAGCGGCAAGCCCAGCATCTGTTATCTCGGCTACGACGGCATCGGCAACCCCGAATACTATCTGGCGAGCGCCTGCCAGCAAATCTGGCTGGTGCCCACCGCGCCCGTGAGCATTCGCGGCATGATGGCCGAAGCGGTTTTCTTTCGCGGCACCCTAGACAAATTGAAAGTCGTCCCGGAGTTCTACCACATCGCCGAATTCAAAACCGCCGGCAACACTTTCACCGAAAAACAGTTTACTCCCGCGCACAAGGAAGAAGTCGAAGGCCTGCTGCACAGCATCTACGACCAATATTTGAACGACGCCTCCAAAGGCCGCGGCATGGATCGCGCGCAATTCGAAGCGCTGCTGAACCGCGGCCCCTTTTCTTCCAGCGATGCGGTGGCCAACAAAATCGTGGACCGCCTCGGCTATTGGGACCAGCTGCAGGATTATTTCAAGAATCGCGCCCACGGATGGAATCCCATCTCGCTAAACCGCTATCGCGCTTCCATTTCGAATGATGGCACCACCAGAATTGCTGTCGTCCACGCCACCGGCCTCATCGTCTCCGGCGATTCCGGCAACACCCCGGGCGGCGGTTCGGTGATGGGCGGCGATTCCGTGGCCGCCGACCTGCGCGCCGCGCGCAACGATTACCGCATCAAGGCCATCGTGCTGCGCGTGGATTCCGGCGGTGGTTCAGTGGTGGGCAGCGAAGTGATTCGCCGCGAAGTGGAACTCGCCAATCAGGTGAAGCCCGTCGTGGTTTCCATGTCGGACGTAGCGGCCTCCGGCGGTTACTGGATCGCCGCGCCCGCTCGCAAAATCGTGGCTGATCGCGACACCATCACCGGATCCATCGGCGTGCTGATCGGCAAATTCAACGTCTCCGGACTGTACACGCTGCTCGGCATCAGCACGGATTACGTCGCCACCAGCGACAACGCCACGCTGTTCTCAGCGCAGCAGAATTTTTCTCCCGCGCAACGCGCCTACATTCAGAAATCGCTGAACGATACCTACTCCGATTTCACCAAGGGCGTCGCTCTGGGCCGCAAGATGACCATCGAAGCCGTGGACAAAATCGGCAAGGGCCGCGTCTGGTCCGGCGCGCAGGCCAAGGAACTGGGCCTGGTAGACGAACTCGGCGGGCTCGACCGTGCCATCGAAGTCGCCAAGCAGCTTTCCAATATTCCAGCCAGCGAGAGCGTGCACATCGTCCGCTATCCCGAAGAGAAATCATTTTTCGAGCAATTCTTCGAGCGCCAAAAAGACAACAATATGAGCGAATCGCAATCACTCGAATCCGAGCTCCAACACATCGTCAGCAGGATGGAGCCGGTGCAAGCCCGCATGCCATACGAGTTGCACATCCGCTAGCTGCGCGTTTCGATCGCGGTTGAATATCACGGGCGCCAGGTCTTACACTCTCGCCCGCAGCTTCCGGGCTGAAAGTGCGGCACGGTTTCGCTATACTGTAGGACCGAGGCGCGGTACCCAAGTGGTAAGGGAGAGGTCTGCAAAACCTTTATACGTGGGTTCGATTCCCACCCGCGCCTCCAGTAAATCCACCGATAAAATAAGGGCGCGAGGCAACCTCAGGTTCCTGTATACCCGCCGTGTACCCCGTATTCTCGGTTTCCTTGGCTAGTGGATCGTTTTCCCACGACTTCCGCAGGACCGCTTCGAGCTGCTCCTGCCGCGACTTGGCCCACGGACTGTAGTGCTTTTCGGTGATCCTGACCGATTGATGGTCGAGGAGCACAGACACTCTTTCAATGGGCACGCCAGCCAGGAGCAGTTCGACGGCAAAAGTATCGCGGAAGCGGTGGGCGTGCCCGTCGGGGATCTCCGCAAGTTCAAAGAGCCGCTGCAGTCGCGCTCGCCAGTTTGTAATGGCAGTCTCAAGCTCACCCGCGCCGGACCAGAACCAATACTGTTTGCTCGTCATTGACGTGCGCCGAAGCGCGTCTCTCACCACATCAGGAAGAACGAGATTAACGGGCACACCGGGTTTTTGCGTGTAGAGGAACAATCGGTTGCCGGTGACTTGGTCGATCCTCAGATTGATGGCATCACTAATGCACGGGGTCGAGCTCGCGCTCCGCAAATATCGCAAGCTGCTTGAAATTTCCCGTTTTCCAGTCGCTCAGATCGGCTTCTTCAATTACCAGGGACGTGCCGATTCGCCAGCACAGTTCGGTCTTGTCTGTGAATCGGACGTGGAGATAAAGCACGTCATCCTCGAATGCATGATCGACCCAATCCACGACTTTGCCACGGACACCGGGATATTGTTTGCCGTGCATGATGTCGCGAGGCGACAGCTTCACACGTGATTTGCGCTTCGTCATTGGTGACTTCCCTCCCCTTGCGTTGGCGTGGCGTCGGGCTGTGAATCGCGGGTTGACTGTTGCGGCGGGTTCGCGAGTTTCGGTGCGCGCTTCCTTGTCTTCTTTCGAAGCCTGTTGGCGGCGTTCTTTTTTTTCTCAGCCTGTTCTTCTTCATAGCGCTTCTCGCCGTTATAGTTCCGGTCGAGAAGGATTACTACGCGCGGAAGAAGTCCGTTAGCTTTGCGTGGTTCCTCGCGTTCTTTGATCTCCAGATAGATATCGTCCGGATCAGTAATCCGCTTTTTGTGGTCGCGCAGAGATTTGTACGCCTCAAGCGCATCGTTCTCGACGATGGCGTCAAACTCGTCGAAGAACTGTCGGTTCGCTTCCACTTGCGCGCTCTGAACGTGGGCCTTCGCCCAGCGAATCATCTCTTTCTTATAAGGGGGCTCCTGTTCCATGCGCTCAAGGCCATGAATGACGCGACCGAACTCTTCGTTTAACGCAAGCAGTTCCTGGAAGAGACGGGTTTTCATTTTTTCCTCCTCTTCACAATTTCCTTGGGCGAGGAAGCTCGCTTGCGTTTCTTCGCAGCCTGCGCTCTCTTCGCGGCAAGGAGCTTCTCTTCCTCCTCAGCGGACCAAGGCAGGACAACGATTCTCGGCGGGAGGCCCTGCTTCTTACGCTGTTCGTCGCGCTCCTGGGCATTCAAGAACACGTCGTCCGGGTCTTTGAGCCACATCTCGTGCTTGTGATGGATGCGGGACCAGTGGGTCGCCTGGCCTTGCTCGAAATCGCTGGCTTCCGTGGTCACTTCGAAGCCGGCCTGCGCCCTCACGTATTGAATCTCGTTCGACAGGGGCGCCAGCACGTCGGACCTCTGTCCCGGACACTCGGCAAGCTGTTTGAAAAGGTTGACGGATTCGCGAAGATTGCGGTCGAGTAGGGCGAGCAGTTCGTAGGCAGTTTGTTTCACGTCGGCGTACCTCCTCTTTGGCTTTCCTGTTCGCGGTCACCCATGATCGGGGGCTGTTCGCGTTGTGTCTGGAGCGAGGAGGACGCGGCCTTTTGCATGGCCAGGATGCGATCGTCATCGGCCTGGGTCCAAGGCAGGATCACGGCCCGCGGCGGCAAACCCTGTTCGCGCCGAAGGTCCTCGCGGGATTTCAATTCGAGGTAAATCTCGTTGGGCCCCTCTTCAGCCTTCTCGCGGTTCCGCCGAATGTGGTAGAAATTGTTCTCTTCCTCCTGCTCCTTCTGCGCGATTTTGGAAGCAAAACAGTTATTGGCGTAGCAGCGGAGTTCGCTCAGATTGACGCGGATTTTGGTTATGCAACTGGGAGATTCCAAAGCCAGCTTTTCGAGGATGTCGAGGGACGTAAGAGCTTGGTCGATTCCCTGATTGAATTGAAGGAAGACTTCGTAAATGCGAACATCCATCGGACTGTATTCCTTTCCTTTGCGAGATGGCATTCCGCTCGCGGGTTCGAAACGTTTCGCTCGCTCAGGAGCGTGGGCTATTCCGTTCCATTCGTCGAGGCACACCGGTAACGCAACGGTTGGAAGACCAACCGAAAGCGAGAAACTCGTTCAAAAATTTTCAGCTAGGGGGAGATTCAGCCGCAGGCACAGGAGGAGATAAAGTGCGAAACAACAGGTGCGAGGAGAGTTGCGCGCAAAATGAGAAATGGATAACTTCTCTTGCAGCCATCGTTGCCTCCCTAGAGGTGATGGTGGTCAGGGGCGCGTTCGGTGCTGATAACACCGGCGCGTCCCGCTAAGTCACTTGGCCCGTCTGATTCTTTTCTTACGACTGCCTTTGCCCCAATAGTGGCTCGTCTTGTATTTCTTGACATTCTCTACGTCTTTCTCTGTCCAAAGACGCACGCTGACATTGCCGAGCCGTTGAACGGGAGGGGCCGGAACGACGTTGCTATGAATCCAGCGATGCAACGTGTCGTTCCCGACACCCAGCAGTTTCGCAACCTCAACGGTTGAGTACGTCTTCATCGAAGAATCCTATAGGGTTTAGTATTTGTCAAGAGCAAACTGACCTCAGACGGTGCGCGTTACGCCCTAGGAACAGCTAAGAGTATCGCAGTTGAAACCGAAATCGAAATGCACTGTGCTCAATTCTAATGTTCGGTGAAATTCGCGGCGGCGAGGCTTTTGACCTTCTACAGCTCTCCTCAAGACGGGGCACAGCGACACGATCTCCACGGTTCACGCAAACTGCGCGGCGCACGCCATTTCGCGCTTTACGACGTGCGTTTTACAAAGCGGTGTCGAGGTGCCCTATCTCGCGATTAAGACCAATGTCGCCGATTCCCTGAACGTCATCGTCCAGATAGAACGACGGCCAGGGATTCGCTTTGTGTCCGGCGTCTTGGAAATCAGAGGCTTTGATATTGAGAGCGTGACATATCAGCTGGAATCCGTCTATTCTCGGAAGTATTGAGCGAGGGTTGAGCTCTGCCGCATCCAAACGTCGATTTGTGATGCTTCTTGTTTGATGACACTGGATATTAGATACTCCCCGTATCGCGATCATTATGCACAGCTTATGCTGCATATATGCCATTGACAGTGTCAGATAAATAGGCTATTATCCCTGACGTAGGAGATCCAAATGACAGCCTCCACCACCAATGCAATCTTAAAGCGAATTCGAGGAAAGCACCGCGGATGGGTCTTTACGCCCAGACAGTTTGCACACCTTGGCACCCGTGCTGCTGTAGACCAGGCTTTGTCTCGGCTTCAGCGGACTGGTCAGATTCGTCGTCTGGCTCGGGGTGTTTACGAGTTCCCGAAGGTGCACCCCAAAATCGGCGTCCTCTCC
>Ga0070762_10000741_pt1 | contig 14257 bp, 13 predicted proteins | sample HubBroMetageREF2_FD_66726 | JGI IMG/M metagenome (GOLD analysis project Ga0070762, IMG submission 66726) | Reference soil microbial communities from the Hubbard Brook experimental Forest, New Hampshire, USA - Hubbard Brook CCASE Soil... | ecosystem: Environmental > Terrestrial > Soil >...
TCCTTGGATCGATTCCAAACCGACCGAAATGACGCTGATGACAATGAGCGCCAAAATAAGGTTGTCGAAGGCCTGCGCATACGCTCCGTCGCTCAGCAACAGCGACCCGGCCAGCGTGCGCAGCCTCGCCTTCACGGATCTGTCCGCCGGGCTGGCCGGCACCACATTCATCGGTGTGTTCGCATCTTTTCGGCCCTACTGTGCTGCAGATCGTGCATGATTGCATCAAGCGGAACGAGTGTGGGGGAAACCATGGAAATGAAAATCAAAGACGCCGCCGAGGGCGTCGTCGATGTTGCACTGGTGGGCAGGCTCGATACGCCGGGGGTCGCCGGCATCGAATTGCGCTTTACTGCGACGCTGGTTCCGCGCGCCGCACGCGCGGTCATCGACATGTCCGAAGTCGAATTCATTGGTTCGATGGGAATCCGGATGTTCATCTCCGTGGCGCGCGCGCTGTCGAAGAAACAAGGCAGGTTGGTTCTGTATAAGCCTCAGCCAATGGTCGAAGAGGTATTCAACACGGTTGCACTCGGGGAAATCATCTCCGTGCAGCCCGACGCTGCATCGGCGCTGGCCGCCGTGCGTGCCTGACGGCAGGCCTCGCCGAAGGGGCATCGCATCGACGCGCACCCGATTCGGCTCCGCTTTGTTGGATCATCGCGGGGCTTCGAACAGGCCTTCCTTCAGCTGCGCGGCGCGCTCGACGGCGAGGAAAAGAAGCCCGACGTCCGCAGCCGCTACAATATCGAGTTGGTCTTCGAGGAGATCGTCGGCAACATCGTGCGCCATGGCGCACCTCAGGGCGGCGAACTGCGCATTGACGTGTCGGTGGACATCAGCGCCGAGCGTATCGTGATGACGTTCGAAGATACCGGTATACCCTTCGACCCCTGCGGCCGAAGCGCGGCCACTGTGGCGCGAACTCTCGCGGAAGGGCCCGACCTCGCGCAAGCGCCCGACGGCGGTTTCGGCTTGAACCTGGTGCGAAGCGTTACAAGTTCGATGCGGTATGAGCGCGCCGCGGATCGCAATCATCTCCTCGTCACGCTGCGTGCCCTATAGCTTAGCCAAGACGTTGCCGGCGAGCGCCTTTTCCATGGACATCTCGTCCGTCACATTGGGACCATAAACCTTGATCAGATGTGCGGCGGCCGTTCTCGAGCCCAGCACGGCTGAAAGACAGATACAGGCGGTGACGAAATGTCGCAAGTAATTGGACTTCATTGGACCCTCCCGTCTTTGATTCATTGCGAGGCCGGTCAATGCGCCCCCAATTTTAACTCTACTGGCGGGTCAAGCCCAACGCTCACGGTCCAACCGCCCCAAAGGCTTGCGTGTAACAAATCGGTAATGATGCGGCCCTAGCCTAACTTCGAACTGCCAGCGCTTCGGTTCGCACTGCCAGCGCTTCGGGCCTACCTCGCCCGTCCAAATCTCGGTGTCCGCATGCTCAAGCGCCCTGTCGACCTCATCTTATTCTGTGTCTTTTTCTTCCCGATGTTCGCTGTCGCAGCCCCGGTCCGTGCCGCGGCCGCAACCCTGTCCCATGAGGTATGTCCCCGTCCGGCGCCCGGCGCCGTGGTGCCTGAACCCGAGGACCTCCGCAGCGAAAATGGCACCTTGCAAGTCGACATGCACGTTCGAAATCAGCGCGAGGCGGATGGCTCTTGGCGCTTTTGTTATGTGTTAGGCGGCGGCGCCCAAGCGCCGACTTTGCGACTGCACCCGGGGGACCTGCTGGTCTTGCGCCTACGGAATGAAATCGAGCCGGGCACATCCCCCGACGCTCATGCGCACGCGAGCGCCGCGGATCCCTGTGCCAGCGGGGCAATGGAACTGAGCGCCACCAACCTGCATTTTCACGGACTCACCATTCCAGCGCGGTGCCATCAAGACGAGGTCCTCAAAACATCGGTTGGCGCGGGCGATCCGCCCTTCGAATACCGTTTTCGCATCCCGGCCGAGGAGCCTCCCGGTCTCTATTGGTACCATCCCCACATCCACGGCTATAGCACGCCCCAAGTGCTGGGCGGCGCATCCGGCGCACTGGTGATTGAGGGCATCGAGCAGGCGAACCGCGAGGTGGCGGGACTGCCTGAACGCGTGCTGGTGATTCGGGATCAAAATTTACTGAACCCCGACGCCCCGCCCGCCAGCTCCGAGCCGGTCGTGCCGAAGATGCTCATCGACCGCGACGGTGATGCGGCGAACAACGGCACCGGCTTCGGCAAACCCGCCAAGGATCTGTCCCTAAATTATGTGCCGGTCCCCTACCCCGACTACCCGCCGGCGTTGATTTCGATTCGTCCCCATGAACGTCAGCTCTGGCGCGTTCTGAACGCCTCGGCCATCACTTATTTGAATCTCGCGGTCCTGGTTGACCGCAAGCCGCAGCCGCTCGGCATCGTGGCATTGGATGGCGTTCCCTTGAACGCCAACGGCAACGTGGCCAACCAGATCGAACCCCGCGATCACATTGGCGTGCCGCCCGGCGGCCGCGTGGAATTCATCATGGAGGGACCGGCGCTGGGCGAGTCAGGATTGTTTGTCACGCGCACCGTGGATACCGGCCAGGGTGGTGAAAACGATCCGAACCGCGCGCTCGCCCTTATTGTGCCTGCCGAGACTGCACCCGAACCCCGTTCCATTCTTGCTGCCTCGCCGCAGCGCGGTGCCGCGGCGCCGCACGGCGCGGCAAACACCCGAGCCTGGCTCGGCGACGTTCAGCCCGTGCGGGTTCGCAAACTTTTCTTTTCGGAACGGCTACGCGATGCAAACAATCCCAACAGCGCAACCGACTTTTTTCTTACCGTCGACGGGGAGGAGCCTCGCGCCTTTGATCCTGCTGCCGTCCAGCCGAATATCGTCGTCAAGCATGGCGATGTTGAAGATTGGATCATCGAGAATCGCTCCAGCGAATTGCACGCTTTCCACATCCATCAGTTGCATTTCATTCTGGTGGGCTTTAACGGCATGTCCGTCAACGAGCCCTTCCTGCGCGACACCGTGAATGTGCCCTACTACAACGGCAGGGCGCTTCAATATCCGAGCGTGAGGTTGCGCATGGACTTTCGGGATCCGAACGCCGTCGGCACCCTGGTCTATCACTGTCATTTGCTCGAGCACGAGGACGGCGGAATGATGGGGACGGTTCGCGTCGAGAAGTAAGCGCCGGTGCGCTTAATATCCCGCCGCTTGACCGTCGCGCCGCGGATCGCTCGCGGCGACATACCCCTCGACTGCCGGATCGCCCAATCGCCAGATGAATTGGCCAGCGCCGAAATCCTGATAGCTGTCTTGAATGACTTCGATTTGATGGCCGAGCTCGCGCAGCTTAAGCGCGGTCGCGCTCGGCATCGTCGCCTCGACATTGATCGACAGGCCTTCATTGAAGCGCCAGCGCGGCGCATCGCAGGCCGCTTGCGGCTGCTGCCCGTACACGAGCATGCGCACCAAGGTCTGAAGATGTCCCTGCGGCTGCATATTGGCGCCCATCACACCGAAGCTCATTTGCGGCAAGCCCTCCCGGGTGAGAAAGCCGGGAATGATGGTGTGAAAGGGGCGCTTGCGCGGTGCGACGCAGTTCGGGCTCGCCGCATCGAGCGAAAAGGCGTGGCCGCGATTTTGCATCGACAACCCCCACTGCGGCACGACGATCCCTGAGCCGAATCCCATATAGTTGCTTTGAATGAAGCTCACCATCATGCCGCGTTCATCCGCGGCGGTAAGATAGATGGTGCCGCCTTTATCCGCGTGCCCTTCGCTGAACACTTGCGCGCGATCAGGATCGATGAGTGCGGCGCGCCTTTTTAGATAGTGAGGATCGAGCATTTCCTCCACGGTGCGGCGCATGCCGATCGGATCGGCGACATGCGCGTAGGTATCGGCGAATCCCAGCTTCATGGCTTCGATTTGCAAATGCTGACCCGCGGCGCTGTCCACCGCATGAGCCGCCACATCAACGTGTTGCAAAATACCGAGGGCGATGAGCGCCGCGATGCCCTGGCCGTTCGGCGGGATCTGGTGCAGCCGGTGCCCGTAGACCTCCATGCCGATGGGCTCCACCCACTCGGGCGAAAACGCCTCGAAATCCGCCACGCGCATCGCGCCGCCGTGTTGTGCCGCATGCGCCGCCGCCGCCGCCGCGATCTCGCCGCCGTAAAAGGCGGCGCCCTGCGTCACCGCGATCCTCGTCAGCGCGCGGGCCGCGCCCGGGAATGCGAAGCGCTCGCCGACCTTGGGTGCGCGCCCGCCGGGCATGAACGTTTCAGCAAAGCCTGGCAGGTCCTTCAGATCCGGCACGGCGGCCGCCCATTTTTCTTGCACGACCAAAGGAACCGCATAGCCGCGCTCCGCGATGTCAATCGCCGGCGCGAGCACATCACTAAAGCCCAGTTTGCCGAAGCGACGCGACAGCTCCACCCAACCCGCAACGGCGCCGGGCACCGTCACCGAGTCCCAGCCACGCATCGGCGGCTGGCGCGCTTCTGCCCCATATTTCTGCCGAAAATACTCCACGGTCCACGCGGCCGGGGCGCGGCCCGAGGCATTCAGGCCGTGCAATTGCTTGCCGTCCCAGAGAATGCAAAAAGCATCGGAGCCCAGGCCGTTGCTGCAGGGCTCGAGGATGGTCATTGCTGCCGCCGCGCCGATGGCGGCATCCACCGCATTGCCACCGCGCTGCAGTAGCGCCAAGCCGACTTGAGCGGCGAGCGGATGAGAGGTGGAGACCACGTTGCGCGCGAAGACAGGCAACCGGACCGAGGGGTATCCCGCGCGCCAATTGAAGCTCATTGCTCTACTCGGCGGCTACGGTCGGGGCGGCGCCGGCGGCGGGCCGCCGCACCAAGAAGCACAGGGGTATCAACAACACGCTGAGCCATGCCGAAGCATAGAACAGGTCGAGCGACGACAGGAGATAACTTTGGCCGATCAAGCTCTGCGTCATGGCGCCCGCGGCCACCTGATCGGTCAGTCCGAACTGATGCATTCGTGTCAGCGTTTCTTGGTAGGCCGGCGCGTACTGCGTCACCACGTCGGCGAGCTGGGACTGATGCAGCGCTTCGCGCCGGTCCCAGAAGGTGGTAATGAGCGAGGTCGCGAAACCGGCCGCCGTGATGCGCAGAAAATTCGACAGGCCCGAGGCCGAGGGCACTTTGTGCTGCGGCAAACGATCGAATTGCACGGCGAGCATGGCGACGAAGAACATGCCCATGGCGAGACCTTGCACGAGTTGCGGCGCCACGAATACCAGATAACTCGAATCGGCCGTGAGCTGCGCGCGCATGAAGTAAGAAAGGGCGAACAAGGCGAAGGAGCTTGCCGCGATCATGCGCGGATCGTAACGGCGCATCAACTGTCCCATCAGCATCGAGGTAAGGATGGCGGTGATGCCGCTGGGGGCGGACACGAGGCCCGCCCAGGTCGCGGTATAGCCCAAATTGCTTTGCAGCCATAGCGGCATCAGCACGACGTTGCCGAAAAATACGGCATACCCCAGACAACTAGCGAGCGTGCCGAGCGCGAAGTTGCGCGACTTGAACAGACTCAAGTCGACGATGGGATGCTTCTCGGTCAGTTCCCAGATGAGCCACGCCACGAAAGCCACGACCGTGACGATGAGCAGCGCCACGATAAGCGTCGAATGGAACCAGTCCAGATCCTTGCCCTTGTCGAGCATGATCTGCAATGCGCCCACCCACACGAACAAGAGCACGAGGCCGACCCGGTCGATGGGAAGTTTGTGCGTCGGCGTCTCGTGCGACTGCAAATTGCTCCAGCACATCCAGGCGCAGAACACGCCCACCGGCACGTTGATGAGGAAAATCCACGGCCAGACGTAATTGTCGGAAATGTAGCCGCCGAGCAAAGGACCGGCGATCGGCGCCACCAAGGTGGTGATGGACCAGATGGTCAAGGCCAAGGTGCGCTTGTGGGGCCCGAACACATTGATGAGCAGCGCCTGACTGCCGGGAATCATGGGTCCGGAGACGGCGCCCTGGAGCACGCGAAATGCGATGAGCGAGGGCAGGCTCCAGGCGAGCCCACAGAGCAAAGAGGCAATCGTAAAAAGCACCACCGAGACCACGAAGGTACGCACCACGCCGAAGCGCTGCATGAGCCATCCGGTCAAGGGCACCGAAACCCCGTTCGCCACCGCGAAAGACGTGATCACCCACGTCCCTTGATCGGTGCTGACGCCTAAGTTGCCCGCGATGGTCGGAATGGAAACGTTCGCGATGGAGGTATCGAGGACCTGCATAAAGGTCCCCAGCGCCAGAGCCACCGCGGTGATGGCCTTGCGCCCGCCGATCAGCGCCGGCGCGGCGCCAATGGTGGCGGCATTCGCACTCACGGGCGCGCGGCCAACATCGGTGCGCCGTCCGGACGCGTTTTATTGTGGCTGAGCTTCGCCGGTTCTTGCGCATGCGGTCCGGCGTTGTCTGCGATGATCGAAGCGATCAGGGTATCGACGCTGGGATCATCGCCGGCGCTGGTCTGCTTCGGCAACGGCACATTACGTACCGCGGTCGAGAGCAGCGGGCCCGACGCATTGTGCAAGTCGACGCGCACGGTGGTCGAGAGCCCGATGCGCAGCGGATGGGCCTCGAGTTCATTCGGATCTAAGAGGATGCGCACCGGCACGCGCTGCACGATCTTGATCCAATTGCCGGAGGCGTTCTGCGAGGGCAGAAGCGCAAAGGCATTACCGCTGCCGGCGGCAATGCCGGCCACACGTCCGTGATACGTGACTTGGTGTCCGTATAGGTCGGTTCGGACCGTGACCGGTTGGCCCGCGCGCATCCGCTCGAGCTGCACTTCCTTGAAGTTCGCATCCACCCACACGTTCTCGAGCGGCACGACGGCCAGCAAAGGCGTGCCGGCGGCGACTCGCTGGCCGACCTCCACGGAACGTTTGGCGATGACGCCGCTCACGGGCGCAATCAGCTCGGTGCGATGCAAGGCGAGCGCGGCGTTGCGTACCGCGGCCGCCGCCGCCATGACTTGGGGATGATTGGCAATGGTGGTGCCGTCGATCTGCGCCACGGTTTGGCTCAATTGCTCGCGCGCCGCCGCGACGTTGGCGCGGGTCGTGGTCACCGCATCGCGGGCATGCGAGAGTTCTTCGGCGGAAATGGCGCCGTCCGTGATCAGGTTGCCGCGACGCTGCAAATCATCATCGGCGGTGCGCTCGGCCTGTTCACGCTGGTCGATCTGCGCCCGCAATTCTTTCCCTTGGGCGAACAGGCCGCGCACTTGACGCACCGCGCGGGCCAGATCGGCTTCGGCATTTTCCTCGGCAATTCTCGCATCCGCCGGATCGAGCTCGAGCAGCGCCTGGCCGGCCTTGACGAACTGGGTATCGTCCACATCGAGCGCCAGCACCGTGCCCGGGACTTCGTTGGTCACCTGCACCACATCGCCGTTCACGTAGCTGTCATCGGTGCTTTCGAAATAGCGGCCGTCAAAGAACCAATAGCCGCCATAACCTAAGCCGCCGAGCAGGACCACGGCCGCCAGCGCGGATAAGCCTATGCGCCGCGCGCGGCCGGGCGCGGGCGCCGCGGGAGCCGGCGCATTGAGCGCAGGCATCGTGGCTGGCGCGGGAGGCGCGGCCGGTGCGGCGCCTGCGGAAGTCGTTTCGTTGGATTCCTTGGTGTTCATGGTGTTATCCGTGTCAAAACTTGATTGGAATTCGGTGCCGTCTCAATTCCCAAGGAGCGCGCATCGAAGCTGCCGCCGACGGCGGAGAGCAGCGTCACCCGCGCCACAGCTTGGTTCGCGACGATGTCGACCATCGTTTGGCGCGCGCTGAGCACTTGAGTCTCGGCATTGAGGACGGAGAGATAACTGGCCAGGCCCGCGCGATAGCGCTCCTCGGCCAGCTTGTAGGCCGCTTCGTTGGCCTCCAAGGTTTGCTGCTGCTCCACTCGTTCGCGCGCCAAGGCGTCGATGCCCGTAAGTTGATCGGCCGTTTGTTGCACGGCGCGCAGCACGGTATCGTTGTAGCCGGCGATCGCGCCATCCAACTGCGCCTCACTGCTCTTATACTGCGCACGCAGACGCCCGCCATCGAACAGCGGCAGCGAGATGAAGGGACCTGCGCCGAAGCCGAGCGCACTTGACTGCACCAGGTTGTTCCAGCCAAACGCGCCGATGCCGGCGAGCGCCTTTAAATTGATGTCGGGGTAGAACGCGGCCCGGTCTGAAAGCCGCTGCGAATCCGCCGCCGCGATCTGTAACCGCGCGGAGAGCACATCGGGCCGGCGCGCGAGCAAGTTAATGGGCAACGCCGTCGGCACCGGCAGTGCCGCATCGAGATTGAGCACCGGGCGCGCAATCGCGGCGTAGGCATCCGCGCCCTGCCCGGTCAGCTCGGCCAGTTGGTGCACAGCGAGATCCGCCGCGGCTTGCGCTTGATCGCGCGCCACGTGGGCCTGCGGCAGCTGGCCCTCGGCTTGCCGCAATTCGAGCTGGGTGTCGACGCCCGCGGCGACGCGGCGGCGCGTGATGGCGACGATGTTTTCGCGCTGCGCGGCCGATCGCTCAGCGATGTCCGCCAGGGCGTTTTCGCGATACAACTCGACATAGGCCAGCGCGATCGCCGTGCCGAGCATGAGCTTCGCGTTCTCGACGTCCAGTTCCGCGGAGTGGGTGAGGGCCTGTGCTTGATGGACCGCGTTTGCCTGCTTTCCAAAAAAATCCAGGTCCCAACTCAACGACGCGCCCGCCTGGCCCATCCAAAAAGTGTGTCCCGCTTGCGGCGGCGGAAAGAGGTAGTTCTCCGGCCCACGCTGATACAGCGCGCTCGCACCCAGATTCGCCGAGGGCAGCAACTTGGATTGCGCGATCTGCGAATGGGCCAGCGCGTCGGCCACGCGCGCCTGCGCCTGCGCCAAAGTCGGACTATCTTTGAGACCGGCGCGGATCAAGCGGTCGAGCTGCGGATCGTTGAAGGTTTGCCACCAGCCGTCGGGGACGGGTTCCACTGCCGCGCCGGTTAAGCCGACGCGCGTATTGGCCAGCGCCGCAGGGTGCGGCGATTCCTTCGGCGGCAGTACGCATCCCGCCAAGAGGACGCTGAAGAACAGTACGGTGTTTTTGAATGACATGGCTATTACGCCTCGGCAGCCTCGACGCTCGAATCGACATGGGCCTGGAGCGTGGTATTCAGTTTGACCAAGAGACGCAGCAATTCCTGAACCTCGGCCTGGCTCAAGTCGCTCAGGACTTCATTGAGCTTGCCGACGATCAAGGGAATGAGCGATTCAATCGCGTCGCGCCCGGCCGGGGTGAGCTGCAATTCCACCTTGCGCCGATCCTTGTCGCGGCGGACGCGTTCCAACAAGCCGCGTTCGGCGAGCTGGTCGATGATGCGGGTGAGCGCGCCGCTGTCGTGGCGATATTGCGCGCAGATGGCCTTCGGATTGACCGCGATGCCATCGCGCAGCGCGGCCAGCACGACGTACTGGATCCAGCTGAAGCCGCGCTGCTCGATCATCGGTTCCATGATGTCGAGGAACAGGGAATGCGCGCGTTTCACCAGATACCCGACGCTGGTCTGCGCCTTGTAAGTGGAGACCTGATAATGCTGCTTGGACATTTAATGCCTCGGCAATTACTGCTTTGGCAGCTATTATGCGCCCGACGACGGCGTTGTCAATCTGCCATAATCACCAGTAAAATCAGTTAGTTGATTGAATAATGACCATTCCTCGGTTACGCCGAGTCATACCGAAATTGCATAAGGGCATTCGGGTACGTATCAATCGGTCGCACTCATGACGCCTGAGCGCCGGAGCCCCTAGCTCCTCAAATCAGCGCGGGCGCTTCGTCTCGCGGATCGCGCGAAAGCCCACGCCAAAGTACGCAAGCCCCAACCCGAAGCCGGCGAGAATCACCAAGAACATGATCGAATCGATGATATTCATGTGCAGTGGCACGCCGGCCAGGGACAGCTCAAGGCTGCCGGCGAATCCTTCGGCTCCTCGCTAGGCCCGCGCGCAGCGCTGAGCGCACGCGCGGCGTCGGACGCATCAGGCGCCGATTGCGTATTGGCCGTTTGCGTATCCGTCCGCGAACGTTTCAGTGCGCTGCTCATCATTGAATAAACCCAGAGCGCCGGCGCCATCACGCTGCCGCCCGGCATCGCAAACACTTCGAAGTCGAACTTCGAGCCGGCGCGCTGCCAGCCATTGGCCGCTCTCGCGGCTACGGATTCCAATATTTTTGCTGTCATTGCCTTTTCCTCTCGCTTCCGCTGCCTCAGCAACATATGCCTGGGCAACTATCAATCCAAAAAAACGCTAACTGTTCGCCAGCATTTGATTCAAGGTTCGCTCCACTGCGCGCACCTGGGCCTTGGTGACGCCTTTCAACAACCGATTCAGCACCTTTGCCAGACAGGCCAGCATCTTCGGAAACGCCGCCTTTCCCGCCGCCGTCACCTCGAGCGACTGTTCGCGGCGCGTATGCGCGAGGGCAACGCGGCGCAGTAACTTCTTCTTCTCGAGGCGATCGATCATGCGGCTCATGGCGCCGCGATCGTATTCCAGGGCTCGGCACAACTCGCAGGCCGACTTAGCCTCTCCTTTGACAAGATTCGCCAGGATGACGAATTGCGCCCCGGTGATTTCGAGGGCCGCCAAGTCTTTGTCGAGCAAAAACTCTTGTTCGACGCCTTTGAGAACGACCATGCGCACCTTGCCCACCAAGGGCCCCAAGCTGGTCTGGACGTCCAGTAACTTCGGATCGTAGATGTCAATCATCATGGCTCTCCGCTGAAGCAATATAGATGCCTGGGCAACAATTGTCAAGGCATCTGGAGATTCAGTACTTTAGGCGCGTGCTATTTGAAATCGCCGGCCTTGACCGTCAACAAGTGGCCGGGCACGACGTATTCTTGCATGGCCTTGTGAATGGCGTCGGGCGTGGCGGAGCCGATGGCCTTCTCGAAGCTGGCATCCCAGGTAAAGTCGCGGTTCAAGAACAAATGCTCGACCAGTTCCCCTGCGAGCGCCGCATCGCTCGAGCGATCGAGCGTCATCGCGGACAGAATGCCGGACTTGGCTGCGGTGACTTCTTCGGCCGTGAAACCCTCGGCGAGGACCTTGGCCATTACTTCCTGGGTATCGGTCTCGACCTTGGCGGTGTTTTGCGGGGCGCTGATGGCGAAGATCGAGAAGGTTCCGACCGCATCGAGAGCATCCGCGTGCAGCTGCGAGCCGACGCCGTAGCTCAAACCATCTTTCTGGCGGATGCGGGTCGCAAGCCGCGAATTCATAATTCCGCCGCCGAGGATTTCATTGCCCACCTGCAACGCGGGGTACTGCGGATCGTCGTCACGCATTTTCAAAAGACCGGCAAGAATATAAATGGCATTGGCTTTGTCGGGGGTTGCAAACACTTTCGAGTCGCTCGAGGTGGGCTTAAAGAGTGCCACTGCCCGCTCGAATGGGCTCGGACTTTTCCAGCCGCCGAGTTCGGCGAGTTGCTTGGTCGCGCCCGTGGAGTCGAAATTGCCGACGAGAGCGGCCTCGGCGTTGCTTGCGCCGTAGAACTGCTTATAAAAAGACTGGATATCGCCGATTGAGACCGCGTTGATCGCCGCGACACTCTCGTCGAGTGCCGGTACATACCGGAAGTCTCCCGGGAGGTAGGGCGAGAGCGAGCGGCGCAGGGCGAGATTGGCAATGGCCTGCGGATCGGTGCGCGCCGCCTCGATGCGCGACAACGTTCCGCGCTTCAGCTCATCCAGATCTGCCGCAGGAAACGCCGGTTTCTGCAGCACCTCCGCGATGAGATTCAAGGTCTGGTTGAGATTGGCTTCAGGGGTTTCGAAGGAAGCTGACACTCCGGCCGGGCCGCCGTTGATTCTCAAGGTCGTCTTCAGCCGCGTGAGTTCGTCCTGGATCTGTTGCCGGGTGTGAAGTTGGGTTCCGCGCATCAGCAGCGCCGCGGTGTATTGGCCGATTTCCGCTTTGTTCTTGAGCGATTCGACACTGCCGAAGTGCAGATTGATGACGCCGCTGACACGATCGCCCTTGGTCTTCTTCACGAGGTAAGCGGTTTTGATCGAACCTGCCATGCCGCGCTGGGTGCGCGCCTCGATATTTTCAGGCGTGGCGTCAAAGTGCTCCCCTTCGGCGACCGTGGCCTGACCCGTATAGCCCGCCAGCAACGCATCCACTTTGGGCGCCGGGGTGATGACCGCGCGCAGCGGCTTGTCGTCCGGAATGAAGGTGCCGACGGTGAGGTTCGAATCGACGAGATAGGTGTTGGCGACCCGCTTGACGTCGGCAACGGTCACTTTCTTCAAGAGATCGCGATCCCAGAACAGCAGACGCCAGTCGCCGACCGCGACATTCTCGCTCAAATTACTCGCCATCTCGGGCGATGAATTCAAGAGCCGCTCGTAACCGTTGATTTGATCGTTGCGAACCCGTTCGAGTTCATCTTGGGAGAAATCTTCGCTGCGAACCGTTTGCAGGATGGCGTCGAGTTCCCGGCGAACCGCGCCAAGATCGCCGCCCTTCGGCAGGCTCACCGAGATCATCAGGAATCCCGGATCGTACATGGCTTCCAAGTCGACCGATGCCGAGACGGCGAGCTTGGTTTCCACCAAGCGCTTGTAAAGCAGCCCTGCCGGCCTTTCATTCAAGAGTGAGGTCAACAGGCTCAAGGATACAGAGTCCGGATGCGCGTCCGCCGGCACGTGAAAAGCCTCGTCAAGCACTTGCTGACTGCCCGAGCGGCGCAGCGTGACTTCTCGAATGCCATCCTGGGGCGGCTCCGCCGTATACAGATTCGGCAGAATGCGCGTCGGCTTCGGAATGGCGCCAAAGACTTTCTCGACATACGCGAGCGTCGCCTTGGGGTCGAACTTGCCAGTGACGATCAACGCAGCGTTATCCGGCTGATAATAGGTGTGGTAGAACTTTTGGAGGCGCTCAATGGGCACGCCCTCGATGTCCGCGCGCGCGCCGATGGTCGGATGGCCGTAGTTGTGCCACAGGTAGGCCGTTTCCAGCACGCGCTCGCTCAATACGTGCGCGGGATTGTTCTCGCCCATTTCGAACTCGTTGCGCACCACCGTCATTTCGGTGTCGAGATCTTTCTTGGCGATCAAGGAATGGGTCATGCGATCCGCTTCAAACCCCAAGGCCCATTCAAGATTCCCGGGGGTCGCGGGAAGCGTTTCGAAATAGTTGGTCCGATCGTAGGCCGTGGTTGCATTGGCATTGGCGCCGCGGCTGCTCAATTCGTCCATGATCTTCGGGTGCGTCGGCGTGCCCTTGAAATTCATGTGCTCCAACAGGTGCGCCATCCCGGTCTCACCATAGCTTTCATGGCGCGATCCGACTTTGTAAGTCACATTGATAGTGACCGTGCTGCTCGATTGATCGGGATAGAGCAGGACCTGCAGGCCGTTCGCCAACCGGTATTCGGTGACGCCCTCGATGCTGCGGACCTGTTGCGCGGCTGCCGCAGGTTTAGGCGCGGCGGCGGGAGTTTTAGGTGCGGCCGCGAATGCTGCAGTACCGGCCAAGGCCGCCAGGGCCAGAATCACTGTAGCGGGCGAGCGCCGTGAAGCAAAATCAATCATAAACTCTCCGTACTGCGAAAGCGGTAAGGGCAACCATGGTAGGCGCAACGCCTTAAGAGGTGCTTAAGAATGCGAGAAAAAGATCGCTGACTTTAGAACGCGCCGCCGATTAACTGGCCGTTGCGTCGGGATCGCGCCAAGCACGCTCGAAGGGCAGCCGCCAGGCGAACGGGGCGATGAGCTGATGAATCGCATTCGGTCCCCACGATCCCGGGCCATAACTACGCACGGGTGGCGGCGCTTCCAGCAATGCCGTCGAGACTTCCCAGAGCCGCTCGATGCCATCGGCTGTGGTGAACAGGGTTCGATCGCCGCGCATGGCGTCCAAGATCAAGCGCTCGTAGGCTTCCAGCACATCGCCGATATGGCTGGTGTCGTGCATCGCGAACTGCAGGCTGAGTTTATCGAGCCGCATGCCGGGACCGGGACGCTTGCCATAGAACGACAGCGACAGTTTTGCCGCGTCGGCCAGATCGAAGGTCAAATGATCCGGTCCCTGCTCTCCGATACCGGAGCCCGCGGGAAACATGCTCTTCGGCGGTTCGCGAAAGGCAATCGAAATGATTCGCTGCCCCTCGGCGAGGCGTTTGCCGGTACGCAGAAAAAACGGCACACCGGCCCAGCGCCAGTTGTCGATGGTGCATTTCA
>Ga0070762_10000743_pt1 | contig 14238 bp, 10 predicted proteins | sample HubBroMetageREF2_FD_66726 | JGI IMG/M metagenome (GOLD analysis project Ga0070762, IMG submission 66726) | Reference soil microbial communities from the Hubbard Brook experimental Forest, New Hampshire, USA - Hubbard Brook CCASE Soil... | ecosystem: Environmental > Terrestrial > Soil >...
ATCGCCATATTGTAGTGGCCGGCGTCGGCATAAAGGCGTGCCGTTTCCGGCGCCAGCCAATTCCCTTTACCCTCATCCGCCGCCGCCCGCATTTCCCGTACCGCTAAATCGATCAACGCACCATTTGCCAGAAGTTCTGCCTTCTGCACTCGCAAATTATCGGTCGGCACCGGATCTGCCGTAACCTTCGTGCTCGCATCTATCGGTGGCACTCGATCGAGCAGCGCGTAGTGCACCGGGTCGCTATTCTTTATTTTCTTGAGTTGCTGGCGAGCCAACTCGCCATAGTAGTAATTGCGAAACCGGTCGGACACTTTCTGGTAATACGCCTGCGCCTTGGGCAATTCCCCATCTTCTTCGGCCAACCGGCCTCGCCAATAAAGGGCTGCAGGGATTTCCCCCGACGATGGATACAACTCAATCTGCTGCTCGAATCCTTTCTCCGCATCCTCGCGGCGGCCTTGCCGCAAACTCAACCAGGTTGCCTTCCACAGCGCATACGACGCCCGCCCCCCATTCGGAAAGCGTTGCTGCAGTTCCCGGTAGGAATCGATAGCCCGGTCATAATCGCGCCGCAAAAGGTAAATGTTCCCCGCGGAAAGCAACGCCTGCTCCAGCCACGGGCTAGTGGGATCCGCCTGCCGCATCTGTTCAAGGATTCGCAGAAATCCATCATCATCGTTCGAGCCGCGCGCGATTTCTCCCAGATTAAACAAGCGCTCCGCGTTCATCTCCGGAGTCGATTCCGGAATCGACTCCAATGCTTTCTTGGCTTCCTTATCCCGTCCGGCATGGCGCAACGACTCTGCCATCGCCATCTGCAACGGAAGCCTATTCTCGGCTCCGACCTCGTTCAACAGGTCGTGATACTCATTTGCTGCCTCGTTATATTGCTTGCCTTTGGCCAGCAAGTCAGCCCGCGTTTTTTGCTCCGCAAATGTGGACGCCTGTGTCCCAGGAGTTCCCGCCAATTTTCTAAGATCGCCGTCAACCTGGGTCGCTTCCCAACTGAGCGGCATCGTGTAATACAAATTCCGCAGGATGCCCAATGCCTTCGCGGGCTGTCCCGCCGCTTCATAAGCTCGGCCCAAGGCAAGTTCCAAGTCAGCCCGAACCGGCTGCCGATCGTTTTCCAATAACTCCACCGCCTCGGGCGCGCGTCCGTCCGCCACCAGAGTATTGGCGTACACCACATGCGTATCGCGAATCAGCAACGACTCCGGATACGCTTTGTCGAACCCGCCCAACGTAGCTACCGCTTCCGCCAACCGGCCGGTCTGATAGTAGGAAGTTCCTAAATAAAAATTGACGTAATCGCCCAAATCGCCAGCCCGCGGCTTTGCCCGGTTCAAAGGATCAATCGCCTGCGCGTAACCTCTGTCCAGAATGTGCGCATAGCCGATCACCAGCCAAGCCAGTGCCCCCGCGTCTTCTTTCGCATGACGCCGCGCATAGGCCTCCACGCCGGCATAAGCCGCCGGAGTACGATCCTGAAGCAACTGCCGCGCCATCGGCTTCAAACTCGCCGAGGCCACGAATGCCTCATGCATCCGCCGCAAGCGTGGAGAAGGCGCCTTGCGCTTCGCGTGCGTCGTGCTTACGCTACTCTTTTTCGCGGAAGCGCTCTTATGAGTCGAGGAGGGAGCGGACGCTTGCGTTGCAGAATGGGGTGAGGACTGAGCCGTAGAAGATTGAGTCGATGATTGCACAGCCGCAGTCTGAGGCCACGCACAAACACTACTGCCCAAAACTGCCACGATCAAAACCAGTTTTTTCAAAAGCCAACCCACTGACGATGGACGAACACTAATTTCAATTATCTTCTTTTTCTCTCAATCCTCAAAACTCGCTGGTAACTGTGGCAGGAGCATCCTGGTTTCGCATTTTCGCTGTTGGAGGGACGCGCTGCGATTTCGTCCTGAATAGAAACCGACCATCCCTCGCAGGGAGCCGAAAGTCTGGTGTCGCCCGCCCGTCCCCGGCAAAGCCCAATGAGGGACCATTGCGATGTAACGATTGGGCAACTCTCGCCCCCGATGCAAACGAATCGAGATAGATTACACTCTGGGTATCCAACCCATGCAAGATGCGGCGAAAAATATACTTTTGGTTCTGGTTGCGCTCTTCCCCATCGTGGACCCGCTCGGAGGCAGCCCCTTCTTTCTGGCGCTGACCAGGGAATACGCGCCGGAAGCGCGAAAAGCATTGTCCTGGCGTATTGCCGTCAACAGTTTTTTCTTGCTGCTTGGATCGTATTTTGTCGGTACTTACGTTCTGGCGTTCTTTGGCATTTCGCTGCCCGTGGTGCAGGTCGGCGGAGGCCTGATCGTCGTTGCCACGGGATGGACCCTGCTGAAGCAGCGAGACGACGAAAAACACGACGTACAGAGAACCGTCCAGCCGAAGGACGCATACCGCCAGGCATTCTATCCCTTGACCATGCCACTGACCGTGGGCCCAGGATCAATCTCTGTGGCCATCACGCTGGGCGCGAACGCCGCTCACCATCACGCGTATCATCCTCTGACCGTCTTGGCTGCACTCATTGGATTGGTCTTGATCGCAGTCAGCATTTTGCTCTGCTATGGATTTGCCGACCGGTTGGCGCGAATCCTGGGAGCGACCGGGATGACGGTGATCACCCAATTGTCATCGTTTTTTCTGGTTTGCATCGGTGTGCAAATCGCCTGGAACGGGCTCAAGGCATTGCTGGAGTCGGTAGCGCTTCATATTGGCTAACCAATCCGCAGCCCCAACAGGAGCTCTGAGAGTACGGTTCAGACCTGAGCCTTGACCAGTTCGGCCAACCGTTTCGGTGCGATCAGAACGTAGCTTCCCAGCAGCAGTTCCCGCACCTCGTCCCAATCGATCTTGCCCACGTCGAGGCGCAGCGCGACCCAGCCCTTCGAGGCGATGTAAGCCGGCAAATAGAATCTGCGCGGCTGAGCCTCAACCAGCGCCTTGTTGTCGCCGGGCAACACCTTGCCCGTCACGGCAACGATCCCATCGCCGTGATGGTCGTTGAGAAAATATGCGAAGGTCTTTTTCCGGACCAGAAACTGGGCGTGCGTTCCGCAAAGCTTGCGCTTGCATTCCGGCAGCGCGAGCGCAATCCTGGTCAGCTCGGCAAGGCGTGAATCTTTATTGGAATTCTTTACCACAGTCATTTACTCGCAACCCTGTCATCCTGACCCTGAGCGTAGAGAAGGGGGAAGGATCTCTGCACTCAGCCGGCAGCGCCAATCTGCACGCGTCTCGCGGACAACACGAACACGCTGACTTACTCAAATTGCTTCTTCACATCCGCCGGAACCTTCGGCGCCGAAGGAAAATCCTGCGAAAACCCCTTGAACATCGCGACCGTCTGCTCTTCTCGCCTGGACCCATCATGCACCGCGATCTTGTGCGGCTTCGTCGGCGAGTAACCTTCCCACAGCGAAACCCCGGCATAGACGCCGTCTTTGCGCAGAATGTAATAAGTCATGTCAACGAAGCGCAGCTTGGCCATATCGCCGTTGTAATTGCGTACGATGCGCTTGAGCGCGTCCATGCCCGCGTCGACCGGGGACATGCCATGGCGCATGTTCTCAACAATCGTGTGCGCTCCCGCCACTTTAATGTTCTCTTCCCCACTGCCGGTTGCGCCCGCCGAGCCCACATCCTGATCCGTGTAGCAGCCAGCTCCAATAATCGGAGAATCCCCAAGCCGTCCCGGCAGTTTGTAGGCCAGTCCGCTCGTCGTAGTGCACCCCGAGATCTCTCCCTTCTCGTTCAACGCCGAACAATGAATCGTGCCCGTCGGCGGAAACATAACTTTGTATACGGCCTCGCTGCGCAACTCCGGCGCGATGCCAAGATCCGCCGCTCGCTCTTCCAGCCGCCGAAAACGTTCCTGCATCATTTGTGAATGTGGCTTGGTTTCCCCATTGCCGTTCGGAGCACTGCCGTCCGGAGAATCGACCTCCGGCGTTTGCCAACGCGGATCATCCAACCCCGGTCCCCACCAATCTTCCGACGAGTGATACTCCTTCCAAAGCAGCCAGATCTTCCGCGAATGATCAGTCAGCAAATTCTCCCGCGGAAACCCGACAGCCACAGCAAATCGTTCCGCACCCTCGCCCACCAGCATCACATGCCCGGTATGGTCCATCACAGCTTTGGACACCAGCGAAACATTCTTGATGTTGCGCACCCCGCCAACCGACCCCGCCCGCCGCGTCGGCCCATGCATGCAACAGGCATCGAGTTCGACCACACCTTCCTCATTGGGGATGCCGCCCAGCCCGACGCTAGTGTCATTCGGATCATCCTCCGGCCCCTTGACCACACGCAGCGCCGCGTCCAAAGTATCTCCGCCCCCAGCCAGAAAAGCGTACCCGGCATCCAGATAATTGAACCCGTTGTGCGCGCAGACGATGATCGGACGAGCAACGACGGGACGCTTGCCGGAAGATAAGCTTGGCTTAGAGCTCGAAGAGTCCTGTGCCTTGACAGCAATATCCGGCAAGCCCACCGACAAAGAACCTGCGACAGCAGTAGCAATAAAGTCGCGCCGCGAAACCGTCATTCATCCCCCCAGAAAAATAAAATGCAACGAAAGTGCCCGCCAGAATACCACGTAAGCCAACCACGCTCTCAACAAGCACGACCCCCTTAACTCCCCAAAACTCGATTGTCATCCTGAGGCAGCGGAGTCGCGAGCCCAAGCGAGCGACTCCCAACGAAGGATCTCTGTAATCGCTGTGGAGCACAGGATTGACCTGGGCCAACGGAGATCAAAAGGGTGGCCCAGCCACACAATGCGACAAGAACGAGTACCATGGCGTTCTCGCCGGACTGGAACGCATCACCGGGAAGAAAGCACGGGTGCCCCATTTCTCGCGTCCTTTGCGAGAAGTGGGATAGGGCGCGACAAGAACAGCCACCGCGGTATCCTCGGCGGACTAGAAGGCGTATCCGGCAAGAAAGCCGTCGACCCCGCAGCCGAAATCGCTACTGTAGTTTCGGCAGACATTTGAGACTCTCCCTCCGCTGTGACCCGAGTGATGGCACCAGCGCGCGGTCGATATTGCGAGCGAACCGGCTCCCGCGTTATAAGCGCCGCCTGCCGGGCTGGCGTATAGAGGGAATTTGCATGTGTTGAACACCGATTTTCCGGTCTATACTTCCAGTGCAAAGAGAGAGACGTATATCAGGTCAACAGAAACCAGATGTTCCGGAATCGCCAATTCCCGAATCGGGAATCGTCGCCTCGGCCCCCGAGGCTTTCTTGTTGACGCACTCCTTCAATACTGATAACATCGGCCTGTACAAGTTATCTACAAGATAATCTAAGATCTTTGACAACCTGACGATCGGCTCCGGCCTCGATCCTACTGGCAGTTCCAAAACGGAACTGCGAGCACTCGGACGCGACGCTAACTCCAATGTTTCCAAGATTTTGCCTCTAAGTACCTTTAGAACCATAGATCTGGGAGGTACCAAAAAATCCAGCCCTTTGTTTTCTAGATTTTAGGCAAAAATGAGAGTTTTTTTTGAGGGAAATGTTGCACCATAAAGTGTGCAACCGAAACATGAGTTTGGAGTCGCTCGTGAAACCAAAGCTGCTACGTTCTCAGGACGCGGCCAGCATCCCGCCTTTGCTTTGATCGGCGCGGAAGCGCAGCAAGGCGGCAATGTTTCCGGCGCGGTCAAATTCGGGATCGTCTTTCACGTAGAACAGTTCAACGTCGCGCAGGATGGCAGCGGGAATAATTGCCTCGGTTACATCCTCGATCTCGCGCATGTCGTGGCCGCACACCGGGCACTGGCGAATCATATGCGCATCGAGATGGCCGCACTTTGAGCACTCTACCGCCAAATGCGAGAACTTATCGCCGATTAGCAGCGTTTGCACCTCACCTAGCTCGAGCGACTTCAGCACTCGACGCAGTCCAGTCACGCCGCGAGCATTGCTCTTGGCCTGACTGATCGCTTCCCTTGCCAGTTCTTTGCAGCATTGGTCGAGCGACTCGCGCAGAGTGCGGCTGGCTTGCGCGCGAACCTGATCGTTAGCGATGCGACTGAGATCCGCCGCGAAGTGGCCCAGCAGCCGCTGTTTCACGTAGGGATGCAGATGGCCTTCGAGTTCGTGCCAACTGGTGTCGTGGCATCCGATGATCAGCTTCTCGTAGAGACCCTTTTCGAGAGCCGCAGTCAAGTGCTCCGCGACACTCTTGAAGTGGTGCAGAGCTTCGTCGTGGATGCGGCGCTCGAGATGGCCACCGGCGTAGGCGTCGCTGCGTCCCTGACGCACGATCGGCGCGCGAGACATGCCTTCGCGCTCTTTGAGTTCGTCCAGGCGGAAATCAAAGAAGCGGGCCTTTTGCCGGTCGAGGAGTGCGACCCAAATCCGAGGCTGCGCGCCGAACAGCAGAGCAAGCGGCTTCAAGTGGAATTGACTATTCACGAAGAGCTGCGTTGCCGGCAGTTGCGAAGGCAAGTCAAACTCGCGCCAGAAATTGCGGTCACCGCAGGCAAACACGGCGCGGGCACGGGATTGATTGCCGTGCAGACTCTCCGCCAGTTCGAGAATGCGATGCAAATCGTCGCGGGTACTGCCGTTCTTGCTGTTCTTGTCGGCCTCACGCAGGGCTTTGCGAACCAGATCTTTGGCGAGAATGGTTTCTTCGCGATGCGATTTGTTCTGCGGAGTCCGCGGCTCGAAATAAAAACTGAGCGCGGAGCCTTCGTTGCCATTCGTGTGGAATTGAGCCAGCTCACGGATTTCTTCGCGGGTAATCATCACGATTTCTCCTGAGTGCTGTAATACTTGTATGCCTTTGCTTCAGGCTCGCAGCCGCCCGTCCAGCTTGGGCTTGAAGCGAGTAGCGAGCGGCGCCAGGTGGCGTAGATGTTGGCGCGCCATCTCGATGGAGGAACGCACGTCTTCGGGATTACGGTCGGTGATAACACCGATTTCGTCCAGCGAAAATCCCTCAAGGGCGTGGAGAATAAAAGCCTCGCGATCAGAGCGGCTGGCGCCCTCCAAAGCGAATTGGACCAGCGTGACCATTTCGTCAGAGGAAGCAATATCTTCGGGCGTAGAGGTGCGCCGGTCGGCGATCACGTTCTCGCCGGTGAGAGTTTCGTCGGGCTGATGAAACTGGAGTTCGGGCTCATCGCTGGCGCGGACGTTGGGGCGGCGGGCGGAATCTTCGAGGTGGAACGAGAGCAAGCTTTCCGGGCTGCTAGCGGAGAGGTCTTCGATCGATCGCAAAGCAAGCCGGTAGAGCCACGGCTCAAGACCGAGAGTTTCGGGCTTGTCGTCTCCGTTCGTTCCGTTGCTCAACGCACGCGCGATGGCTTCGTCGATGACTTCTTCTTTGGTCACGGAGTCGGGCGTGATCTCCTCGGCAGTTTCGCGGAAATAGAGTTCGCGCTCAACGAAACGCTCCAGGCGGCCGAGACTAGCGTTTACATAAGTGCGGATATCGTCGGACGATGCCGTCGGGACACGCACGGCCGCGACTGTGTCTTCGAAGGCGACTCGCGACTTGGGGCGGAAATCGGCGACGCGCCGGCGCTGCCACTTGTGCGAGTTGCGCAATAGATCTTTATGCTTGCCGATCTGCTGCAGCAGGTCGTCGAAAGCGGTTTTGACCGCGGAGGCGGCGCTGGTGGCGGATTTCTGCACAGCCATCTGGCCGGAGGGCAGGCGCAAGTTCAGCGATACCGTGGTGCCCTCGCGTGGCGAGTTCTGTTCAACCACGCCCTTCAGGTGCACCAGTTCGGGCCGGAAAACCTGCAGCCGCTTGCGCAGCTTTTCGATCAGGTGGTTAACGTCTTTTTCGATGTCGGGAGTTTTACGAACTTTATAGCTGATATGAACATTCATCTCAGGCCTCGGATCACGGAAGAGATTCCGCGAAGATTTCCGGTTCCTAACAAGCCGATTCTACACCCGCTGGAAGAAGGGTGAATCAAAATTAGAGGATTCTAAGTTAAACACCGTAGATCTTGATGCGCCTGCTGCGCGCGTGTCGAGGGTGGTGAACAAGTCTTTTCGATCTGGATTGTGAAGAACTACACGGCAACCGTAACCGAGGTTTCGGTTCGCGTCACTGTACGGTACAGCGTGTCGCGCTCGATGGGCTCGCGTCCCGCTTCGCGAATCAGGCGAACCAGTTCTTCGCGGCGCATGCCTTGTGGGGTGGTCGCGCCGGCGTCGTGATAAATCTTTTCTTCGATCACCGTTCCGTCGATGTCGTCCGCGCCGAAGCGCAGCGATATCTGTGCCATCTTCGCCGTCACCATCTGCCAGTACGATTTAATGTGCGGGAAGTTGTCGAGCACCAGGCGGCCGACGGCGATTTGCTTGATGTCGAGCATGCCGGAAGTTTTCGGCAGATGTTGCAGCGGCGTGTTATCTGGATGAAATGCCAACGGGATGAAGGTTTGAAAGCCGCCGGTTTCGTCCTGCAGCGCTCGCAACTTCAAGAGGTGATCGACGCGGTCTTCGTCGTTCTCGACGTGGCCATAAAGCATGGTTGCGTTGGATTTGAGGCCGATCTGGTGCGCGAGCTTGGCAGTCTCGAGCCACTGGTCGCCATCGATTTTGTGATCGCAGATGATGTGCCGCACGCGGTCAGCGAAAATCTCTGCGCCACCACCGGGGAGCGAATCCACACCAGCGGTTTTGAGTTGCTCGAGCGTCTCGGCTATCGATAATTTCGCGCGTTTTGCCAGATACGCGACCTCGACCATAGTGAACGCTTTCAAGTGGACTTGGGGGAAGCGCAGCTTCAGTCCGGAAATCAGATCGAGGAAATATTGAAACGGCAGATCGGGATGCAAACCTCCAACGATGTGGAATTCCGTGACGGCTTCGCTATAGCCTGACGCGGCAGTCTCGAAGGCTTCGTCGAGCGCCATCGTATAAGAGCCGGGGGTATCTTTCTTACGTCCGAAGGCACAAAGGCGGCAGGCGGCCACGCAAACATTCGTCGGATTGATGTGCCGATTGACATTGAAGTAGGTCTTGTCGCCGTGCATGCGCTCCCGCACGAAATTCGCCAGCCAGCCCACGGCGAGAATGTCTCCGGAACGGTAGAGCGCGAGCGCGTCTTCAGCACTCAGGCGCTCGCGGGCAACGACCTTGTCCTTTATGGCGTAAAGCCGGCGGTCGTCACTCTGAAAAGCATGAGTCTGAAACGCATGGCCCGGCGAAACATCACTCCGAAATGAGTGCGCACTGGACATTGTTCCGATCATACCGCACTGAAGCGGCGAAAGTCACAGCTTCGATACAACCATGAATGGGGAAAGTAGTGTCTTCCCGGACACGGCGTCTACGCAGAGCGATAGCCCTGATCCGGCACGTCTCACAAAAGCGCCTTTCGCGGGTAGATGCGATTGGCAGCCGAGTTGCTTCGAATATTTTGCGCACAGCGGTTTATTATCAAAAACGATTCCCACGGAAATCATGCGAAAAATGCTGTTAGTAATTCCCATTGCGATGCTCCTGATCAGCGGCATCGCCGTTGCTCAGAGCCACGCACCAGGCAAGAAATTCAAAAATCAATACTTGACGATGACGATCTCGTCGGGGTGGGCGGCGGAGCCATCTGCGGATCAGAAGTTGAGTATCACCGACGGAAAATATCTCCTGACCATTAATCCAATATTTACGTATGCGACCAGCGTAGCAAGGTTCGAGCAAGTCGCTGAGGGCCCAAGCTTCGACGCTGTGACGAGCAAGCTTGATGATCCGTCGGAGAGCTACAAGTGCGCTGTGTGGCCCCCTAAAGAGACGATCGTTACTAAAGCAATATCGCTGCGCACTCTCTACACCGGCGCCTCGAAGTCTGAAAATGGTTGTACTCTCCCGACCAGTGGCCAGTCTGTCTGGTTCGGATCTTACTTCAATGGCGAGGGCCCCGAGAGCGAGTACACCATTACGCTAATGTATGACACCACCGATGTTAATCGCTTGCCCAAGAAAAACAGTCCGGAACTCAGGCATATATTCGCTGATGTGGTCGCAATGCTTAAGACCCTGGAGTTGAAGCCTCCACTCTTCATTACGAAGGTTGATCCTCAATCAACTGCACCCGGCGCAACCGTTACGATCTACGGCAGTGGATTCAGCGTTCCGAATTTCAATATTGCCGTGAGCTTCAGCGATTTCCCGAACAATTTCATGCCAGCGCCCATAATCGCCGCCGACGGGAAATCCCTCACATTCCAAGTCCCTACCTCGATCACCACGATGAGTTGCAACGCCGGATCTATCGACGTTAAGGGGTGGTGCGTTCCTGCCTCGGTGGATCATATTAACGGCAACGACTGTCCGTAGAAGAGCGTTGGGGCTACCAATTTCTGCGGAGTACCGATGCCGCCAGCTACCTATGAAATCTCGGTGGCCGCGGAAGGATCCGGTGTCTACAGCAATCCCGTGCGGTTCACCGTCGCTGAGCCGAAGCCGAGTCCGGTTTCAATTTTGCTTATATACCCGAATTATCTTGTTTCAGCAGGCGACACGATCACGGTGCGCGGCAGCGGCTTCACCCCGACCGGAAACACGATGAAGATTGGTTCCGCCGTGGTAAACGATATTTCCTCCGCTGACGGTAGAACGATCACGTTCCAAGCACCGGCCTTCTCCGGGGACAGCTTCATTCGCGGTATCCGAATTTACAAGGCATCCGTTTCGAATGCCAACGGAGAAAGCAATTGGATAACCTTCGATTACCGATAAGTCGAGATCGAAAGTCCCTTATCGCTTCGAATCGAGGCTGCACTTCACGGGTGCGGGGCGTGCCCAAGATCCTAGAACCAGACGGAGTGCATCAGCGCCGCAGCAATAAATCTCCTGCGACAAAGAAGAAGAACACAACCGAGATCACGCCGTTCATGGTGAAGAACGCGGCGTTGAGTTTCGAGAGGTCGTGGGGCGAGACCAGCGAGTGCTCGTAGGCGAGAAGCAAAGCCACGACTGCCACTCCCGCAATCGCCAGCTTTCCTAATCCGAAGACGACGATGAGGCTCACCAGCAAAAGCAGCATGATGAAATGAAAAAGCCGCGAAATCCAGAGTGATTTGCTGATCCCAAAGTAGCGCGGAATCGAGTGCAGTCCGGCCTGGCGATCAAATTCACAATCCTGGCAAGCGTAGAGCACATCGAAACCAGCGCCCCAAAACGTCACGGCGGCGGTGAGCAGCAAAATTCTCGGATCTAGCGAGCCGCGGACGGCGATCCAGGCAGCGGAAGGGGCGATCCCCATGGCGAATCCCAGAACCAGGTGCGACCAGCGAGTAAAACGCTTGGTGTAGGAGTAAAGCAGAACGACCGCCAGCGCGACCGGCGAAAGAATGAACGAAAGCCGATTTAACTGAGATGCCGCGAAGATGAATAGCACGCAGGACACCAGCACAAATGTGATTACGAAACCTGGAGTGAGGGTTCCAGCAGGAAGGGCGCGAGTTTGAGTACGCGGGTTGGCAGCGTCGATTGAAGCGTCGGCGAGGCGATTGAAGGCCATCGCCGCGGAGCGAGCCGTTACCATTGAAACGATGATCCAGGCCAAAGCATGAGCGCTGGGCAGGCCATTCGCCGCCAGCATGGCTCCGCAGAGCGCGAATGGGAGCATGAAGACAGAGTGCTCCCACTTGATCATTTCCAGCGTAACGCGGAGATTGTGAAGTACGGGCACGGATAAATTGTAAGGCAGTTCCCGGCCACCGGTTCTCGGTTCTCGGAAAATTCCTACCATCCTGACCGATATCCTTCGCTTCCGATCAGGGGAACAAACCGGCATCCTTCCATGGTCGAGACTACTGGCTGGCCTCCGTGCTTTCGCACTAACTGTAATTCTTGCGCCTGCGCCGAACCTACCGGGACGACCATGCGTCCACCTTCGCGCAATTGGTCAAACAACGGCGGAGGAATTTGTGGCGCCGCGGCGGAGACAACGATGGCATCGAAGGGTGCTCGATCAGGAAAGCCGTTGCCGCCGTCACCAATTAAAACTTCCACGTTGGTATAGCCGAGTCGTGCGAGTGTGGCGTGCGCAGTGCGGGCGAGGGACGCGTGCCGCTCCACCGAGTAAACCTGCACGGAGAGTTCCGCGAGCAGTGCGGTTACATAGCCGGAGCCTGTTCCTATCTCGAGAACCACATCCGAAACTTTGAGTGCCAACGCCTGCAGCATAATGGCGACGATGTAAGGCTGAGAAATTGTCTGGCCCTCGCCGATCGGGATGGGGTGGTCTTCGTAAATCTGATCGCGATAGTCTGCTGAAACGAATTCGTGACGGGGGACGTGAGACATCGCAGCAAGCACGCGCTGATCTCGGATTCCACGGACACGAAGTTGTGCCTCGACCATATTCCGGCGCTGGGCGAGGAAAGAATCGACTTGGGTTTCTGCGGTCACGGCTCGGTTGCTATCAGAATAGCGCGAATCTTAACTTCAACTCGCGAATCATCTCTACATCAGGTTTCTAGTACCATGAAAATCCTGTGAGGATAGACCAGTGAGTGAAACAGAACGATATGCTCCGGGATGGCCGGGCATTCCGCCGCGCTGGACATCGAGCGCGAAGAGTGGGGTGGGCACAGCCCTGAATCAGCACAGCAAGGTGTGGTTCACAACCAGCCACGGCATTCTGAACGAGGTTTATTACCCGCGGGTGGACCAGGCGTGCACCCGCGACATGGGATTGATCGTCACCGACGGAGCTGGTTACTTCTCGGAAGAGAAACGTCACTGCACGTTCGAAAATATTCCTGTAGCGCCCGGTGTTCCGGCCTTCGAGCTGATCAATACAGAGATTGAGGGACGGTACCGGATCGAAAAAGAAGTGTTGACCGATCCCTATCGCAACGTGGTGCTCCAGAGAATCCGCTTCATTCCGTTCCGCGGAACGCTCTCTGACTATCATCTTTATGCTCTGCTTTCACCGCACCTTGCCAATTGGGGCAGCAGCAACACGGGATGGGTCGGCGACTACAAGAGCGTGCCGATTCTATTTGCAGAACGCGGCGACTGCGCGTTGGCGTTTGCCTGTTCGACGCCATGGAAGAAGATGTCCGTGGGCTTTGTCGGATACTCCGACAGCTGGCAGGATCTCTCGAAGAATTTCCAAATGACGTGGGACTATACCCGGGCTGAGAACGGGAACATCGCGCTCACCGGAGAGATCGACTTGGCAGCATGCAGCGGAGAATTCGTGCTGGCGCTGGGATTCGGAAGCATTTGGTCAGAAGCTGGTCAGCAAGTACGATCGAGTTTACTCGAGTCGTACGAAGACCTTCGCAATCACTATGTCGCGCAGTGGGAAACCTTTCACGAGAAGCTTATGAAGCTCGACGCTCCACAGCGCGAGCGCGACCTCTACCGCGCCAGTGTGGCCATGCTGCGTACGCATGAGTCGAAAGATTTCCTGGGAGGAGTGATTGCGAGTCTTTCCATTCCTTGGGGCTTCAATAAAGGTGATGAGGATCTGGGTGGATATCACCTGGTCTGGCCGCGTGATCTCGTGGAAACTGCATTCGGATTTCTCGCGGCAGGGGCAGAGAGCGATGCGGCGCGCGTGCTTCGATATCTTGAGTCGACGCAGGAGGCCGATGGACATTGGGCTCAGAACATGTGGTTGGATGGGCGTCCGTACTGGATGGGCCTGCAGATGGATGAGGCGGCATTTCCGATTCTCCTGATCGATTGTCTGCGTCGGGATTGTCCGGCCGTGTTGGGAGATCTGCGGCGCTGGTGGACACTGGTTCGCCGGGCCGCCGGCTTCCTGGTCCGCAATGGTCCGGTCACGCAGCAAGATCGATGGGAAGAGGATTCGGGCTATTCGCCTTTTACTTTGGCGGTGGAAATTTCAGGGCTGTTGGCCGCAGCCGATCTTGCGGAGGCGGTTGAAGAGAAGGCTATCGCCGGGTATTTGCGCGAGACGGCGGACAATTGGAACGACAACATTGAACGTTGGACCTATGCCAGTGATACCGATTTGGCGAAGCAGATCGGAGTGGAAGGTTACTACGTGAGAATCGCGCCCCCGGAGACGGACTGCGCGGCGTCGCCGCTTGAAGGATTTGTGCCGATCAAGAACAGGCCACCGGGACAAAGCGAGGAACCACCAACTCATCTAGTCAGTCCGGACGCGCTGGCGCTGGTGCGATTCGGGTTGCGCGCACCAGACGATCCGCGCATTCTGAACACTATCAAAGTGATTGACGCTCTGTTGCGCGTGC
>Ga0070762_10000745_pt1 | contig 14234 bp, 14 predicted proteins | sample HubBroMetageREF2_FD_66726 | JGI IMG/M metagenome (GOLD analysis project Ga0070762, IMG submission 66726) | Reference soil microbial communities from the Hubbard Brook experimental Forest, New Hampshire, USA - Hubbard Brook CCASE Soil... | ecosystem: Environmental > Terrestrial > Soil >...
GTCGCGCCGAGCGCCATGGATCACCGAATCAGGGCCCGGGTCAACTCCGCGGCGGCGATCTCTTTGCAGCCGCTGGTGTTCTGCCCCGCCCACAGGGGTGAAAAATCCCCCGACCCCAGGCTCTCGGCTTTTTTCCGCAGCGGCGCCAGGGCGTCGGCGGCGAGCGGAAAAGCCGGCGCCGCGTCGTTGATGGGTCCCAATTCCGCCATGAGGCGATTCATGATTCCTCGTGCCGGGCGGCCGGTAAACACGTTGGTCATGGCGGTGTGGGAGGCGTGATCGCTCTTGAGCGCCGCACGATGCACGGCGCTGGTTTTGGCCTCCGGGCAAAGCAAGTATACGGTGCCAAGTTGCACGCCCGCGGCGCCCAGGGACATTGCAGCCGCTACGCCGGTTGCATCGGCGATTCCACCGGCGGCGATCACGGGCACGCGGACCGCTTTGACCACCTGCGGCAGCAGCGCGAAGGTCCCAACTTGAGTGGTCAGATCCTCCGATAAAAATATTCCGCGATGGCCGCCGGCCTCCGCACCCTGCGCAATGACGGCATCGACCCCGCGCTGCTCCAGCCACACTGCCTCCTCGACGGTCGTGGCCGACGAGAGCACTTTCGAGCCCCAGGATTTCACGCGGGCCACAAGATCCGCCGAGGGTAGCCCGAAATGAAAACTCACCACCTTTGGCTTGAACGGCTCCAGAATATCGGCTGCCGCGGCGCCGAACGGGGTGCGCGAACCTCCGCCGGAGCCCGCGTGCGCATCAATTCCGAACTCCCTGAAGTACGGCGCCAAAAACTCGCGCCATGCCGCTTCTCGCGTAGGTTGGCTCGTGGGCGGCGTGTGGCAAAAGAAATTGACATTGTAAGGTTGGTCACTCGCCGCTCGAATGGCCTGCAATTCCGCACGCATGCCATCCGGCGTGAGCATTGCACAGGGCAGCGAGCCCAAGCCGCCGGCATTGGATACGGCAATAGCGAGTTCGCTGCCCTGCGAGCCCGCCATGGGCGCCTGAATGATGGGCAGCCGAATCCCGAACAGTTCCTGCAGCGTCATCGCGTACCTCCAATCGTGCATTGTACCGGGCGATTGACTCTGTCGCCGCGCAAGGATTTTCAATTGACAAAAACTACGCGGTATTTTGAGATGTGGCGCGATCTTCGGCGCGCAGCTTAGGAACTCACCAGTGTCAGATGCCATTCGGGTTCGAACCCTGCACGCAGTAAGCGAGCGCGAAATTCAAGAATTGAGCGACGTGCTCATCGACTGCGTTGAAGGCGGCGCCTCGGTGAGTTTCATGTTGCCCATCGAGCGCGCCCGCGCAGAGGCGTTTTGGCGAGGCGTGGCCGCCGACGTCGTCCGCGGCGAGCGAATTCTGTTGGTGGCCGAGAAGGCTGGGCAGATCATCGGCACCGTGCAGATCATCTTCGCGCAGGCAGAGAATCAGCCGCACCGTGCCGACATCGCGAAAATGCTGGTGCACCGGCGGGCGCGCCGGCTCGGCGTGGGCGCGGCATTGCTGGCAGCGGCCGAGAGCGCAAGCTCAAGCGCCGGCAAGACCCTGCTGGTGCTCGACACAGCAAGCGGCGATGCCGAAAGGCTATACGCGAAGCTCGGCTGGCAGCGTTGCGGGGTCATACCGGGCTACGCTTTGCTGCCTGGCGGCGGACTCTGCGACACGACGTTCTTTTATCGTGCACTTTGATGCACGGCCTACGACAATGAACGCGCCGACAACCATCGCCGGGCACGCCGTCAGCCTGGATGCATCGGGGCAGTTGTTGCCCTGGACCTCTTGGATCGCGGCGCTGGACCGCGAGATGAATTTCTACCAGCACTGCCCGTTCGATCACGGCTATCCGCGCTTTGCCTGCGAGACTTTCCTCGATGCCAGTTGGACTCCGAACACGGAACGCACCGACATCATTCCTTCGACGCAAAATGGCATGGGGATCATTTCGTATCTCAAATTTCACCACATGCGCGCGCAACAGCAGCCGGCATGGCTGGCCACCGCATGTTTGCTGGGCGATTATCTGGTGAAGGAAGCGCTCACGCCGGACACGGGCACGTATCCTGCGTTCACGCGCTCCACCGGCAGGCGGACGCAGTTCCCGCAGCCGGCCGATTGCGGTTCGCAGTCGGATCGACCGTATGAAATTCAGCCGGACAAGGGCGGGATCGCGGGCTTCGCGCTGATGCTGCTGTTCGAAGCGAGCGGCGAGGCTAAGTATCTTGCGCAAGCGTTGCACAACGCGCGCCTGCTGGCCGCGAACCAGCAGGACGGCGACGCCGGCCATTCGCCCTGGCCGTTTCGCGCCGACTATCGCAGCGGCGAGGGCCGCGGGCCGATATCGGGAAACATGACCTATATCTTGCGCCTCTATGATCTGCTCGCGGCGCATGGCTACAGTGAATTCGCGGCGCCGCGGCTCGGGCTATGGCGCTGGATCAAGAACCACCAAATCCCGAGCGCTGCTGCGGATGGCGCGCTGTTCGCGCAGTTCTTCGAAGATCACGACACACCCACCAATCGCAGCGCCTGGGCGCCCCTGAATCTCGCTCGCTACCTACTCGAGAAAAAGGATTGGCTGGATCAGGACTGGCAGAGCGACTGCCGCCTGTTGATTGAATTCGTGCGCACAAACTTCACGCACCGCGAATCCGGCGTGATCGTGTGCCATGAGCAGGACGAGGACAAACAGGCCTGGGGCGGTGTCAACTCAACCTACGGCGCCGTGCTCGCGCTGTACGCAAAAGCCGTCGAGTCGCGGGTCCTGGCGAGCGAGGCGCGCCAGGCGCTGAACTTCACGCTCTACTGCATCGATGAACAAGGCAGGCCTCGGGATCTACCGCAAAGTCGGCAGCCGGGAGGCTGGCAGGAGGACGCCCACACCGATGTCATCCACAACTACGTGGACGCGCTGCAGGCATTTCCGCATTGGGGATTCAGCGATCCCGCGACGGGCGATCCGTCGAACTCAGACGGGAGTTTTTAGTATCGCGGCGATGAGCGCAGAGGTCGCGGCATCGGTCTCGCCGAAGCGCAAACCCGCGCGGAACTGGCCGTCGCTAATCGGCACGCAGTAGCGCACTTCGGCCTGAATGTGGAAGTCGCTGATATCGCCGCAAGCTTCCAATTCCAAATCAATGAGACATTGTTGGCCGTGCGCCAGATCGAAAGGCACCGTGATGCTGGCGCCGACGCGCGACATATCGACGATGTGCCCCGGAAGCACCGACATTCCCGGCACCGTGACATTGGCACGGATCGCAACCGACTTGCGCTCGTAGTTGCGGCGCTCCAGGGTCGCGCGCCGCACCAGCTCCTCGCCGTAGTATTCGTGCGATTCGATCAAGCTGTCGGCCGCGGTCGTGCTCATAAGCTTTCTCCTTGGCCGGCAGTATCCTAAAGAATGCTCTGCTACGCCCCGCGCGTACGACGCAACTGTGAACTGCGGCGCGATTTCAGGCGCTGCCGCCGCAAGATGTTAAATCGCCAAGGGGAAACCCCGCTTTTGACGGAGCAAATCCATGCGCCGCCGCGACAAGATGTCAAATGGCCTGGCGGATCATCGACGTCCGGCTAAGGTATGGCGGCCGTTCGACGGAGCCTAAGCGCTTCAGCCTGCCATCAGCAGCTGACTCATCGCCGCAAATGCCGGCAGCGTGATCGGGTCGTTGGCGGCGCTGGAGGCGACCGGATGAGAGCAGAATCGCGCGATCACCAATTCGGCTTTCGGCGCAATGTACAAACGCTGCCCGTGGATGCCGCGCCCCTCGAAGACGCCGAGCGAGTTGTGGGACACCCACCACATGTTGCGGTAGGAGTACCCCGGCAGCAGCGTGTATCCCGCCATGGCAAATTTGGCCGGATCCGAGCCGCGCCGGATATCGGCGACAACTTCCGCGGGTATGACCTGCTTGCCGCCCCAAGCGCCATCGCATCGCATCAGTTCCCCGAAGCGGCATAGGTCGCGAAGGCTGGCGCTCATTCCGCCTCCGCCCATGGCCACGCCGATGGAATCGACCGTCACGTAACCATCTTCTTCACAGCCGATTTGCGACCAGATGCGCCGGCTCAGCAATCCCTCGAGCGCGACGCCGGTGACCCGCTTCATCACCCAACACATCACTTCCGTATTCACCGTTTTGTAGGCAAACGCGGCGCCGTGCGCGCCTTCCTTGCGCAGCGTGCGCAGATACGCGTAGAAATTCTGAGGTCCTTGGTAATCGGGTCCGCGCGGGCGCAAGCCCCCCGCGCGTGCGTAGTCCCAGATATGCGCCTTCGGATCCGCATACAGTTCGGAATACTCCACGCCGATTTGCATATCGAGCACTTGGCGCAAGGTGGCATCCTCGTAGGCGGTGCCGATCATTTCCGGCAGGTAATGCGACACCGTCTTGGTCTCATCCAGCACCCCTTCATGAATCAGGGTTGCGGCAAGCGTGGCTGCATATGACTTGGTTATCGAAAAACACGCATGCGGCGTATGTGGCTGCAGCACACCAAAGTAGCGTTCATAGATTCGGCGCCCGCGATGCAAGACGACGATGCCATCCGTATAAGTGTGCCGCAGCGATTGCGCCCAGGTGATCTTGCGGCCCTGCAAATCCGCGAAGGCGAGCGCATCGATCGACGGCCCAAGGTCCAGAGGCACAACACCGAGATCGCTCGGCGCGGCGTTGGTGCGCCAAATGGCCGCGGTCGGCGCCAACTCGCGCATGTGCGACAACGACCATCGAATCTGCGGAAACTCTAGAAATTGGTCATCCTGAAATCGGATCTGTTTTGCCGCCGGCGGCGGGGAGCCCTGCATCCAGCCCAATGCGACCGGGTCGGAAGCATCGGCATCGGGATATTCGACACCGTCAATCTCGAATATTCCGCTTTTCATGACTCGCCCCGCAATCGATAGAGGGCCTCAAGACTGCCCACTTGAAGGGTGCTTCGCAAGGGAGGCTTTGGCGCGCACCTGCTAAAGACGGCACAATGCAGCATGAATTACCGCCACATCTATCACGCAGGCAATTTTGCCGACGTTGCGAAGCACGTCGGATTGCTGTACTGCCTGGATGCATTGAAGCGCAAGGATGCGGGATTTTTCGCGCTGGACAGCCATGCCGGGCGAGGCTTCTATGACTTGCAGGCGCCGGAGGCGCAGAAGTCCGGCGAGGCGGAACGCGGCGTGCAACGCTTGATCGTCAATGCCCTGGGCGATGAGTCCCTCGCCGATTACTTCACCGCAATCCACGCGCGGCGCGGCAAGCGGCTGCCGCGTTATCCCGGCTCGCCCGCGCTGATCGCGCAGGCGCTGCGACCGCAGGACCGCGCCTTGTTCGTGGAGCTGCTGCCCGCAGAAGCGCGCGCCGCCGAGCGCGAGATCGAATCGCAGGGGCGCGTCAGGACGGAAATTCAGGACGGCTATGCTGCGCTGAAGGCCTTCCTGCCGCCCGACGAACGGCGCGGCCTGGTGCTGATCGATCCGCCCTACGAAAGCCTCGATGAACTCAAAATGATGCTGCAGGCCTTTAGCGAGGCTTATCGCCGTTGGCCGAGCGGCGTTTATTTGATGTGGTATCCCATTCGCAGCGCGACTCAGCGCGGTATGGTGCACGCGCGTTTTGAGGCGCTGCAAATCCCCAAAATGCTGTTGGCGGATATCGCGATTCATCCGGACGATGCCGGATTGGGGCTGGCGGGAAGCGGGCTCATGATCGTCAATCCGCCGTATGGCGCGGATCAATTTCTTCGCGACGCCTACGGCGCGATTCATCAGGCGATTGCCGCTCCGGGCGCAGGGTACGTCGAAGTAGGCCGCCTCACACCTGAGCGAATGTCACAATAGCGCACGCTTTATTAGAGGACGAGTTTATGGATCAAAAATCATTGCGCGAGCGGCTCGCCAAGCTGCACGCCGAGCTGACCGCACATCAACAAAACCCCGCGACGCGAGCTTCGCTCGGCGAGATTCTCCCGGACGTCAAACGCATGCTCGATCAGCCGGCGGGCGCGGCTGCCCCATCCGTCGACAAATCGCTGCCCGAGCGCCTGGAGAAGGTGGCCGTGCAGTTCGAAGCCGAACATCCGACGCTGGCGGCAAGCGCCCGCCGGCTCGTCGACCTGCTGAACGAGGTGGGTATTTGAGGAGTCCTCCCGGGGTCAGCCGGTCCAGACGATTGATTCGTCGACTCGCGCGGCAATACGCTGGATTTCGGCCGCGCTGATTCCGGAATCGCGCATGAGCACCGCGATGCTGCCATGGCCCGGCACGGGTACGATGGTGCCGCGATAGCCTTCGGAATCGAATGGCGTGACTTGGCGCGCCGCTTCATGCACCAGCACCATGACGGTCACGGGCCCTTTCGCTGTTTGCACCACGAGATGCGGCACCCGATGTCCGCGGAACGCGCAGCTGCTGGCGTAGCTGACGACACCCGCGTCGGGCTTCAGGCGAAGCTTCGAGTCCTTCAGCACGTCTGCCAATTCAGGCTGCGCAACCGCTTCGGTGCGCTGCCACGCCTCCGGCTCCCCGGCCATGTGCGCAACCACGGCCGCGGCCAGACTGGGTTGCGGCAAGCTAAGCCAAACGCCGCCGACAATCGCCGCGCCGAGCAGGACGCTGGCCGCAAGCGCCATCCAGCGTCGCGGCGCCGTCGCCGCGCTCCCGCGCTTGCGCGCAAACGGCAGCACATCGGCCTTGGGAGGAATATCCACGCGCAAGGCCCGTTCGAGCCGCGATTCAAATTTCAAAAGCTTTTCGGTAAACGCGCGGCACTCGGCGCAAGCCTCGCGATGGGCGCGCAGCTCCGCGTCCGCGTTATGCGGATCGGCCATGATCGCGGCTCGATATTGCGAGTGTTCCATCATTCTTGCGGATCCTGACTCGTATCCTCGCCGCAAGCCGCACGCAGCTGCCGGCGCGCGCGGAACAGACGGGTCAGCACCGCTGCAGTCGAGAGATCGAGTTCGCTCGCGATCTCGGCGGTCGAATATCCCATCAACACCTGCAACACGAGCGGCTCGCGATATTCATCCGGCAATTTCATGATGGCGGCGCGCACGTCGCTGATGTCTTGTTCCTCGGCCGCTGCCAACATCGGCTCCTCTTTGGCGATCAGTTCGTCCACATCCACGGTCGCGAAGCGCTTGCGCTCAAATGTGCGCGCGTATTCGCGCCGGATGATGGTCAGCAGCCAGGGCTTGGCGGCGCCCTCGTCCAACAGGGAGTCCTGCGCCTTCCAGGCCCGCAACAGGCTTTCCTGGACGACGTCCTCGGCCAAAGCCCGATCGCGGGACAACCAAAATGCGAACCGCAAGAGGTCCGGACGCAGAGACTGGCACAGCGCCTGGAACCGGGCGCGTCTCTGCATTCCGCCAGCCTCATCGATCATGTGTGAATCAGAACCCGGCTTAAGGTATCGTTGCCGCGATATTACCGCGTTCAACGGGCGGCGCCGACGCTCAAATGTGCCGACTGGGCACGGACTTAGGCTGTTTGCGGCGGCAAACTGGATTCGAGGACTCACATTCATATGACCGGAATGGGCGGCAATTCATTTCCAAAAACCCGCATGCGGCGCATGCGGCGCGATGAATTTTCGCGCCGTTTGATGCGTGAAACGCACTTGAGCGTGGACTCGCTGATTTACCCTATTTTCGTGGTCGAAGGGCGCGGCGACCGCCAGCCGGTGGCCTCAATGCCCGGCATCGAGCGGCTGTCGGTTGACGAATTGTTGCGCGAGTGTGCAGCGCTGGTGCGGCTCAAGATCCCGGCGATCGCGTTGTTTCCCTTTACACCGGAGGCCAAGAAAACCCTGGACGCGCGTGAAGCCTGGAATCCCGAAGGCATCGCTCAAGTTGCCGTCAGGGCCGTTAAGAAGGAATTCCCAACCCTGGGCGTGATCACCGACGTGGCGCTCGATCCTTTCACCACGCATGGACAGGACGGCATCATCGACGAGCATGGGTACGTGATGAACGACGTCACCGTCGAAGCACTGGTGCGCCAGGCGCGCTCGCATGCGGATGCCGGCGCCGATATCGTCGCGCCGTCCGACATGATGGACGGACGCATCGGCGCGATCCGCACGGCGTTTGAATCGGCCGGGCTCGTGCATACGCGCATTCTTGCCTACGCGTCCAAGTACGCGTCGAGTTTCTACAGTCCGTTTCGGGACGCCGTCGGATCGGCTGCGCAGCTGGGAAGCGGCGGCAAACACACTTATCAAATGGACATCGGCAATTCCGACGAGGCACTGCGTGAAGTCGCGCTCGATATCAGCGAAGGTGCCGACATGGTGATGGTCAAGCCGGGGTTGCCGTACCTGGACATCGTGCGTCGGGTAAAGGATAAATTTGGAATGCCCACCCTGGTCTACCAGGTCAGCGGCGAGTACTCGATGATCATGGCCGCCGCCGGCAACGGCTGGTTGAATGAGCGCGCCGTCGCGTTGGAGGCACTGATGTGCATCAAGCGCGCCGGGGCCGACGGTATTTTGACCTATTTTGCGAAACGTGCCGCGGAGTGGCTTGCCTAAGTGAACTCGAGTGTGGGGTCAGAGGCGCCGGATCAGTACGGAGTGGCGGGTCATCCCATCTCCCACAGCTGGTCGCCCTTCATACATGGAATGTTTGCCAAGGCGACGGCGCAAAATTTGGTCTATCGATTATTCGACATTCCGCCGGAGGGTTTTCGCCGCGAGGCGCTGCGCCTGTTCGCCGGCGGCCTGAAGGGCCTCAATGTCACGTTGCCGCACAAGCAGGCGGCTGCAGAGCTGGTGAACGAACTCACGCCGCGCGCGGAGCGCGCCAAAGCCGTGAACACCATCGCGTTTTTCGAGCAGACCTCCCTGTTGGGCGACAACACCGATGGGCTGGGGCTGATGGCCGATCTCGAGAACAATCTGGGACTCGCCCTCACCGGCAAGCGCGTGCTCATTCTCGGCGCCGGCGGTGCGGTTCGCGGCGTGCTCGGCTCGTTGATGGAGCGGGAGTTGCGTGAGATCGTCATTGCCAATCGCACGCCGGAACGCGCTCGCAAGTTGGCGGCGGAATTCGCCGACCTGGGTGAAATTGCCGGCTGCGGCTTCTCCGAGGTGCAGGGTCCGCCGTACGATTTGATCATCAACGCCACGGCAGCAAGCCTGCAGGGCGAGATGCCGGAGATGCCGGTCGGGCTGGTGGGCGAGGAAAGCATTTGTTACGACATGGCCTATGGCCGCGGGCATACCCCGTTTACGTTGTGGGCGAAATCCCTACACGCAGCACGTACTCTCAAGGGATGGGGCATGCTGGTCGAACAAGCCGCGGAGTCTTTTCTACTTTGGCGCGGAATACGCCCTGACACGGGACCTGCGCTCGAGGCTTTGGCGCAGCACGCTTGACTCGCGCGTCGGCACGGTGAAATTGAGCGGGCGCCCGCATGGCCTAGGGGATGTTAAGCGTCGAGGCCCGGAAGAGCAGGACCTCGACGCTTAACATCCCCCAGGCCGTTCACGCGAGAAGCTCAATTTCACGGTGCCGGAGGACGAGTTTCGAATGGCTACCGTCGGTCGGGTGGGCTCATGCTCACTCGTACGCAGAAAATCTCGTGTCGCCTAGCATCCGCCGTTAGCAATCGGCATGTGACATCGATCGGCCTAGCTCTCGCCCGGCGGGGGTGAGGAGAGTCAAGGCCCTGTTGCTTCGGGCCTTGACTCTGCTTACCCCCGCCGGGCAAGCGCTAAGCCAATCAAAGTCACATAGCCGCGCGACTACCGCATCGTCACCAGTTCTTCCGCGCTGGTCGGATGGATGGCCACCGTGTCGTCGAAATCCGCCTTGGTCGCCCCCATGCGAATCGCGACGGCAAATCCCTGCAGCATTTCGTCGGCACCTAATCCCAAGATGTGGCAGCCGACGATCCGCTGCTCGGGCCCGACACACACCAGCTTCATGTCGGTGTGAGTTTTTCGCGTCGTGAGGGCGTGATACATCGGCGTGAAATCCGCTACGTAGACCCTCACCGCATCGCCGTACTGCGCGCGAGCTTCCGCTTCCGTCGCGCCGACGGTGCCGATCGGCGGATGGGTGAAAATCACCGTCGGTATCAGGTTGTAATCCAGATGCCGCGAAGCTTGACCCCCGAACAAGCGATCGCTCAGGCGCCTGCCTGCGGCGATGGCCACGGGCGTCAGGGCCGCGCGGCCGGTCACATCGCCGATCGCATAGACACCGGCCGCATTGGTATTCTGAAAACCATCCGTGACGATGAAACCGGAGTCATCGAGCGCGACGCCGGCCGCTTCCAAGTTGAGCCCGGCGACATTGGCGTCCCGGCCGATCGCCCACAGTACGCAGTCAAAGCCCTCAAACTCGCGCCCATCCTCCGCTACCAGAGTCTTCTTGCCCGACGACTCATGCACCGCGGCCGGTATGGCGCGCTCTTGGACGATCATGCCCCGGGCGCGAACTTCCCGCATCAGCGACTTGCCGAGCATGACATCGAAGTTTGTCAGCACGCGGTCCTTGCGGATGAACTGCTCCACGTGACTGCCGAGTTCTTGAAAGGATGCCGCCAGCTCGCAGGCAATGTAGCCGCTGCCGACCACAGCGACCCGCTGCGGCCGGGATTCGAGCTCAAAAAAGCCGTCCGAGCTGATCCCCAGCTCGGCGCCGGGAATTTGCGGCAGCATCGCTTTACCCCCGGTCGCGATCACCACGTGGCGGGCGCTGAAGCGCTGGCCATTGACCAAAACAGTGTGCGCATCCACGAACCGCGCGGTCCCGCGCACGTACGCCACCCCTTTGGCCGCCAGATTGCGTTCGTAGATGGCGTTCAAGCGCAGCACATACGCATCGCGCTTGGCTTTCAATAGCGCCCAGTCGGACTCGCCCACCGTGACCTTGAAGCCATAGTCGTTCGCATCGTGCAAGCTCAAGGCGACGCTCGCCGCATTCCACATGACTTTCTTGGGGACGCAGCCCACGTTCACGCAGGTGCCCCCCAGGCGGTGCGGCTCAATGACGGCCGTCTTGGCGCCGAACCCAGCCGCGCGCTGCGCGCAGGCAAGGCCGCCGCTGCCGCCGCCGATGCTGATGAGATCGAATACTTGCTCGGACACGATCGGTTCCAGCCTCCAAGGGATGCTCGCGAGGTCCTTTGCCGGACGCTCGCCAAGGTCAATGATACGTGTTCGCATGCCTTATCGCCCGTGGCCGGATGCCGGGGCGCGTCTGATAGAATTGAGTGGTGAACAATCCACTTTTAGAACTCGGCGCACTGCCGGACTTCGGACGTATTGAGGCGCGCCATGCGCGTCCCGCCCTTGAAGAGGTGCTGGCGCAGAACCGTGCGCGCCTCGCGGAACTGACTGCTCAAGAAAACCCCACCTTCGCTTCGCTGGTGGTGCCGGTCGAGGAGCTGAGCTACCGTTTGAGCCGCGTTTTTAGCCCGATCTCGCATTTGAATGCGGTTGCGAATTCCACTGAGATGCGCGAGGCGTACAACGAATGCGTGCCGCTGCTGACCGAATATTCCTCTGAGCTGGGCCAAAACGCGGCATTGCAGGCCGCCTACGCGCATGTCTTGAAAACGGAGGGCCCGGCGCTGGATCCCTCGCAACGCAAGCTGTTGGAGAACGCGCTGCGCGATTTCCGGCTGGCCGGCGTCGACTTGCCGGACGATCAAAAAACCCGCTACCGCGAAGTAGCGCAGCGGCTGGCGCAATTGGCAACCAAGTTCTCCGAGAACGTGCTCGATGCGGCGCGCGCCTATACCCGCACCGTCACCAACAGCGCGGAGCTGGCCGGTCTGCCGAGCAACGCCATCGACCGCGCCGCGGCCGACGCGCGCGAGGCCCGCCAAGCGGGTTGGCTGTTCAAGCTCGATCAACCCACCTATATGACCGTGATGTCCAGCGCCGAAAATGAACAACTGCGCCGCGACATCTACGAGGCCTGGATCACGCGGGCCTCGGAAACTGGCCCCAGCGGCGGACGCTTCGACAACTATGGCATCATCGCCGAGATCCTGCCGCTGCGCGACGAGCTCGCCAAGCTGCTGGGATTCGCTAATTTCGCCGACTATGCGCTGGCGACCCGCATGGCCAAAAGCAGCAAGCAGGTCCTGGCCTTCCTCGATGACCTGGCGCGGCGCTGCAGGCCGGCGGCGCGCGAAGAGTTCTTGGGGCTGGAAGAGTTTGCCGGCCGCAAATTGAACGCCTGGGACATCGCCTACTATGGCGACCGGCTGCAAGAGAGCCGCTTCAAGGTCTCGCAGGAGGCGCTGCGCCCTTACTTTCCGCTGCCAAAGGTACTCGATGGCCTGTTCGTTCTGACGCAGCGTCTCTACGGGATCAGCGTCCGCGAGCGCACCGATGTCAAAGTCTGGCATCCGAGCGTGCGCTTCTACGATTTGCTCGACAAAGATAATCGCGTCGTCGCGGGTTTCTTTCTCGATCCTTACTCCCGCGCCGAAAAGCGCAATGGCGCCTGGATGGACGAATGCGTGGTCGCCAAGGCGCTGCCTTCGGGCACGGCGCTTCCGGTCGCGCAGCTGGTCTGTAATTTCACCGCGCCCGTGGGCCCGCAGCCATCGCAGCTGACGCACGATGAAGTGATCACACTGTTTCACGAGTTCGGTCACGGGCTGCACCACATGCTGACGCGCGTGGCTTATCCCAGCATCGCCGGAATCAACGGCGTCGCGTGGGATGCGGTCGAACTGCCGAGTCAGTTCATGGAAAACTTCGTCTGGCGCGCGGAAGTTTTGCCGCTCATTTCAGCGCACATAGACACCGGCGAGCCGCTGCCGGTCGACATGCTGCAGCGTCTGCTCGGCACGCGCACCTTCAACGCCGCGCTCGACACGCTGCGGCAGATCGAACTCGCGACCTTCGACTTTGAGCTGCACGTCAATTTCGATGCCAAAGTGGGCGCAAATGTCGCCGCGACCCTGGCGGCCGTGCGGCAGCGAGTCGCGATTGTGCCGGCGGCGCCCTTCAACCGGATGCCCGCCAGCTTTGCGCATATATTCGCGGGGGGCTACGCCGCCGGTTACTACAGCTACAAATGGGCCGAGGTGCTGGCCGCCGATGCATTCGAGGCGTTCGAGGAAGCCGGTGTTTTTGACGCCAAGACGGCGGCCCGGTTTCGCGACTCCATCCTCAGCAGAGGCGGCAGCGTGGATGCGATGGACGCATTCGTCCGCTTTCGGGGACGCCAGCCGGACGTACGGCCCCTGCTCAAGCAAACGGGCATCGCCGCGTGAAGTGGCTGGCCGCGCTGCCGCTGGCGCTGCTGTCGATCAAGGGTATGGCCGCCACCGCTTATGTGAGCGATGAGCTGGTGCTCGGGGTCTATTCGGAAGAAAACAACCAGGGGCAACGCTTGGCGACCCTGCATTCCGGCGCCAGCCTGGAGACGCTGGCCCAAGACGGTGATTTCACTCAGGTTAGATTGAGCGACGGCACAACCGGTTGGGTAAAGTCCGCGTTTTTGACCGTCAAGGAGCCCGCCGTCGTTCGGGTCAAACAGCTTGAGGAGGAGTTGGATCAGAGTCGTGCCACCACGCCGGCGCTGGCGGAGGCAGCCGCGCGCAGCGAAGTTCAGAGGCTTAAGCTCGAGCTTGCTGCGAAGCAAACCGAGCTGGACTCCATGCGTGCCGGAGGATCCGCGCCGGCAGCGGCCAACGCGCCCGAGTCAGGCGCGTTGGCGGCAATTCATGCGGCCGCAGCACCCCGATGGCCGGTGATCGCCGGCATCGCGGTTGCCATCGGTTTGGCATGCGGCTTTTGGCTGGGATTTGCCACCCTGGCGAGGCGCGTGCGCCGCAAATTCGGGGGCATCAAAGTTTACTAAATGCCGAATTTTCTCCGGCAGTTGACCTAATACTGTGAGCTAAGTCCGTAAGGAGAAGCAGGCACGTAGCGCCACCGACCGCTAGGGCCTAAACTCCCGTTGATGTACGACCTCAGACGTAATGATTTCGACGTCGCGAATTCCGTTCAAGTCAGCTCCACCGCTGCGGTCAGCACCGCCGTCCGTGAACTTTTTACAACTGCGTGGGCGGCGGAACACTTCGACAAGGTCGCGGTTGCTTTTGAGGACTTCGACAAGCTCTTTACGGGCCGCATGCCGGGTTACCACGGCGTCGATACGCTCTATCACGACCGTCAACACTCTCTGGACATGACGCTCGCCATGGCGCGGCTGCTGGTCGGCTACGAGCGCAGCGTCGAGAGCCGGCTGCGCTT
>Ga0070762_10000751_pt1 | contig 14191 bp, 12 predicted proteins | sample HubBroMetageREF2_FD_66726 | JGI IMG/M metagenome (GOLD analysis project Ga0070762, IMG submission 66726) | Reference soil microbial communities from the Hubbard Brook experimental Forest, New Hampshire, USA - Hubbard Brook CCASE Soil... | ecosystem: Environmental > Terrestrial > Soil >...
AATGGTGGCCGCCAGCGGCGATATCTATTACGGGCTCTGGTACCCCATCGTGGTTGCCGCCATCACGCTGGTGTTGGGATTGCTGTTCCTGCCCGAGACATTCAAGCGGACCATCGACGCTTAGGTTGCGCACAAGCTTGAGTGGGAACACCAGACGCCGTCGCAAATCTGCGACGGCGTTTTGATTTCCGTTACATTCCCTTCACAGTCATAGCCGATGCCTGAACTGTGACGTTATGCATTCTGTAAACAGCGTATTTTTGCGTACGCTCATGCATAACCATCAAAATGGCGGGTGACTATGTCTATCAAATACTCTGGAAATTCGAAGCTACCGTTGGCCGGCGCCGCAGCGATCCTGTCTGCCGCGACCGTGCTGAGCGGCTGCGTGGTGCGGGCTACGGTTCCGCCACCGCCGCCGCCGCCGCGCGTATATGTGCAGCCCGCGCCACCGCCACCGCCGCCGGCAGCCTATGTCGCGCCGGCCGTGGATGTTGAGGTGACCGCCAACGAAGCACCGCCTCCACTGCCCGATTATGAGCAGCCGCCGTGCCCTGAAGATGGCTACATGTGGACGCCCGGATACTGGGCCTGGGGTGGGGGCGGATATTACTGGGTGCCGGGAACCTGGGTCCAACCGCCGCGAGTCGGCGTGCTGTGGACGCCCGGATACTGGGGCTTCGTCGGCGGGGTCTACCGGTTCAATGTCGGCTACTGGGGTCCGCACATCGGCTACTACGGCGGCGTGAATTACGGCTTCGGCTATGTCGGCGTCGGGTTCGCCGGCGGCCGCTGGGTCGGCAATTCGTTCGCCTACAATCGAACCGTCATGAACGTGAATGTGACCAATGTTCACAACACGTACAACGAGACGGTCATCAACAATGTTTCCGTCACCAAGGTGAGCTACAACGGCGGACCCGGCGGTACTGTCGCGGTAGCCACTGCGCAGGAACGAGCCGCGGCAACAGAACAGCACATTCCTCCGACTGCCATGCAACACCAGCATGTGCAAGAGGCAATGCGAAATCCCGCACTCAGCGCTAGGGCCAATGGTTGGCATCCCGCCATTGCAGCGACCCCCAGACCAGGCGCATTCAACGCACCCGGCGTAGTGGGCGCTCACGGCGCGAATATGTCACCGGGCGCCGCACAGCACGGCGGACAGCCGGGGCAGGTTGGTCAGAACGGCGCGCATGCGCCAGGACAGCCGGGGCAGCCCGGTCAGGGGAACAACTTTGTGCACACCCCGGGCCAACCCAACGGTGCGGCGCGTACCCAGGGTCAGCCGGGTCAGCCAGGCCAGCCCGGTCAGGTTGCCGCAAAACCGGCGAAGCCGCCGGCGAAACCGCAGCACCCTAAGCCCGAGGAAAAGAAAGGCGAGAAGGACAAATAATCAGCTCGCGCTTGCCTGCGCGCATCAGCGGCCGAGTAAGGACTCGGCCGCTTTTGTTTTAGGCGCCGCGATTATTTGCCGGCTGACACCACCGGCAATTCGACGAAGCTCGCGCCCGGCGCGCCGTCAAAAATCTTGATCGTCGCTTTCTTGTAGTCGCCGGGTTTGGCGAAAAAGATATTGTCCACATAGGTTTGCGGGTTTCGGTCATAGAGCGGAAACCAGCTCGATTGCACCTGCACCATGATGCGGTGTCCCGGCAAGAACACATGATTGGCGGTGGGCAGCGCGAAGCGGAAGACCTGCTTTTGGTCCGCTGGGATGGCCTTCGGGTTACTGAAGGAATCGCGGTAGCGGCCGCGCAGGATGTCGGCCGACACCATCAATTGATATCCACCCATTTTGGGCTCGCGTCCGAGCTCGTCCGGATAGACGTCGATCAATTTCACCACGAAGTCTGCATCGCTGCCGCTGGTCGAGGCGATGAGATTGGCGATGGGCTCGCCGCTGATTTTCAGCGGTTCGGTGAGCACGGGTGTCGAAAAACTCAGCACATCGGTGCGCGAGGCGACATCGCGCTGATCGCTCACGAGCCAGGTCTGCCAACTCTTCGCGCCTTCCTCGCCGCCAATATGGACGGGGCGTGGAATATAGGGCACCGGCTTGGCGGGGTCCGACACATAGGAATCAAAATCGCCGGTCCCCGCGGCGCGTGAACCTGCCTCGAGGGCGCTGCCGAAGCGCAGATTGCCGCCGTTTTGCAAATAAAGCTTCTGCGCCGCGATGCTACAGCCGGAGCTGCAGCCGCTCGGCCAGCTCGACAGCTGCTGCCAGCGGTTCGTGCCGGTCTCGAATGCAGTCACTTGCGTCAGCCCGAGCGCGGGCGCGTCGTCCTTCAGGTAATGATCGAAGAACGGCCGCAGCAGATGTTTGCGGAAGTATTCCGCGGTGTCGCTGCCAAAGCGCACTTGCCCAATGGCGCTGCCGTCGAGCCGCTGCTGGTGATGAAACCAGGGGCCGATGACCAGATAAATGTTCGAGGTATCGGCTTGCTGCGCCTTGAGCGCCTTGTACAGTGCGATATTGCCGTAGATGTCTTCCTGATCCCATAAGCTATGCACGAGCATCGTGGGGACGGTGACGTGTTGCTTGGCCAGGATCTTATCGAGTGCCTGGTCCTGCCAGAATTCATCATAGGCCGGGTGGCTCATCAGCTTGGCCGCGAAACCCACTTGTTCGAGACCGTGACGGCGCGCCATCTCGCCGGCTGAACCCGCCGCCAGCCACGTGTCGTAATCATCGTAGTGGTCAGTCCACCAGGGAATATCGCTGCCGCGAGTGGCTTCCTGGTCGTGGGTGTACGTCAAGCTGTCTTGCCGGAACGCGCCCTTGTGAAACCAATCATCTCCCATCCATCCGTCGACCATGGCATTGATCGGAACCGCCGCGCGCAACGCCGGGTGCGGGTTCACCAGCGCCATCAGGGAAGTGAAGCCATCGTATGAAATACCGAGAATGCCGACCTTGCCGTTGGTCTCCGGAATGTTCTTCACGAGCCAGTCGATCGTGTCGTAAGTGTCCGTGGAATGATCGACCGCGGTCGGGTTCAATGGGCCATGCAAAGGCCGGGTCATGACGTAGTCGCCTTCCGAGCCATGTTTGCCGCGCACGTCCTGCACCACGCGGATGTAGCCGCCTTTGAGCACGGCATCGTCAGCGACATCGTTGCTGTCGAGCAGCGCGTCCAAGTGCGCGCTGACGTCCGCGGCAATGCGAGAAGTTGCGCCATACGGCGTGCGGCTCAACAGGATCGGGGCGCGATGCGCGCCGCGTGGAATGAGAATGACGGTCTTGAGCTTGATGCCGTCGCGCATCGGAATCATTTCCTCGCGCTTGGTGTAGTCGAAGCTCTCCACGCGCGCTGCGAAAGATGCGGGGGTCTCGCTGGGCAGTGTCTGTTGCGAAATGACCGGTGCGGCAAACGCGATTAGAAGCGTGCCGCATGCTATGGATCCTCCGGCAGCGCGCCGGCTAATTGATGACATCGGTAGACTCCCCGAAGAGGGTGAATTTTGGAACGCGGATAGTGCGGTATCAAACCGCCGCAAGCAACGGCGCATCGCGGCGCAATCAAGGGCAGCCTGCCGTTAGCAGGCCAACGATTAGCCCTCTATGCGTATAGGGGCAGCTCGCCGCGATCCCAACGCAGCCGGGACCTGCCTGGGATCCCGTTGCCACGGCCCCGCAGCAGGACGCTAAGGCGCTTGCCGGGCGCCCGCGCAGCCAATAGGGGTCTCCTTGCGGTGTCGATGGGTAGGGGGCATGATCAGATGCGTAGGGTGCCTGGTTAAGGGTCGCACAACTTAAATAAAGTCATCATGTATCGGCGAGGCGTAAGGCTGGACTAAGAGGGCAAACAAAATGAATTCATTGTCGTTCACGGTATCCGACGGAGTCGCGACCCTGGCGTTGCAACGGTCGGCATGCAGCAACGCAATCGATATCACCGTCATTCGCGCAATTCATCTCGCGCTCGATCAAATCCAGAAAGGCGAGGGCGGCGCCAAGGCCGTCGTGATCACCGGCAGCAACGATGTCTTTTGCAGCGGACTCGACCTCCATTCCATCGACTTGAAATCGGCCGAGGCGCGCCAACGCGCGCATTTTGAAATGCGCCGATTCATGGATCCACTGATTCTGCGTCTCAGTGGATTCAGATTTCCGATCGTTGCGGCAGTCAACGGTGCGGCGGTGGGGGCCGGCATGAGTCTCGCGCTCGCCAGCGACATCATCATTGCGGCTGACAACGCCTACTTTCTGCCATCGTTCGCCCGCTTAGGATTGGTGCCCGATGCTGGAATCACCTTTCATCTGGCGCGCCGCATTGGCGCAGGCCGCTCTTTGTCCTCGTTGATGCTCGCGGAAAGGATTGATGCCAAAACCGCGCTTGAATGGGGCCTCGTCTATTCAGTGGTTCCGGGCAGCGAACTCGTCGCGCGCGCGCAAGCCGTGGCGCATCGGCTTGCCACGGGACCGTGCGCGGTTCTCGGGCAGATTCGCACCTTGCATGCCTCGACATTCGATAATTCGCTGCAAGAACAACTGCGCGCGGAACGCAGTGCGCAGGAGATGACGCTCGAAACCCAGGATTGCGTCGAAGGCGTGCGGGCTTTTTTCGAGAAGCGCGAGCCTAATTTTTCCGAACACTAGGCGCAGCACCGGGCGCACCAGGGGCGCCAGGCGCACTAGGCGCGTTGGGTGCGCTGGGAGCACCAGGCGCGGTGGCGCTGCCTGGTTTCGCGGTAATCGCGATGCGAATCGCGGCCAGCGGCGCACGGTCATCGAACGGCTGCGTCAACGGGTCATTGGGCACCCCCAGCAAGGTCCATAACAGATCCAGGTTGGGTGTTTGCGGTGTCGCTCGGATCTGCTCGTAGAGGCCGTACATCACGTGTGTTCCGGTCGCGGCGTCGCCGATTCGAAGCACGTCCCCGATATTGACCTCGAAGCCGTAGCCCCCCGTCTCTTTCAGGATTGCGCGCAAGGCGGTCTGAAGTCCCACGCGATTGGCGGTTTGCTCACGGATGGCGATGTCCGCCTGCAAACAGTACAGCGCGCCACCCCAATAGGTGCGCCCCCACGATGGCGATTGATCCATGCCCCCTTCGCCGGCGCGCGGCAGTCCTTTGGGCATGGAATTCCGGTCTTCCGCCCAGACGTCGGCGACTTCCCGGTTGCCGTCCTGCGCCCGCGCGACGCCCTCGACATAGGTGGCCAGTCCTTCGGCGAGCCAGTCGTGGGTTCGACCGACTTCAGGCAGAGCCAGGTGCACCATTTCGTGGACCAGCACCCAGTCGGCCGCCAGCATCTCGGCCGTGGTTTCGCGACCCACGCGCATTTGGATCATCAATCCCGCCTCATTGGTGGTGCGCCCGCCGTTCACGCCGCTGCCATCCATCCCCCGCAGCCGGATGAGCAGCAAGGGTGCGGGAAATTGGCCGTAATAGTCCGCGACAATGTGCGCCGAGCGGTCTATCCACGCGCGCAGCCGCGGCTGCTGCTTGTTCAGTGCGGCATCCTCGACGACGACGCAAATCGAGGAGGCGTTCAGCTGCACTTGAAAGTTCACCGGATCAAGACACGCGGCATCGCCAAGCGCGCAAAACGCCATCAAAACCACGCCACCGATCATCCTCGTTACGAGCACAGCAACTCCTTCATTCATTAAGACGCCGAGGGCCGCTGAGGTAGCGGCTGCCGGACACAAAAAAACGCAACCTTTCCTCGGCTCCCTTGGTCAATCCAATGCGGACGCTCTGACCGACAGACTTGATTTTGTGACCATCGCTGCCGATCCAGAGTTGCGGATCGGTAAAAAGATTCGACCCATCATGAGTGAGGTTGACCCGCAATGCCGCAGCCAGGCGCCCGGGCCCGCGCGTGAGGTCTGCCAACTTGACATGGGGGGCGTTACGCTGCATATGTTCGATACCGAACATAGGTTCGAGCGCACGCAACAGCACGCCGGAACCGATTCCGCCGGGCTCACTCGATACATTCAGCATGTACGACGTTCCATAGCAGAGGTAAACATACGCATGGCCGTGTTCGAGGAACAAAGAGCGGGTGCGCGGTGTTATCCCACGAAATGCGTGACAAGCGGGGTCGTTATGCAAATAGGCCTCGGTTTCCACGATCCGGCCGGCGGCGATGCCGCCGTCCAACTGGCGCACCAGGACTTTGCCGAGCAAAGCCCGGGCGAGTTCGACCGTGTCGTGAGGCAGGCGGGCGCGCGAGATCCTCCTAATGGATTTCTCAACCTTGAGCGGAGCTCGGCCGACGATGGTAGTCTCCCGGGTCGTTCGATGGTCAAACCGGATTCTTAAGGGACAGCAGCAATGTTAAACGCTCAGGCCATCAAGAATCATCACTCGGACGTATTTACCTTCCTTCACGGCGATCTGGAAACCGCCGCCACACATTGCCACGTTCCGGAAGAAGCGCGGCGTCAAAGCCTCGTGTATGTCACTGATGCTGCGCAACTTTATGAGGCGCGGCTGCATAAGCCCGCGATTCTCATCGTGCATGCGAATATGGCCGATCGTCTGTGCGCGACGGGTGACGCGGAGAGCTGTTGTTTCTCGGTCAAGAACATTTCCATGGGCATGGCAATTCTTCTGAAGTATTTCGACTGCAAAGCGGGCCGCTTCACGCAATGGGGCGAGCGTCACTCGACGGCAGTGGTGCATCGCGATGCAATACTCGGCAAGGGAGTGTTTTTGGGTCCTTATTGCGTGATCGGCGCGTGGGCGAATATTGGTGACGACTGCATGATTGGCGCTCACGTGGTCGTGGAAAATGCGGCCAAGGTCGGGGCGCGCAGCATTCTGCATCCGCACGTTTTTCTCGGCGCTGCCTGCGAGTTGGGCGAGGATTGCGAGGTTCATCCGCACACCAGCATCGGCAGCGACGGCTTTGGCTACGCCGTGGACGCCACCGGCAAGCCGCGCAAGATCTCGCATTTGGGCAATGTGATCATCGGCGATGGCGTGGAAATCGGCAGCAATTGCGCGATCGACCGCGCAACGTTGACCTCAACTCACATCCGCTCGGGCACCAAGCTGGACAATATTTGTCATATCGCACACAACTGCGATTTGGGCGAGAATGGATTTTTCACCGCCGGTTTCATGATGGGCGGCTCGACCAAAATCGGCCGGCAATTCGTTACCGGCGGCAATTCCGTCGTGACGGCGCACATCACGGTGGGGGACAACGTCGTGCTGTCGGGCAGATCCTCGGTGACGAACAATGTTCCGAATGCCGGGGCGTACGGCGGCTACCCCTTGCAGCCCTTGAAGGAGGCGCTGCGGACGGCCGTCAGCATCGGTCATTTGAACGAGATCCGCCGCAATCTCAAGCGCGTGATGAAGCACCTGCATCTGGCAGAAAATCCGCAGGACGACGCCGCGGAGAGTTGACCATACAATCCAAGACTTCCCCCATCGCCGTGCCGGTCGCGGCGTTGCTCGCCGCGATGCTGTGCTTTCAGCTTGGTGCGACCCTCGCCAAGAGCTTGTTTCCGATAGTCGGTGCCGGCGGTACCGCTGCGCTGCGTCTGGCGCTTGCCTCGGTGATTCTTTTGGCCGTGTGGCGCCCTTGGCATATCCGATTCACGCGTCAGCAGCTGCGCACCGTCATCGTTTATGGCGTTGCCATGGGATGGATGAATTATTTCTTCTATCTCGCCATAAGCTATATCCCTCTTGGCATCACGATGGCGCTGGAATTCACCGGTCCGCTGGGCGTCGCGCTGTTTGCTTCGCGCCGTCCAATTGATTTCTTGTGGATTGTCCTGGCCGCGCTGGGTCTCGTGGCACTGCTGCCGCTGGGCTTGGGCGGACAACCTCTCGCGGCGCTCGGCGTCGTCTACGCGCTCGGCGCGGGCGTGTGCTGGGCACTCTATATCCTGTTCGGTCGCAGGGCCGGCGCCGCGCACGGCGGGCAGATCACCTCGTTGGGAACCGTGATAGGCGCTCTGATGATCGTTCCGGTCGGCTATGCACAAAGCGGCGCTGCGCTGCTGGCGCCGGCGCTTTTGCCGCTGGGCCTCGGCGTCGCGGTGCTGTCGAGCGCATTGCCCTACTCACTGGAAATGTATGCCATGCCGCGAATTCCGACCCGCACCTTTGGGGTACTGATGAGCCTGAACCCCGCCTTCGGCGCCGTTGCGGGGCTGATCTTTCTCGGCGAGACGCTGACCTTGATTCAGTGGGCGGCCGTCGCGAGCATCGTGGCCGCGTCAGCCGGCAGCGCGGCGACGCGTTCCGCTAACGCGCAATTAGCGTGATCGCGAGATACAGGAATGCAGCGCCGGCAAGCGTCGTGGCGGTGGTCAGAAACTTTGGATGGGCGTGATAGCTTTCGGGAATGAGATCGCTGGCGCCGATGTACAGGAAAAATCCGCCCAACAGGCCGAGCACGGCGCCGAATGAGCTGCCGCGAAGTGCAAAGAAATAGGTCGACGCCACGCCCATCACCGGCGCCGCGGCGTCCAGCAGCAGCCAGCGAACGCCCTGCGCTTTGCTGCCTTGATTCTTCAGAACGATATTCATCGTATTGATGCCGTCGGAGAAATCGTGGGTGAGCACCGCGATCGCCACGACGATGCCTACCTGATGCGATGCTTGAAAAGCCAGACCGATGGCGATTCCGTCGAGTAAACTGTGCAGGCAGAGCACGCCGGCCGCGAAGCGCGCGCGCGGCGCGGAGTTGTCGTGAAAGAGCAGAATTCGGTCGAGCACCAAATAGGACAAGAAGCCCAGGGCGGTCCACGCCAATATTGCGGCCGGGGAGAGATGGGGCGCCCCGAGGTCGATTGCCTCGGGTAGCAAATCAAAAAATGCGACGCCGATGACGGCGCCGGCGCTGAAGCCCAAAATCAGATGCAGTTTGTCGCGCAGCCGCAGCGCCAGCAGGCCGCCCGACAGGGTGCACAGGAACGCTGCGGCGGCAATGATTAGCAGCAACACGGTGTTATATTGCGGGCCATGATTTTTAACTTCTTGGGGGCAGCGTGAGTTACGACACGTATCATAAGCGCAAAATCGGTAAACACGTGCTCAAGCCTGAGACCCAAATGATGGGCTACGGCTTTGATCCGAGCTTGTCGGAAGGATCGCTGAAGCCGCCGATCTTCCTGACTTCGACATTCGTCTTCAAGACCGCTCAGGATGGCAAAGATTTCTTCGACTACACCTCGGGTCGACGCGAGCCGGTCGCGGGCCAATCCTCCGGTCTCGTATATTCGCGCTTCAACAATCCCAACCTCGAAGTGTTGGAAGATCGCCTGGCCTTGTGGGAGGAGGGGGAAGCAGCCGCGGTATTCTCGAGCGGCATGTCGGCGATTTCGACTGTCATCTGGACGCATGTACGCCCCGGCGACGTGATCCTCATGAGTCAGCCCTTGTATGGCGGCACCGAAACGCTGATCGAAAAGACGCTGCCGGGATTTGGCGTGGGCGCGGTCGGATTCAATTTGGGTCACGATCGCAACGCTGTGCTGGAAGCCGCCGCGACCGCCTCGAAAAAGGCTGCGGAATCCAAGGGCCGAGTTTGCCTCATCATCGTCGAAACCCCGGCCAATCCCACCAACAGCCTGGTCGACCTCAAACTGATGCGCGAAGTATCGGACATGATCGGTGCGCGCCAGAGCGGTGGTCGGCCGCCGGTCGCTGTCGACAATACATTTCTAGGACCGGTTTTCCAGCGGCCGCTGCTGCATGGCGTCGATCTGGTCATGTACTCGCTGACCAAGTATGTCGGCGGACATTCGGACTTGGTCGCGGGCGGCGTCGTCGGTTCGCGCGCCGCGGTGGATCCCGTCAAACGACTGCGCGGCGCGCTGGGCACGCAGCTGGATCCCAACACGGCCTGGATGATCATGCGTTCCATGGAAACGCTGTCGCTGCGCATGCACAAGTCGGCGGAAAACGCCGCTCTGGTGGCAAACTTTTTGCGCAAGCACCCAAAAATCGCCGCCGTGAACTACCTGGGCTTCCTGGCGGCGGACGATCCGCGCACGACGGTGTTCAAGCAGCAGTGCGAGAGCGCCGGTTCGACCTTTGGCTTCGCCGTGAAGGGCGGCGAACCTGAGGCTTTTCGGCTGCTTGATGCCCTGCAGGTGATCAAGCTGGCGGTGAGCCTCGGCGGCACTGAAACCCTGATATCGCATCCGGCGAGCACGACACATTCCGGCGTGACCAAGCAAACCCGGGATCGCCTCGGAATAACCGATGCCTTGATTCGAATTTCCGTCGGCATCGAGAACGCGGATGATTTGATCGCGGATCTCAATGCGGCACTGGAAAAAGTCTAACGGTGCAGTGATTTTGACCGGCTGGCCTAGCGCTCGTCGCCCTGACCAATGCTTGAGCCGGTCAATATCACTACGCCGGCGCGACCCGTGGGTGTTGACCGTCGCGCTTGAAAGGTGGCCCATCCAGGCTCGCCCAGTCAAATTCACAGTGCTGAGGACTCCGCGCTAGATGCTCTTCGATATGCCGAAAAACAGGCCGCGCCGCGGCCCAAATTGCGGTGCGCCCACGCCTACACCGGTGCCGTTGCGGATTTCATAGACCTTGTCGAGCGCGTTGATCAGATCAACACGCACGGTCATGGTGCTCGAGTCCGTGAAGTGGAAGATGTGATTCACACCGAGATTGATTTGCGTGTAGTAGGGCAAGTGATCGCCGTTCGGAATTGAGGTGCCGTCCGGCAATTGCAGGTCCGCGCGCAGTCCGGATCCTTCGAGGAAATCCGCGCTAAACGTCGTGTGGTTCCACAGGTACGACACGCCGCCTGAGGCCGTGAACTGTTGCTCGTGATCCAAGTGAATGTAGTGGCTGGCAATGTAGTTAAGATCGTCCTGCGAAAAGTTGAATTGCGCGGAATCGATATCCTTACCCTTGGCGCTTTGATAGGCGAGGTTCAGATAGGCGTTGAAGCCTTCTTGGGTGTAATTGGCGGTGATTTCCGCGCCGTACTGTTTGCCGTACGTGTAGTTGAAGGGCGTTAGTATAATGGGTGCGCCGAATTGACCCTCGTCGATCAAGTTGTGCGATTGCTTGTAGTAGGTGTCGAGGCCCAGCGTGAACTGGCTGGTGATCTTCTGCTGCACGCCGACATCGTAATAGTTGGCCTGCTCCGCCAGCGGCGAGTTCGATACGGTGACTCCCGGCGCGGCGGTGGTGTTCAAGAATTTCGAAATGGTCTCCCCGCCCACCAGCTCGAAGGGCGGTGGCGATAGATAACGCGAATAGCCGATGTGCACCGTGGTGTCATCCAGCGGCTGCCAAACGGCGTTGAAGCGCGGACTCACCTGATGAGCCGCCGTAAAGGCGGTGAATTTGTCGAAGCGCAGACCGTAGTTGAAGGTCAGGGAGGGAATGACTTTCCACTCATCCTGTAGGTACACGCTCTCGATCCACTCGGTCTTTGAGCCGTTGTCGATGATGCTGACCGGCACGTCGCTGGTTTGATTGCCGTTAGCATCCAGAGCGATCACCTGCGAGTTGGTCAGGCTCACGGAGTGATCGCTCTGCAGGAAAATGCCGCTGCGCAGCGTATGTGCGTCGTCGAGTTTGTAGGCTGCATCGGATTGCAGCGCATAGGCCACGTTCTGCTTGTACGCATCCTGAGCGATGCCGGTGAACAACAGATCGCCGAGCGGATCGGGCGTGAAGGTCAGGCTCGAGTAGCGTGCAGTCGCGGAAGTCTGCACGTCCAGCGCGCCCTGCGAATGCTGCCAGCTCAAAATCGCGAAATGATTGAGCTCGCGTTGATTCTCATTGAGCGCCGCACTGGGGAAAGTGGTTTGACCCTCAACGGTGAGCGGTGAGCCGTCGGCATTGGTGAGGCTCGGGGTCAATCCCCCGCGATTGGGAATTTGAAAGTCGCCGACCGAGCTGCTCAACACCGCGCTCAGGCGATTGGCATCATCGAGAATGTATTCAAAGTAGCCGAAGCCATGATATTGCTTGGTGTGATCATGAATGGGATCGGAGCTGCCGTCAGGGGACTCGATGCCCAAGTCATTGCGCAGAAAGTCGCCCGAGACGAAGTAATTCAAGCGTCCTTCGCTGCCGCCGTAGTTGAAGCTCGGCTCGATGGTGCCGTGGCTGCCGCCGTAAATGGACACCGACCCGCCCGGATCGATCACGCCGCTCTTGGTCTTCAGATCAATGATGCCCGCGGTGCGCAGGCCATACTCGGCCGGCAGCGCGCCGGTGACCAACGTGAGCGAGGAAATCAGGCGCGGATCGAGCGATTGCCCGAAAACGCTGATGCCCTCCGGCAGGATGATGCCGTTTAGGCGGTATTGGAGGCCGTTGTGCTCTCCGCGCACATGGAATTGCCCGAACGAGTCCTGAGCGACATCCGGCGCCTGCATGATCACCTGGTTGAGCAATTGATTGTCGGCGCCCGGCTCAGCGGCGATCGCGGCCTCATTGATGGTATAGGTCGAAGCGCCGGTCTGGGTTTGAATGCCGTTGCGCGCCTCATTCAAGCGCTGCGCAATGACGACAACCTCATCGACGCCCGTGTCGGCGTTCGAAGCGTCGGCGGTGTTTGCATCACTCGCCGCGGCATCACTCGCCGGCGCCGCCTGCACATGGGCAAAGATGCCCGACAAAGACAATATGGAAACCATCGCGGGCGCATGGCGCCTCGCGAAGCGAACTACATAAGACATGGATCAAGCACTCCTGGTCTAACACGCACGACCGCAACAGACTGCGGCTGGAATGAATCTCAAAGAGAATCAGCGTGTGACGGGCGGTGCTCGGGAGCGAAAGGCGAGGTAGGTTCGATGGCTGCGGAAAGAACTCGGCGCCGCCGCGGGCGGGGCGCTCTGCGTGTGCTGCAGCGAAAACGGTAAGAGCGCCGGTGCTCCGGCTGCAGCGAGCAATGGCGCGAAATTTAGGCAGTCGTCGCAGGACGCATGGTTGTTCGCGGTCTGTCGATAGGCGGAAGCGTCAGGCGTCGAGGGTTGATGCGTATAGGCATGCGCAATGGCGCCGAGTTGCGCGATGAATAACGCCAGCGCAACCAGCGTTGCGATGCGAAATTGGATGCGATGAGGCGCTTTGAACAAGGTCGACCCTGGCGGCAGAACGGCAGAATCGTAGCACCGTCCGCGGGAATACGGAATTGCTTCACAGAAATCTGCGCACCACGCGGCTCTGCACGCGGCGCCCAGGGCCTTGCTTTGCCGGCAAATTGAGATGGGGCCGGCAGATTGCGCCAAAACTTGAGCCTCGGCTGGCCGATATGAGAGCAGGGTCACAACGAATTCGGCGTATCCAGCAAAAATAGCGCCACTCGGGGTTTCCCGGCAATGACGTCACACGGCAATTTCTAGGAGTTTTCATGCATAAGATTCTCACTGCAACTCTCGCGAGCGGAGTAATGGCCGCGGGCATTGCACAAGCTGCCACAACCACCACGACCTTCGCGGTGACGGCGACGGTGCAATCGATTTGCTCCGCGACGGCTGCGACGTTGGCATTCCCCAACTACACCCCCGGGGGCGGCGCGCAGATCGGCAACACGTCCATCAGCATCAAGTGCACCAAGAACACGCCATTCACGGTCTCTCTGAACGCCGGTTCGACCACGGGCGATGCGTTCACGCAGCGTCTGATGGCTTCCGGCGCCAACACCCTGCAATACAACCTGTATACGACCGCAGCGCTGGCGACGGTTTTCGGTGATGGCACCGGCAGCACTGGTCAAGTTCTCGGAACCGGCCTCGGCGTTGCGACCGCCAATACCGTGCAGGTCTTCGGCCAAGTTCCGGACAACGCCACCAACCAAGCGGCAGTTCCCGGCGCCTATACCGACACGATCACGGTCACGGTTACGTATTGATCTTTGAGGACTCTTGCGGCGGCGCAGGCCGCCGCAAAGGGTCCGGTTGGTAGGTTCGATTTCTCGGGGATTCGATGCGCAAGATTCAAGCAATGACGCTGATCTTTGGTGCGGTGTGGGCGGGCGTCGCCGACTCCGCCACCACTACCACGACTTTCGCGGTCACCGAGAGCGTGCAAGCGACCTGCTCAGCGACCGCGACCACACTCGCATTCAGTGCGTACACCCCGGGCGCCGGCGCGATCTCAAACAACAGCACCATCAGCATCAAGTGCACCAAAAATACGCCCTATACGATTTCACTGAACGGCGGCACCACCACCGGCGGCACGGTGGCGCAACGCCTGATGGCTTCCGGCGCCA
>Ga0070762_10000752_pt1 | contig 14189 bp, 10 predicted proteins | sample HubBroMetageREF2_FD_66726 | JGI IMG/M metagenome (GOLD analysis project Ga0070762, IMG submission 66726) | Reference soil microbial communities from the Hubbard Brook experimental Forest, New Hampshire, USA - Hubbard Brook CCASE Soil... | ecosystem: Environmental > Terrestrial > Soil >...
GATGGGCGGAGTGCTGGTGCCCTATGCCAAGCTGGCGGAAAAGCGTATGGAGTATCAAGGCCTGGCAGAAGTGATGAAGTCGAATCTGGAAAAGATTCTGTCCACGGGATGCCTAATTAAGGATCTGGATATCGGTCTGCTTGATTTTCCGGCGATCATCGACAATCAGGAAGTTTATTTGTGCTGGAAACTGGGCGAAGACCGGATTCGTTATTACCACCGGCAAGATGAAGGCTTCGCAGGGCGAAAGCCGCTCGATCCGCGCGATTTGGGCTCGGGAGATAAGTTGCAATAGCAGTCCAGTCACGACGCCGGCAAGTCCCCGCCTCGCGCGACGCTTCACATCGAAGATCGACAACCATAACTCTGCCGAAACCAAAGCACCACGGGAGCAATACGAAATCATGAGTGAAAATAGACTGAAGGATTCGGCTAGTCCCTATTTGCGTTCCGCGGCGCATCAGCCCATCGATTGGCACGAATGGGGCGAAGGGGCATTCTCGCGCGCCGAGAGTGAAGACAAGCCGATTCTGCTGGATATCGGCGCGGTGTGGTGCCACTGGTGTCATGTGATCGACCGCGAGAGCTACGAGAATCCGGAAATCGCGAAAATTATTAATGAGCATTTTGTTGCGGTGAAGGTGGATCGCGATGAGCGGCCTGACGTGGATTCTCGGTATCAGTCGGCGATCAGCGCGATCAGCGGGCAGGGTGGCTGGCCTTTGACCGGCTTTCTGATGCCGGATGGACGCCCCTTTTTTGGCGGCACCTACTTTCCTCCAGAAGATTTAAATGGGCGGCCGGGTTTTCGACGCATGTTGCTGGCGGTAAAGGATGCCTACAAAAATAAGCGCGAAGATTTGTTGAAGACTGCCGATTCTCTGGCGGAAGCGGTGGCCAAGGCGGAAGCCTTCGCGGGTGCGCGCGCGCAGTTTGATCCGGGTGTGGTGGATGCACAAATCGGTTCGATGACGTCGCTCTTCGACATTCGCAACGGCGGGTTCGGTCAAACGCCGAAATTTCCGCACGCTTCGGGTGTGGATCTCCTGCTGGAACGCTACCGGCAAAGCGGCGAGAAACACATTTTGGCCATGGCGGAAACGACGCTGGAGAAAATGGCCAAGGGCGGCGTCTATGACCAACTGGCCGGAGGCTTTCACCGCTATTCCGTGGACGAGCGCTGGCTAGTGCCGCACTTCGAGAAGATGAGCTATGACAATTCGGAATTGCTGAAGAATTACATCCACGGCTGGCAAGCTACGCAAAATCCGGTGATTCGCAATACCGCGGAAGGCATCATTGGCTGGGTGAACGAAATTTTGTCCGATCAGGCGAACGGCGGCTTCTACGCCAGCCAGGACGCTGATTATTCGCTGGATGATGATGGCGATTATTTTACGTGGACGCTTGCCGAATTGCGTGCGGCGCTTTCGAAAGATGAATCGCGCATCATGGAACTTTATTACGACGTGGAAACGCACGGCGAGATGCACCACAACCCGGAGAAAAACGTGTTGTGGATTGCGCGCGAAGCTGCGGAAATCGCGAGGACTTTGGGACTGCAAGAAAGCACGGTGCGACTGACCATTGCTGCCGCGAAGGGCAAAATGCTGGCAGCCCGGAAGCCTCGCCCGACCCCATTTATCGATCAGACCATGTATGTAAGCTGGAACGCGATGTTTGTGTCGGCGTATCTGGAAGCTGGGCGCGTGCTCGATAGCAGCGGCGAACGTTCCGTGTGCAAGGAATTTGCCCTAAAGACTCTGGATCGCATGTTGAAAGAAGTGTGGAGCGAGGAGAATGGGTTTGCACATCGCATTGGTGGACCGGCGTTGCGCGGCTCGTTGGATGATCAGGTGTTTGGCGTGCTCGCGCTGCTCGATGCGTATGAGGCTACGCTCGACTCAAGATATTTCAACGCTGCTCAACGCACCATGGACATCGCCATCGAGAAATATGGAGACGCGGAAGGTGACGGCTTCTTTGATCGCGCCTCCGACGCGCCGCCGATGGGTGGACTGGAAGTCCGCCGCAAGCCGTTTCAGGATTCCCCGACGCCAGGAGCGAATTCCGTGGCAATCATGGCGCTTACGCGAATGCATGCGTATACCGATGAGGCGCGCTATTCCGATTGGGCCAAAAAATCGCTGGAGGCATTCGCGGGTGTGGCGCCGCAATACGGATTGTTTGCCGCGACCTATGGACTGGCCGCGATCCTGTTTGCCGAGCATCCCACTCAAGTGGTGATTACGGGTGCAGCGGGCGACCCCGCGGCGCAAGCTCTCGAAGACGCCGCGAATCGCGTGTTCCGCTTGGGCAAAGCTGTCCTGAGGCTCACTCCAGGTGCAGCAACGCAAAATCTGCCGCGCGCTTTGCGAGAAACACTGCCGCACCTACCAACTGACAAACCGCAAGCGTTGGTGTGTTACGGGAATACCTGCCATCCGCCAACCAGTGATCCTGCCCAACTGACGGCACTCCTGCAAAATCGTGCTGCGGGCAAAGCCGCCACGTAACCCGCCAATACGTAGCGATAATCCTCTCATTGTAGCTTTCGTCCAGACAGAAAAAGCCCGTCGCGCCCTGACAAAGAGCCGACGGGCCTTTGTTGCCCTCAACGAGCGGTCTGCAAATCTTCGCGTTTACTTCTTAGGACGCGATTCCGGCGGCACCAAACCATTGTTGCGGTAATAAACCACCAGCTGGCCATAGTGTTCGCCAGAATGCTCAACCAACGCATAGGCGACGTCGTAGAGGCGGTCAAGATGTGGCGAACCGTCATCCACGGCTTCCTGCAGGCCTTTGTCGCCCTTCTTCTTGATCATGTCCGCGCCGTCAGAGACGCACTGTTTCACAAAGGCGACGACCTGAGCCTTGGTCTTGATTTTGTCGCTTTTGAAATCGTCTGGGTAGCGCGGCTTTTGACCCTGGGCGATGTCCGTGAAGTAATACATTGAGGCGGAGGCGTGGAGGAGGTTCGCAGCGAAGGTCCGCGATTCCGGCGCCGGCTTGTAGTCGAACTTATCTTCGGGAAAGTCTTCGGCCATGGCGATCAGCTTACGGCCGATATCGTTCCATTGTTCCAAAACGGCTTCTGAAGGACTGGGCGCGGGCTTCGGCGGTGCTTTCTTTGCCTCCTGTGCCAGAGCGGGAATAGCGGCGAGACACGCCGCCAACAACAATGCCACTAAACGAGGAAATCGATTCATTGATTCTCTCCTTAGACTAACTTCGCGTGAAGAAGAACACCCTAGGTAAAGTACAGACGCAACGGATTACCGGTTGTTACGAGCCAAAAGCGGGTCGGAGACTAGCTTGCCGGAACTTCTGGCGCGCCATCATACGACGAATCGGCCAGAAAGTTGACGGTAACTTTAAGAAACAACGAGCCTTACGTCCGAGTTGACGGAAACGGCATGCGGCATCAATGCGGCGAATGGGCATGGTATCCTGGTGTTTACGGCTGAGGGGGCCATTTTCATTGAATTGGAGCTGGATCCTATTACGTAGCGCCATCGGTGTGGGCATACTGACGCTACTTTTCCTTTCCCAGCGCTTTTGGTATCGGACGCTTTGGCGTGTCACCTCGAATTGGGGGCGCATGCCGATGCGCGTGGGTGTGCGGCTACTGTATCTGGTCGGCCTGGTGCTGATCCTCATCACCCTCTCGGACAATCTGCGGCAGGATCATGGGCGGTTGCTGCCCAGCCATTCTCCCGTCGCGGCGTTTGCTGGGCTGTGGTTCCTGAGCGCCTTGCTGGGATATGTTCTGATCAAGGCCGTTCATGGCGCGGAATGGCTCTGGCATCGCTATAAGCGGCCCGTTGCGGGAGTGACGCACCCTGTGGTACCTGCCGGGATACGCCATGCCAGCTTGCAGGACTTCGTGCCCGATCCCTCCCGTCGGACATTTTTTCGCACCGCCAGCGTGGTTGCCGGAGCAGCGCCGTTTCTCGGCGTGATGTATGGATTTGCTGCCGAACGTTTGCGTTACGAAGTGCGCCGCATTGAGATTCCGCTGACCAACTTGCCGCCGGAGTTGGATGGCATGCAGATCGTGCAGATCAGCGACATCCACCTCAGCGCCTATATGAATCGCGATTCAGTGCGCCGCGCGGTCGACATGGCCAACGATATTGGAGCGGACCTGGCAGTGGTTACCGGAGACTTGATTACCGGCATTCACGATTCGCTGTTCGATTGCGTCGACGAAGTGCGGCAGTTGCGAGCGCCGCTGGGCGTTTACGGTTGCAACGGGAACCACGAAATCTATGCGCGCGCCGAAGATATGGCCGAGCGGCTGTATCAACAGGCTGGCATGAAGCTGCTACGCCGCGAGAATGCTGTGATCAATTACAAGGGTGGACAGTTGAATCTGATTGGCGTGGATTACCAGCGGGAACGTACGCCCAGTGGTCGACGGACGCCGATGCTGGACAATCTCGAGCCGCTGGTGCGCCGCGACATTCCGAACATTTTGTTGTCGCATAATCCCAATTCTTTTAATCGCGCAGCTGAGCTGGGGATCGAGCTTTCGCTGGCGGGGCACACTCACGGCGGCCAGGTGCAGGTGGAAATTTTGGATGTCAGCCTGAGCCCGGCGCGATTTATCACCGATTACATCGCCGGCTTGTATCACCGGCCATTGTCCATGCCCAGCGCGCCGAAGCGTATGGGCGAGACGATCAAGCTGATGCCCAATGCCCCGAAGGGCTTGTCGGCGTTGTATGTGAACCGCGGAATCGGCACAGTGGGCGCTCCAGTGCGGCTGGGCGTGCCACCAGAAATTTCGCATATCGTTCTGCGCCGAGCATAACCGATCATCATCGATTATTTGGAATCGGGTCAAAATTCCTCAACGGCCTTGGGTTCGCTGATGAGTCGATGAGTTCTAAATCAGCAAATACTCCAACAATGTGGATGGCTTCGTTCCAAGACTCTAGGCTGAGTTCAATTTCTCCCTCATAGCTAAGTGGAACCGGTATTACATTCTCAGAGACGAGTTCGGTTCGCTTCAGGCGACCGTCCAATAAACGAAGAAAATGATCGCGTCACTAGCGCTTTCCTGATCCGGAGCCATGCTTCCTGGGTCCGGGCCGTTCCAGCATCGACGCCGGCATTGCCAGACGATTCGTGAATATAAACGGAGGAAAAGTGGAGAGCCGCATCTCCATCAATAATTGACACGTCCTGAAGAACAGAATCGTGTATTTCAATGACTCGGTTAGGCATACCCGTTCTCACTGTCTGCGTCACCGAGATCATTGTCAAGGTTGTCAAGGCTGGTCTATCGAGTGCTAGAATCTGCTCACGATCCTATGAACATCAAAGAGAAAAATTATTGGTTGGAGACGGTGGCGGAGCCTGCGCGCGGGGCCGATGGGCCATTGCCGGAGACCGTTGACGTTGCGATTGTTGGCGCGGGTTTTTGCGGGCTTTCTGCGGCGCGGACACTGGCGATGCGCGGAGTGCGCGTCGTGGTTCTGGAAGCGGAGACGCTGGGATGGGGAGCGAGTTCGCGTAACGGCGGCATGGTCCTTACGGGGATGAAGCTGCCTGTGCCGACCTTGATTGATCGCTACGGACGCGAGGCGGTGCAACGCATGTATGCGGCGTCGCTCGAATCCATCGATCTTGTTGAGCAGATCGTGCGCGACGAGGGCATCGCCTGCGAATTTTCGCGATGCGGCCATTTGGAAGTGGCTTGCAAGCAGGCGCATTTCGATTCGTTTGCGGAATCAGCGGCGCGCATCAAGAAAGAGTTCAATCACGAACTGCGCATCGTGCCGAAAGGTGAGTTGCGCGGCGAGATTGGCTCCGACATTTATTTTGGTGGCATGGTCGATGAGACCAGCGCGTGCGTCAATCCGGCGCAATACGTGAACGGTTTGGCAAAAGCGGCGCAAAGGCATGGAGCCTGCTTGTTTGATCACACCCGAGTGCTGAGTGTGAAAGCGAAAGAAAACGCAGGGAATCGTCAATTCTCGCTGGAGACGTCACGTGGCAATATTGCGGCGAAGGAAGTGCTCCTGGCCAGCGGCGCGTACACTACCGCTGCGACCCCGTCGCTCCGCAAAAAGGTGATTCCGATCGGCTCGTACATTATTGCGACCGAGGTGCTGCGGCCAGAGTTGGCGCGCGAGCTCAGCCCGTGCAATCGGATGATCTATGACTCGAAACATTTTCTGTATTACTACCGGCTGACGCCGGATAACCGCATGCTGTTTGGTGGTCGCGCTGCGTTTTTTCCGGAATCCGAAAGCACCGTGCGACAGAGCGCCGAGATTCTGCGACAAGGAATGGTCAGCGTTTACTCCCAGCTTCGCGATGCCAAGGTGGAATTCGTGTGGGGCGGTACGTTGGACTTCACACTGGACGTAATGCCGCATGCCGGCAAAATGGATGGGATGTATTTCGCATTGGGTTTTGCGGGCCATGGAGTGGCAGCGGCCACGTGGATGGGTGCGAAGCTGGCCGCGACGATTTGCGGTGAAGTAGACGACAATCCGTTCGCGAAAATTCCGTTCCCAGGCGCTCCAATTGGCTTGCGCAGCGGGAATACCTGGGCGCTGCCGATCGCAGGTGCGTACTACAAGGTGCTGGACTGGCTGACCTAAAGAAGATACTGTTCGCGTCGCCATTTCTCCGACTTACTTCGCCACCAATACTTTAATTTTTGGAAATACCAAGTACGCAACGACACCCAGCGCCACAGGGATCGGTCCCCATTTCAAAGCAAACTTATCGCTGCATACCAGCGCCACAATTCCCATCGCGATGGGCGCAAGCATGACGTAGGCCAATCCCCAATTTCCCCACGGAACGCGGAACGACCGTTTCGCATCGGGCTTCGACCTGCGAAAGCGCCACACCGACAGCACCGTGAGCACCGTGACCAAAATCCTCAGCCAGACATACACAGTGAGCAACTGCGCCAGTGTTTGAAATGCCAGCAGCGCGTAGATCGCCGAGGAAATCAAAATCGCAATCCAGGGCGTGCCATATTTCGGGTGCTTACGCGCAAAGATTGGCGGCAAGTAGCCATCTTCCGCCATCGAAGAGGGCATCCGCGTGCTTGTCAGAACCGTCGCGTTCAGTAACGAGACATTTCCCAGCATCGCCGCGATGGTCATAAGAAATCCCAGCCAACCGCCGCCAATCAGTCGCGCCGCTTGAGAAAGATACGCGGTGTTCCATTCCTGCCAATTACCAAGCGCCGCCAGCGAGAAGAACGCTGGCAAGAAATACGTGGCGATGGACAAGGGCACCACAATCGCCAGGGTGATGGGGAACGTTCGCTGCGGATTTTCGATTTCTTCCGCCACGCTGGAGCACTGCTCATATCCCGAATACAGCCACAAACCTAACGCCAAGCCCACTCCGAACACCTGGAAAGCTGGCACGTGCGGCGGCACAAAAGGATGGAACGGATTGAAATGCCACTTGGTGGCGGCGATGACGCACAGCAGCAGCACCGGAATCAGCACCGAAAATTCCAGCACGGTGGAAAAAACGCCCACTAAGTGAATGCCGCGAATGTTGATGTACGCCAGCAGCGCGATCAGAGCAACGGAAAAGAGATAGTGTTTCCATCCAACAAGTCCCGGAGAATAAATCGCAAGGTAGTCGCTGAACAACACGGCGTATCCCGCGCCGAGCAGCCAGGAAGCACTCCAATTCCACCAACCCGCCAGAAAGCCCCAGAAATTTCCGAAGCTGGCGCGCACCCAACGATAGAAGCCGCCTTCGACCGGCATAACGGCGGTCAGCTCCGCGGCGACCAGCGAAACCGGGATGCACCAGAAAAACGGGATCACCAACAGGTAAACCAGCGTCAGCCCGGGTCCACTGGTGGTGACCATCTCTTCCATGCCAAACGGCCCGCCGGTGGTATAGGCGAACATCACGAAGACGAAATAGAACAGGCCGGCCTTTTGCATGGTTCGCCGATTATTTACAGGCAGGCTTTTTGTGTCGGTCACTCAGTGTTCACCGGAGAGATTGCGTCGTACGCCAAGTTGCCGAATCTTACCGCATCTATAGGTTCGCTGCTGGACTTCGGCTCGTCTCTGCGACAAACTTTCCTTCTTGCAAGAGGTCGCATGATTCTACTGGTCATGGGCGTTGCAGGCTCGGGCAAAACTACGATCGCGTCGGAGCTTGCGCGAAGGCTGAACTGGATATTCCTGGACGCGGACGACTTTCATTCCGCCGCGAACCGCGAAAAAATGCGTTTGGGAATTCACCTGGCCGATGAAGATCGAATTCCGTGGCTGGACGCGATTCATGCGGAACTGGAGAAATTGAACGCGGCGGGCAAAAATGAGGTGCTGGGTTGCTCGGCGCTAAGCGAAGCGTACCGCCAGAGACTGCTGGGCAACTTGCCCGCAAAGATAGTTTATTTGCAGGGCTCACGCGAGCTGATTCAGCAAAGACTGCAACAAAGGCACGGACATTTTGCCGGCACCGCTATTCTGGACGATCAATTTGCCACCTTGGAAGAGCCGCGCGATGCGATTGTAGTCGACGTCGCCAAGCGGCCCGACGAAATTGTCGAAGAGATACTTGCCCGCCTTCCTGAGAACCCGACATCTCCTGACTCTGACGCTTCGACGAAATCCACGAACTCTTCCGCGTGACGCCAGCGCGCCGAGCAAAACGGCACTTGCGGTTCGAAGCTGTTCAGGAAATAATTCACGTCTTGTTTAGGGAGCCACAGTGAACCGAATCCATCGCATTGCCTTGTTTGCAGGACTGTTTGTTGCCGCCGGCACGTTTGCGCCAATCAAATCGCTGGTCACCGCGGCAGACGAAGTTCCGCTGTACGGCTATTCCGCGGAATCTTCGAAAGCCGAGCGCCAGTGGGAAGAAAAATTTCGCGCCATTCCGGTTGCTGGCAACTTGCGCGACTTCATGCAACATCTTTCAGCCAGGCCGCATAACGTCGGCTCTCCCTACGACAAGGAAAATGCCGAATGGATTGCTGCGAAATTCAAGGAATTTGGCTTGGATACGCATATCGAAACGTTCAGCGTGCTCTATCCCACGCCGAAGGAACGCTTGGTGGAACTCGCTGAGGGAGGCCCGCACTTTACGGCCACGCTGCAAGAGCCAGTAGTTAAAGAAGATCCCACTTCAAGTCAGACCAAGGAGCAATTGCCGACTTACAACGCCTATTCGATTGACGGTGACGTAACCGGCCCTCTCGTGTACGTGAATTATGGATTGCCCGAGGATTACGAAGTCCTGGAGCGTCGCGGCATTTCCGTGAAGGGCGCGATCATTATTGCGCGTTACGGACATTCCTGGCGGGGCATCAAGCCGCAAGTCGGCGCGGAGCATGGTGCGATCGGCTGCATCATTTATTCTGACCCGCGCGATGACGGCTATTCACAGGGCGAAGTGTTTCCTAAAGGCCCGATGCGGCCGAAAGAAGGCGTGCAACGAGGAAGCGTGCAGGATAGCTCGGTGTTCATGGGCGATCCGCTCACCCCGGGAATTGGCGCGACCGCTGATGCGAAACGGCTGAAGCTAGAAGATGCTCAGTCGCTTACCAAAATTCCTGTGCTGCCGATTTCGTATTCCGATGCGCAGCCATTGCTGCAAGCCATCGCGGGACCGGTGGCTCCAGGGGATTGGCGCGGAGGGCTGCCATTTACATATCACATGGGGCCGGGGCCAGCGAAGGTACACCTGAAAGTTTTTTCCAACTGGAACATGGCTACACTCTACGACGTAATTGGAAAAATTCCCGGCGCGACGATTCCAGACGAGTGGATTATTCGCGGGAACCATCACGACGCGTGGGTAAATGGCGCCGAGGATCCAACTTCTGGGATGGTTGCAGTGCTGGAAGAAGCGCGCGCCATGGGAGAGCTCGTGAAGCAGGGCTGGAAACCGAAGCGCACGCTGATTTATTGCGCGTGGGATGGCGAAGAACCGGGACTGTTAGGCTCGACGGAATGGGTCGAGACGCACGTCGACGATTTGCGCAAGCACGCGGTGGTCTACATCAATTCAGATAGCAACAGTCGCGGCTTTTTCGGCCTGGAAGGCTCGCACACGTTTGAGCATTTCATGAATGACGTGGCGCGCGATGTGCAAGACCCGGAAACCAAGCTGTCCGTATGGAAGCGCGAGCAAATGAAAGAACTCGAAAACGCGGGCTCAGCTGAGGCGCGCCGCGAAATTCGCGAACGCCACGACTTGCGGCTGGACATGTTGGGAGGCGGTTCCGACCACGCCCCGTTTATTAACTTTGCGGGCGTGGCATCGTTGGGAATCGAATTTGGAGGCGAAGATCGCGGCGGAATTTATCATTCCATTTACGACGATTTCTACTGGTACACACACTTCAGTGATACGGATTTTGTTTATGGGCGCGCCCTTGCGCAGGCGGGAGGAACCGCAATGATGCGTTTGGCGGACGCCGATCTTTTGCCGCTGCAATTCACCGACTTCGCGGACGACGTGAAAATGTATGTGCGCGAAGTGGAAAAATTTGCAGCGCAGCAGCGAGACGACATTCAGGAGAAGAACCGGAAGATTGACGAAGGCATGTACAACGCAACGGATGATCCCAGGGAGACTTGGGTCACGCCGAAGAAGGAAGACGTGCCTCCGCATCTCAACTTTGCGCCGTTGGATAATGCGGTGGAACATCTAGAACGCAGCGCCGCGGAATATCAGAAGGCGTTAGAACAAGTCAGCGCGAATGGAGGAGCCGCCTTGGGCACTGCCTCGCTGACGAATTTGAACGCGTTGCTGATTCAGAGCGAACACAAGCTCACCACACCGGAGGGCCTGCCCGGGCGCTTCTGGTACAAACATGAACTATATGCTCCGGGAACGTACACTGGATATGCGGCGAAGGCCATCCCGGCAGTACGTGAGGGCCTGGAACAGAAGCGGTGGAAAGAGGCCGAAGACGCTGCGGCTCGTGTCGCGGGCGTGCTGCAAAATGAGGCACAGTTGATTTCAACTGCGGCCAGCCAACTCGCGGCGATCCATTAGATCCCGTCGCCAGCCGGTGCCGTCGTGCTTTCCGTGTCTGTGTTCACGCAACGCGTGTAGCTCAAGGAGAGTTTTCCATCCCTTCTTATAACCTTGCGATCGTCGGATTTGGGCACGTAGGGCGTGCCCTGGTCCGACTTTTGATTTCAAAAGAAAGTGAATTGCGCCGCAAGTACGACATACGCTGGCGGCTTACTGGCGTTGCCACCCGGCGATTCGGGTGGATCGCTGATCCTGACGGCCTGAATCCCATTGGTGCGCTTAGCGGACGCTTTGGCAATACGGCTCCCGCCCACAATGTGCGCGAATGGCTGGAGCGTGCCAAGGCCGACGTGCTGTTCGAAGCCAGTTCGCTGAATCCGCATACGGGCCAGCCCGCCATCGATCATTTAACCGCGGCGCTGGAACACGGTGCGCACGCCATCACTGCGAACAAAGGACCGCTGGTTCACGCGTTTCGCGAACTTACTGCGCTAGCAAAAGAAAAAGGCCGACAATTCTTGTACGAATCTACCGTGATGGACGGAATTCCCATTTTCTCTTTATTCCCGTTAGGGCTTCCGGCGGCTGAAATCCGTGGATTTTCTGGAGTTTTGAATTCCACAACCAATGTGGTGTTGACCGAAGTCGAAAAGGGCCGCTCGTTCGACGAAGCAATCAAGCGTGCGCAAGCTCTGGGTATCGCTGAAACCGATCCATCGCAAGATTTAGATGGATGGGACTCGGCAATCAAGGTTGCAGCGTTGGCTATCGTGCTCCTGGGTGTTCCTGTCAAGATGGAGCAAGTGTTGCGCACCGGTATTCGCGAATTGAGCGAGGAAAAAATCCGCTCGGTTCGTTCCGCGGGGATGCGTTATAAATTAGTTTGTCGTGCGGAACGGCGCGGCGAGGGCGCAGACTGTCGTGTCGGACCCGAATTACTATTGATGACCGATCCGATGGCTGGGCTGGAGGGAACCAGTTCGGCGATCCGCTTTGATATGGATGTTTTTGGCTTGTCGCTGGTCGAGCACAACCCGGGCGTCGAAGCTACTGGCTATGGATTGCTCGCAGACTTTGTACGCGCCGTTCAAACGTAGCTTTTATGATTAATCAGCGATAAAGAACTCGAGACACTAACCTGCGCGCGTCCCGTTTGGTACTGGCCTTTCCGGAAGTGCCAAAGCCGGTTTGATGCCATCTGCATATCCCAAATCGAACAGCATCCCTTCGGAGAGTTCTCCGGCCATTTTGCGTGGCTGAAGATTCACGATGAACAGCGCCTGCTTGCCAACAATCTCGCGCGGATTCTCTCGTTCTTTGCGAATGCCAGCCAGAATGTTTCGAATATGATCTCCGAAATTAACCTTCAGCCGCATCAGCTTTTCAGAGTTGGCCACGTCCTCCATTTGTTCGATGGTGCCGACACGTATATCCAGAGCTTCCAAAGCCACAAATTCGACGATAGGTTTAATTGGTGCGGGAATAAATTCGCTCATACACGGCCTCGAAAGTTAGATGCATATTCCGGCGTGGGAATCTCCGGAGCGCAGCGTGAATCGCGGATTGGGGCATCGGGCACCAGGCGCAACGGGATTACACCAGCCCAGACCGACAGTTCGTAGTCCGGCGCATCATCTTCGACATCACCCGTACGTACTTTTGCCGATACTTCATTTAAAGGAAGCTTCAGAATGCTGGTGGCTTTGAGTTCCTTTTCGTTTGGTTGACGCGCGTCGTTCCACCGTCCCGCTATGAGCTTCTCGGTGAAGGCCCGCAACGCCTCAAGTTTCTCCTCAGGGTCTCCGACCAAGGTCGCAGTCCCCAGTGCAACCACCGAGCGATAATTCATGGAATGGTTGAACACCGAGCGTGCCAACACCAGACCATCCGTCAGCGTCACTGTGATGCACACCGGCAAGCCTGAGCTCGCGCCGCGCAACATGCGACTGGCGGCCGATCCGTGGAAATAAATGAAATCGCCGACGCGCGCGAACATCGTGGGGATCACGAATGGCTGGCCCTCCACCGCGAAACCGACATGGCACACGAAAGCTTCGTTTAGAATGCCGTAAATCGTTTCGCGATCGTAGACGGCGCGATTGGCTTCGCGGACCACACGGGTGCGGTCGGTTGGAGAAAATATTTCTGACACTGGATCCTCGCTGGTGATACGCGGCGCAGAGTTGATAGCCGGCGCCGAACGGCATGAGTGGGGAACAATCCTGATGCTAACACGGCTCACCACGAAAAATGCCAACGTGTGCTGCGTGGCTGCAATGTGCGCCGCTCTGTGAGAAACTTAATCGCTCGACCGTTTGCCATAATTGCTTGCTCGATGAAACTGGAGCCATGAGTACACCCGGACTGGATGTAAACGCCGTAGCACTTTTGGATATCGCTTGGGTACGGGCGCAATTTCCCTCGTTGCAATTACAAGTTGCGGGGCATCCCGCGGCGTTCCTTGACGGTCCCGCAGGGACACAGGTGCCCACGCAGGTGATGCAGGCGATTCAGACTTACTTGATGAATTCGCTGGCGAACACCGGCGGCACGTTTCTGACCAGTCGCCGGAATGACGAGATGATCGCCAACACCCGGCAGGCCATGGCTGACTTTTTTCATTGCCAGCCCAATGAAGTGGTCTTCGGTCAGAACATGACCACGATTACCTTTGCGATTTCGCGCGCCATTGGGCGCGACCTTCAGGCTGGCGACGAAATTGTCCTGACCACACTCGATCACGATGCAAACTTCTCTCCATGGAAAGCGCTGGAAGAAAAAGGCGTGGTGATTCGCCAGGTGGATATTCGCGAATCAGATTGCACATTGGATCTAGATGATCTGAAAAGCAAGTTGAACGAGAAGACGAAGCTTGTTGCTGTCGGGTACGCTTCGAATTCCGTGGGCACGATCAATCCTGTCGCCGATATCATCAAGTGGGCGCACGAAGTTGGCGCATTGACTTACGTTGATGCAGTTCATTACGCGCCGCATGGGTTGATCGATGTAACTGCGTTGGACACCGATTTTCTTGTTTGCTCACCTTACAAGTTTTTTGGGCCGCACATGGGCGTGCTGTACGGCAAGCGAGAGCATCTGCAGCGTTTTCGCCCTTATAAGGTGCGGCCCTGCAGCGAGCAAGTTCCAGACCGCTGGGAAACCGGCACGCAGGTTGAAGAACTAATCGCGGGAAT
>Ga0070762_10000753_pt1 | contig 14188 bp, 15 predicted proteins | sample HubBroMetageREF2_FD_66726 | JGI IMG/M metagenome (GOLD analysis project Ga0070762, IMG submission 66726) | Reference soil microbial communities from the Hubbard Brook experimental Forest, New Hampshire, USA - Hubbard Brook CCASE Soil... | ecosystem: Environmental > Terrestrial > Soil >...
GGCAAGGCGAGCCCTGCATCGCGGATCTTGGATGGACCCCGATGCGAAGAAGAAGAAACTCTTATACGTTACCGATCCGATCAATTGGGATGTCGGCGTTTACGACTATCGCACCGGCAAACAGGTCGGGCAGCTCTCAACGGATCTAGACTATCCGCAGGGAATCTGCGCGGACAGGCACGGCAACGTTTGGATTGCCAACAGCGGCGCGTACAACATGATGGAGTTCCCTCACGGCGCCACCACGCCGATTGCGACGCTCGATGACAACAGCTACGAACCGGTGAGCTGTTCGGTGAATCCGACGAACGGCGACCTCGCGGTCGGCAACATCTTGTACTTCCGCGAGGGCATCGAAGGAAACATCACCGTTTTCAAGGGGGCCGCCGGCACCGGAACGCTGTACGCAGACAACGCGTTCTATTCGTACTATTTCGTTGGTTACGACGACGAAGGAAATCTCTTCTTCGACGGCACCAACGCCCAGCCAGGCGAGAACGGTAAGTTCCAGTATGCGGAGCTACCGAGCGGAAGCAGCACCCCGCAGTCGATTATATTGACCGGCGGCTCGGTGAGTTTTCCGGGTGACGTTCAGTGGGACGGGCGCGAAATGACGGTCGGCGATCAGTCAAACGCAGTGATATATCAAACTTCGGGCGATCAAATCACCGGGGAGACGCCGCTGACGGGTTCGAGCGACGTTACGGGATTCGTCATCAAAGGGAAAACCGTTATTGGCGCCGACGGCGGTAACGACAGCGTCGAGTTCTTTCACTATCCCAAGGGCGGGAACGCGTACAAAGCGTGGGCGGAATTGACAGAGCCGGCCGGCGTGGCAATCAGCGAGTAGGAATCAAATACAGGAGTTCGCCTATTAGGTGAGCTCAAAGCGGATGAAGTTACTTTTCCGCAGCGGATTCCCTTGGCTGTCCGTAAAGACGAGCCGGCCATTGTACCGTCGGCACCGCGGGCGCTATGCGAAGCTCTCAGCGTGCGCAGAGTCAGTTCGGGAAGTTCCAACGTGCGCCGGGGGGCTTTAGTCTTGAGCGGCCCGAGCGCAAGTCTACTGGCGACATCCTCCGTTAGTTGTCGCACAATGGCGACGGTGGGCTTTCCGAGATCGACGCAGTCCCAAAGCAATCCAGAGAGTTCGCCCTCGCGCATTCCGAGCGTCGCAGCCGCTACTATGAACAAAGAACGTTTTGGATGTCGCGCGTCATCAAGCCCCGCATTTACGTGCTCTTCCAGAGCGAGTAACGTTCCATTTCGTGCTCTCTTCTCGCGCTTGCGAACCGCCTGGGCGTGTGTTAGGATCGCATCGTCCGCGGGTACAAGTGCGCTTGACGCGTTACGAGGAGGTATGAATATGAAAATACAACTTGGCACCGTTTGGCATTTCAGTCTTGCCGTCAGAGACCCCCAGAAGCACGCGCAGTTTTGGACCAAGAACTTCGATCTGCAGGAAATGTTCCGGTCCGATGAGGCCATCGCGCTGACGAACGACGCCATGATCATCGGGTTCTTCAAAGGCACACCACATCCGGACACGATCGACCACATGTCGTTTCACCTCGACGGTATGCGCGCGCTGCGCGAAGCCCTCGAGACGTTGAAGAAAAACGGCGTAGAACTGGAAGACCCGGGTGACGAAATCGGCCCTACATCGCCGGGCTCGCCGCATTTGGGCCTGTGGTTTCACGATCCGGACGGGTATCGCTGGGAGCTCTCGGTTCAGAACGGTGCCCACGAGCGCTAACCGCGGAGCGCTGCGCTAAGTCCCCTTGCGCTAGATCGTCTCTCATCAGTCTCGCCATCGGACTCAGCCTTTTCGTAACACCGATCTCCAACTATGTTCTGACCGGCGTTCACGACGACCATGTTGAGACCGTACGCGCCGCTTCAATAGCAGCCGGAACCGCCATCTCGGCACCGACCTTTAGGGCGTCTTCGAAGCATAAATCCCCGAGCGAGGCGCGTGCCGCCGCGCAAGCCTTTTCGAAGTTCGCCGCGGCAAGCGGGTCCGGCTGACCGATTTCGCGACGGATCCGCGTGACCGCACCGGCGAGCGTCGCCGCGCGTCGAAACTCACGCCGCACCGCTGCGATCGCGACGAACCCTTCGAGGCTATGCGCAACTGCAGTCCGGATGCCTTCGACGTTCGCTTCGAGGCTCGCGGCGTAATGCGAGGCGGCCTTTCGGTGGTCGCGGCGGTCGCGGTAAACGTCGCCGATGAGATTCAACTCCTCGATTTCGCCGCACTCGTCACTGATCGAATGAAAAAGACTCCGCGCGCGCCGATGGCACTTCAAGGCTTTTGCGTACTCACCGCCCATGCGGAAGGCAATCCCTAGGTTTCCCACCGTCGAGCCGATCGACCATGCGTCGTCGCGGCCTTCCTTTAGCGCGAGCGCTTGCTCCAGTACTCGTCTCGCCTCGCCCTGCCGACGCAGGGCGAGCAGCGCGATACCGAGATTGTTAAGGCTTTTCGAAATCAGGCCTGAATCGCTCAGCGAACGGGCCATTGCGAGCGCCTGTCGGTGAAGCGCGCACGCGCGATCGTTATCACCGGTCCAGTGGTAGGAAAGGGCGAGCGCCGTGACCGTACGCCATGCGTCGAGCGGACCCTCAAGCTCGATCGTCTCACCCAACGGCTCTGCGAGCGTTTCCAGCCAAGCTCGCGCCTCGGCAAACAGTCCCTTGCGCTCCCAGAAGCCGGGAAGCGCGAGGGCGATCCGCAGCCCGAGGAAACGATCGTGCGTGACCGCCCAACGAAGAGCGGTGCAGATGTTCATATATTCGCCAGAAACAAAATCGATCCAGCGGTCCGACCCGACGGAACCTCCGCTGCGGGTCTTGCGCCAAACGAGTTCAGCGTAATAGGCGATGAATGCACGTTCGCAAGCGCGAGCACACGAAAACGAATTGAGATGCTCACGTCCGTACTCACGGATTACTTCGAGCATTTCAAAACGCCCTTGCGAAGGGCTTGGCTTCGACAAGCGCAACAGGTGTTTATCGGCAAGCGCCATCATCGCACCGTCGGTGTTTCCCGCACCGCCTGCAGCGGCGACCGCAAGTACCGCTTCCATCGAACCGGCGCCGGCAAACATGGCGCAAATGCATAAGGTCGTTCGTTCCAGCTCGCTTAGCAACTGGTAGCTCCAATCGATGGTGGCGCGCATAGTCCGCTGGCGCTCCGGCGCACTACGCCCCCCGAAGACCAGCGCGGAGAGGGGCGACCCGGTTTCCGCAAGCAGCGTTTGAACGGATTCCCAACGGAGCCGCGCTGCCGCAAGCTCAACAGCAAGAGGCAGACAGTCAAGTCGCATGCAGATTTCGATGACGGCCTCTTCTTCATCTTCGCGCGACAGATGCTGCCGTAGGGTACGAGCGCGGTCAAAAAAAAGGTCGACTGCAGAGCGAATGCCGAGCGGTTGAAGTGCCAATTCATGCTCACCTTGCACATGCAATGCCTCTCGGCTAGTGGCTAGCACGACAACTTCGGGACAGCGCTCGAGGAAGTCGCTAATCGCCGCTACGCCCGCAAGAACGTGTTCGACATTGTCGATTACGAAAAGCGCGCGGCGCTTGCCTACGAGCCCACAGAGCAAGGCGAGAGATGCCGCCGATCCATCATCTTTTCGGTCAAGAGAGCCCAGGATCGTAGCCGCGATGTTTGCTGGATCGTGAAGCGACGCCAGACTAACAAACACGACTTCACCGTCGAATGACGCGCGCAGATCGCGGGCGAGCGCGAGTGCGAGCCGCGTCTTGCCGACGCCCCCCGTGCCCGTAATCGTAACGAGCCGAGGCTCTCGAACTAGCAACCACTCTTGAATCGCTGCGATATCCAATTCCCTTCCGATGAGAGGCGTGAGCGGCGTCGGAACCGGAAGGCGCGCAAGATGCCGGCTCGGACGGGAGCGCTCGCAGTTCCGAGCCACCGAAAAAAACGTCGCGCGATCGTGCTTGCGGAGTTTCAGCGCCTTTGCTAAGCTATCGACCGTTTGCTCGTAGGGCTTACGGCGAACCCCGCGCTCGAGCATGCCGACGGCGTCGGCACTTAGGGAAGCTCGCTCCGCGAGTGCTTCTTGAGACAAACCACGCTTAAGACGGTGCCGCCGCAGTAACCGTCCAAAGCCGAGGGCGTCAGAATCTAAACTCACGCTTGCGACCCGAGTCCTGTCCTCACTGGATATTGGACAAACTGTACGGATTGTCGGTGGCGCTGTCCTGGCAGTCAGCATAGTCTCAAGTACGATGGTGGCAAAATATCGGCTACGGAGCGAGGCAAGTGAGCGATTTGTATTTCAACCGCTCTATAATGATCTTTTCTGCGGCGGTATCGCTGCCTCGATGCGGCGGGGTGCAGCGGCTGATCGGTACGGTTACTACTCTGCTGCCCCGTTGCTGAGCTTCAACTGCACGAACGAACTTTATAATCTTTACGCAAATTCTTTCGCCTAAAAGGAGGCAGAAGCAGATGGCCAAACCATTGGTCCGCTACACGTTAAGTGTCGCCACTGCCGCAGCACTTTTGACGGGGTGCGGCGGCGACTACGGCGACAGCACGCCCGTAACGGTAACCGGATACGGAGCTGCGCAGGCGCCGCGCTCGTTCAAGATTTACGTAGCGAATATCGGCGATGGCACGATCACGACGTACGAGCCGAGTGGAGCGGAGACGACGCCAACGATCAAAACCGGATACGCCTCGACCGATTATCTCTTCGGGATGACCGTCGGACCCGACGGAAAGATCTACGCGCTAAACTTCTATAGCCTAGGAATAAGCAATAGCAACGGTACGCTAAGCACCTTCAAGCCCAACGGAACGCCAACGACTCCGACCGTCGCGATCAAGGAACGCGGTTACGTCTGGCCGGTGGGCGTCGCAGTCGACCGCCATAGCAAGATTTACATTTTGAACAGCGCCCACTATGGCTCGCCCGGCTTCGTGCGCACCTATCGGCCGGACGGATCGCGAACGAAGCCGACGTTCACGACGGCTGCCAATCCGACGAGCATCGCCGTTGACGCGAACGGCAAAATATACGTAACCAACGACGCAGGACCCCATCAGTATTCGGTGACGACCTACCTGCCGGATGGAACCCCCACGACGCCGACGATTACCCGCGGGCTTCACGATCCGGTGAGCGTTGCAGTCGGCGCGGATGGGACGATTTACGTGGCCAATATAACGCCCGGAGGACCGGACGGCACCGGTGCAGGCGCAATCACGACTTACAGTGCCGATGGGACTGGGCCCCTCGAACGGATCCGCACCGGGCCGAGCGCGCCCGGCGGCGTAGCGGTGGACGCCGAGGGAAAGATCTATCTTGCGAGTATGCACGGCGGTTATTCGTCGTCCGTCAAGACGTATCGGCCAAATGGAGACCGGACGCGGCCGACGATTCGCACCGGCGTCGACGGGCCGTCAGCCGTTGCGATTCACTGAGCCGAGCCGGCCCGTTTTCCAGCAGAGTTGTCCCACAGCATATACGTCACCCTTCAAAGTACGGTTCTGGCACCGTGTTTATGTTGAGGTTGTGAATCAGGGGTTCAGCCTTGCAGCTTGTTTGTTCGGACCCGTCACTCGCGAGATAGTGCTTACGCGAAGATCGCTCAGGTTATCGAAATTGCTCAGAAAGCGATAGCGGCTTAGGAAGCTCGAGCGTCTAAGGCCATTATCGATAGCGTCCCAGGATGTGTCTCGAGACGTGCCGCTGAGAACCCGATGGGGATCGACCAAGCCAAGCGGGTGCCTCGTCTCGGTGGCTTTGGCATCCGCCGAGGGCGCTCGCACGATGAAGGGGTTCATCGCCTAATCCAAACAAAGAGTCCGATCAGATGATTGCACATTTGAGATGTTAAGCACGGGGCCAATGTGAGGTTTACGCTCGAAGTCGGTGAGAATGAAAAGTCGAAGATTGAGTTTTTTCGCAATTGGTTCACTGGCGCGATGCAGATCCATGTTAATGGTGAACAGGTAGCACAGGAGAGCTGGCTAGCGCCCTCTACGCATTTCGGGTTTACCCGAAAACGACGCCGTCAGCTTGTCGTCGGCAAGGACGAGAAGCACCAAGTTGTGATTGAGAAGGAGCGCCCATTGATCGTCGCCGGAATCCGACCGCAAACATATCGCGTGTTCGTAGATGGCCAATTGATTCACGAGCAGAGCGGTTATTAGTTCAAGGCCTTTCGATCGCAACGCGCAGTTGTAGTAGTGTAACTGAAGTGGGAAGACAGTTGGCTATCGCGCTTTACGCCGTGACCATGGCAGCCATCATAGTCGGTGTGGATTTCGCGTTCTTCAGAAACCGATTTTGGGAACGGCTGATAGTAAATATTGGAATCGTCTTGGTGTTCGCAGCGTTCTACTTGAGATTCCTGAGGCGTCCGTGAACAGGGGCCCCAGCCGCGTTGCTCCGCGTCGCACGGGGTGTCTCGTCTTTGCAGCTCTGGCTCCTTGGTAGTCTGCCGGAACGACCCTCCTAATGCGAAAAAACGGTCGCGGGAATCGGTTGATTCAAGCGGTAGTCGCCATACAAAATCTGCGCGCTACCACTGTAGCTCGGAAACTTTGCGACTATGGTCGCGCTGCGTGGCAGATGATACTGCGTGACACCGTGGTGGCGCTGGAACGTTACCGTGAGCGACGCTCCGTTGGTGTACGAAAAGATAATCGACTCGATGCCGTAGGTCGTTGCGCTGATCCACATCGTCATGGTTTTGATGCGGCTCTCCCGCTTTGGCGCGCCGGTCAAGACGTAGGCGGTGTGGTGGCCATGCGGTTGCGAGACCGGCTGCGCGATCGCGTAATCGCGCAACCAAGTTTGCGGCGTCCCGATCGTCGAGAGCGTGTTGCCCAGTCCGCGCGCGTAGCTCGGCGGATTGTCGAGGTGAAGCGCTTGTTGGTCGGGAGCCTGATAATATTGCGTTCCGGTCATCTTGAATGGTACCGAGACGAACGCCACTCTGACGCTGCCGCTGATCGTGACGGGGACCTGATAGGAGCTGAGGCCCTGCCATCGACTCTCGCTGCGTTGCAAGATGGCCGCGGCATCGAGCGTTGGCGCAGGAGGAGCAGTTGCCGCCAGACCGACGGCGCCGAGCACGAACGCTACGTATGGTAAGACGAGAACTAGCACTGACCTGGCTTCGACCGGTGATAGGTCGCCCCTCCCGTGTTTCCGAGCAGTGCGATATACCGTGACTGCGACCGCAAGACTTTGGTTGGTCGAGGGCTCGGAAGACTGCCGGAATCGTTCGCGGCGACCCGAATGGGGCACACGAGCGAGGTGATCGGATGAAAGCAATTGTGGTCGAGAATCGGGGCGACCTTGGGTCACTCAGAGAGTTTCCGGAGCCCAGCTTCGCATCGAATGAAATTTTCGTCCGCGTCACGGCGGCTGGGGTCAACCCGATGGATTGGAAGGTACGCGACCGAGGCGACCGCGCACTGCCTTTCGTCCTCGGTCAGGATTTTGCCGGCGTCGTGAGCGCCGTGGGGGATCGCGTTAGCAAGTATCGTGAGGGTGAACGCGTTTTTGGCATCGCCCGCAACCACGGCGCGTACGCGGAGTACACGGTCGTGCCCGAAGACGATCGCGTTCAGCCCGTCGCTAAGATTCCCGACGACGTCAGCGATGCCGATGCCGCTGCACTACCGACCGCCGGGCTGACGGCGCTTGCCGCGATGGACGCGTTGGCGGTTGCCAAGGGCACGACTTTGCTGGTGCTGGGTGCGACCGGCGGTGTCGGCGGTTTCGCCGTGCAGATGGCGCGCGATCGCGGAGCCTTCGTGATCGGAACCGCTCGGGATTCAAACGAAAGTCTCGCGCGTGACCTCGGCACAGAAGAGTTCGTTGCATACAATCGCGATGACGTAAACCAGAAGGTCAGAGCGGCGCATCCCGCCGGCATCGACGCAGTGCTCGACCTCGTCGACGACGCGCCTGGAATGAGGCAGATCGCCGAACTGGTGCGCGATGGCGGAAGAGCTGCTTCGACCATCGGCTCCGTCGACGTGGACTGGTTTGCTCAACGCAAAATCGTTGCGGTCAATCTCGTAATGCCGCGAACTCCCGAATCCTCGAATGCGGGGCTACGGAATCTCGTAGAACTACTGGAACAAGGGCGCCTGCGTGTCTTGATCTCGAGTGAACGTCCTCTAGCCGACGCCGCGAACGCGCTTGCGGAGAGCAAGGCGGGCACGATCGACGGCAAGCTCGTGCTTACCGTGTCGTGATCGTTAATGTCGGTCTTTAGGGCTGCGCGTCTCCGGTGAGCACGATCCCGTCCGGTTGGGCCCCATGGTTGAAGAGGATGTCCTTCCTCGACGCGCCGCCCTTGGAGTACCGATACCTATCGGCCGAACTCACGAGAACCTTAGGCGGCCGGCCTGGCGTGGATGCCGGTGACGCTGGGCGGGCCGCATCCGCCACCCAGATGTGCTTGTTCGTCCGGGTGAACGCGAAGCTTATCGGATCGCCGGCGCCCGTGAGTGGCGTCGTCGCAACCGGCGTGCCGAGCGAGCCACTTACGGGTGGGTTGTATGTGAAGATCGTGACGTTCTTCTGGTCGTCCAATGCGATTTTGCCCGTCGACGAAATTGCGATGCCACCCGGGTACGCGACGGAGTTGCCGGTGGCCAGGATGGTGATAGCGTTCCCACTAACGCCGCCAACGACTTCTCCGGCGACGAAGGCGCCGGACGCGTTCGTGCCGTCGATGTAGAGGTTGCCTTTGTCGTCGAACGCGTCGAAAATGACTTTTGCGAAATTGGCGTTCGAAAGCGTCGCCAGCAGCGTACCGCCCTTATTGAAGAAGCTGACGCTTCCGGGTCCGCCGCCTGTCGTGAGGATGTTCGTGACCCCGAGATTACCCTTGTTGTCGATCGTGACGCTGGCGGGAGATTCGCCCGGATCGTTAATGGTCGTCGGCGTGCCCTTGAAACCCGCGGCGTACACTTGGATGCGGCTATTACCCGTATCGGCGACGTAAAGGTTCCCCGATGCATCGAGGGCGAGACCTTGTGGCTGCGAGAAGCCGGTCAATTGCGCCGTCTGCTTGCCCGCGCCGTTGAAAATATCGACCACGTCGTCCGAAGCATCGGAAACGATGATGGACGCGCCGCCCTTAGCATCGATTTCACTGCTAACGAACGCAGCAGCCGGAAGCTTGGAGTGCAGTTCCGGAACGTCCGGACGCAGGACGCTAGAGCTCTGCGTAGCGACGGACTGCGGCGAAGTGGCCGAGCTTGCCGGGGGAACTCCGGCGCCGCCGCCCGAGCAACCGGCCAGAAGTGCGAGAGCCACGGTTCCCCTTAAGACGTAACCAAGCCGCGATGGGATAGGCATTAATGAAATTCTCCATTGATCGAATGAACTGTGATGAATAGCGTACCGGCGCAGACGGCCGCCCGCGTGTTTATCCATTAGAATTATCCTACGTTTATCCCTCTTGCAGAAACGCCGGCTGCGTTCATCGCACGAGTTCGCGTAATGTGGTGCGCCGACGCTCGTTCGGCAAGCAAGACGAGCAGAAAGACGGCATTCGTGCAACATAGTGGCTAAGGAATAGCACGAACGCGAGGCGAGGAAAAGCAACCGCTGCTGTCCTTTTATCGGTTTGTCGCCCAATGATGCCGGCAAGCTCAAACGATCCTTGAAATTACGGTGGGGCCGAGCCGATTCCGTTAGCCGATGATCTAGGAATAGCCTTGACAAAGAATACGACCGGTCGTAGTATCGCTGCGATGAGAAACGTAACGGCTCCCGCATGGCAAAACTGAGCGTCCGCGAAAAAATCGTAGCCGCGGCGGCAGAGCGTTTTCACGCGCTTGGCTACAACGCGTGCGGCGTCCAGGAGATCGTCGACGCAGCCGGCGTCCCGAAAGGCTCATTCTATAACTACTTCAAGGCCAAAGAACTGCTGGCGCGCGAGGTCTTAAACAATTACTGGGCCGATGCGGGGCTGGATATACTTGCCGACAAGTCGATCGTTCCGCTGGAGCGTCTGCGTCGACACTTCCAGCATATCGTCTCGCGATACAAGAAGTTCGGCTTTGAAAACGGCTGTTTGGTCCCGAAGTTTATGCATGAGGTTTCGGATTCGACACCCCTTTTGCGGACGGATCTCCGTAGGCAGGTCGCTCGCTGGACCGCACTGATTGCCGAAGCCATTCGCGCAGGGCAGGCCGACCGGACCATCTCGAATTCAATCGATGCCGAGACAACGGCCCGGTTCCTTATCGAGAGCTGGGGCGGCGCGACGGGCGCCATGAAGCTCGCCGCGAGCCGGGCGCCGATCGATGATTTCTTTTCCGTTGCTTTCGGCACACTGCTGCAGCCGGGCGCTCCGACGTTGAGGCGACGCAAGACTCGAGTCTAGGGCGATCTTTTCCGACTGATCGGTTTCGAGTCGCTGGTCTTGACATAATACGACCGGTCGTCTTATTATCTAGACCCGCAACGTAACCGCGGTCGCACTCCGCGAAACCTCTGGAGACCTGACGATGACCGAAACTACCGAAACTAAAAACAAGGCGCTCGTGCTCGAAGCCTTTGACGCGCTATTCAATAGACGGGACTACGTCGCGGCCGAGAAGTTTTGGTCGCCGAACTACGTCCAGCATAGTGCGCACATCCCCCCAGGGCGTGAGGGCTTGTTCGGTTTGATCAAGAGTCTGCCACCCTCGCTGAAGTACGAGAATGGCTTGATCCTCGCTGAGGGCGACATGTTGATGCTGCACGGCCGGTTTAGCGGCATTGGCCAACCCGCAAACTGGATCACGCTCGACATCGTGCGCATCGAAGACGGGCGTCTCGCCGAACACTGGGACGTCATAGAGGATGAAGCTACGCGCGAAACGTCTGTCAGCGGGTTGCCGATGTTCGGCGCAACCTTCCCCGAATCTAGGGGCTAGGACGAAGGGCAAGCCTCCGGCGCCGCGATCAGAGGACGCAATTAATGACACCACCAAAAGCGATGCGGCTGGCTTCGCTGGTCACAGCAATCAACGTCCTCGTCGCGAGCGGCTTTTCCATCGCGGCGATCATCCGTCCGCAATACCTGGTCCCTGCCGACTCCGCTCCAACAGAGGCGTCGTTAATATTGGCTATGTACGCGGCGGCGCGCACAGTTCCGCTGGCTTTGTTTGCGTTGGGAGCGATCTACAAACGGGCAACGTCTGCGTTGCTTATCCTGGGCGCGCTCGCCGGCGCTATGCAATTGCTGGATTCGGGAATCGGTCTATTTGAGCACGATCTGGGAAAATGCGCTGGGCCGTTCTTTATTGCCGTCCTCCAATTCTTGGTGGTGTACCTGCTTTATAGATCCGTGCGGACCGCACCACAGACCAAGCGCGGATGAGCCCGACGACGGCGGCGAGATCGTTAACTGTTTCTCATCTCTAATTTCAGAAAGAGGTTCACTATGGAAGGTTCTTCAGTGCCCAAAAGGATCAACACGGTCGTTATCGTGCACGGTGGTTTGGTGGACGGCTCGGGTTGGCGGGGTGTCTACGACATCCTCACCGATGACGGGTTCAACGTAAGCGTCGTTCAAAATCCCACGGCGTCGCTTCAAGGCGACGTCTCCGTTACAAAACTCGCGCTCGACGAGCAGATGGGTCCGGTCGTGTTGGTCGGGCACTCGTATGGCGGCAGCGTAATTACTGAGGCTGGTAACCATCCTAAGGTCGAAAGGCTCGTCTATGTCACGGCATTCGCGCCGGACAAGGGTGAGTCGGTGAATACGTTCATCGCTAACCCGCCGCCCGGTGCGCCGGCTCCGCCGATCTTGCCGCCGAGAGATGGGTACCTTTTTCTCGACAAATCGAAATTTGCAGCCTCGTTCGCGGCTGACGTGGACCCGAAGACTGCAGAGTTCATGGCCGTTTCACAAGTGCCGTGGGGCGTCGAAGCGCTCGGCGGACAAATTACTGAACCGGCCTGGAAGACGAAACCGAGTTGGTACCTGCTCGTTACCGATGATAGAATGATTCCTGTCGCGGCCCAGCGCTTCATGTGTGAACGCGCGGGTGCGAAGGCTAGGGAAGTTCCGGGCAATCACGCTATCTACGTGTCCAATCCGCGTGCAGTTGCAACCGTTATCCAAGCGGCGGCAAGCGCTGAGTTAGCGGTTCGCTAGTCGGTCTGGGGCTTACTGCAACGACGCAAAACAGGGCGAGTGCAGTGCTCAAAGCAGTGCACTCGCCGCGACTTCGTAGTCGCTTCATAAAAGCGGATCTAGTAAAAGAACTGCTGCAGCTGGTTGAAGGCCGGACCGAACGCCCACCCCATGCGTTTGCTGGGATTGATCGCCGGCGCGGGCTCTCCGAGCGCAAACTTGAACCCGGTAATCGTTTCGACCAGATCACCTTTCTCGTCGTAGACTACGATCGCACTGCCCTGGCTGCCACTGCAATACGACGGATCGGTCACTAAAAACAAACCGTTCACCGGATCGTTGGCAATGCCGGCGCCGCTGTTCCCCTGGGACGTGTCGCCGGTGCAGGGAAGCTGCGCCGCCACGCCCGTCTGCTGCGCGAGGTTATAGAACTCGACTTGCGCGTTGAGCTCGGTCGTCGTGGCCGCAATGCCCGTGCTCGAATCGACGGCCAAGCCGTTTACGAAGCCCGAACCAAACTCTCCGTTGTTTAAACCGGTGAACTGCGTCTGCTTTCCGGTCTTGAGATCGACGAGCACGTTGATCGGCGCTGCGCCCTGGACCTTCCCGCCGTCGGGAGAGGTTGCGATGACCGCTTCGTTTATCGCCGTATCTTGCGCGACTTGCGGCAGATTCCCCACTCCAAATGTGCGCGGATTGAGATGGAACACCTTGCCGAACTCGTTCTTCGCGACGTTCGATTCAAACAGATCGGGAATATCGTTCTTCTTAAGCTCGATCGCGAAGATGGCCGTCATGCCGGTTGTTTGATTTGGACCGGCCGCCTCGACCTCGATGTCTTTGACTGGAGGCGTCCATTTGCCGATAAAACCACCCTTGACCGGATCCATCAGATCGTAGAAGCGCTTGGCGAAGGGCGACCCCTTCGGCGTGACCTCGCGCGTGACGAGACCGACGTCGCCGGTGACGATCGCATCGAAATTATAGGACGTTCCGCTCGGCGGCGACTTCGGGAACGTCTTCAGAATCGCCCCGCTATTCTGATCGAACGTCTCCACGTTGGTTGACGTGGCGAGCGCGCCGTCGCTGCCGTTGCGGTCGATATCGAACCCGAAGATCTGCCCGTCGTCGCTGGAGAGGATCTTTCCGAGGCCTACCGCGTTGCGTGCCAACCGGGACGCCGTCTGCGACGTCGATCGCAACGGCGTCAGCGGCGGCGCCGAAACGCCGCCGCTGCAACTCGCTACGATCAGCGCCGCCGCGCAGGTGTAAAGTAGTTTCGTCGTTCGAGCACCTTGGGATTGACTTTGCATCGAGACCTCCGTAGACGAGTGTGTGCCTCTTGATATGCCGCCGAGTCCTCTCGCGGATTAGTGCCAGGGCGTCGCGGTAACTTTGGGGCCCGGCGGCGTCGCTTGCGGCCCGGGCTTCGCGCCGTCTTTAACAACGAGCACGTCGCGCATGCCTTCGCCATAGTGGAAGGCACAGCCGATCTCGTAGGTGCCGGCCTTCACAAGCGTGACGGTGACCGATTTGCCGGGGCTAATCGGGCCGCTCGCATAGCCGGCTTCGAGCTTGCCGTCGCCTTTTGCCGGTATCGAGAGATTCGGGTTCGCGGGAAAAACGGCCGGCGGCCCGGAGATCACCTTGACCACGTCGAGCGTGTGCGTAATGCTCGAGGACAGGTTATGAATCGTGATCTTGGTTCCGGGAGGGAACGCGAGGGACTGCGTGCGTTGCGTTTGCGTGAATCCGCCAAGCGTCGCCTTCCATAACGACGACTTAATCGATCCGACGCCTTCTTCGGGGAGTTCTTCGCCGATTGTGTCTTTCGGAACGGTGGCCGTCATTGCCAAATCCGAGTCGACCGCGGGAAGGGAGTACGTGGTGCCATTCATCAGTGTGGTGTTGCCGGCGCCGACGCTGCCCGCTCCGCACGCAGCGAGCGCGAGAGCGACAAACGTAACAGCGGGAGCGCAAAGTTTCTTAGACATGAATCCTCCGACAGTATGTGTGTTTTGCCGAAGTCTACCGATTCGATATGAATAAA
>Ga0070762_10000755_pt1 | contig 14184 bp, 17 predicted proteins | sample HubBroMetageREF2_FD_66726 | JGI IMG/M metagenome (GOLD analysis project Ga0070762, IMG submission 66726) | Reference soil microbial communities from the Hubbard Brook experimental Forest, New Hampshire, USA - Hubbard Brook CCASE Soil... | ecosystem: Environmental > Terrestrial > Soil >...
AATAATGTGATTAGTTTCAATCAAATTGTTTAGTGCATACCAAGACAGCTTCACAAATCTTCGAGGCCGTTGTAGAACTAATCGGTTAGCCTTTTCGACCGGTCCAACCGAAAAGCAAACTCTTGTCCGGGAGAGGCCTTTTGTATTTGCGACCCACTTCTCTGCAGGAAGCCCTGGAAGCTCTCGCCACCACGGGTGGCACGCTCCTCTCCGGCGGCACCGACATTTTCCCTCCGCTATCCGATCGTCCGCTGAGCGGTCCCGTCATCGACATCTCCGGTCTGCGTGAAATCGCCGGCATTCGCATGACCGATTCTTACATAGTGATTGGCGGCCGTACCTCCTGGACCGAAATTGTGAAGTCTTCTCTGCCACGCGGTTTCGATGGCCTGAAGGCGGCGGCGCGCGAAGTGGGCTCCGTCCAAATTCAAAATCAAGGCACAGTGGCGGGGAATATTTGTAACGCTTCGCCGGCAGCCGATGGAGTCGCCGCGCTGATGGCGCTCGATGCTGAAGTCACACTGACATCGCGCAGCGGATCTCGACATATCGCGCTTACTGGTTTCATTTTGGGCAATCGTAAAACCGTGCGGCGTCCCGACGAGCTTCTTATCAGCGTGCAAATTCCTCGCCGTTTGGAAAATGCGGCATCCAGTTTTCTGAAGCTGGGCTCGCGGCGTTATCTGGTCATCTCGATCGTTATGGTCGCGGCAAATCTGGTCACCGACGCGCAAGGCATGATTCGTGAAGCTCTGATCTGCGTGGGCTCCTGCTCACCGAAAGCGTTGCGTCTCTCTGCTTTAGAACAGGCACTACTCGGTGCGCCCGCTCGCAGGGGAATTTCCGGCGTAGTGCGCCAAGAACATCTCGCGCCGCTTTCGCCGATTGACGATGTGCGTGGTTCTGCCGCCTACCGCATGGACGCCGCAAAAACGCTGCTGGCACGTGCTCTCGAAGCTTGCGCGGAAAAGGTCACGTAAACTTGTCAGTCACTAGCAAAATTGCATTCACGCTGAACGGCGCACCGGTCACCGCAAGTTCCGATCCTCGCGCTCGTCTCTCCAAAGTTTTACGTGAAGAATTGCATCTCACCGGCACAAAAGTTGGTTGCGATGCCGGCGACTGTGGCGCCTGCACCGTACTCGTCGATGGCCAGCCGGTTTGTTCCTGCTTGATGGCGCTGGGCCAGGTCGCCGGAACTACTGTGCTCACGATCGAAGGTCTTACCGAGTCCACGCCGCTATTCAACCGCTTGCAGAAATCCTTTCTGCAAAACGGTGCGGCGCAATGCGGAATCTGCACGCCGGGCATGCTCGTTTCCGCAGTTGCTCTGCTCGAAGAGAATCCCGCGCCTACCGAAAATGATGTGATGGATGCGCTGGGAGGCGTGCTCTGCCGCTGCACCGGCTACCGAAAGATTGTCCAAGCCGTCCTCGAGGCCAATCAACTTCCGCTGCCTGCCACACATTCCAACGGCAATGGGCCGGTTGGACAGCGCGTGGTGCGCCTCGATGGACAGCGCAAAGTCTGTGGCCAAGACATTTTTGGAGCCGACGAGTGGCCCACCGATTCCCTGCTTGTTCGCGTCATTCGCTGTCCCTACAATCGTGCGCGATTCACTTTTGGCAATCTTTCGCAATTTCCGAAATCCACGCCCGGAATTCATGCCGTCTTCACAGCCAAGGATGTTCCCGGCAAGAATTGCTTTGGCGTCATCCCCCAATTTGCCGATCAGCCCGTCTTTGCTGAGGAGGAAGCACGATACCGCGGCGAAGCGGTGGCTGCGATCGTCGGTGACGCGGCAACTATTGAGCAGTTTGATCTCTCGAAATTTCCGGTTACCTGGGAAGAACTTCCGGCGATTACGAAAGTTTCCCAAGCGCTGGCACCTGAGTCTGTGAAGTTGCACGCAAACCGTCCCGACAATGTGTTGGTGCGTGGACGCGTGGTCCATGGCGATCCGGATGCCGCGTTTCGTAGCGCGCCAATTATTGTCGAGGGGGACTACGAAACCGGCTTCATCGAGCACGCCTACATCGAACCGGAAGCCGGTTTTGCCCGCCGGGTGGGAGACCGCATCGAAGTGCAAGCGTGCACCCAAGCCCCTTACACCGATCGCAAAGACATCGCTGCGATTCTGGGGATTGCCGAAGGTGCGGTGCGCATCATTCCCACCGCCGTTGGCGGCGGATTCGGCGCAAAGCTCGATCTTTCTCTGCAACCGTTTCTGGTTGTCGCTGCATGGCACCTGAACAAACCAGTGAAAATGGTTTATAGCCGAAACGAATCCATCCAATCCACTACTAAGCGTCATCCGTCAAAAATTCATTGTCGCGCCGCCGCCACATCTGACGGAAAACTTGTGGCCATGGAACTGGAAGCGGAATTTAACACCGGCGCCTACGCTTCGTGGGGACCAACGGTGGCGGGTCGTGTGCCGATTCACGGCTCTGGACCTTATAGCGTGCCTAATTATCGCGCGCTTACTAAGGCGGTTCACACCCACATCGTCCCGGCCGGTGCCTTTCGCGGTTTTGGCGTCCCGCAAGGCACCATTGCGCAAGAACAGCTTTACGATGCGCTTGCGGAAAAAGTTGGCATGGACAAGCTTCAATTTCGAATTCTCAATGCGCTCGATGGCAGTACTCCCACCGTGACCGGGCACATTCTCGGCGAGGGTGTAGGCATTCGCGCCTGTTTCGAAGCGTTGCTGCCCCGGTGGAAACTTGCGCATCAGGAAGCAGCGGCGTTCAACGAAACGAAAAATTCTACATTGCGGTGCGGCGTGGGGGTGGCAGGAATGTGGTATGGCTGCGGCAACACTTCCCTGCCCAATCCTTCGACCATGCGCATCGGCCTCACGCGCGCCGGACGCATCGCCATGCATCAGGGTGCGGTGGATATTGGGCAGGGTTCCGCTACTGTCGTCGCGCAGATTTGCGCGGAAGCGCTTGGCGTGCCACTCGATAAGTTTGATCTGCTTTCCGGCGATACCGACATCACGCCCGACTGCGGAAAAACTTCCGCCTCCCGCCAAACGTTTGTCAGCGGCAAAGCAGCGATGCTGGCTGGAGAGCAATTGCGCAAAAAGATTCTGAAGGCTTGCGGCTTGTGCGAATGCGCGACCATTCACCTGCAGGATGGCTTTGTGACCGTGGAAGAAAATGGCAAGCGCGCAGGCATTAATCTTGGCGGACTGCCTCTCGACGAGCGCGGCTACGTTTTGAGCGCAGAAGCTACGTTCGATCCACCAACAAAGACCCTTAACCCCGATGGACAAGGCGTTCCCTACGCGGTCTACGGTTTCGGGGCGCAGCTCGCTGAGGTGCAAGTCGATACCGAGCTTGGCACGGTGAAAGTATTGCGCCTCACGGCCGCTCACGATGTGGGCAAAGCGATCAATCCCACACTGATTGAAGGTCAGATTGAAGGCGGCGCGGCACAGGGTTTGGGCATGGCGCTGATGGAAGAATTTTTTCCAGGCAAGGGCGAGAATCTGCACGATTATTTGATTCCCACTTTCGGCGATATGCCCCCGGTGGAATCGATTCTCATCGAAGATGCGTCGGCCATCGGGCCGTTCGGCGCAAAAGGCGTTGGCGAGCAGGCGTTGATTCCCACCGCCCCGGCTATCTTGAATGCGATTTACGATGCCGTCGGTGTGCGTATTCAGAAATTGCCGGCGACTCCCGACAAAATTCGCGCAGCCATTCTGGCGAAATCTGTGGCATCGAAACGAGAATCGCATGGCTGATGTGCTTCCGGCCGACACAATTCGCTGCGACGCGTGTCCGGTGCTCTGTTACATCAAGCGCGGGCAAACCGGCGCGTGCGACCGCTACGGCAATGCCGATGGGCAACTGGTGCGGGTCGATCCGCATATTTTATTGGATCGCGCGAAATCGCAAGGCGCGCCGCTGGTTCCGTTTCTTGAGCGTGAAGGCGAATGGGACGGAAATTTAGTTAAGGGCAAAGAAACATTTGTCACGGCGATCGGCGCGGGAACTACTTATCCTGATTACAAGCCCGCGCCGTTTATTGTTTCTTCCGAAGTGGATGGCGTGGATATGGTCACGGTGGTGACCGAGGGAATTTTCAGTTATTGCGGCGTGAAATTGAAGATTGATACCGACCGAAATCTTGGCCCGGAGCGCAATTTGGTACGCGCGCAAGGCGAGCCGGTTGGGCACGTCACCACTGCCGAGTATGGCTCGCAAATGCTTTCGCTGGGTGGTGTTCATCATCTTACTGGCGGGACCAAAAGCGAAGGCCGCGTTACCTGCGAAACGCTGCTCGATTTGTGCAACGGAAAAGAAGTGGAGCTGACGATAGATGAGGGCGCGAGCGTGCGCGTCGTGGCCGGGAAAGCGCCGGTGGTGAATGGGCAGCAGGAAGAGCGCATGCGCGTCGGGTGCGGCTCCGCCACGATTGGCATGTTTGCGAAACAGTGGCTGGGGAAAGTGGACGACGTAGTAGTGGTGGACGATCACATCACCGGCGTCCTGTCGGAGCATCAGGCCGGGAAATTTCTCGGTGTGCGCGAAACGGGGATCGCAATTAAAGGCAGGCGGTCGACGCCGGGCAGATATTTTCAGGTGGCGAACCCGGGTACGGGCTGGGGCGGCACGGATATTTCCGATCCGCTGACAATTCTGAAACCATTCAAGGAAAAGTTTGCATGGCCGAAATTGCGTTTGCTGATGGTCAGCACCACCGGCGAACAATTTGCCTACTTTGAATTGGACGAGCGGTTACAGCCGGTGCAAAAAGAGTTGCCGTCGGAATTGCAGGAATCGGTGGCGCGCATACGCGAAAATTGCGAGCCGGCGCTTACTACAGTTCTTTTTATGGCGGGTGCGGGTGGATCGCTGCGGGCGGGGGTAACGGAAAATCCGGTGAAGCTTACGCATTCGGTGAAGGCCAGCTTAACTCGGGTGACATGCGGCGGCGCGCCTGCGTATATCTGGCCGGGTGGAGGCATTACCTTCATGGTGGATGTGACGCGGATGCCGGAAAATGCGTTTGGCTATGTACCCACGCCGGCACTCGTGGCGCCAATGGAGTTCACGCTAAAGAAAGAAGATTACGCAGCGCTCGGCGGGCATATGGATCATGTGCGTCCGTTAAGCGAAGTGTTGGCAGAGAAAGAGCGCAAACGGCAAGTTCATTCCTTGCCAGAAAATCCGTGGCCGCTGCAACCGCGCGGTTCGAAGGAATAGCGATGATGCGCGATCCAGCCATCGTCCGCATGCTGCCGGATGGACGTCGCCTGCACTTGCATGATGGTCCCATCGATTTAATCGTGAAAGCCAACGGAACGCATGAGGCAATTTCCGCGGCGTATGAAGCGGCGGCGAAGCGGTTTGTCACGGTGCTTGATGAATTGTGCGGAGAATTGCCTTTGCTTCGCGCTCAGGCGCGGCGAGATCCACAAGTGCTGCGCGGAGCCGTTGCACAGCGCATGGCTGCTGCTGTCGCTCCCTACGCGGAGGAATGTTTCATCACGCCGATGGCTGCGGTCGCTGGAGCGGTCGCGGAAGAAATTCTGGACACCATGACTGGCGCTGCGCAACTTGCGCGGGCGTATGTGAATAATGGCGGAGATATTGCCCTACATTTTGCGCCGCAAGAACGCTATAAAGTGGGAATGGCGGAACGGCCGGATCGGCCATCGCTGTTTGGCGCCATCGAAATTTCCTGCGCGATGCCGGTGCGCGGAATTGCTACGAGTGGCTGGCGTGGGCGGAGTTTTTCGTTGGGGATTGCGGATGCAGTGACGGTGCTCGCGGAAACCGCGGCGAAGGCAGATGCGGCGGCGACGATCATTGCGAATGGAGTGGATCTGCCTAATCATCCAGCGATTACGCGGGTGCCGGCGAATGAGATTGCGCCGGATTCGGATCTGGGGGCGCGGCTGGTGACGCGTTCGGTTGGCGCGTTGAGCGACTCGAAAATTGCAATGGCGTTGGAATCGGGAGCGAACGTTGCGCGGGAGTTGGGAGCGCGCGGACTGATTGTTGCGGCTGCATTGAATTTGCAGGGGCACACGCGCGTTGTGTCAGCGGCGGATGGCTGCGAGTTTATGGAGCTTTCGCAAAGGAGTTTATTGCATGCATGACGTGTTGGTAAGAAAGCGCGTAGTGATTGTCGAAGAGATTTTTCACGAGGGCGGACCACTCGCGACGAAACCGTTGCGGCGCGCGGCCGCGCTCGTGGCGATCCACAATCCGTTCGCGGGGAAATATGTTCCAGAAATTGCAGGATTTATGGATGATTTGAATCCACTTGGATTGGAGATGGCGAAGGCTCTTATTGCGGCGCTAGGCGGAGATCCGAGATTGATTGAAGGTTATGGCAAAGGCGCGATCGTGGGAACGGCAGGAGAGTTGGAGCATGGCGCGCTGTGGCATGTGCCCGGGGGGTACGCCATGCGGGAAATTCTAGGAAATGCGAAGGCGATTGTGGCGTCGACGAAGAAGGTGGGCGGACCCGGGACCCGTCTGGACGTGCCGATTACGCATATCAACGCGTCGTATGTGCGCAGCCACTTCGATGCCATGGAAGTAGGCATTGCGGATGCGCCGAAGAACGATGAGATTTTGTTGGCACTGGTGATGACAACGGGAGCGCGAGTTCATGCGCGCGTTGGCGGATTGAAGGCTGCGGAGATTAAAGGCGAGGATGGATTGCGATGAAGGCGAAGATTCGGAAGATTTTGACGTTTGTGGAAGAGACCCGAACGGAGATGGGGAAGGCGGTGAATCCACCCACGCGGCGAGCCGCTGCGGCAGCGGTGATCGAGAATCCGTTTGCCGGACGGTACGTGGAGGACCTGGCGGAACTGATGGGGATTGGCGAAGAGCTTGGGGCGCTGCTGACGGAGCGCGCAGTGGCGGCGCTGGGGATCCCGGGGGCGTCGGCGGAGAGCTATGGGAAAGCTGCGGCAGTTGGCGAAAATGGAGAGTTGGAGCATGCGGCGGCGATTTTGCACCCGAAGCTGGGGACGCCGGTGCGGAAGGCGCTGGGTAAAGGTGCGGCGCTGATTCCTTCGTCCAAGAAACGCGGCGGGCCGGGAGTAGCGTTGGATATTCCGCTCGGGCACAAGGATGCGGCTTTTGTGCGGAGTCATTTTGATGGGATGGAGATTCGGGTGAATGATGCGCCGCGGGCGAATGAGATTTTGGTAGCGATTGCGGTGACGGACAGTGGGCGGCCACTGGCACGGGTTGGCGGGTTGACGAAAGACCAGATTAAGGGTGAAGACGGGCTGCGGTAGTTGTGTTGGTGTTCGTGTTGTTTATGGATTCAAAGCGGTCCTGCAAGCTTTCCGCAGAACTTCAAGCGTTAGTCACATCTAAAATCGAAGAGGGATTCCTCACTCCGTTCGGTATGACGTGAGTGCTGTGCGGATTGTGTGATGTGAGGCTGCGGATCAAAGTGGGATTCACCGCGCATAGGGTGCACGATGGAGCAGAGTTCCTCACGCGGCACTTTTACTTGAGCCGGCAAGATGCCGGCGCTACCAGACTGTTTCGCGATGATGTTCATGCTTGGACGAGTTTGGGGAGGCGGGTGGCTGGGGGAGTGTTGCGGCTGCGGTCGGAGCGGATTAGGCCATCGATTATGGTCATGCCTATGCCTGGGAGGTCGCCTAGGCGGACGGCTTCGAGCAGGGTTTTGCCTGCGGAGTGTTGCGGGGCGTCGAGTAGGATGAAATCGGCGGAGCGTCCGAGGTCAATGATGCCGGAGTCGAGATGGCGCAGGCGGGCGGTGTTGCCGGTGGCGAAGCAGAAGACATCTTCGGCGGGAAGTTCGCCGAGCGAAGAGAGAGCGGCGATGACGCGAAGGATGCCGAGGGGCTGAACGCCGGAACCGGCGGGCGAGTCGGTGCCTAGAATGATGCGACGAAGCTGGCCCATGTCTTTGGCGATGCGCAGTGTGAAGAGAGCGGCACGTTCGTTGCCGTTGTGAACAATTTCCAGGGCGCGAGAGGACTCTTCGCAGAGCGCGCGAATTTGCGCGTCGGGCAGCGCGGTGTGTCCCCCGTTAATGTGGCCGATGACGTCGGCGTCAGCGGCGAGGACGACATCTTTATCGATGAGGCTGGAACCGGGAATGGAGGGGCCCCCGGTATGAATGGTGCTTTGGATGCCGTGCTTGCGGGCCCAGGCAACCATCTGGCGGGCGGTGGGTCCATCTTTCACGCTGCCAAGACCGACTTCGCCGAGAAGTTTCACGCCGGATTCGGCTAGCGATTTGAAATCATCTTCAACCATGCCGTGTTCGAGCACCGGTGCGCCGGCGAGAACTTTGACGCCGCTGGGGCGGAGTGCGGAGAAGCAACGCTGGGCGGTGATGGCCAGGGCTTTGAGGCCAACGATGTCTTTGGGGCGGCCGGGCATGTGAACTTCGCCGGCGGAAATCATGGTGGTGACGCCGCCATGGAGGCAGCTATCGATCCAGCCGAACTGATTCTGGCGCGGAGTCCAATCGCCGGCTACGGGATGGACGTGACTATCGATGAGACCGGGAGCGAGAGCGGTGCCGTTGGCGTCGATGATGGTGGTGGCGCCAGATGTGTCGACGTGATCGTGCTTGCCGATGGCGGTGATGCGGCCGTCGATGGCGACTACGGTATCGGTATCGAGGATCGGGTTGGCGAGATCGCCAGAGAGGAGAAGGCCGATGTTGCGGATGACTAGTTTGGTGGAGTTGGTGGATTTGGGAGTTTCGTCGTGAGCCATGCGGGAGCGGCCTCCGGAGTGTTTAGGAACTTTAGTATATGGGGATGAGGAACGAGAACGAAATTGGGTGGAGCGGAAGGAAAAGGCAGAGTCCCCACACGCGACACCGGCGTGTGGGGCACGCGGCGGAGGAGATGGAGAATTTAGAGTGTTGCCGGCTGGCAGCTCTTCGGTACTCAGAGCAAGCCGACGCTACGGATCGACCGTGGCGTGGCTCGGCTACTACCCTCGGCTACTACCCCCCTCCCCCCTGTTTTTTGGAAGTGGTGATTCTGCGGGGGTTGAAGTTGTTTGTTGTGTATGAGATTTGTAAGTGCGGATTCTGAGGGAGTTAGCGGGCAAAAAGTCGGAAGTGCGGAATGTAAAGGACTTAGCCGAATTCACGCTGATAGCCGATAGCACACTGCTTTACGTATTACTAGTCTGTCATATAAGCTATGAAGAATCAAGGAAAGTCGTAACTCTAAGGCAATTTAGCGAGTTCGGACTTAGCTGCCTGCAGAATGGGGATGTCCGGGTCAGCATCTTTCCAGAGGGTTAGAAACTCCTGGTAGGAGGCGCGGGCTTTAGCGGTATCGGCTTGGAGGGCATAGCCGCGGGCCAGGCCCAGTCGGGCGAGAACCGCGGTTTCGCAGGAGCCAACGAGGCCACGATGATCGAGGATTTTCTGAAACTCAGCAGCGGCATCGGCTCCCTGATTTGCAGCAAGAAAAGCCTGGCCGCCTACGAAGGGAGTATACAGGCAGGCGTTGAAATCCGGACCGAGCTCATAAGAGATGGCGATGCGAAGAAGCTCAATGGCTTGCTGGGGATGATGATTTGCGAGCCGAACCTGTGCTCGAATGGTAGGCAAAGTGAGAGTGTGGCCATCGAGGAATTCCATGGCGATGAAGGGACGGCCGTGGTGTTCGCCAATTTCATAGATGGTGCAAATGTTGGAGTGATTGAGGGCGGAAGCGGCTTGGGCTTCGCGTTCGAAACGAAGCAGTGATTCAGAGTCGGCGGCGAAATTATCGGGCAGAAATTTGAGAGCGACGAAACGGTGGAGTTTGGTGTCTTCGGCTTTATAGACGACACCCATACCACCGCCACCGAGTTTTTCGACGATGCGATAGTGAGCGATGGTTTGGCCGAGCATATAGATGGGAAAAACTACCGAATCTTATGGCGGTGAAAAAGGCAAGTCAACGTTGAGGGTGGGAGGCGCGGAAAGAGACGAGACGAGTGTCCTTTGGGAAGTACGGATAAGGCGGTATATCGGAGGAGTTGGCGACGGTGATAGATTGCGGCGCTTGATGAGTTCCGGGCGGACGGCTCGGAACGTGTGGAGAGGAAAACGCCATGCAGACGGAATTCGCAACTAGAAAATGCGCACACCCTCCGTGCAGTTGCACGGTGGGTCCAGACGATAAATATTGCAGCGCGCAGTGTGAGGCAATGGAAGAAACGCCGGATTTGACGTGTGAATGCCTGCACCCGGGATGTAAGGGGGACATTGGGACTTAAGAGGCCGCTGTGGCGGCGTGGCTTTTTGTGGAGACCGAGTGTTTGATTCAGACTCGCTGGGTTGTTCGTGTGCCGGATGGATGCTGTTCGGGGCTCAGACCAAGCCGGCGCTACGATCGGGGTAGAAGGTCTGTGAGTGAGGTTGGCGGAGTCGTGGCTTCGCCCTTTTTGGCTGCTAGAGTCTTTCCCCAGAATTAAGAGTCAATTCCTGCCAATCAAAGGTAATCGTCTGTCTTAACAATTACTTCTATTTACGTGAAAGATAGTGCCGGGCAGGTCGCACCTGAACTGTGGGCCAAGTGGACCTGAGCGTCTCCGGGGCGGAGACTGCGAGTATCCGCTCAGGGAGTGCTAGCAGGTTCAACTCGTCAGGGAAGGTGCGCGATGGATTGGCCAAGTGCCAAGAAGAAGTGTGGGATGGGGTTGCGGTTGGTGGTGATGCTGGGAATTGCCAGCGCGGGCACGATGACTTTTGCGCAGGAGGGGCGAAAGGTTTTGATACATCCGCAGCCGTTGTATCCGGATTTGGCGAAAGAAATGGCGTTGAGGGGCACGGTGCGAATTGAAGTGGTGATTGGCACGGATGGAGAGATCAAGAGCACGAAAGTGCTGGGCGGGCATCCGATCCTGGCGCAGGCGGCGATTGATGCATTGCGGAAATGGAAGTATGCACCGGGCGCGGAGAGCACCGTGACGTTGGAGTTTACATTTAAGCCGCAGTGACGTGAGAGACGCCCACACTTGACTCATAGCCATGAGTCAAGTACACTCAACACATGACTAAGAGGCTTCAGGTGTTGTTGCGCGATCCTGATTATCGCGAGATTCAGCGCATGGCTCGTTCGCGACATATGTCGATCGCTGAATGGGTTCGCCAGGCGCTGGATATGGCACGTCGCAAGGAACCCCGCAGCGATGTCGGCAAAAAGATCGCAATTATTCGTGCCGCGGTGCAGCACGACTATCCCTCGGGGGATATTGACGGGATGCTGGCGGAGATTGAAAGCGGGTATAGCGGCGGCACGCTTTCGTGATTTTCATAGATTCGAACATTCCTATGTACTTGGTGGGCGCGCCACACCCAAACAAGGCGGACGCGCAACGATTACTGGAAAAACTGGTGAGCGAGCGTCGGCGACTGGTTACGGACGCGGAAGTATTTCAGGAAATCCTGCATCGATACGTGGCCATCAACCGGCGGGACGCCATCCAGCCAGCATTTGACGCTTTGCTGGGAATCACCGATCAGGTATTTGCAGTGGAATTGGCGGCAACCGAGCGCGCGAAAGTAATTTTGATGGGACATCGTCAGATTTCGGCGCGAGATGCGTTACATGTGGCGATAATGGAACAAAATGGAATCGAACAGATATTGAGCTTCGATTCCGGATTTGACGGATTTCCTGGAATTACACGACTGTCGTAATCGGCTTGCGTGATTACGAGTTGGGATTCTCTGCCAGAAGAGCCAAGCGCATTCCCTCTAAAAGCCAGCGTTGTAGAGTGGGCTGGAAATGCCTGCTGACTTCGTGGAATTCGATGCCAACGCCGAGATTGGGCTGGGAATAGACGACGGTGGCGCCGGCCTCAAAATAATCCGACGCGGTGAAAATTTTGACGACGACCTGCTGGCCCACGGGAAGCGGGTTGGCCATGTCGAGGAAGCATCCATTCAAACTGATTTCGGTGGTGCGGGCATGGATGCGGAAGCCGCCGTCGTTCATTTCGCCAATTTCGGCGCGTGCGACGAAGGAATAGCGGGTGCTGCGGCGATTGTCCTTTTTGTGCGAGCTTGCGCTCCATTGGTCTGTCAAAACAACCTCTGCAAATCCAGATCGTACCTTGCAGGATTTTTGTAAGATAGGCGAGCGATGGCCGAAGATCTTGCATTGATTTTTGTCAACAGACGCGAGTTGCGGAAATGGTACTGCGGAGCTAAGAGGTGAGGTACTTCTCGGAATTACGCAGGCATCTGCGTACGCTACAGAACAGCTGAGCATTTACGGAGCTAGAACGTGGAGTTGCTGCACTCAGAAAAGAGGTGAGTTGTTTAGCTGGGTGCGAGATTCACTTTGCAAGCTGCTGCGAATTATCAGGCTGCCGCTCCGGCTTGAATGCCGATTAAGATATTTACCTCGAAGGGGCCCTGTAGCAATTCCGCGACTGCCTGCTGCAAGTGCTTATAGTGGGGCGTTTCTGTGTGTTTTGTGAGGGCAGCTTGGCTTTCCCATCTTTCGTAAAAATAGAAGCGGCCCTTGACGTTGGACTCATAGAGTTCATACAGCTTGCATCCTGATTCAGCGCGGGTGGGAACCAACATACCTCGCAAGAGCTCTCTGAGCTGGTTTTCCTTTCCTTCGCGCGCCATCGATCTGGCAATCACACGTACTTCAGCCATGGTCGTTCAACCTCCTCGATTCGTAGTTGTCTTGCAATCGCGAAGACCCTGCACACTTATTTCAACGCCGGATCAATCAACGTCAAATCGGTTGCCGGATCAAATCGCTTTTGCATGGTCACTGGATCTTCTGTAACCATTACTTCCAGGGTCGGCGATACATTCAGGGCAAGCACGTGACCGCCAAAGGTTGTTCCGTCTGAATTCCCCACCATCATGTGCGTGTGGACCACCGGCTTTCCTTGATAGAGCGCGACATCGCCGCTCATCCCGATCACTTCGTGCTGACCGTTGACGGGAATTTTCTTGTACATTTTGCGCTGGGGATCGAACCAGCCTAGGGTTGCTCCATTGAGGGCTCCGATCGCGGTGAAGTGTGCGCTGGTGACGTGATACTTCTCAGCGAAGTCCAAGAGCCCGGAAAAAGCCTCGTCTCCCTGGTAGAAGATGACAGCATATTGTTTCGTGGGTTCTCCCGGGTTCAGCAATTGAACCTGCATCTTGGGGGCTCGACCTCTCGGAACGGCGTCCGACGGGACGACATAGTCATTTTGCTTGTCTTGCTTGTCCTTGTCCCGCGAATACCCGAGTAATACGACGGACCCAATCACGGCCACTAGGGCAGCTAGCCGTTTTTTAGTAATCATAGGTTTTGCGCTCCATGTTCGAGAATCTTTACGATTGTTTTTCTCGAACAGCGTATCGGTAGAAGGCACGCGTTGTGCCGAACTGGGTATCCATGGAAGATGTTGGGGAGTAAGCAGGATACGGCGCGAAACAGCGAGGACTTGGAATCAGCTGGCGAGAATTGCGTGTTGAATTTCTTGGACGCTGTCAGTCGGTTGGAAAGTGCCGGAGGAAAGGCAATTCGAGTTTCGCGACGATGGGGTAGTACGCAGGATGGCGCCCTGCCATCAATTTCCGGAAGTCATTAAAAAGATGGCGGATGAGCCTATAAGAGAATCTTCAAGCAGTGCTTTGCTTTGGATAACTTCCGCAGACTCAACTAAAGCAGTTCCCACCGGCTCTTTTTACTTCTCGAGCTGATTATTTCGTTTGTCTTGCAGATCTGCCATATTTGTAATACACTCGTTTCGTGAAGACTCTCACCGTACGGCTTCCCGAGCCACTCATCGCGGAGATTGAGGCGGAATCGCGGGGGCGCAAGATCTCGAAGTCCGATGTAGTGCGCGAACGGCTTGAGCGTCCGGCCCGGCAGCGCCGCCGCACTGCCTCCCTCAATGCCATCGCTGATCTCATTGGCTCGGTAGATGGTCTCCCGGCCGACCTAACCAAGCGAAAGAAGCAGTACTTGCACGCCACCGGTTATGGCCAGAATCGTCCTCGCTGATGCTGGATTTATCGTAGCGTTGCTTAGTAGCCGGGACGCTCACCACGAATGGGCCATAAGGCAGGCGTCTGAGATGCCTCCTCCTTGGTCCACATGCGAAGCGGTTCTGTCGGAGGCTTTTCATCTTCTCGGGGAGCGCGGTGCTCCCAATCTCGGCGCCTTAATTCGCCGCCGGGCTTTGCTCA
>Ga0070762_10000756_pt1 | contig 14163 bp, 9 predicted proteins | sample HubBroMetageREF2_FD_66726 | JGI IMG/M metagenome (GOLD analysis project Ga0070762, IMG submission 66726) | Reference soil microbial communities from the Hubbard Brook experimental Forest, New Hampshire, USA - Hubbard Brook CCASE Soil... | ecosystem: Environmental > Terrestrial > Soil > Temperate...
TCTACGCAGGCTGTGAGTACAGGGGCTTACCGGGCGGTGGAGTTCATTAAGGCAAATATCAAGCTCGAAGGCGTGGAAAAGGCTTCGGTGGCGGACAGCAAGAAAGTGGTGGAGATCTGCACCAAGTATGCGCAGAAAGGCATGCTGAATATTTTTATTGCAGTGTTCTTTGCCACCTTGGCGTTTGCGTTTCTGGAGCCGTTCTTTTTCATCGGATATTTGTTCTCGATCGCGATTTTTGGCTTGTACCAGGCGATTTTCATGGCCAACGCGGGTGGGGCCTGGGACAACGCGAAGAAAATTGTGGAAGTGGAACTGAAGCAGAAAGGCACGCCGCTGCATGATGCGACGGTGATTGGCGATACGGTGGGCGATCCGTTTAAGGATACGTCTTCGGTGGCGTTGAACCCGGTCATCAAGTTCACGACGTTGTTTGGATTGCTGGCGGTGGAGCTGGCGGTGCAGATGACGGCGACGCAAGGGGACAACCTGACGCACATTTTGGCGGCAGCGTTCTTTGTGGTGTCGTTTGTGTTCGTGTACCGGTCGTTCTACGGAATGCGGATTCGCGGGTCGGCGGCGAACTGACCGGAATTTTCAATCAGAAGTATTCTGCGTTGCGTAGGATTCAAAGGGGCGGCGCGGGTGCCGCCCTTTTTGTTTTGGCCCGGGGCGCGGTGGTATAGACTCTGGTTTTCGGATGGGTGGTTTTGTATTGAAGGAGGCTATGTGAGCGACGTATCGGAGAAGACTACGATCCAGAAAACGTCGATTGCGCCGATGCTATCGGTACGGCGCGGGGCGCAGGCGGTGGAGTTTTATAAGGCGGCGTTTGGGGCAAAGGAATTGTTTCGGTGGTGGCGCGACTGGGATTTGGAGGGTCGGAGTTTTGGGTGGCGGATGAGTCGCCGGAACATTGCAATTTCAGTCCGGAATCGTTGGGCGGAGGGACCGTGCGGATGGTGATGGTAGCAAAGGATCCGGATGCGGCGTTTGCGCGCGCGGTGAAAGCGGGGGCGATGGAGATTTGGCCGGTGCGTAAGGATTACGGATGGAGGTTGGGGAGGGTGGTGGATCCGTTTGGGCATCATTGGGAGATTGGGAAGCCGTTGGAGGGTTGAGTTGTGGAGTTGGCGGGAGATGAACCCGAGAGCCGGCGAGATGCCGGCGCTACAAAGTCGATGGCGCGAGAGATTGCTAGTGGATGAAATCCAAGAGCGATTCCTCACTCCGTTCGGAATGACGGGTTGCATATATAGCGACGAGAAGATGACCACGATCGCTTCGACTGCGTAGAGATCGGGTTAGGTGCGGATTAGGTTTAGCTGGGGTTTTAGTTTGGGGTCGAACCCGGGGAAGACTGGGGCCAGGTCTTTGACGCCGAGGTGGCGGGTTAGGATTTCGCTGATTACAGTGCGGAAGTCGGTGGTCAGGGCCAAGTCGCGGCCTTCGTTGAGCTGATGATCGTCGAGGCCGGGCCACTTGCCATAGACGTGGCCGCCTTTGACATCGCCGCCCATGACGAACATGCAGTTGGCGTGACCATGATCGGTGCCGCGATTGCCGTTTTCTTTTGCGGTGCGGCCGAATTCGCTCATGGTGACAACGACGATGTCAGCCATGCGGTCGCCCATATCCTGATGAAACGCGGCGAGCGACTGGCCCAGATCTTTCAGCAAGTTGGATAGTTGACCTTGCGCGCCACCTTCATTGACGTGATTGTCCCAGCCGCCGCAATCAACAAACAAAACTTCAACGCCGATGTTGGCTTTAAGCATCACGCCAATTTGCTGCAGGCGCTGACCGAGCGGGCTCTTAGGATAATCGGCGCCATTTTCTGGCGGAAATTTGTTCATATCGATTTTACGAAGAGTGTCGATGGCTTCGAAAGTTTCTGTGCCGGTGCCGTGCAGGGCGTGATCGACGGACTGCGCGTACATCGCTTCGAAACCGCCTTCGACGACATTGGACATGGCGGCGGATTGCGGCTGGACTTTGAACTGGCGAAGGTCGGGAAGCGCGATGGCCGCAGTGCTGCCCTGCAACATGCGCGGGAGATTGGTGCTTATAGCTACGGCGCGAAAGGGTGAGGCATTTTGTTCGGGAATAGTGCCGAGAGCGCGATCGAGCCAGCCATCTTCGGTAGCTTTGATGCCGGGCGTACCGGACTCCATATAATCCTGAGCGTCGAAATGGGAGCGGGTGGGATCGGGAGAGCCGGCAGCGTGAACGATTGCCAAATGATTGCTGGCGAAGAGCGGCGCGAGAGGAGCAAGCGAAGGATGCAGGCCGAAGAAGCCGTCGAGATCAACGGCGGTGTTGCTATCGCCGCGGCGTGGCTGCGGAATCGCGATGGAGGGGCGCATGCGGTAATAATTGGGTTCGGCGAAAGGCACAACGATGTTGAGTCCATCGGCGGCGCCGCGCTGAAAGAGGACGACGAGTTGCTTCTTCCCTGCTGAAGGCGTGGAGGCAATGGCGCGCTGCAAGAAAGCGGGAACGGTGCTGAGGCCGACCAGGGCGATGCCGCCCTGCTTCATGAAATAGCGGCGTGAGAATTTCGCGGGGCGCACACCTTCGCAGCATTTATCGCTCATAAGGACCTCGTATTGACCTTCACATGCAGTTTCATCTGCGCTGAAATTCCGGAGCACCTAGAACCAAGCCAGTGACTACGCCAAGATCGACTTGGCGAACGGGATCGTCGAGCTTGGCTTGAATGACTTGCGGATTCTCAATTTGCTTTTGCAAGGTTTCGACAGTGCCTGCGGCGGCTTGACCACCGAGAAAGACTTGTACGGCGCGATCGAGCGCGGATTTTGGATCGTTTCCGGAATCGCTGCCGAGGAGCGCGGTGACATCACTGCGCGACCCACGGACTTTATTTCCGGCGAGTGCGAGGGAGAAATTCAGCCGATTGAGGAGCGCGCCGGTGTTCACCCAGGTATCGGCCTTATCGGAATATCCGGTGGGCGGCTGACATTGATAGATGGGTTCGCCAATGCGGCCAGACCACTGCACGAGAGGCATGGAAGTGTCGACATCGGTGCCAAGGGCGCGGACAGAGCTGACAACGAGTTCGAAGGGCGTTTTGACCTTGGCGCGATACGCATCGCGCGACCAGAATTCCGGCGAATAGATCATGGTGTGCAAGACTTCGCGAATGTCTCCGTCGTTCTTGAGGAAAGTCTTGGCCATGCGATCGACGAGGGCGGGTGGCGGATTGTCGGCCACGAAGCGGCGCGCCAGCTTGGTAGAAATGAATTTGGCGGTATTGGGATTTTTGGTGAGCAGATCAATGACTTGCTCGCCATCTTTGATGCCACCGGCGTGAATCTTCTTGCCCAGAACGATCTTCGGGTCGGGGTCGTGGAGTTTTTCGTCGAATTTGAATTGCGGATTTTCGCGGGGCTTGTCGATGGTCCAGCCGGTGAAGCAGCGAGCCACTTCGGTAACGTCTTTTTGTTTGTAGCCACCATCGACGCCAAGGGTGTGGAGCTCCATGAGTTCGCGACCGTAATTTTCATTGAGACCGCGCTGCTGGGGCTTTTTGTTCTGCGCTTGCTGCGGACGCGGTGGTGGCGGATAGCCGTAGCGTTGCTGGCGCATCTGCTGACGCATGGCGCGTTCCATGGCCTGGCGCTCGGCAGCTTTGGGATCGGCGCTCAGAAAATTGTCGAGATAGAAAAGCATCGCAGGGCTTTTCGCAGTGGCGGTGACCAGATCTTTAAACTTGCCCAAGGCACGCGGCTGAATGACGTCGCGCTCGTAGGAGGTGAGATACCACTTCACTTCGCCTTTGCCAGCGAAAACGTTGAAGTGATTGAACCAGAAATCGTCCATGACTTGCTGAAGCTGGCGCTCGCTATAGATGGCGCGGGTCATTTTGGCCATGGCAAGTTCTTCGACGACGCGCTGCGGCCTTTTGCTGTCGTCGGAAATGCCGGGAGGAACGGCGTTGGGATCATTGGCGAGTGGATCGCGCTTGCCAGCACCGCGCGTGGCGGGATTCAGCTTCATGGGGGAAGGAGAATCAGGAGCCGAGGCAGCCACAGTGGTAACGAAGGGAGACGAATTGGAATCGTCGTCCGAGTTCGATGATGAGGCCATGGTGTTTGAGGCAGGAGGAGTGGAGTTTACCGGCTGCGAATTGTTGGGATGCATGTCGTGGGCAATTACGGCGGCGGCAGCGTCTCCGGGACGTGGAGTGGAATTCTGTTGAGTGTTCTGCGCCTTCTGTTCCTGCTTAGCGGCTTGCTTGGGATTCGGATACTCGGCAAGGAGTTGCGACGTGGGCATGCGCAGAGTTGGCAAATCATTCAGGCGCGCTTCGACGGCGGTGTCGTCGATGGATTTGGGATTGAGCTGCTGATCGATCCATTTCGCCAGGCCGGTTTGCTTGATGCGTTCCATGTCGCCGGGACGCGGGCCGTAGGCGAGACGATTCAGGGCGTGCTCGATGGCTTCGTCGGTGGAGAGATCGGTGATCGGCAAACCCTTGAGGACCGGATCTTGTTTTACTTTTGTTTTTGCAGGCGTGGGGATTGCCGCGAGCGCCGGGAGATCGATGACGAAGGTGGCGATGAAACTCAGCGTAAGAATAGCGGCGAGAAGAGCCTTCGGGGTGTAAGACACCAGGCCGGCTTGAAACTGATTGGGCCGGGAGAAGGCGACGGAGTTGAGGGCTTTGGGAAAGAGGCGCATATCCGTCAGATTAACCCCAGGGGCGGGCTAAAGTTGCTGTAAGAAGAGCAGGTGTTCTCTATTGATAGAGGAGCGGAAACAACGGCAAAGCGCCTATTTTTAAGGCATTGCAGCGAGGCTGTTTAGGTCCCGCGGAACCCTTAGTTGCTTAGTACAAATTCAACTTCGCGCTGGGGAGCATGGTTGTTGGCGCCATCGGCGGCAAGCAGCACCAAGCGGTAAATGCCAGGAGCTAGATCCTGGATCTGGACTTTCAGGCCGAAGGGCACGATGGGACTTCCCTTTTGAATGAAGTCGTTCATAGGCACGGGGCCGGTGTAGAAGACTTCTTTGTTGGTGGCCTTTTCGAAGATACGATAGGCGGCCGCGACCTTGGGAGGATTGTCGTTTTTCAGTAGTGGCTCATACAGCTCGGAATAAAGAACCAGATTGTCAGCTTTGCGGAAGCTGTACGTGGCCGCGGGAGTGATCTGCATGCCCTTGAGGATGAGGGGAGTGCGATCTTCGAGGAGAGCAGCGTCGACGTCGGTGGAGATTTGATCGATGCGTTGGAGATTGGTGGAGAGCAAAACGCCGCCAACGGTGAACTTGTTGCCATCAAATTCATCAATGCGGAGCGGAGTTTCGAATTTGCCGAAGCTGTCGCCACCGGAACTGAGGACGACATCGAGTTTGTAGGTGCCAGGCGCCGCGTCGAATTGATTTTGGTAGTGGTAGGGCAGCTTGGTGAATGCTTTCCACTCATCTTTTTCGAACTCGAGGTTAAGAGTGTCGTTGAAGCGAGCGCCCACAGAACCATCTGGCTTATAAGCGATTCCGAGCACATTGACGCTGGCGTGGTACTTCCCTTTGTCTTTGTTGAACACGACGGACTCGCCGGGAATCTCCATGGTGAGGTTGACGCGAGCGACGTTTGGTCCAGAGTAAAAATACGGAGCCTGCATGGTGCCGTGAATGGCGCCAGGTTGAGAGCCAGTGGCCTGGGCCTCCATCTGCTTTTCAATGGGGCGGCCATCGAGCGGATTCGTGGCGTGCACGTTGCAATAACCACTGCGGGCGCGAACTTCCATGCCGCCCTTGTTGAGTTTGACCTTAATGGAATGGCAACTGCCCTCGGGGGTGGATTGGGGAACGTAACCGAGGAGATAGAATTCGTTCTGATCAGCGGCGATGCGATTCAAACCGCCGAGCAGATCGTTGGTGTTATAGACGGCGAAGCCGCCCGTGCCTTGGGCGAGTACCTGAAGAACTTGTTGATTGGTGGAGGAAGAAGGAGGAATTTGCGGAAGAATGATGCGAGGTTGGGCATTGGGATTGTTGTAGTAGTTGGAATTCGCGTAGTTGACCGGGTTGGTGGTGGTGCTGCCACCGCCACCAGTTTTTCCGCCAGTGCCCGTGCCGGTACCTGTGCTACCCGTGCCGGTGCCGCCACCCTTACCACCGCCAGCACCACCTGTGCCGCCAGTGCCTCCGGTTCCACCTGTGCCCCCACCGGGGTGACCGCCACCGCCGCCCGCGCCGCCACCAGCTCCGCCACCACCCGGACGTTGAGGATCAGGAAAAGCGGAAGTGACATAGGACGCGGCGATGAGCTTTGGCTGGATCGCACCGGCGTGCGGGTTGGAATCGGAATCGGAGGTGCGATTCGCGTACATCGCGTTCGGGTGGGACGGAAAAATTGAGTCGGGCTGAATGTTTTTGCCGGAAGGACCTGTGGGTGCGCTAGCTACTAGTCCACGTACATCAAGAGGATAAACCGCCACGTTGGCTTTGTTGCAGGCATCGATGGTGGCGGTCAGTTCGGAAGTGCGTTCGGAATCTAGAGGAAAGCCAGCGGAAAAAAGAATCAGCATCTTGCGGCCGGGCACGGCGCGAAGACTTTTGGCTAGACTGCGAACAGAAAGCAACATGGTGCGCGCGCCGAAGTCGGATTCGGAGGAACTGAATGAGGGAAAAGCATTGTTGGAGGCGACGGTCATAGATTGCTGAGGGTTGGAAGGATTGGTCTCAATGTGCGGAGCCTTGACGCCGGAGACAGCGGCCTTCAGGAGTTCGGCGCTGGCCGTAAAGTTTTGTTTGATGGAGAGGACGCCGCCGAAATCGACGATAGCCATGGGGTGATCAGCGCTGGCGTTGGTCTCGATGAATTTGGTGGCGGCGGCGCGGGATTGAATCTGGTCTGGCATCTCCATGGAGGAGTTGTCGAAGAACAAGACAATGTAGCGCTTTTGCCCGTTGGTCTGATTGGCGGGATCCGCGCCTGAAGAAAAGCTAGTGATGGATTGCTCTTTATTGTCTTCGAAAACTTTGAAGTCCTGCTGAGCGAGGTTGCGGACGTAATTCCCTTTTTTGTCGGTAACGACGGCATCGACCAAGACGATGCGCGACTCAGTGCTGATCACGCCGCCATTCGCCGGGGTTTGGGCGTTGGCGCCGCCAGGAATGGCGGGCTCTTGTGCAGTTAAGAAGGGCGAGCCGAGCGAGAAGACGGCAGTGAGCGCGAACGCTCCGGCTAGAAAATTCCTAGAAGATGCGTGCTTGATTTGAATTTTCATAACGCCTCCTAATACGGAATCGCTACCGCGCCATTACGAGCGGCCATTTGCGCGCCTTCTGAATCCCGGACAACTTGCCGTACAAGATATTTGCCTGGCTTAACGTCAAAACTGGATTTGACGGTGAGGCCGGTACGACTCAAACGATCGTAGGTCGTGTCGAGCAGACGCATTTCCAGAACTTTTTCCCCGCCGGTAACGAAGTTGCCATTCTCGTCGAAGATGGCGGTGGCAAGAGTAAGTTGATCCAAGTTGCGGCCATCAGCTTTGCGGAAATGCATTCCTTTGACTTCGAGGCGCGACACTATACTCAGGTGTACACCCTCGGCGCCGGATTTGAAATACTGAGTTTGCAAATCGAGGGGAAGGTCGTGGATTTCGTCTTGGGAAAAGATGGCCTCCTGAATTTCGGCTTTGGCTTGCTCGGTGGGGTCGTCGACCTTTTTGGGAGCGTAGTAGCCGCGGCGAGCTTGGACGGTAAACTTCTGCTTGTTGGTGAGGCTGACTTTGATGGTGTGATAGCGGCCGTCCATCTTTTGATTTTGCGGAGAGAAGCCGAGCATGTAGGAAACTTCGGGAGCGGCGCCGGCGATTTTCATGCCGGTGTCGAGATCGTTGCTGTTGTGGAAGAAGGTGCCGCCGGTGCCATTGGCAAAATCGGTGAGTACGAATTGCTGTTCGAATTGAGCGCTGACGCGGTAGGAAGCTTTGAAGCCGGCGGTCTTGATGCTGTCGGCATTGGGTTGCGAGATGTCGCCCATGAGATCGGGAGTGTACAGGCCGCGAGCGTCGACGGTGTTGATGACAATGTTCGCGCGATTGGCGCGATCAATGATGTTCATTTCTTCGAGGGTCTCGGTAGTCAGAAGAAAGCCGGGGGACACGAGGAGAAGGACGCGTTCTCCAGGTTTGCTGGCTAAAGTACGGAGCGCTTCCTCGAGATGGCGATAGGTGTAGGTATTTTCATTGTCGCCAGCGGTGAGCGCGATCATGGCTGCGGGTTCGGCCATTTGCATGGCAACGGGCAGCTTGGTCTCATCACCGCCATACTGACACTGGACAATTTCTTCGGCAATGACCGCGAGCGCCTGCGTGTCGTGCTTATTCTCGATTTGATCGCCCATGTAGTGAGACACATCCGGGCATTGAGTGACACCACCACCCATCAAAGGGTGCGGGATGATTTTGAGGAGAGTCCGTTCGAGCACCGCGCGATCACTGGTGAAATCCTGATTCACCTCGCCCGAGGTGGAAAAAATTGCGAGACGGTCGGAAGGTGTCATCTGTTTTATGAAACGCCCGGCCGTGACGCGAACGACCACGGCATCGTCCATGCGCATATGAATATCGTCGAAGACCAGAGCGACAAAGCGTTCGGGCAAGGAGACTCTTTCGTCGGGCGGGGTGTCGTTTTCTTGCGCCTGGGTCTTCGCCGCGGCTTCAGCGCGCTCGCGACGAGTTTCCGGGGTTTCAAGGCTGAAATTGGTGATGGCTTGGGGCTTGCCTTGATCGAAGAGTTGGAAGTCTTCACGGCGTAAATTCCCGACGGGAGTGCCTTTTACATCGCGGACCACGACGCGGACTTGGACGAGGTTGACGCGAAGCTTGAAGGTGGTGCCGGTGTCTTGCATAGAAACTTCGGTCTTGGCGTCGGACGGCTTGGCGTCAGTGGGTTTGGGAGTCTGGGAGACTGCAGGGGATGCCGGTGCGGGAGATTGAGTTTTGTCGGCAGCCGCGGGCGACGGAGTAGAAACAGGAGGCGGTGCGGATTGCGTAGGAGGCGTCGTGGGAGCGGGTTCTTGGGCTATTGCGACGGCGAAGAAACAAAGCAGGGAGAGAGCACACAGAGCGGTCCGCGAGACGAGGCGGATGAAAACGTCGCAACAGGAGACTCTGAAGTCCATCTGTTCCCTGACCCCCAAAATGCAGCCGAACCAGAAAGGTGAAACGTAAAATCGCCCAGCAGGCCGCCTCGACGCGGGTGGGAGTACTGACTATACGCCGCAGGAATTGGGGATGCAACGCACGGCGCTGCGGCGCAAAGCCTCTAAATTGCGGCGGTTAATCGGTGGACTGATGCGGCGCACCGGCGCGGTAGCCCTCTAGCGTCCAGACGTCTTGGGCCTCCACGTGGCGGAGAATGTAGCGGTCGCCATCGATGACGCGTACACGAAAAACGGTTTCGCCCGGGGCATACCAGCGATCTTCAACTTCGGCAATTTCGAGGGTTTCGGAAGGCAGCTTCAGGCGCATGGGCCGCTCGTCGGCTTTATAGCCAGCATAGGATTCCACTTCCACGGTTTTCATTCGCGCCTCCCGTGGCTGCAACGGTACCGACTAACCGGTTCGGCCATCTGCTGCGGCGCTCTCCGCGTTCCAGGCAGCGCCGAGGAATACGATGATAGCGGAAATATTCATCCAGATGAGCAGGCCGATGACGGCGGCCAAGCCTCCATAAACGAGGCTGTACGGGACGCGGCGCACATAAAAGCCGAAGATCACGTTGACCAGCCACCAAAGGAGCGTGGCGAGCATGGCGCCGGGCAGAACATGGCGAAGACGCTTCTCCTTGGGACGAGCTACCCAGTAGATGACGGTGAGGGCCAGCATGGCGAGAATCATGGCGGCGATCGGGAAAAAGACCAACCAAACGACATGGATGGGGAGCTGCTTGCCAAATTCGTCGGTCATCCAGTGGCGAAGAGGCCTGCCGAAGACGCCGAGAATACCCGCAGCCAAAATCGGTGCCATGGTGATGAGAAGCAGTAAAAGACCACGCAACTGGCGGCGGATGAATCCTGGGCCTTCTTCTTCTCCATATATAAGGTGAATGCCCTTGGTGAGAAGTTTCATGACTTGCGAGCCGCCAAGGAGCGTGCCGCCCCAGCCGAGAATGGCGAACTTCCAGGCGTCTGGGCCGCGGCGACCGAGAAAATCGGAAACGATGGACTGGCTGCCGGGAGGAAGAAATTGCGTGAAATCGCGAATGGCGTCGAGGAGGGCGGTGCGGTTGCCGATCCAACTGGTGGCAAAACCCACGGCGAGGAGCAGAGTGGGGAAAAAGGCGAGGAAAACGTTGAAGGCAATGGCTTGGGCAATCATGCTGCATTGCGGATAGACGCGCGCGAAAACGCGATAGATGGTCTTGACCAAGTCTGCCCAAGTTTTCATGTTTGGACATTATATGCATGGAGCGAGGAGTTCACGAAAGCTGTCGGAGATCAAAACGGGGGATGCGCCGGTAATACGTTTCTACTATTGTTTGCATGGGGAAGCACGAGTAGTTTCACGGCACGCGAAACAAGCTAATTTGAGGGGGGATGTCCGATGAAATTGAAAATCACGGCAGTTGTGGCGGCTTTGGGAATTCTGGGTGTGGCTGGGGTGTTGGCGCAAATGCAGAAGCCAACGGTGTCAATTAAAGGCTATGTGTTGGATTCGGCGTGCGCGTTTACAAAAGATTTGAAGAAACCGATCAGCAAGGCGTGCGCGGAGTCTTGCGCGGCAGCCGGATCGCCATTGGTGATCCTGTCGGCGGATGGTGCGGTGTACTGGCCGATTTCAGATGCCACGCCGGCGGTGGGGCAAAATGCGAAGGTACTGCCATTTGCCGGGCAGCAAGTGAACGTGACAGGAAAAGTGTATGACCGAGGCGGATCGCACGCGATTGTGATTGATAAGATCAGCGCCGCGCCGGAAACAAAATAAATAAATTCAAAACCTTGTGAGCACCGCCATCGCTCCGGCGCCGCCGGAACAACTGAAACGTCAATTGGGATTAGGATCTGCCGCGGCTGCAGTGGCTGGCGAAGCCATTGCGGTGGGAATATTTTTGACGCCGGCGGGAATGGCAAAGTCTCTCGGTTCGCCGGGACTGCTGTTTGTGGTGTGGTTGATACTCGGCGCGATGACGCTGAGCGGCGCGCTGTGCTACGGCGAATTGGCCAGCAGATTCCCCCAATCTGGCGGAACCTATGTGTATTTGCGGGAAGCGTACGGACCGCTTGTGGCGTTTCTGTATGGATGGATGTGCTTGCTGGTGCTTGATCCGGGGTTGGCGGCGGCGCTAGCGACCGGTACGGGGGCATATGCGGCGTACATTTTTCATTGGTCACCGCTGGGCATTAAGGTAGCAGCGGTGAGTGTATTGTGCGCGCTATGCGCGGTGAATATTGTGAGCACTACGACGAGCGCAGGATTTATGCGACGGGTGACGTGGTTGAAGTTTGGCGTGCTGGCATTGCTGGCGATTGTGCCAATCGTGTTGCGACTGGGATCGTGGACACATTTCGAGCCGTTCTGGCAGCAAAGGCATGGGTCGATGCCGTTGGGTCCTGCGTTGGGCGGGGCGATGGTGGCGGCGTTTTTTTCGTTTGGCGGGTGGTGGGACGTCTGCAAAATTGCGGGCGAGGTGAAGGATCCGGGGCGAACCATGCCACGCGCGCTGGTTCTCGGCGTGTTGGGTGTGACGGCGGTGTACATGGGGGTGAGTGCGGTATTTTTGTACCTGGTGCCGCTGGAAAAAGTAACTTCGGACGAGACGTTCGTGGCACAAGCGGGCGAAGTTTTATTTGGGCATGCGGGTGGAAATTTTTTGGCGGCGATTGTGGTGGTGTGTGTGCTTGGGAGCCTGGCAGTGTTTACGATGGTGGCGCCGCGCGTGTACTACGCGATGGCAAAAGATGGATTGTTCTTGAAGGCAATGGCGCGGCCGCACCGGCGGTTTGGGACGCCCGCGTATGCGATTGGATTGCAGGGAGCGATTGCTGCGTTGTTGGTGATCGTCGGCAATTTTCAGCAGATCATTTCGTATTTCATTTTTGTGGCGGTGCTGTTTTTGGGGCTGGCGGTTGGCGGGCTGTTCGTATTGCGGAGAAGAAAAGGTGGAGAAGAAACGGCGACGATGGCTTCGGGCTATCCTGTGACGCCGGTGATTTTCATTTTGCTGGTTGCGGCGCTTCTAATGCTCCTGGCGGGACATAATCCGATACAGGCGGCACTGGGGTGCGCGGTGGTGCTTGCGGGCGCACCGGTATACTTCTATTTACGGCGCAAAGCGGCGCAGCGCGATGAGTCTTGAATTTTGCTCGGGCTGCGATCGCTGCGGCCGCTAGTTCTGAATACCCATCTGAGTTAAGAAATAGGCGTAGTCGAAGGCGGTTTCCTTCAGGCGGTCGTAGCGACCGGAAGCGCCGCCGTGGCCTGCGGGGCTCATGTTGGTTTTTAGTAGCAAAATGTTGTGGTCGGTGCGTGTGGCGCGCATTTTGGCGACGTACTTCGCAGGCTCCCAATACATGACCTGGCTGTCGTTGAAGGACGTGCGCACCAGCATGTTGGGATAGGCCTTGGGCTGGATATTGTCGTAGGGCGAATAGGACATCATGTAGTCAAAGGCCGGCTGCTCCTTGGGATTGCCCCACTCTTCGAACTCGCCCACGGTGAGCGGAAGCGATTCGTCAAGCATGGTATTCATCACGTCGACAAAAGGAACGCCAACGAGCGCGGCGTGAAAAAGATCGGGGCGCATATTCAAGACCGCGCCCATTAACAGTCCGCCAGCACTTCGACCTTCGATGACCAGACGATCTTTTGAGCCGTAACCTTGGGCGACCAGATATTCAGCGGAGGCAATGAAGTCGGAGAAGGAATTTTTCTTGTGCATCATGCGGCCATCGTCATGCCACGCTTTGCCCAGTTCACCCCCGCCACGGATGTGGGCGACAGCGACCACCACGCCGCGATCAACAAGGCTGAAGAGCGTGGAATTGAAGCCAATGTCGTAGGAGACGCCGTAAGAACCATAGCCAGTTAAGTAGATAGGGCCGTGGCCGTCGAGTTTGGCGTTTTTCAAATGCACGACGGAAATGGGGGTCTTTATGCCGTCGGAAGCTGTGGCGTAGATTTGTTCGACCTGATAGCGATTACGATCGTAGCCGCCGGGAACTTCTCTTTGTTTGAGCAATGTGGACGTGCCCTGGGTCATGTCGTATTCGTAGACGGACGGCGGCGTGATAAAGGACTGGTAGCCATAGCGGAATTTCGAAGTGTCGTACTCGCGATTGATATAGGAATAGCTGACGTAGGCGGGCTCGGGAAAATCGATGCGCTTGGACTTGCCGGTTTGCAGATCGGCCACGCTTAGTTGCGGCAGGCCATTCTCACGTTCCGACATGACGTAGTAATTCTTGAAGAAGTCGATGTCGTCGAGCATCACGGTGGCGCGCTGCGGAACCACTTCCTGCCAGTTCTGACTGCGCGGGTCGGCGACAGGAGCTTTTACGAGCCGGAAATTGCGTCCGGTATCGTTGACGCGAACGTAGAAAAAATCTCCGTTGTGGTCAGGATAATATTCGACGCCCTGCTTGCGAGGCTCCATGACTTTCCATTCGGCGTTGGGCTGATCGGCGGGGATGTAACGAACTTCGGTGGTGGTGTGACTGCCGGAAATGAGGCCAATGTAGGCTTTGCTGCGGGTTTTCATGACGTCGACCTCGAAGCGTTCGTCTTTTTCTTCGAAGACGAGATCGTCGGGTCCGGCGCTGCCGGCGGTGTGTCGATAAAGGCGGTACTGACGTTTGGTGACGTCGTCTTCCACGGTGTAGAAAATTGTTTTGTTGTCGTTGGCCCAGGCCACGGAGCCGACACGTTCGGCGTGGTCGGGCAGAACTTTGCCGGTGCGCAAATCCTTTACCGCTAAGGTGTACTGACGGAAGCCGGTGTCGTCGGTAGTGTAGGCGAGGAGGTTGCCGTCTGGACTGACATTGTAGGAGCCGAGAGACATGAAGGTGTGGCCCTTGGCGAGTTCATTGACGTCGATGACGATTTCCTCCGGAGCGTCCATGCTTCCTTTTCTGCGGCAGCGGATGGCGTACTGTTTGCCGGCTTCGGTGCGGGTGTAATAAAA
>Ga0070762_10000757_pt1 | contig 14161 bp, 9 predicted proteins | sample HubBroMetageREF2_FD_66726 | JGI IMG/M metagenome (GOLD analysis project Ga0070762, IMG submission 66726) | Reference soil microbial communities from the Hubbard Brook experimental Forest, New Hampshire, USA - Hubbard Brook CCASE Soil... | ecosystem: Environmental > Terrestrial > Soil > Temperate...
AGAAGATCAATGCCCAGCCGAAAAACAGAATCCGCGTTGCTGGCAGCCTTTTTTATCAGCGGGCTGTCGTACAGCGTGGCGGGGTGTAACCGCACGTCAGTGAAAGCCCCCGCGCCAGTAGCCGCCGCACCCGCTCCTTCCACCGCCGATTCCAAACCCATCACCAACATCGCGCCAGACACCGACGCTCTCCCTCCAGTCGAAACCGTAGCACCTCCGCCAACTCCCGCCGCCACCGCCGCCGCTCCGCTACCTTTCGAGCCGGCGCACACCAAACCACCTCCACCTCCGCATCGCCAATCCACCGAAACTTCCTCGGATACCCAAGCCGAGCAGCCCGCGCGCACTCCTCCGCCGCAAATCTCGCCACAGCTTTCGCCCGGCGATCAAGCCAGCATGCGCCACAGCACCGGCGAAGATGCAACCGTCGCGCAGAAAAATCTGCAGCAAGCCAACGGCAAAGTCCTGAACGCCGCGCAGCAAGATCTGCAAGAAAAAATTCGCAGCTTCCTCACCCAAGCCGAAGAAGCCGGCAAAGCCGGCGACTGGTCCCGCGCCCAAACCCTGGCGCAAAAAGCCCGCCTCCTCTCCGTCGAGCTCGTCGACTCTCTCTGACCCAAATCCCATCTTCGAATCATGATCGTGGCTTCGCCCTCGGCCTTGCAGATGCCACCGCAAGCACGCATATCACTCCCGGTTCGCCTCACCCGCAATCGAACACACCACGAATCAGCTGGGAGAGTTTTCAGCAAAGAGAAGAAACCCGGCAAGTTTTGCCCGCTCACGGCAGATTATTGCATCGATGTCGGGCTGCTAGGTTGCGGCGCACTGTTTCAACCTGGTTCACGCCCAATCTGAAATTGAGTCGCCAGCTTCCTCTGCCCCTGCCTGTTCTTCGTGCACTTTCCCGCCGCCATGGCTCTGTCGATCATGCGGATCTGTCCGTCCAGAGGACTCTTCGCGCGGGCTCACGCTTGCATGCCAGACAGCACACGACGCAACTGGCTCCGGCGCGCGGCCCGCGATCGCAATATCCGCACTGCAATTCCTGATAATATGAATCGGTGGGCGCATTCGACGTAATCATCGTTGGCGGCGGACTGATCGGCAGCTCGATCGCCTTCGAGCTTGCGGCCGAAAATTTGCGCGTTGCGGTACTCGATCGCCAGGAGCCAGGCCGCGAAGCTTCCTGGGCCGCTGCCGGAATGCTCGCGCCCGGGCCGGATTCGCCGGAAGCTGCGGCGCTGGTTCCTCTCGGAAGAGAAAGCCTGCGCCTCTACCCCGAATTCATCGCGGCAATCGAAAAAGCTTCCGGCAAGTCCACGGATTTCACGCGCAACGGCACGTTCGAGGTGTTCCGCGGTCGCAATGCTGAAAACGCGCGCAACAAAATGGTCGCCGAATTTCACCGGCTGGGATTAGCCGCCGCGCCGATCTCACCAAACGAAGCGCGCAAGCACGAGCCATCGCTTGACCCCCAAGCGGGCGCGGTCGCTTGGCTATCGGAAGAAGCGACGGTAGATCCGCGCTTGCTCGTCGAAGCCGTCATCGCAGCCGCGAAGCAAAGCGGCGCCGAAATTCGCGCCAACTGCGTTGTGGATGCCCTGCTATATGAAGGCCAAGCGTGCACCGGCGTGATTGCCGCGGGACAGAAAATCGCAGTCAAACACGTAGTCATCGCCGCCGGAAGTTTTTGCGGCACGATCGCAGACGGCTCAATCCCAGACGCGACGCATGAAGGCGATTCACATCCGCGATCGCACCTACGCCATTACGCCCGCGTCCATCCCGTGCGCGGACAAATGCTAGCCCTGCGTTCGGAAACCATGCAGCTGAAAAAAGTTCTGCGCTCGCAGCACGGCTACTTGGTGCCGCGCCGCGACGGCCGCATCATCGCCGGCAGCACGCTCGAAGATGCCGGCTTCGTGAAACAAGTGACGCCGCAAGGAGTGCGCCAGATCCTCGACTCCGCGCTCGAACTAGCTCCCGCTCTGGCCGACGCAAAAATCGTCGAAGAATGGTCCGGCCTGCGCCCTGGCACGCCCGATCTTCTGCCCATCATCGGCCCCACCGACATCGCAGGCCTGTGGCTCGCCACCGGGCACTACCGCAACGGCATTCTGCTAGCCCCTGCTACGGCAAAAATCATGCGCGATTGGATTGTCACAGGAAAATCGAATTTCAACGCGGAGAGTTTTTCGCCACTACGTTTCAGCGCCGCCAAATCCCACGCGCGCGCAAACCGCAGCGCTTTCTGATTTGGTAGCGGCGCACTTCACTAAGCCATCGATGCGGCGGCGACCACCGCCGGCGCTCTGCAGTCCGTCGTCACGACGACACACGATCGCGATAAACACGCCCACGCATCAATCACAAATCTAAAAAGGATCCCGGTTCCGCACCGGCTCCCGATTCGCCGGCCCCGCCAGCGACGACGCCTGTCCCGGCCCCGTGAACTGCACCTTGTCCGAATCCAAATACAGCGAACGGTCAATCACCGCTTCCACCGTGGACCCGCGCGGCATCTCCGCATCCGGCCCGCGCGTCAAAAGCACCGCCGCCAAACCCGCCGCCGCTCCGGCAGCCGCGCCAATTCCTACGCCTGTTCCGGTCCGCGTCGCCAAGCCCCCGATGCCCGCACCGGCCGCAGTGGTCTTCGCGATGGTTCCGATATCGTGCCCCTTCTCCGAATCTCCTATGATCTTGCCTTCGCTGTCCGTAGTCTCGTTGCCGCCCGTCCCAGCATTACTGGGAACTGCGTTCAGGTTCACCATGTAAGCGTTCGGCAAAATCATCGTCGTCAATTTGATCATCAATTCGCCGCGGCCCTTAACGCGTCCCGGCCGCTTCGACTCCGTGACTTCCCCACTCACGTACGATCCTGCCGGTATCACCACTTTCCCGTCAATCATCACCGGAAACAAAGTCTCGAAATACACCGGGTCGCCCGGCCGCGCGCTGCGTGTGGATACCGCGTTGTGCAGCACCAGAGGAATGTGCGTCCCCGCCGGCACCATGATCTTCGCAGCCGACGCCACGGCCGGAGCAGCCGCCGCAGCTGGCACACCTGGAGCCGCCGGCGCGCCAGAAGCACCAACAGTGGAGTTCGCGCCGTTCGCCGCAGGCGCAGGTAGAGCCGGACTGCCAGCAGTCGCCCCGCCGTCAGCAGCCGGCGCCGGACCAGTGCTGCTTCCCGAAGCAGGCGCGCCACCCGATCCATCCTGCGGTTTCTGCGCCCCACCAGGCTGGTTCGCAGGAGCAGGGGCGGGAGCAGCAGCAGACGCCGGAGGAGGCGGAGGCATCGGCCCGGTGTCCTGCGCCAGAGCAGGCACCGCGCATCCAGCGGCCATCACCAATAGTACGGACTGCAGCGAGTGAAGCAGACTCTTTTTCATCTGACCCCTCTTCCGCGCGATTCCACAGGAGTTGAATACTAAGGATGCCTGCCTACGGCAAGCGAGATGTATCGAGCATAAACCTTACTGCCACCCAGCCGCCACCACAGGCTTCGCAGCACCGCCGGCGCCAAACCACCCGTGTACGACTAGGACACCGTAAAATCCACGATCACCCCGCAGCCGATATACTACCAACTGAGGCCTCTCTTGGGACCCCTCCACATAGCCCAACTTCGTGTGCCGTCCTCTCTACGGCGCAAAACTTTGTTGATCATCGGGATTACCATGCTCGGCCTGGTCGCCGGCCTGTTCATGCTCTCGCGCATCGTGCTCATGCGCGGTTTCGCCAAACTGGAAGAGGATTTCGCCGGCAGAGACATCGCACGCGCCTCCAGCGCCCTGGCGAACGAGCTGAACACGCTTGACCAGACCACCAGCGAATACGCCACCTGGGATTTGACCTACGAATTCGCCCGCGGTCAGCGGCCAAGTTACATCAAAACCGAATTCCCCGCCCCAACCTTTCAAGAGCTGAAAATCAGCTTCGTGGTGATTCTCGATGTACACGGCCACAAACTCTTCTCCAAGGGTTTCGACCTGACCCACGGCGGCGAAATGCCCGTTCCCGCGGGCCTGGATGATCACCTCGAGCCCGGCTCGCTACTCCTCAACTTGAAAGATGCCCACAGCAAGGTGGCCGGAGTTCTCGACCTTCCCGGCGGGCCCGCTCTGGTGGATTCCCGCCCAATTCTCGCCAGCGACGCCTCGGGACCCATTGCCGGAACCATGATCATGGGCCACCTGCTCGATGCCGCCGAAATTCAGCACTTGGGCGACCTCACGCTCATGCCCATCGATGCGCAGACGCTTTCTTCCACCGCCCTCAGCCCTGATTTCCGCGCGGCAGCTGCCGCCATCTCCAAGGGTGCGCCGAATTTCATCAGCCCGCTGGACAGCCAATCCCTCGCGGCCTATCAGGAACTAAACGACATTTACGGCCGGCCCGCCTTGCTCATCCGTGCCCTTCTACCCAGAACGATCTACGAGCAGGGCCACACCAGCCTGGCGCAATTTCTTCTGCTGCTGCTCGCGGCGGGATTCGTTTTTGGCGCGGCCACTCTCTACTTGCTCGAACGGTTTGTCATCTCGCGCATCGCCAATCTCACCGAGAACATCACCCAAATCGGCGCCAGCGGCGACCTTTCCGCGCGCGTGGAAGTGCCGGGCCAGGACGAACTGGCATTCCTGGGCGTCGCTATCAACGGCATGCTCGAAGACCTCGAGAAATCCCAGATCGAGCGCCACGAGGGCCGCGCACGCCTGGCCATGATGATCGAGCGCATGCCCGCCGTCCTGTGGACCACCGACAAAAATCTGCGTTACACCTCCAGCATGGGCGCCGGCCTCGATTCCCTTGGCGTGAAATCCGGAGGCCTCACCGGCAAGACTCTCGCCGAATATTTTGAGACCAACGATGCTCAGCACCCTTCCATCAACGCGCACTGGCGCGCCCTTGCCGGAGAATCTCTCACCTACGAATTGCATTGGCAAAAACGCATCTTCGAATCTCACGTGCGCCCATTGCGCGGCCCTGATGGCGAAATTATTGGCGTGATCGGCGTCGCGCTCGATATCACCGACCGCAAGCAGCTCGCCGACCAGCTGCGTCAGTCGCAAAAGCTGCAAGCCGTCGGAGAACTTGCCGGCGGCGTCGCCCACGATTTCAACAATCTATTGATGGTGGTGAAGGGCCACGCCGAAATGCTCCTGGACCGCTTGCCCGGCGCTTCCGCCGATCGCCAGAGCCCTGCTCGCCAGAACGTCGAACAAATCCAGCAGGCCGCCGAGCGCGCCGCTGGTCTCACGCGCCAGTTGCTCGCCTTTAGCCGGATGCAAGTGCTGCAGCCGCGCGTCTTGGACTTGAACGAAGTCGTCGCCGGAATGATTCAGATGGTTTCGCGCGTCATCGGCGCCAATATCGAACTGGCATTTCTGCCCGGAGCCAATCTCGGCCGCGTGAAAGCGGACCCCAGCCAAATCGAGCAAGTGGCCCTGAATCTGGTGGTCAACGCGCGCGACGCCATGCCCGACGGCGGACGCTTGACCATTGAAACTTCCAACGTGCAGCTCGACCGCGATTACGCCACCGAGCACGCCGTCGTCGACCCTGGTCCCTACGTCATGCTCACCGTCAGCGACAGCGGCATCGGCATGGACGCCGCCACGCAAGCGCGCATCTTCGAGCCATTTTTCACCACCAAATCGCAGGGCCGCGGCACCGGCCTGGGCCTCGCCACCGTGTACGGAGTCGTCAAGCAAAGCGGCGGATACGTCTGGGTGTACAGCGAAGTCGGCCACGGCACCACGTTCAAAGTCTATCTGCCGATGGTGCAAGCCCCCATGGAAAAGAAAGCGCCGGAAAAAATCGCCAGCGGCCACGAACCCGGCACCGAAACGATTCTCTTCGTCGAAGACGAACAGAGCGTCCGCGAACTCGTCTGCGAATATCTCAAGGCTCGCGGCTATCACGTGCTCGAGGCAGCCGACGGCGTGCAAGCCCTGGAAATCGCCGCCGCCCACAAGGGAAAAATTCAGCTACTCATCACCGACGTAGTGATGCCTAAGGTCAGCGGCCGCGAAGTCGCCGCGCGCCTCGCCCCCACTCGCCCCGACCTCAAAGTTCTGTATATCTCCGGCTACACCGACGACAGCGTCTTCCGCCACGGCGTCCTCGAGGGCGGCATGGCTTTCCTCCAAAAGCCCTTCAATCTGAAAGCGCTAGCAACCAAAGTCCGCGAAATTCTCGAACACGTCCCCGTCAGCTCATAACGCCAGCGAATTTCATGAAAAATGCGCGTACACTAAGCTATTGACTCTGTAGCGGCCAGCTTTAGCTGGACGGCTTTGACGTTGCCGTTGGCTTCGCCGTTGCACAACCCGCGATAGAACGCATGCCTATGACTTATCTCACGCTCCAATCACTGCGAGCGGGTGCCCCGCCCTTCGGTTTTTCAGAAGGGTGGGGGTTTTAGACGCCCCACCACCGACCTCGCAGCCCTTCGACCGCCGTTGAATTTGCCATCGACTTTGTCGCCGCCTGCATTTTAGGCGCGCGCCTTTGACTTGGCCGGCGATGCTTGCCCCGCATACTCAGCACTAAACACAAACAAAAAGCCCGCCCCTGGTCATCCAAGGGCGGGCCTCTTGAGGCCTTCGAATTTTCCTGCACGTACTACGGAGTGGTTATGGCCACGCTCACCATGCCCGCTGCGCCGGAGTAGTTTTGATCGCCGCTATATGTCGCGGTGATCGCGTCCGTCCCTTCCGGCAGGCTCGTCGTCGAAATGGTCGCAGTAGCCGACGCCAACCCGCTATTAGGATTGCTGCTGCCCGTAACGGTAACTTCTCCCAGCTTCTTTCCACCAGCGGTGAAAGTCACCTTGCCCGTTGGCGGATTACCAAAGCTGGAAGTACCCACCGTCGCCGTCAGTGCCACGCTTGCGCCCACAGCCGCAGTAGCGGGGCTTGCTGTAACCGTAACCGAGGTCACGCCCTTGGTGATTACGAACGATGCAGGCTTCGCTTCGTTCGGCAGGAAGCTCAAATCGCCAGTGTAAGTTGCACGAATCGTGTGCGTCCCCACCGAGAAAGTGTTAATCGAATTGGGCGTAAGAGTGTTCCCTTCCGAATTCAGCTTGAATGGATTTCCCTCGACTCCCCTGCCGTCGTCCGTGAGGATAACGCTGCCGGTCGCCGTCCCGAATCCAGAACGTCCTGCCACGTCCGCGCGCAGGAACACGATGCTGCCGTACCCGCCGCCGGTAAACGGCACTTCACCCGTTTGCTGTGCGTTGAGCGAGAAGAAAGAGATCAGCGTCGTGCTCGGCTCCGGCAGCACAAAAATCGGCACCGCATTCGAATCGCTGTGCGCAAAAGTTCCGTCGCCGAAGTAATCCGCCGTCACGAACGAAGGACCGCCAGGTAGCAGATGCGTGGTTGTCTTGATGGTTCCATTGGCGCCAAGCGTCAAATCGCCCGCCGGGTCCTGATGATTTGTTTGCAGCGCAATCTGTCCGGAGGGCGTGCCGCCTTTCGCGATCACCGCCACGTCCACATTCGCGGCTTGCCCGTGCACTAGGAATTCAGGGCTCACCTTGAGCAACGTCACTGTCGGTGTAAACGTCACCGACTTCCAATTGTTCACCAGGTTCGTCGCGTTCACCGAACCCAGCCCCGTCGTCAGGTCATACCCCACGCCCGAGTTGTATCCAGTGAGCACTCCTATTGGCAACGTGCCTTCCGTGCCGCAATTCGGTGAACCGGCAGCGCAAGGAACCGCGTTCGTATCGGCCGTGATGTCGTTGAATATGCACGAAGCCGCCGGAGCCGTGGTCAGTATCGCGTTGCCGTTTACATTGCAGTTGGCCGGGTTCTGTTCCGCCGCCAGCTTGTACAACACGAAGTTGGCGTTCCCCTGGCGCGTATGCGTCTTTTGATTCACCAGCGCCAGAATTCCCGCAAACGCTGGTGACGACACTGACGTCCCGCCGAATCCAGCGAAATCCTCAAACGGCGGATTCAGGTCGCACATCCCCGTCGGACTCAGGTCGGCTTCGCAAATTATGTAGAAGGAACCCAGGAATCCGTTGCTGGCAAACAACGAAACGTCCGGAATGTCCCGCACGCTGTCTGCCGGCACGCCCACTCCCGTCTGCCACGAAGGTTTCGCATACCCTCCGGTGCAACTCGCAATGTGCGATCCATCCGAGGCAACGCAACTGCTCTTACCGCCGCTCCCACCGACGATGTTCAGGAACCCCGCTGCGCTCGCGTTGTTGCACGTGGCGATCGGATCCGCCGGAAAACCGATAAACGCAAAAATCGAGTTCGTGCAGCTATCGTTCCACGGCAGCTCCGGAATGTAACTCAGTGCCGAAGCCTGCGTCGTCGGATCGTTCGTCGCGCTCCAGTATGCCGCCGAGTTGAAGAAGTTTCCGCCGAAGTCCGTGCCGCCCACCGCGATGTCGAACGGCGTGGACGCATCGCCGCTGATCGCCAGGCCGTCACGCGCCCGGGTCGCGGTATCAAAATTGTCGCATCCCGCCGAGCCGCCGTCTCCCGCCGAAACGAATGCACTGATGCCTTCCGCCGCCGCTTGCTCCCACACCGCGTTCCAGAACTGGTTTCCCGCCGTGCCCAGATGCAGTTCGCACTGCCCGAAGCTCATGCTGGAAATCGAGGCGATGTTGTGGTCGGCCAAGTACTGCGCGGAAAGCGCGATGCCCTCGGTAGTATTCGTACTGGAAGAAACGATCATCTTGATTGTCGCGGCCTTAGCCACTGCGCCCGACCAGGTCACGTCAATCACGGCCTCCGGCTCGATACCCGGATCAATTCCCGGATCGGGTCCGTCCAGAACTATTTCCGGATCATTCACCGGCAGGTTGAAAAGCGCCCGGAAATTGTGTACGTCCGATATGTTGATGTTCGATTCCTGAATGATGGCGATTGTTTCGCCTCGTCCATCAATCCCCTCGTTCCACAAAGGCAGCACGTTGTAGATAGTCGCGAAGTCCGTTGGACCCAGGCCAAATTCGGTTCCGCCATCGAAGGTGAATTGCGGCCCGCTGATCTGCGTGGTTTCACCGGTGCCTTTGTCGCGCCTGTACAGCCCCGTGTAATGTGACGTGGGCTTGGCGCGGAAATTGTGCAAGGACTTCACACCAACAACCACGGGAGCCAGCGCCGCCGGAATCTGCGGGTCGCTCGAATTGGCCCAATGCTCTTCGCCGTTCACCGAATAATGATGGATCGTGGTGTGAAACGCTTCCTGCACCTGCGAAGCGGTCCCCGAAAACTCGATCACATGGCGCCCAGGTGAGACATTCGCCACCTCAAATCCATGCGATTGCAGCCAGTTGGTGATCGTCTTGATGTCCTGGTCCGAAGGGCCAAACATCTGCCCGTATTGCTCCGGCGTCAGCCACTGATGAAAACTCACCGAACCTTGATTCTGTTGTTCGGCCAGCAACTGCTTGATCGCCGCTTCCTGCGCAGGCGTGTGCTGCAACACCAGCAACATGCGGTTCATCGGCAAGCTGCCCGGCGCTTCGCCGCGATCGTACTGCGCCGTCGCCAGCGGATGCGTGTTGCCCTTCAACGTCACCATATTTTTTTCATCCACAGCCGACGAGACTCGTGACTGCACGTTTGCCGATTGCCCGACCGTCACCACCGCTGCGCTGAAGAGGAGCGCGAACACAACCGTAACTCCTGCAATGAATTTTATTTTCATCGAAATCTCTCCTGGCGTCACACGCCCCAAAAAAACTGCACCAGGGCACACTCCCGCTGCGAGCGGTTTGTGCGCCGTGGTAGTGACGAGCAATTAATAGCAATCCCGATGCGATGTCAAGCGAACACGCAGACGTGACAATCTTTTTACAATGATGGACTCCCAGCTGGGTCTAGTACTCGTGGAACCACCGCAACCTGCGGAAAAAGCGCACGGGGTGTCATCCCGGTCGGAGTCACGCGCTTTTGCTTTAGGGGCCTACTTCTTGCGGGACGGTGGGCACTTTCGGCGGATCGGAGCAGAAAAATTTGTAGCTGGCGGTCTTCGGACCGCCAGCCTTTGAAGCTGTTTCGGAAACTTTGTGGATCGTCGGCTTCAGCCACGACATAAACCGCGCCGAATTCGACGGCCTTCAGGCGCTGAAGTACCGATTTTGCATCGCTCGGACGGACACTGTCCGGTCCCCGTCCACAACTACTTAGGTAAGAATCACCGTCTGCCCCGTAAGATCAAACCTCTTCCGGCAGCGAATATTCCGGCAAGCCACCATGTCATCCATTCGCACCATATACGATCGCGCCTTCGCGAATTTCGCGCGATCATCTTCATTTCCACCCGGAGGCAGCGCGCCCTTCTTCGTCCGCGCCATCCAGCGCACCGGGTACACTCCCTCTTCCCGGCAATGCGGACACACCAGAGTCATCTGCTTCGTTTCGGGCTTCTCGTCGTAATATCTTTTTTCGTCCATGAGCTTTAGCCCGCCTGAGTTTTGAATTGCCCTTGATCGTCCAGATTCACAAATTGTATGCCCGCGTCGCGCCAGCGCGGCAGCCAATATTCCAAAGCCGCCAACACGTGCCCGCGCTTCCCTTCCCGCAGGCGATGATCGCCATCGTGTAAAAGGACGATATCCCCGCCACGCGCCGTGCGCAAGCGTTGAATCACAGGCTCAGGTGCATGCGTCCGCCAATCCTTCGCGGCCACGTTCCACATCGCCACGCCAGCCCCACCGCGCCGCCGCACGACTGAATCCAGCAGCGGGCTGCGATAACCAAATGGCGGCCGCATCCAGCGCGGCGATTTTCCCGTCGCGGAAGCGATCGCTTCATCACATCTCTGGAGTTCTTCCGCGATTCGTCCCGGCGCTAAAAATGTCAGCGACGGATGCGTTTCCGTATGATTGCCGAGCGCATGCCCGCGCGATGCAATCTCCCGCGCCAACCCCGGAAACGCCCGCACGCGCTGCCCAATCAGAAAGAATGTGGCCGTCGCATTGTACCGCGCCAGAATTTCCAGCACTCCCGGCGTAACAGTCGGATTCGGCCCATCATCAAAAGTAATCGCCATCGACGACGTATCGTCCAAACAACGCAAAGTAGGCCCGAAAAGCTGCGAACCCGGCGCCAGCGCCCCCCAAGCAAATAACCCGCCCGCCGCGCAAGCTCCGCCCGCCGCAAAACAAGCTGGATTAATCGTCATCACCACTCAAATCTTCGCACGCGCACGTAGATTCGTACATAGTCCCAGAATTCGCGCGCTTCGCTGACTCCTCAAGTTGGGATTTCGCCAATCGATTTGCTACGATGGCCCCGTTCGCAGCCACAAAATGCCCACTTCCGCGCCAGCATCACGCCAAAAAATTCCCGATTGGTTCCGCCACCTCGCGCTAATCTTCCTCGTCCTCTGGTTCGCCGCCTACTGGCACGCCTGGGGCCCCGCGAATTTTCTCCACCTCTGCGACATCGCGGTAATCCTCAGCTGCATCGGCCTCTGGACTAGCAGCTCCCTCCTGATTTCCAGCCAGGCCGTCTCCTCAGTACTCATCGACGTGGTGTGGACCCTCGACGTAGCCGCCAGACTCGTCTTCGGCCATCACCTAATCGGTGGCACCGAATACCTTTTCGACGGCAGCACTCCGCTCTGGGCCCGCCTCCTCTCGCTTTTCCACATCGTCCTGCCCTTCATCCTGCTCTGGTCGGTCAGCCTCCTCGGCTACGATCGTCGCGGCTGGAAACTGCAATCCGCGATCCTCGTCCCCGTCCTCATCGCCTCGCGCGTCGTCATCCCCGACCAAAATCTCAATTTCGCCTTGAAAGATCCCTTCCTCCATCGCTCCTACGGCCCCGCCCCCACGCACCTCTTCATTACTTTCCTCTTCCTCGTCTTCGCAGTCTATTTCCCCACGCACTTGCTCTTCAGCCACCTGTTCCCACCGCCGACAGCAGAATCTCGCGGCCGCGGGTAACAAATCCGTGCCAGCGAGCGTATAACATACGGCCAGAACATCCAGCCGCATCAGGAAACAGGAGCCTCATGAAAGCCACCGATTTCGAATTTCGCAATCGCTTCTGGATTTTCGGCCTGATCTTCGGCTTGGGATTCTGGCTCTACGCAGTGGACCACGTCAACGTCGTGCAATACCTGATCAACATCACCGTCGGCGAGCATTCCCCGCACGCCGATCTGCTCGCGCGCTGTGCTCTGGCTTTCGCTGCGCTGCTGATGCTCATCACCGCCCTACTGCGCACCTGGGCGACGTCCTATCTTCGCTCCGATGTAATGCAAGATAACGACCTGCGCGCCGAAAAAATCGTGGCCTCCGGCCCCTACCGTCACGTGCGCAATCCGCTCTACTTGGGAAACATTCTGATGGCGTTCGGAATGGGCCTGCTGGCCAGCCGCGTGGGATTCATCGTAATCGTAGTGGGGAATCTGATTTTCTGCCTGCGCCTGATCGGCTTGGAAGAATCCAACCTGCAGAAAGAGCAGGGCGAGTCCTACTTCGAATTCTGCCGCCGCGTTCCCCGCCTATGGCCGTCGTTCGGGCCGCGCCTGCCAGATAGCGGCCTGCAACCTCACTGGAAACAAGACTTCCTAGGCGAACTCTTCATGTGGGGCTTCTTTGCAGCCGTCACCGTTTTCGCAGTAACCCTGAATGCGAAGGCGATGTGGATCACCATGGCCGTGTCCATCATCCTTTATTTAGCCTCAAGCTATCTGATCACCTCGCGCAAGAAATCAGACACAACCTCGTAGCAGACCTTATTGACTTTGTAGCGGCCGGCTTCAGCTGGGCGCATTTGACGACGGCGCATAACATCGAATCGCGCCCGCGCGCCTACTCTGTCTGCCGTATCGCCCGCAAATCAATCCCCAACTGCTGGCACTTCTTATAGAGATGGCTGCGCTCCAAACCCAAAGCCTTCGCCGTGTTGGTCATGTGATGATGATGCCGTTTCAATTCCATCAAAAGCGTCTCCCGCTCGAAAGCCTCCACACGCTGCGACAACATCCCGTTCTCCAGCGCAGCCCCCGATAATCCTTTTCCACCGACGCCCGCCGCGCCAGGCAACGCCCGTCGTACACTCTCCGCATCCACCACATCCCCAGGCGCCAGCAGCAAAACCCGTTCCACCACATTGCGCAATTCCCGCACATTCCCCGGCCACAAATATCTTTCCAGCTCCGCAATCGCTTCCGCCGATAATTTCCGCAGCTTCCAATTGTTCTGCTCCTCCAGCTGCCGCACGAAATGTTCCGCCAACACGCGCACATCCTCGCGCCGCTCGCGCAAAGGCGGCAGCACAATCGGAAACACAAACACACGATGATACAAATCCTCGCGAAACGTTCCCTGCCGCACCTGTTCTTCCAGATTGCGATGCGTCGCCACCACCACGCGCACATCCACCGCAAACGGTTTGTCCCCGCCCACGCGCTCGATCTCGCCCTCTTCCAGCACGCGCAACAATTTCGCCTGCATCGTCATCGGCATGTCGCCGATCTCATCCAGAAATAACGTCCCATGGTGCGCCTGCTCGAATTTCCCGATGTGCCGCGAAGCCGCTCCCGTAAACGATCCCTTCTCGTGCCCGAACAATTCGGTCTCCATCAATTCCGAAGGCACCGCCGCGCAGTTCAGCGAAATAAACGGCCCGTTGCGCCGCGGGCTCTTTTCATGCAGCGTGCGCACGATCAATTCCTTGCCCGTCCCTGTCTCCCCGCGAATGCACACGCGCGTTTCGCTCGCTGCCACGTGCTCCACCTGCGCCATCACTTCCTTCATCACCGTGCTCGCCCACACAATGTGATGCCGCCCCAAGCGCCGCTTCAAATCGCGGTTCTCTTCCTGCAGATGCCGCACGCGCAGCGCGTTCTCCACCGTCAGCAAGAGCTTTTCACTAGAAATGGGCTTCTCCAGAAAATCGCTAGCGCCCAATCGCGTGGCCTTCACTGCGATTTCAATCGAAGCCTGCCCAGACATCATCACCACCGGTGACGCCAACCCAATCGCCTTGAAATCCTCGAGCAAAGCAATCCCGTCGCGCCCCGGCATCACCACATCGGATAGAATCAGATCAAACCGTTCGGCCTTGGCCAGCTCCAATGCGCGCGCCGCGTTGTCGCAAACCGTCGCCTCATGCCCGGCTAGCCGAAACGCCCGCGCCAGCGACGCCAGCGTGTTCGC
>Ga0070762_10000758_pt1 | contig 14157 bp, 8 predicted proteins | sample HubBroMetageREF2_FD_66726 | JGI IMG/M metagenome (GOLD analysis project Ga0070762, IMG submission 66726) | Reference soil microbial communities from the Hubbard Brook experimental Forest, New Hampshire, USA - Hubbard Brook CCASE Soil... | ecosystem: Environmental > Terrestrial > Soil > Temperate...
AGGAAGTCCTGATAGGCGGCTTTTGCTTTGGTGGTGTCGCCCTGCATGGCATAGGCTCGACCCAATTGGAGATGAGCCAGTACGCCGATGGGATCGCCGACCATGATCCCGGGGTTATCGAGAATTTTCTGAAATTCCCTGGCGGCTTCAGCGCCTTGGCGCGCGGCCAAATACGCCTGCCCACGCGCATAGACGGGATAGAGGGCGCCGAAGAAACCGGTTTGAGTGCTGCGCGGCTGGCCCAGTTCATAGGGAACGGCGACTTGGAGAAGTTCGATGGCCTTTGCGGGATCGCCATGGTTCAACGCGAGAAACGCTCGCACGGTTGGCAGGTAATTGAACTTAACAGACGTATCTTCGGGGAAGCTGCTTTCCAGATCGTTGGTCAGGGTTTGAGCCTGCGAAGAACCCCCCGCAATGGCCAAGGCAAGGGCCGCGCCATACTGCACCTCCCGGTTCTTGGCAAGCGCAAGAGCTCTGATTGCCGCCGGCTTTGCAGTTGGCGCGTTTCCATAAAAAGCTTCCCACAGTGCCACGCGTGTTTCGAATGAAGCGGCCTTTTCTCGATGGGCCGCCTGTTGGGCCAAATCGCTTGCCCGACGCAACATCCGCGTGGCCTCTTGCAGGTGACCGCTATATGCGAGGGCAAAGGCCTGATGGCCGGAAATCAATTCTTCTGCTCCCGATTTTCCGCGAGCCGCGGCCACTTCCCGTTGCATGCCGCTGCCGTCACCTTTCAAAAAGGCGATATCGTATCGCAGGAGAGCTAACAGAGGGATCTCGATTTTTCGCTCGGAGGCTCTGCGAACCGCGTCTTCGGCTGCTCCCAGACGGTCGAGGCTGAGAGAGTTGGAACCAAGAAGGGCATAGCCGACGCCAAAGTCCGGAGCCAGTTCGATCGCCTTTTGGGCCTCTTCGGCTGCCTTTTCATATTCACCGAGCACCGGATAAATAAAGCCCGCTAAGAAGGAGTGGGGCGTCCACTCACGAGGATAAGCTTGTGCCCACGCCTCGCAGGTCTGCTGTGCTTTTTTCTGATTTCCGGTCGCACGTCCATCGTAATAACCGGTGATGAAGAACTTCTCGTTGTCGCTGGCGCGGTCCCGCAATTCGTAAGCCTTCCTGATGTTTTCCGTTCCCACTTGCGTTTCACCCATAGAACCGTACATGAGTCCGAGCGATGCGTAGGCAGCGGCAAATTTGGGATCGATCTCGACGGCACGTTGGAAAAAAGGAACAGCGGCGTCTCCGCCCTCGGAGGCTGTGACTTTCCAGCCCATGCTATAAGCCTTTAGGGCTTGTAGTGACGGCGTGGTGGCCTCGGCGAGTGGAGTATTGTGCTTTTCAACTGTTGCCAGGGATTCTCCGACTCGCGTTCGGAACTTACTTGCAATTTGCGTCAGAGCGTTCAGTACGTCTTCTTTCCTTGCCACTTCCACTTGCTCTTCATCGAGAATGTCCCCGGTGCGACAGTTCTTTGCGCGTAACCCCAATACGTACTGGCTTCCGAGATTCGCAATCGAGCCGTCTAGGACCGCGGCGCTCGCAGTGCGCTCACACACTTCCCGAGCGATCTCCGGAGTAAGACGGGCATCGGCTGCCTGGCCCATCAATCTGAGTGTCTGCTGGATGCGCTGCTCTGATACGAGGCTCAAGAAGGGCGACTGCTCAAGCTGCGCCGCCATGCCCTGCTGGAGAGTGCCGTCAAAGACCGCATCGCCCGTGGTATTGGTGAAGTCCGCGAGCATGATTGTGTCCTTGTCGGTGAGCTTCGGAGTACGGTGGAAATAGAAGTAAGCGCCGACTGACAACATCACTACTGCGGCAGTAGCAGGAACAATTGCCTTCCAGCGTCTTGCGAAACCAGTTGCGGGTGCAGGCTTCGCACTCGTCATCACTCGCCCCGAATCTGTCTCCCGCTTCAACGCTCGCAGTTCGGCTCTCATCTCGGACGCATGCTGGTAGCGCTGCTCTCGATCCTTTGCCAGCGCTTTCATGATGATTGCGTCCACGCCCGCCGGTAGTTCTCCATTCACCCGGCTGGGCGTGACGGGCTTCTCGTTGAGGATGGCATTCATCATCAGTACACGATTTTTACCAATGAATGGGCGCTTGCCGGTCGCGGCTTCGAAAAGTACGACCCCTAAGGAAAACAGATCGCTGCGCGCGTCGATCTCCTCTCCCCGAACCTGCTCGGGAGACATGTAGGCGGTTGTGCCGGGGATAACACCTTCAAGGGTGAGCGATTCCTCGTCGGGTTCGATTTCTGGTCGATAGCCCGGAACGGCTTTGGCCAAACCAAAATCCAAAATCTTCACCCGCTCCGAGCTCGCCACGAAAATGTTTGCCGGCTTTATGTCTCGGTGGATGATTCCCTTGGCGTGGGCCGCTGCCAACGCGTCGGAGGTCTGAATGCCCAGATCCAGGAGTTCGTCAGTGGAGACCGGTCCCTTGCGGATTCGCTCTTTCAGGCTCTCGCCTTCCAGTAACTCCATGACAATAACTGGCTGTCCATCGTGTTCTTCCACTTCATAGATTGTGCAGATACTCGCGTGGTTCAACGAGGACGCAGCGTAGGCCTCACGCTTAAAACGCTGCAGGGCTTTGGGGTCGTGTGCCAGATTTTCCGGGAGGAATTTGAGAGCGACGCGTCGGTTCAAGCGGATGTCTTCCGCCTCGTACACCACTCCCATGCCGCCCGCGCCGAGCTTCCCGATTACGCGGTAGTGCGAAATGGTTCGGCCGATCGGGGAGTCGTCGGGTTTTCGTTCGTTGTCGTTCTTCTGTTGTTGGGCGAGGGCCCGCGCAGCCGCCTCTATCGCAGGATTCTCCAGGAAGCTTCCTGCTTGTTGCTGGGCGGTGAGCAGAGAGCGGACTTCACGCTCCAGATCTTCGTCGGCTCCGCATGCCTTCCGCAGAAATGCGTCGCGCTCCTCGGGTGGGCGTTCCAACACCACCTGCAGCAGACCATCGACTTGTTTCCAACGATCAGAGTCCATCGGTCGCGCCGCTGCTCAGTTCGCGGTAGAGCCAAGCCTTGGCGGTGCTCCAATCGCGCATCACGGTGACGGGCGAGACTTTGAGCACCTCGGCCGTCTCTTCTACGCTGAGGCCGCCAAAGAAACGCATTTCGACAACCTGTACCTTGCGGGGATCGAGCCGGGCCATCGCTTCCATAGCGTCATCGAGGGCAACCAGATCGGCAGCTCGGTCGCCGCCGACCTCGGCCGTTTCCTCGAACGAAACGTGCGGCACACCGCCTCCCCGTTTCAAGTTATGACGGCGGGCATGATCCACCAAAATTCGTCGCATCAACTGGGATGAAACCGCGAAGAAATGGGCGCGATTTTGCCACTGCATGCCCTTGTAATCCACCAGGCGCATGTAGGCTTCATTGACCAGAGCTGTGGCCTGAAGGCTGTGTCCGGGACGCTCGCCTCTCATGTAGTGACTTGCGAGACGGCGGAGTTCCTCATAGACGATTGGGGTCAGCCGGTCGAGCGCGGCTCGGTCTCCGTCACCCCAGGCGCGAAGCAGCCCGCTGACCTCACCGATTGGCGGCTTCTGAGCCTTATCGTCTCCCGGCAGTGTGGTTTTCTCCATCGCGCCACGCATCGGAATCTTAACCCATAACGCAGCGCGTTCGAGAAAAGTTAATTTCGTGTGATAGTTCTGACCCGCCGTTTGCGCCTATCCAGGTGAGAGGAACACACCGCGCCAGAACGGCATTCCATGGCGCCCGAAAAAGGAGACAACATGAAATACACATTGATGATGCGCATATCCACCATGAGTTTACTTGCCATCCTGGCAATACCGGTTTTGGCAGTCGCGCAAGAACATTCGGCGATCCAGGTACAGAGGTCACAGACTGCTCGCTATACCATCACCGACCTCGGCACGTTGGAGGGCGGAACGTTCAGCCAACCATTCTTTATTAACAGATACGGCCTGGTGAGTGGCTCCTCGAACCTCGCGGACGGCAATCAGCACGCAACTCTTTGGCTGGAGAAACTGAAGGTCGACATCGGCGCGCCCGGACTCGGCGGACCGAACAGCATCGCATTTGGCGACAACGATGGATTCCAGTCCGCCGGTGAAGCTGAAACCTCCACTTCCGATCCCAACGGTGAAGATTTTTGCGGATTCGGTACCCACCTCGCCTGTCTGCCTTTCCTGTGGCAGGCCGGGGAAATGATCCAGCTCTCGACACTCGGTGGCAACAACGGTGCGGCTAATGCGATCAGCAATCGGGGAGAAGTGGCTGGATTTGCGGAGACCTCGATGCCGGATCCAGGCTGCCCAGCTCCCCAGGTTCTTCACTTTGAGCCCGCCGTCTGGGAAAAAGGAGTGATTCACAAACTACCTACGGTTGGGGGCGATCCAGACGGCGTCGCCTACGAGATCAACGACAACGGAAAGGTTGCCGGCGCGTCCGGCACTTGCACAACTTTCAATCCGAATTTCCTCAATAACCTGCTGGCGGTTCATGCCTTGGTCTGGGAAAACGGCAAAGCGACGGACCTCGGTAATCTTGGCGGCAAAACGGGACAGGCGGGCGGAAATGCCGCCTATAGCGTTAATAACCAAGGCCAGGTGGTTGGTAACTCGGACCTGCCGGGCGACACAACTTTTCACGCTTTTCTCTGGACCCGGAAAACTGGGATGCAGGATTTGGGCACACTCTCCGGCGACGTAGCGAGCAACAGCATCAGCATCAACGATGCTGGCTCGGTGGTTGGCTTGTCCCTCGACGCGAAATTCAACCCGCGGGCGTTTGTGTGGGAGAAGGGCGTGATGAGGGACCTCAATACTCTGATTGCAGGTCATTCTCCTCTGTATCTACTAACGGGTTGTTCCATCAATTCCCGAGGGGAGATCACCGGCTTGGGTATGACCAGCAAAGGCCAAATTCACACTTATCTCGCAACCCCGACACACGGCGTTGCGATAAGCGCGAGCACTTCACAAGGCGCGATCAGCCGAGGGATTCTGAGCGATGATGCCCGCAAACTGCTTCAGCAACAACTACGCTTCGGCCGATCCGGAGTTGGGCTCATGGGACCGCAATGACCGACCGGGACATATTAATCGGTGCGGTTTTGTGAACCCGAGAGTCCAAGTAGTCTGAGTCGCGATCAAGAGAGCGGGGAAATCTCCTGCTCTCATTTTTCTTCGCGTCTCTTCGTGCCGACAGCTTTTCTTATTCGCCTTTGGCGCTCGGAGTCAGCCCCATACGCCGGACTAGATCCCCGAATCGCTGATCCGATCGCAGCGAATCAAATGCAGGATCAACGTTCAAGAGGGTCCCGAGAGATTTTCGTTCTTCATAGTCGCGTTCCAGCCACTCCAACGCCTTTTCCTTTTCTCCGAGCCGGGCATAAGCTTGCGCAGTGTCGAACTCGCCGATATTGCGCACTAATTTCTCGTTCGACGTCAAGAGTTGCTTCCAGAATCCTGCGGCACCCTCTGCTGAAAATGCCTTCCTGAACGCAACCTCCTCCGACGCTCCTGGCATAGAAATAGGTCAGACCAAAAACGGTGTTGTCCATCCGGGAAAATGGATCGAGCTCCAAAGCCTTCTTCATTTCGGCTATGGCTTGTTCTGACTTGCCAAGCGGCGTCAGGTAAGTCCACGCATACCGATAGTGCGCATCGGCATAGTTGGGGTTTAGCTCAAGCGCTCGCTTGAACTCGTGCTCCGAGCCTTGCCAGTCATATTCAAAGCCAAACCATCTCCGGCCAAATTCTCCCTGGGAACAACGTCGTACTACCCCAAAACGGAGTCGCGATGACCAATTTCGACGGAAATGGAAAGTTCACGCAAGTCGATTTCGTGGTGATCGACGGTACTAACCAGTCTTCCAAATTCCAAACCGGCGAGACCGGTACCTACAAAGTCAACTCCGACTGCACCGGGAGCGCCAGGATTAATTACAAGAACGGGGCGTGGATTGATCTGGAACTTGTGGTTGTAAACCAAGGACGTGAGTTTCGCACGGTTGTCTCGGTCCTGAATATGGGCGGCAACAACGTGCCAGCGAATATCGGCAGCACTGGCATGCGCGTCGACAACGCGGACGGAAGACGCCCAAACCACGACTAAATAATTTCCACCCTCAACCCCCGTGATTGCGCGTTGCCCTTGCCGTAGTACGGGGGTCGCAATCAATTTGTTTCTCAACGTGATAGTTCCGGCCCGTGGTTTGCGCCTATTTAAGTGAGACAGAAAACGTCCGGCCTAATTTTTCGAAGATGAGCAAGAAGGAGACAAGATGAAATCCAGAATGACAAAGCACATCGCAAGGATCAGTTTACTTACTCTGCTGGGATTTTGCCCATTGGCATGGGGGTCTTGGGGCAATTTCATTTCAACCGGCAATGTCGCCGGCTTCGGCAACCCCTCTTGCGCCCATGTCTCGACTGGACACGTAGCGTGTGCGGTGCGGGGCAGCCAGTCCACGATCATGGTCAACGAGTTCAATGGCTCACGGTGGGGAACGTGGACGAGCCTGGCCGGAACGGTCAGTTCCGATCCGACTTGCACCAACGATGGAACCGGCAAGGTGTACTGCGCCGCAACTGCAACCAATGGCGACCTCCAGGTAACGATTCTCAGCGGTGGGGTCTGGAGCACCCCAACCCTGGTGACGGCAGGGCTGTATTCGGGGCCCAGTTGTGCGGAGTACAAGGCTGGGCAAGTGCTATGCGCCGCCCGCGGCGCTTCCGGCGGTCTCTCATGGTCGCTCTACAACGGTACAACCTGGAAAGCATTCGCCAACCTTACAACCTCCGCCACTTCTGCTCCCAGCTGCACGACCGATAACCACGGTGGCGTGATTTGCATGGTGTTTACTACCGGTGGCGCGACTCTGGTCAATCGTTATTCCGCTGGTGCCTGGGAGGGCTTCCTCAACATCGTCGGAGTTGCTGGCGGCGAGCCTGATTGCACATCCATGAACTCGGACGGGAATGTTGCTTGCTTTGTGCAAGGTGCCGAGAGCCTTGGGATTTTCGCTACCCGTTTCGACGGAGTGGCTTGGACGGTGAACGACTGGAGCGGCTACGGAGGTGGCTTGGGCGGAGACGTGAGTGCAAACGCCGGCTGCACATCGCAGGCTGCTGGCCGGCTTGTCTGCGGAGTGTACGGTGTCGGCGCCACATATAACAGCGCCCTCTTCTCCAACGTTTTTGACGGCTCTAGTTGGTCGGGCTGGACCGAGGTCGGCGGAGCCGGAATCGGTACTCCCGCCTGTTCGCCGCTGGGCACAGGAACAGGGCAGGTCGTGTGTGTGGTCATGGGCATAAACAACAAGCTGACCAGCGTGGTCGGTCCCTGAGGTCCCAGTTTTAGTCAGTGGTCGGCTCCAAACTCTCATTAGGAGATATCCCCATGAAGCTTCGTATCGCTTGCGTCGTCATCGGATTCTTAGTGCTGATTCTTTCCTTGGCCGCTCAGAGTCCGAGCAGCGGCTCCGCATCTTCTCAAGTGCCGCCGTTGATACAGTTCTCCAGCATCGCCACCGATGAAGGTGGCAATCCGCTGAGCGGCGTGGTCGGCATCACGTTCTCGCTCTTTAATAATCAGCAAGGCGGCGAGCCTCTTTGGACGGAGAAGCAAAACAACGTGCAGATCGATTCCGCCGGGCACTACTCCGTGCAACTGGGGATCACCAAGCCGAGCGGTATGCCCGCAACTTTGTTTACGAGCGGCGAAGCGCGTTGGCTCAGTGTGCGGATCACCGGGCAGGCGGAACAAGCTCGGGTGTTGCTGTTGAGCGTGCCTTATGCTTTGAAGGCGGGCGATGCGGCGACGATTGGCGGGCTTCCGCCATCGGCTTTTGTGTTGGCGGCTCCGACGATGAGTGCGGACGGTTCCGCGGCCACCCCCGGCTCTGCTGATGTGCCTCCGGCTGGCGGCGTAACCGGTTCCGGCACGGCTGACTTCATCCCCTTATGGACCAGCACTTCCAATATCGGTAACTCGGTGCTATTTCAATCGGGGACAGGGAAAACTGCGAAGCTCGGCATCAACACTACTACTCCGGCGAGCACGCTGGATGTGAAAGGGGCAGCCACGATTCGCGGCCTGTTCAGCTTGCCGGCAGGCGGGACGGCGACTGCGGCCAAGGGTTTCAACTCGCAGGGGGAGGAACTGTCGGCCTCGGGGTTCAACAGCGGTACGGGCAAGGCGGTAACGCAAAACTTCCAGTGGCAAGTCGAGCCTGTGGGCAACGACACCAACTCGCCCAGCGGATCGCTGAATCTGTTGTTCGGGCAAGGCACTAACAAGCTTGCAGAAACTGGGCTGAACATCGCCAGCAACGGGCAAATTACTTTTGCGACTGGGCAGACATTCCCCGGCACAGGGGACGGCACGATCACTGGAGTTGCGACGGCCGCGGGCAGCGGACTGATGGGGGGCGGAACCAGCGGCAAGCTCAACCTGTCGCTGACCAACGCCTGCACCACGAAACAGGTTCTGCAATGGAGCGGCAGCGCGTGGGCTTGCGCTTCTCCGGGCACGGGCACAGTGACCAGTGTCGGCAGCGGTGCGGGATTGACCGGCGGCCCGATTACGGGTGCCGGCACGCTGAGCATTGCTACAGCCGGGGTCAGCAATTCGATGTTGGCGAATCCGTCGCTTACCGTCTCGGCAGGCACGGCTCTGACTGGTGGCGGCGCAGTGGCGCTGGGTGGCAGCACCACACTTAGTGTGGACACCGCGAAGGTGCCTCTGCTGGCGGCGGCCAACACGTTCTCAAACAATCAAACCGTGAACGGCACAGTTACGGCGTCGTCGTTCTCCGGCAGCGGCGCTTCACTGACCAATGTCACGGCAGTGAATTCCAGCGAACTCGGCGGCTTGGGTTCGAGCGCCTACGCCCAGTTAGCGGCAGCTAACACGTTTTCAAACAGTCAGACGCTGAACGGCACGCTTACCGCATTGTCTGCCGGCAACACCATTTTCGCTACCACCACTAACGCATCCGTCCCCGGAGTGGAAGGGGTTGGACAGGGCGATGGCGTTCTAGGCTATGCTGGGGCCGGAACCGGGGTAACTTTTGGTATGGTGGGCGAAGCTGCCTCGAGTTCCGGCATTGGTGTTGGAGGATATGCGCTAGCCACATCGGGCACTACCTACGGTGTTTTGGGTTCGAGCAGTTCGTCCACTGGCACGGGCGTACTTGGTTCGAGCTCGAACCTTGGGGTTGAGGGCACTGGCGTTAATATCGGCGTTTACGGCGAAGGGAGAAGCGCCAGCGTAGAGGGAGAAGGTATCGGTCATGACGGCGTGTGGGGGGTGTGGGGCGACACTGGGGGCGGACCGGAGCTTTTTGCAGGAGTGCTTGGGACCGCCGATAATGCTGTTTCCGGTATTTTCGTTAACGCCAGCAGTGTTTCCCCCACGATCGCAATTGAGAACGACGACATGAACCTCGGAGACGAGATTTTTTCGGCGGTCATGGCGGGAGTCGGTGCAACGGCGACCATTGGAGATCCGGGCTGCAACACCGGCTTCATCGCTCTCCAGCTTGGACCAGCGGGCATGGCAAACTGCAACAACTACACCCTCACCGGGGGTGTCAGTGGCGACACTTATCTTAACGCCCAAGCCGGTAGCGGCGTGCACATCCGCATCAACAGCATCGAGCAGTTGGAGGCTACCAGCGGAAACGTCAACGTCTATGGCAATTTGACCGCGACGGGAACCAAGAACTTTCGCATTGACCATCCCCTTGATCCCGCAAACAAATATCTCTTCCACGCGGCCGTCGAATCCTCCGAGGTCCTGAATCTTTACAGCGGGAACGTCGTGCTCAATGCCTCAGGCGAAGCCGCAGTTCAGCTTCCTGATTGGTTTGAGGTCATCAACAGGGACTTTCGTTATCAACTCACGCCCATTGGCGCGCCCGGGCGAGACCTTTACGTCGCCGAGGAAGTTTCCGGAGGGCACTTCAAGATTGCGGGAGGCACGCCCGGCGGCAAGGTTTCCTGGCAAGTGTCAGGAGTGCGAAACGACGCCTGGGAGAAAGCGCATCCGATGGTAGTTGAGGCCGACAAAGGTGCCAAGCGCGGCCAGTATTTGACTCCCGAACTCTATGGAGCGCCCGAAACCGCGCGTATTGGCTACATGGCGCCAGCACCGGGGAGCGAGCGCGTCGCGCACAATCGACTGGCCATCCGGAAACGTGGCGCCGCCTCGTTATCCCCGCGGACGCCCGCCGTTCCCCCCATTCCACCGACGCCGGTTGTGCCCAGAGTAGCTCCGAGGCCTCATCTAGTCACGCAGGCCAGCAGAGCGGCGGCCAACGAAAAGTAGCGGCCACTTGAACGAAGTGGCAATGACAAGGTCAGATGGTTCCGAGCGCGGAACTTTGAATACCGGGAAAGTATTTCTGGGAAACGGTGGAGCATTGCTGCGCACTATACACCCAAGGGAGAAAGACATCGCCTGGCTCCGTGCAGACGGGGTGGTTGAACCTACAAACCTTTAGTCTGAGCTTGAAAAACAAATCTCAAGCGACATGAGGACTTGAACGTAATTAAGGAGATGACTTGTGAATACGGTACGGATGACAACATGCTTTATCGGTTTGATCGTGTTAATCGCAATTGGAAGTCAACGGGCCTACGCGCAATCGGACGTCGATCCCGATCACTACGAGGTCAGGGATACGGAAGCTCTGCCGCAATCCCACACAAACGAACTTGGCCAAGTCGCCAAAATACATTACGAGGGAAATTTCTTACTGCCCTACAGCTTACAGTGCAACCGGACTAGTTTGCCTCCAGGCAAATACACGATTGCGGTCGACTCCGAGGGAAAAACTGCCCGTATCGCCTTAAGTCGAGGAGGACATACGATGAGAATGGAAGGAATCAGGCAAACACAAAATCAAAATCACCGCAGGAACGTAGTGGTTGTGGAACGCAACGGAGCGACCCATCAACTTTCGTTGATCGAGGTGGCGCAGTTGGACCTGGTTTTCAGCCCTGTTCTGCGCCTTGAACACCCAGCAAAGGGCAAGTCGAGAAACCTTCAGGAGCTACCGCTCGTCCTGGCGGATTCACGGAAGTGAGCGCAAGCAAATGTTATGGAGTTGCATCCCACGGAAAGGGCGGACGCCATGCGGCTTTGAGTTGGAGACTTCTCCTGACTGGTCTGACCAATTCCTCTTGCCGGATTGCCTTTGACCTTGCGAGGCGAAACCAAAGACGAATCCGACCAACAAGCCGTCGTGGCAGTGATCGACCGCTTCGTGAACGCGCGGAACCGGCATGATGCGAAGGCGTTTGCCGCAGTGTTTGCAGAAGACGCTGACTTTACCAATTGGCGGGGCGAAGGCGCGAGCGGACGATCGAAAATAGAAGAGCTCCACGGGCCGATGTTTGCGACGATTTCCAAGGATAGTCACCAGAGATACACGGCCATCAAGACCCGGTTGATCCGTCCCGATGGCGGCTGTCGATGTCCATTGGGAGATGACGGGTGCAACGGATGCTCAGGGAAATCCGCGGCCCGATCGTCGCGGTTTGTTGAGTTTCATAGTGGAGAAAAATGCCGGGCAGTGGCAAATCGTGGTCATGCACAACCTGGACTTGACAGCGCTCCCACCCTCGATTTCGCCTAACCCAGCAACGAAGAACCCATAAGCACAAGCACATGTCCATCAATATTGAGGGAGTCCCGATTATCCGTCTGCGTGCGGATTGTGGGGGACCCGAGGAATCCTAGCCGTCACCCAATCTCTCTTAGAAAAGCGAAGTCGCGAGCGATGCAGGAAGCTCACTGGAATGAAAGCGCATCGTCCGCTTCGTACTTGTCAGCGGCGCGAACGGGGTTCAGTTTCGGTTGGAGAGCGGAATCGACTTCTGCTAATCTGCTAGGGCTTCTTCAACGAGGAATCTTTAAAAGATGAGATACGCCAAACTGCTTAGTATCGCGACCGCATTGTTAGTCTATTTCGCTCTGCCACTCTCGGCAGCCGACAAAAGCAAAACCAACTCCTCCGACTCGAGCAAGCCGTCTTATGAAATGCCGCAGCCGGCAAAAGAGAATCTCGATCTCAATATGTATCAGCAGATTCGGATCGAAGGTTTAACCCACTCGCACGTGATGGATTACGCGTCCGGGCTGATGGACGGAATTGGGCCGCGGCTGACGGGTTCGCCCAACGTGAAGCGCGCCAACGAGTGGACGCGCGATCAACTCGCCGCCATGGGTTGCAGCAATGCGCATCTCGAAGACTGGGGCGAATTCGGCATGGGCTGGCAGCAACTGAATACCTGGACGCGCATGGCTTCGCCGGATACGGCAGTGTTTATCACGCAAGCCGCGCCCTGGTCGCCTTCGAGCAACGGCGCCATCAGCGGGCAAGCCATCTGGGTGGACGTTAAGAAGGAAGAGGATGTGGATAAATACAAAGGAAAGCTTGGCGGCAAAATAGTTCTGCTCGGCGATATGCGTGACGTCAAGCCGTTGGACAAGCCGCTTTTTGAGCGCCTGGATGAAAAGGAACTGGCCAAGGAAGTCGAACATCCGCTAACCCCTGAAAGCCGCGACTACATCACGGAGTACATGAAGCGGCTTGAACTGCGAGGGAAAGTCGCACAACTGCTTGCTTCGGAGCATGCGCTGGCAGTGATTCTGCCGAGCCGCGACGGCAGGAATAACGGCGGCTCCGGCGGGACGATCTTCGTGGACAGCGGCGGCGGTCTGGGATGGTACAGCTATCAGCGCGAACATATTCAGCCGGTTCCGGTCGTAATTATGGCGATTGAAAACTACGGACGGGTTTACCGCCTGCTCAAGGCCAACGTCCCCGTTACCATTGAGCTGAATGTCGATACGAAATTCTTTGGCGATCACGAGCACGGTTTCGATACAATCGCCGAGATTCCTGGAACCGATCCGAAGTTGAAAGACGAAGTTGTCATGGTCGGCGGACATTTGGACTCGTGGGCGTCCGCGACTGGCGCAACTGATAACGGAGCGGGCACCGTGGTCGCGATGGAAGTGATGCGCATTCTAAGCACGCTGCAGGTAAAACCACGGCGTACCATTCGCATCGGGCTTTGGACCGGTGAGGAGCAGGGCTTGTTTGGTTCGAACGGCTACGTGAAGCAACATTTTGGATTTGTGCCGCTCTCGACTGCGCCTGACCAGGTGAAGTTGCCGGAATGGTTGCGCAAGCCCAGCGGTCCCCTTGTGGTCAAACCCGAGCAACAGAAGATCTCCGCGTATTTCAACGTGGACAACGGCAGCGGCAAAATCCTGGGAGTTTATTTGCAGGAGAATCTTGCCGAGGAGCCGATCTTTGCCCAATGGATCGAACCGTTGAAGGATTTGGGAGTAGCCGCGATCAGCGTGCGCGATACCGGCGGCACGGATCACGAATCGTTCGACGCCGTCGGCATCCCGGGATTCCAGTTTATTCAGGATAAGCTCGACTACAGTTCGCGGACGCACCACTCGAATATGGACACGTACGAAAGGCTGCAGCCGGGAGATCTGGCGCAGGCGGCCACGGTTGAAGCGATCTTCGTCTATAACACAGCCATGCGGGACCAGATGCTGCCGCGCAAAGCTTTGCCACACCCGGAACTCGAGGAGCAGCGCAAGGCGCCGCTGAAGAATGTGATGCCGGGCGCGGTCGAGGTCGAGCAGAAAGACGCTAAAGAAAGTAAGTGATTATGCTTCTAACCAATGGAGGACGGCGTCTCTCCCGGCCTCCATTGTGGGGCTTCTAGTCACTTCCCGACATCAAACATTTTGGAATGAAATTCCATGACCTCGCCGATGTGCGCGCCGAAATATGATGCGCTGTGGTTGCCGGGATAGAGATGGAATTCGTGCTTGATGTGCTCTTCCTCAAGTTGTTTATCGAGCGCCGTTGCGCCTGCTTCAAAATCATATTCGTCGTCGCGTCCGCAATTGAAATAAATGGCTTGCGTCGCGATCGCATGATTGTTTTTTCTAGCTAGTGAAAAGGGATCGTTCTCTTTCCAGTGACGGACGTCGATGGGATTGCCGAAGACGGGACCCATCAATTTGCCAAAGCTGCTGCCAGAGCGCATCGCGGCGTTGAGTTCTTGTGGCGACTGGGTCATGAGGGCTGCACTTTGCGCACTTACTGCTGAAAACATCTCGGG
>Ga0070762_10000760_pt1 | contig 14141 bp, 13 predicted proteins | sample HubBroMetageREF2_FD_66726 | JGI IMG/M metagenome (GOLD analysis project Ga0070762, IMG submission 66726) | Reference soil microbial communities from the Hubbard Brook experimental Forest, New Hampshire, USA - Hubbard Brook CCASE Soil... | ecosystem: Environmental > Terrestrial > Soil >...
ATGATTGCCACATGCTGCGGCGAGTCGGCCATACGCGTCTGAGATCATGCGGGTCCGGCTCGGGTCAGACCTGCATGAGCTCCTTTTCTTTGTCGGCCATGGCGTGATCGATATCGGCGACGTGCTTATCGGTCAATTTTTGAATGTCGTCCTGCCCGCGCCGCTCATCGTCTTGAGCAATGAGCTTTTCCTTGAGCATTTCCTTCAGTTCGTTGTTGATTTCGCGGCGCACGCCGCGCACCGCCACGCGCGCATTCTCCGCTTCGGACTTCACGACCTTGATGATGTCGCGGCGCCTTTCTTCGGTCAGCGCGGGCATGTGAATCCGGATGATTTGCCCCGCGGTATTCGGCGTGAGTCCCAGGTCCGATTTGTAGATCGCCTTCTCGATGATGGGCACCATGGCCTTTTCCCAAGGACTCACGGTCAAAGTTCGCGCATCCTCCGTGGCGATATTGGCCACCTGGTTCAGCGGCATCTCAGAACCGTAATAGTCGACCTTGATGTGCTCGATGAGGCTGGTATGAGCGCGGCCCGTGCGCATCTTTTTCAGCTGCTCCTTGAACGCCGCAACGCACTTCTGCATGCGTACCGTCGCATCCTTTTTCACGTCCTCGAGCATTTATCCCCCCTGAACTTTTACGGATCAGCCGATACCACAGTGCCGACGTCTTCGCCTTGAACAATACGCATCAAATCGCCGGCGTTAAAGAGATTGAAGACCTGCAAGGGCAAATTGTTTTCCCTGCACATGACGATGGCCGTTGCGTCCATGACGTTGAGCCGGTCGTTCAGCACCTTATCAAAGGTCAGGCGCGCATAGCGTTTGGCGTTGGGATTCGTGACCGGATCGGAATCGTAGATGCCGTTCACCTTGGTGGCCTTCAGCAGAATTTCGGCGTTGATCTCGATGGCGCGCAAACTGGCCGCGGTATCGGTCGTAAAGAACGGGTTGCCGGTGCCTGCGCCAAAAATCACGACGCGGCCTTTTTCCAGGTGCCGCACCGCCCGGCGCCTGATGTAATCCTCGCAAACCTCATTGATGCGCAGCGCCGACATGACCCGGGCGTAGGTGCCGAGGCTCTCCAGCGCATCCTGCATGGCCAGCGCATTGATCACGGTGGCCAGCATGCCCATGTGATCGGCGGTCACTCGATCCATGCCGGCGCGCGCCAACCCGGCGCCGCGAAAAATATTCCCGCCTCCCAATACGACCGCGACCTGAACTCCCATCTGGGTCAGGTCGCGAATCTCCCCGGCGATTCGCTTGAGGATGAGCGGATCTATGCCGTAATCCTCATTTCCCAGCAAGGCTTCGCCGGATAATTTGACTAGAATTCTTCGATAACGAGCCGTGCCGGGTAGCGTGGTCATAGTCGCTTAGTGTTTCTTGTCCTTGTCCTGCGCCTTCACCTGCGCCATCACTTCGCCGACGAAATCGTCCTGTTTCTTCTCGATGCCGGCGCCGACTTCATAGCGCGCGAACATCGTGACTTTGGCGCCCGCGCCCTTCAGCAGCTTCTCCACCGTCGTGTCCTCATCCTTGATGAAGGGCTGCCCCAACAGCGTGATTTCCGCGAGGTACTTGCGCAGCCGGCCTTCCACCATCTTGGCGATGATCTCGGGCGGCTTTTTTTCACCCTTGGTCTGCTCGGTCAGGATTTCACGCTCCTTTTGCAGCAGTTCGGCCGGCACGTCGCCGACATCGATGAAGGCCGGATTCACCGCCGCGACGTGCATCGCGATATCCCGCGCCAGGGATTCATCGCCGCCCTGCAGCGCCACGACGCTGCCGATTCTGGCGCCGTGAATATAAGTGCCAAGCGGCCCCGGAGAGGAGACGCGCACGAAGCGGCGCACCGCCATGTTCTCGCCGATCTTGGCGACCAAGGCGCGCCGCAGCTCGTCCAGGGTCGAGCCCTCATGCGATAGCTTGAGCAGGTCCTCCAGGCTGGAAGGCGCCGCTTTAAGCGCCGCCGCGGCAACCGCCTTGGCGAAGGCCTGAAATTCGTCGCTGCGGGCGACGAAGTCGGTTTCGCAATTGACTTCGACGAGCGCCGCGTCGCTGCCGGATCGCTCGATCGCAACCGTGCCTTCTGCCGCAACACGCGCGGCTTTCTTGTCGGCCTTGGCGAGTCCGCTCTTGCGCATCAGCTCAGCCGCGGCGTCCAAATCGCCCTGGGTTTCGACCAGCGCCTTCTTGCACTCCATCATGCCGGCGCCGGTGCGCTCGCGAAGTTGTTTGACTGCATCTGCCGTAATATTCATCGGATCCTACAACCGCCGCATCGGCGATTCCTCATTGAGCTGATTTGCGCAAACAAGCCGGGAGGCGCTTGGGCTGCGCCTTGGGCCATAGCCTCGAGTTTACGCGCCACGCGCCGGAGCACGTCGTCCCGCGGGTCGACGCCGCGGCGCGCTCGCCGGCCGCGTTTCCGCGGGCGGTGTATCCGGGGCATCGACATCGTCGGCCTCGACTTCAACCTCGTCCAGCGATGCCGCGACGGCGGCGACGCTCGGTACGACGGTGACGGCTACTTTGCGGCGCGGCGGCTGCTTGCGCTGACCGCGGGCGGGGGGCGGCGGTCGCCGTCCGCCGGCGCTGCGCTTCTTCGGATTGCCTTCCTCGTCCAATTCAACGAATTCGTCCTCACCGACGGGCACCTCGGGCAGCGAGGCCTTGCCTTCCAGGACCGAATCGGCGATGCCGCCGGCGTACAGCAAGATGGCGCGCATGGCGTCATCGTTGCCGGGGATGACATAGTCGATGCCGTCCGGGGAACAATTCGTGTCGACCACGGCAACCACGGGGATGCCGAGTTTCTGGGCCTCGTGAATCGCGATTTGCTCATGACCTACGTCAATGACGAACAGCGCGTCCGGCAACGCCGTCATGTCGCGGATGCCACCCAGGCTTCGCAGCAACTTGTCCATCTCACGGCGCAGCATTTGCGCTTCTTTCTTGCCGCGCCGGTCCAGGGCGCCGCTTTGCGCCATCTCGTCCAGTTCGTTCAGCCGCTTGATGGACTGGCGAATGGTCTTGAAATTGGTGAGCATGCCGCCCAGCCAGCGCTGGTTCACATAGGGCATTGCGGCGCGAGTGGCCTCTTTTTGCACCGCGTCGCGTGCCGAGCGCTTGGTGCCGACGAACAGCACTTTGCCGCCCTCGGAAGCCACGCCCTTGATAAAGGCCGCCGCCTGGGCGTACAGGGGCTGGGTCTTTTCCAGATTGATGATATGGATTTTGTTGCGTTCGCCGAAGATGAACGGAGCCATTTTCGGGTTCCAGAAGCGGGTTTGGTGTCCAAAATGGACGCCCGCTTCCAGCATTTGTCGCATGGACACGCTGGTCATAAAAAAACTCCTGGTTGGGTTGAGCCTCCGCGTATCCCAATCGGCAACCCGGTTTTGCCTTGAAACGGCGGCCTTAGGCCTTCATCTCAGTGCTAACCGGGCACCCAGTCGATTGTGACGACACGCGTGCGGGGTTGTTAAAAATAGCCGCGCTTTATACCATGAACCCCTAGTAGAAACAAAGCCTGCCCGCCCCCAAGAATTATCGCGACTTTCCTATGAATGTGACCATCAAAAGCCCCGCGGAACAGGACAAAATGCGCGCCGCGGGCCGTCTCGCAGCCAGCGTCCTGGACATGATCGAGCCCTATGTGCAGCCCGGTGTGAGCACCGATGAACTCGACAAACGCTGCCACGATTTCATCGTAGAGGAGCTGAAATCGATCCCCGCCAACCTGAATTATCGCGGCTTCCCGAAGACCATCTGTACCTCGGTGAACCACGTGGTCTGTCACGGCATACCGGGCGATAAACGCTTGAAAAGCGGCGACATCATCAATATCGACGTCACCGTGATCCGCGATGGATTCCATGGTGACACCAGCCGAATGTACCTGGTCGGCAATGCCCCCATCCTTGCGCGGCGGCTCACGGCAGCCTGCCACGAGGCGATGTGGCGCGGGATTCAGCAGGTGCGGCCGGGCGCGCATTTGGGCGATATCGGGCATGCCATCCAGACCTTTGCCGAAACCAACAACTTCTCGGTGGTACGCGAATACTGCGGTCACGGTATCGGCCGCGTGTACCACGAGGATCCCCAGGTGCTGCACTACGGCAAACCGGGTACCGGCTTGGAACTGACGACCGGCATGACCTTTACGATCGAGCCGATGATCAATGCCGGCCGGCGCGACGTTCGCCTGTTGCCCGACGGCTGGACGGTCGTGACGAAGGATCAGTCCCTGTCCGCGCAATGGGAGCACACCATTTTGGTCACTGAAGCGGGCTATGAGGTGCTTACCTTGCCCGCCAGTGTCGAGACGCCTGCGGCCGCGGCGGCTTCGGGTGTGCCCGCCACTTGAACGCCCACGGCAAGTTCCTCGATCAAATCGCCGACTGGCCTTACCTCACGGCAGTGCCCGCCGCCCTCGAAGAGGGCCAATTCTCCCCCTTAAGCTTCCGCCAGGTCCTCGATCAGGGCAGCGAGCTGCTCAAGGATCGTTTCGCCGCTGACGAGCCGATCGAAGATCTGGTGCGCGATCGCGCGCGCCTGGTGGACGTTGCGCTGCGCGCGGCGTGGGCCAATCACACCGGCAGATTTGCCGGAGACCTGGCTTTGATCGCCGTTGGCGGCTACGGCCGCGGCGAGCTGCATCCAAGCTCCGATATCGACGTGATGGTGCTCTTGCCGAAGAGCGACTCGGCGGACTGGCAGCCGGACATTGAGCGCTTCCTCACCTTCTTATGGGACATCGGCCTGGAGGTGGGTCACAGCGTGCGATCGATCGATGATTGCCAGCGTGAGAGTCTCGCCGATATCAGCGTGGCGACCACGCTGTTCGAAGCGCGCCTGCTGGCCGGACCTGAGCCTTTGTTCGCCGGAATGCGCCGTGCGCTCGCACCGGATCGGCTCTGGTCATCGCAGGACTTCTTCGCCGCCAAGGTCAAGGAACAAACCGAGCGGCATCATCGGTATTTCGATACCGCCTACAACCTGGAGCCCAACGTCAAATCCAGCCCCGGCGGCCTGCGCGACATTCAAACGATCGGCTGGGTGGCGAAGCGGCATTTCGGCACCGACACGCTCGATGAGTTGGTGGCGCACGGATTCTTGACCCGGGAGGAGCTGCGCAAGCTGCAAGCCGCGCAGTCCTTTCTCTGGAAAGTACGCTTCGGGCTGCACGTGCTGACCGGGCGGCGCGAGGACCGTCTGCTGTTCGACTATCAGATCAAGCTCGCGAAACTGTTCGGATATGAGGATGCGAGCTTCACCCTCGCGGTCGAACAGCTCATGCAGAAGTATTACCGCACGGTCATGGACATCAGCCTGCTGAACGAAATGTTGTTGCAGTTGTTTCGCGAGGCCATTCTGACGCAAAGCGCGCCGCCTCTGCCGGTCAACGCGCGTTTTCAAATTCGCAATGATTACCTGGAAGTGACGCACGCGGAGGTGTTTGCGCGCTACCCCTCCGCGTTGCTCGAGCTATTCGTGTTGCTGCAGCAACATCCCGATGTGCGCGGCGTGCGCGCGGAAACCATCCGCTTGATAGGCACGCATGTCGGGCTCATCGATGAGGAGTTTCGGCAAAATCCGCGCCACCATCGGCTTTTCATGGAAATCCTGTGCGCGCCGGTGGGCGTCACGCACGAACTGCGGCGCATGAATCTTTACGGCGTGCTCGGACGCTACATCCCGTCGTTCGGACGGGTCGTCGGCCGCATGCAATACGACTTGTTCCACGCTTACACCGTGGATGCGCATACGTTGTTCGTGGTCAGCAATCTGCGCCGCTTTGCCATGCCGAAGTTCAATGATGAATTTCCGGCCATGAGCCAGATCATGCAATCCTTGCCGCGGCAGGAAGTCGCTTATCTGGCGGCACTGTTTCACGACATCGCCAAAGGGCGCGGCGGCGACCACTCAGAATTGGGAGCGGTCGACGCCGAGGCTTTTTGCCTGGAGCAAGGCTTGGGCCGTTACGAAGCGCGCCTGGTCGCGTGGCTGGTGCGCAATCATCTGATCTTGTCGATCACTTCCCAAAAGAAGGACATCAGCGATCCGGATATCATCCAGGAGTTCGCACGCCACGTGGGCGATCAGGTGCACCTCGACTACTTGTACGTATTGACCGTCGCCGACGTGCGCGGCACCAATCCAAAATTGTGGAATTCCTGGAAGGCGCGGCTATTCGAGGAGTTTTACGAGCGCACCAAGCGGGCCCTGCGCCGCGGGCTCGAAACGCCGATCGACCAAGAGCAGCTGATCCGCGAGACGCAAGATCAAGCGCTCGCAAAGTTGCCCGCAGAAATCCAGCCGCAAGCCGCGGCGGTGTGGACGCAGTGGACCGAAGCGTACTTTCTGCGCTACACCCCGGAAGAGATTGCCTGGCACACGGCCTTGCTCGTCGAGCGCCCGCCCAACGATGACACCCCGCTGGTCGCCGTGCGGCAGCTCACCGATCGCGGCGGCACGGCCGTGCTCACCTACACACCGCGGCGACTGCGCAGCTTTGCGCGCACCACCGGCGTGCTCGATCAAATGGGCCTCAATGTCGTCGATGCGCGTCTGATTACCAGCGCCAACGGCTTTAGCCTCGAGACCTACGTCGTGCTCGAGGACAACGGCGCGGTCATCGCCGATGCGGTGCGCATTCGAGAAATCGAGCGCGGCTTGTGGCGCGTATTGCAGCAAGTCGCGGACTCGCCGACCGCGGTGACGCGACGGGCCCCGCGGCAGGTGCGCATGTTCTGGACCCCAACTCAAGTCAATTTCGGCGTCGACACGCGCAATGAGCGCACCATTCTCGAGCTGATCGCGGCCGACCGTCCAGGGCTCTTGTCGGAGGTCGGCAAGGTGTTCCGCGCCGAACGCATCGCGATCAACGGCGCCAAGATCATGACGGTGGGCGAACGCGCCGAGGACGTGTTCTACATCACGCGTGAGGACGGTGGTCTGCTCAAGGACGAGTCCTGCCAGCGGGTGCAGGAAGCGCTGATGCAGGCATTGGATAAGCGCGAAGTGGCGAAATCTTGAATTCCCACGACGATGTGAGCTCGATAATCGATGAGGCGTACGAAGCGCGGGCGCAACTGAGTCCGCGCAATGCACCCGCCGCGCTGCGCGCCGCGGTCGAGAAGGCCATCGACCTGCTGAACGAAGGGCAGCTGCGCGTGGCGCAACCGGAAGGCGGAGCGTGGCGCGTCAATCAGTGGCTCAAGAAAGCCGTGCTGCTGTCCTTTCGCATCAACGACAATGAAGCGATGCCGGCGGGCGCCCTCAACTTTTACGACAAGGTGCCGCTCAAATACGGCGGCTGGAGCGAGGATCGTTTTGCCGCCGCCGGCGTGCGCGTCGTCCCTCCGGCGACGGTGCGGCTCGGCGCCTACATCGCCCCCAACGTGGTGTTGATGCCCAGCTACGTCAACGTGGGCGCCTACGTGGACAGCGGCACCATGGTCGACACCTGGGCCACGGTGGGCTCCTGTGCGCAGATCGGCAAGAACGTGCACTTGTCCGGCGGAGTGGGCATCGGGGGCGTGCTGGAACCCTTGCAAGCCACCCCGACCATTATCGAAGATAACTGCTTCATCGGCGCGCGCTCGGAAATCGTCGAGGGGGTCGTGGTCGAATCCGGCGCGGTCATCTCGATGGGGGTTTTCATCGGTCAAAGCACACGCATTTATGATCGCGAACGCGACGAGATTCTCTACGGCCGGGTACCCGCGGGAGCCGTCGTGGTTCCCGGCACCCTGCCCGCGGCCAATGGCAAATACGGTCTCGCCTGCGCCGTCATCGTCAAGCGCGTGGATGCGCAGACTCGCGCCAAGACCTCGCTCAACGAACTGCTGCGTAATACCGATTAAATAATTCGCGCCGGCGGCTAACATTTAGCGGCGCCGCTAGGTAGTATTTGGCTCTCGCCCGGACAGCGACAGAGGCCAAGAATGAGCGACGAGAAAGCGCCTTCACCTTCGCGGCGTCAGTTGTTCAAGAGCTTAGGATTGGTCCCCATCGCGGCCGTCGGCCTCGCCGGTTGCGCGCGCGAGGCCGATAAACCCGCGGACCTGGGTCCTGCTCCAGGCGACTACAAGCCGACCTTTTTCACTGCCGCGGAGTGGGCTTTTATCCAGGCTGCCTGCGATCAGTTGATACCCGCGGACAACATCGGCCCGAGCGCATCGCAAGCCGGCGTGCCGGAGTTCATCGACCGTCACATGCAGACGCCTTATGCCAGCGGCGACATTTGGTACATGCAAGGTCCCTTCATCGAAGCGGCGCCGCAGTTTGGCTATCAAGGCCGTCTGCCGGTGCGCGATATTCTGCGGGTGGGAATCAAAGGGATCGACGCACACTGCGCCAAGCAATTCAGCGGCAAGAGCTTCGCGCAGCTCGAGCATCAGGACCAGGAGGCGCTGCTCAAATCGGCCGAGGCCGGCAAGCTCGAGCTCGAGAATATATCCGCCAAGGAATTCTTCAACCAGCTGTTGAATGAGACTCGCATGGGTTACTTTTGCGACCCCAAACACGGCGGCAACAAGAACATGTCGGCGTGGAAGATGATCGGCTATCCCGGTATGCGTGCCGACTACACCAATTGGGTCGAGGTTCGCGATCAGCCTTATCCGCTGCCGCCGGTCGACCTTGACGGAAAGCGAGGCTGATCATGGCCATCGTCAAACCGAAGGTCGATGCGGTCATTGTGGGCATGGGCTGGACCGGCGCCATCATGGCCAAGGAACTGACTGATGCAGGCCTTCGGGTGGTGGCGCTGGAGCGCGGTCCGGACCGCGATACGCAGCCCGACTTCGCGTATCCGCGGGTCGTCGATGAGTTGGAAGGATCCATCCATCGCAAGTTTCTGCAGAGCCTGGCGAAAGAAACCGTGACCGCGCGCCACAGCAGCAAGGACACCGCCGTGCCCTACCGGCAGATGGGCTCGTTCAAACCCGGCACCGGCGTCGGCGGCGCCGGCACGCACTGGTCCGGCTGCCACTTTCGAGCGCTGCGCGAAGACTTCAACCTGCGCAGCAATATGAAGCAGCGCTATGGCGCGAAATTCATTCCCGAGGGCATGACGATTGCGGATTTTCCCGTCACCTATGACGACCTCGAGCCGCATTTCGATCATTTTGAGTATGTGTGCGGAACCTCGGGCAAAGCGGGCGTGCTCAACGGCGCGAAGATTCCCGGCGGCAACCCGTTCGAGGCCTCGCGGTCACGCGAATTTCCGTTGCCGCCCAACCGCAACTATTTGGGCGCCGAATTGTTTTACAAAGCAGCGCGTGAGGTGGGCTACAGCGCCTATCCGATCCCCGCCTCCAATGCTTCAGCCGCGTACGTCAACCCCTATGGCTGTCAAATGGGACCGTGCAATTTCTGTGGGTTCTGCAGCGACTATGGCTGCCTCAACTATTCCAAGGCATCGCCCAACGCAAGCATTTTGCCGGTGCTGCGCCTGCGCAAGGAATTCGAATTGCGCGCCCATGCGCAGGTCTTGAAGGTCAACCTCGACGGGACCCGCAGCCGGGCCACCGGCGTCACTTATCTCGACGCGGATGGCAAGGAGACTGAGCAGCCCGCCGACTTGGTCCTGCTGTGCGCGTTCTCACTCTTCAACGTGCATTTGATGCTGCTGTCCGGCATCGGCAAACCCTACGACCCGGTTTCCGAAACCGGTACGGTGGGCCGCAACTATTCCTACCAGAACTTAAACCGCGTCACGCTGTTCTTCGACGACAGCGTGCAAGCGAATGGTTTCATCGGCATCGGCGGCGGCGGCGCAACCTTCGACGATCTGAACGGCAATCAGTTGGACAACGCGAAGGCTGGTTTCGTCGGCGGCGGAGTCATCTGGGCGAGACAGCCCGGCTCCGGTCCCATCCGCGGCATTAGCACGGCTCCCGGGGTGCCCAATTGGGGCAGCGCCTGGAAGCAAGGCGTCAAGGATGCCTTCAGGCATTCCTTTTATTACGAGGTGCAGGGCGCTTGCATGGCGTATCGCGCCAACTATCTGGATCTGGATCCGACCTACCGCGATGCATTTGGGCGGCCCTTGCTGCGCATGACCTTCGACTGGAACGCCAACGAAATTCGTGCCTCGCAGTTTCTGGTGGGTAAAGCGTTGGACATGTGCAAGGTGCTCAATCCCAAGGCGCTGTCCGGCGACGCGAAGAAGGACGGCGAGCACTACAACATCACCCGCTATCAGAGCACGCATACCTGCGGCGGCGCCATCATGGGCACAGACCCCAAGACCTCCGCACTCAACCGCTATCTGCAGTCTTGGGATGTGCCGAATGTGTTTGCGCCCGGCGCCAATGCATTCCCGCAAAACAACGGCTACAACCCTACCGGTATGGTCGGAGCCTTGACCTATTGGGCCGCGAAGGCGATTCGCGAGCAGTACATCAAGAGTCCGGGCGCCTTGATCCACACGTAGCGCAGCCATGAAAAAATCCACGCGTGCGTTGCTCACTTTATTAGGCTTAGGTGTTCTCCTCGTCGTCGGCGCATTGACGTATGCGCTGCTGCCGACCCACACCCGGCAGATCGGCGCCGGGCAGTCGGCGGCTTCGGATGCTGCGTCGGTCGAGCGTGGCCGATACCTGGCCTTGGCCGCCGATTGCGGCGCCTGCCACACGGCGCCGGGCGGCAAGCCGTTTGCGGGTGGTTTCGCCATTGATTCGCCGTTGGGTGTGATTTATAGCACCAACATCACGCCCGACCCCGAATCCGGCATTGGAAAATTCACCCTCGACGACTTCGATCGCGCCGTGCGGCACGGGATCGACGATGAGGGCGTAACGCTCTACCCGGCGATGCCATATCCCTCGTATGCGTTGATGAGCGACGCGGACGTCGCAGCCCTATACAGCTATTTTATGCATGGCGTCGCGCCGGCGGCGGGCACCGAGCACGCCAATGCCATTCCGTGGCCCTTGTCGATCCGCTGGCCGGTGGCAATCTGGCGCAAACTGTTCGCGCCCGCCCCCGATGCACCCACCTTCAATGCGTCGCGCTACGCTGATCCGGTCGTGGCGCGCGGCGCCTACTTGGTTCAAGGCCCTGGGCACTGCGGCAGCTGCCATACGCCGCGGGCGCCCACCTTGCAGGAAAAGTCACTGGACGATTCATCGACTGCCTACCTCGCCGGCGGACAGGAGATCGGCGGCTTCGTCGCGGTCAACCTACGAGGCAATGTCGGCGACGGTCTTGGCAACTGGTCGAAGGAGGATATTGTTGCGACCCTGCGCACGGCGCGCAACGCACAGCAGTCGGTCATCGGTCCACCGATGAGCGATGTCGTCGTGCACAGCACACAAAACCTGACCGAGGCGGACTTGCAGGCGATTGCCGCTTACCTCAAGACCTTGGCGCCGACACCGGGCGATGCGCCCAAGTTCGCCGCGAATCCGGCGACGGCCGCCGCGCTCGCCAAGGGTCACGAGGCCGATCGCGGCGCGGAACTGTATGACGATAACTGCGCCGCATGCCACCACACCGACGGCGCAGGGAGCCCGAAGGCGCTGCCGATGATTGCCGGCAACTCCTCGGTTCTGGCCCAAGATCCGAACTCTCTCATCCGTTTGGTATTGGCCGGCAGCGCTCTGCCGGGCACCACGGCGGCACCCTCGCCGTTGGGTATGCCGGGCTTCGGTTGGCGATTATCCAATGAGGAGGTGGCGCAGCTGCTGACGTTCATTCGAACGAGCTGGGGAAATCAGGCCTCGAGCGTGACCGCGGGTGAAGTCGCGCAGGTTCGGGGTTCGCTGAATGCGCAGCGATGAACACTCTCAGTCTGCTGACGCCGAGGCTGAAACTGGTACTCAAAACGCCCGAGCAAGTGCGCGCGTCCATTGAAACCATGGACGCCGCCGACAAGGCGCAACTTTCCGGGGATTGGTTGGCGCGTCTCGATGCGTCAACTCTGCCGGATCCCTGGGTGCACGGCTTTTCCATGATGGAATCGCTCAGCGGCAACACCGTGGGACAATGTGGTTTCAAAGGGCCGCCGGATACCGACGGCGTGGTCGAAATTGCCTATGGGGTGGCTTCCGATCAGGAGCGTCAAGGTTACGCGACGGAAGCCGCGCGAGCCTTGGTCGCCTACGCATTCAGCATCGCACAGGTGAAGCGCGTGCGGGCGCATACCCTTCCCGCAGCGAACGCGTCCAAGCGCGTCTTGGCAAAATGCGGCTTTCAATATGTGGGCGAAATCAACGATCCCGAGGACGGCTTGGTGTGGAGATTCGAGACCGGGCGGCCTGCGGCGGCATCGAAGCTCTAACCGGTGCCGGGGTAGTGATATTGAGCGGTTGGCCTAACCTTCGCCAGGGAGCCTGAGAAGATTCGAGGTCCGAAGGCAGCAGGACCTCGAATCTTCTCAGCCTCCCTGGCGAGTGCTTGCGCCGGTCAATATCACTACGCCGGGACTACCGGTGAGTGTTGTCTTCCCTAGTGGCCGCCATTGAATCGGTATCCCGCGTCTTTGAGGCTCTGAGTGGTCTTCGCCACTTCCGCTGCGTCAAAAGTGCCGATCGTGCGAGTGTCGTAGATCGATCCGCCGGCAACTCTGAGCTCGTCCCGCATGAATGAAACGACGTCCGCGCACGGAATCATGCTGCCTTGGGGTTCGCTGAAAAGCGCGACGACACAGGTGTGACGTTCGCCGTCAAAGGTGATGATTACGGCGGGTTTATCGGTCATGGCCGCAGGTTGTGGCGCCGGAGCGTTGCTGGATGAACCGCAACCAATGAGCAGCAGGGGAGCGAACATTGCCAAGACGCGTCTCATGGAATCCTCTCGAATAGTGGATACGCCGGTGATATTAACAGCCGAAGTGTCGGTTGGTGTCGGCCGTATTGGCTGCGGGGATGGGAGTCAATGGCTACCTTCGGTCGGGCCGCCGATGCGCACTCGTGGGCCATAAAATCAGACCTCGCCCAACAACCACCGGTAGTCCCAGCGTAGTGATATTGACCCGCTCAAGCCCTCGTCAGGGAGCGTGAGAAGATTCGAGGTCCTGCGCCTTCGGACCTCGAATCTTCTCACCCTCCCTGCCGACCGCTAGACGACCCCGGTCAATATCACTACCCGAACCGCCCCGTAATGTAGTCTTCCGTCAGTTTCTGCTGCGGGTTGGTGAAGACACGATCCGTCGGACCGATCTCGACCAGATCGCCCAGGTGAAAATAGGCCGTGCGTTGCGAGACCCGCGCCGCCTGCTGCATATTGTGCGTCACGATGGTGATCGCATAATTTTCGCGCAGCTCATCGATCAAATCCTCGATCCTGGCGCTGGCAATCGGATCCAGCGCGGAGGTCGGCTCATCCATCAGAATGACTTCCGGATTGACCGCGATGGTGCGCGCGATACACAAGCGTTGTTGCTGGCCGCCCGACAGGCTGGTGCCCGGGGTCGACAGCCGGTCCTTCACCTCCTCCCAGAGGCCCGCACGGGCGAGACTGGTTTGCACCAGTTCATCCATGTCGGCGCGATTCCTGGTCAGCCCGTGGATTCTCGGTCCGTACGCGACATTGGCATAGATCGAATGCGGGAATGGCGTGGGCTTCTGGAAAACGATGCCGACTCGGGCGCGCAGCTGCGCCACATCCTGCCGTTTATCGTAAATATTCTGCCCGTCCAGGGTGATCGTGCCTTCAACCCGCGCACTCGAAATCGTATCGTTCATGCGGTTGAGACACCGCAGGAACGTCGATTTTCCGCAGCCCGAGGGGCCGATCAGCGCCAGCACTTGATTGCGCCCGATATCCAGCGAGACGTTTTTAACGGCGCACTTGTCGCCGTAGGTGACACTGACGCTGCGCGCCGTCATGACAGGATCGAACACTTTGTCGCGCTCGGCAGGCGCGGCCGGCGGTGAGCCGTTCAGCCTGTCGGGGTTCATGTCATTCATGGGCGTCAACCGAAGCGCCCGGTGATGTAGTCATCGGTCTTGCGATTCTTTGGCGAGGTGAAGATTTCGCTCGACGGCCCGATCTCGACCAGCTCGCCCATGAACATGAATCCGGTCACGTTTGAGACGCGGGCCGCTTGCTGCAAATTGTGCGTGACCACCACGATGCAATATTTTTCGCGCAACGCCTGCAATGTTTCCTCGACCCG
>Ga0070762_10000764_pt1 | contig 14098 bp, 12 predicted proteins | sample HubBroMetageREF2_FD_66726 | JGI IMG/M metagenome (GOLD analysis project Ga0070762, IMG submission 66726) | Reference soil microbial communities from the Hubbard Brook experimental Forest, New Hampshire, USA - Hubbard Brook CCASE Soil... | ecosystem: Environmental > Terrestrial > Soil >...
GTGAGAATGGTCGGCGTCTGGATCTTGTCGTACTCCACGCCGGCGACCAAGCCGCGCTTCATCAGGATGGGATCGGACTTAGGGTCGGTGCCCAATTTGTGGAAGCGGGCTTGGGCATCCAAGTAGCGCTCGGGTGTGGCCACGGCGCCGGTGAGCTGGGTGTAGAAAAAGCCGCTGGCGTCATCGAGCCATTGCGGATTGGCGCCCTCCGTATTGGGGATGGTTTCCGGGAGATGTTTGCCGTCGGCGACCGTAAGTATGTGCAACAGAGAATCTTCGCTGCCGTCCTTCGACAGGCCGTAGACCACGTACTTGCCGTCGGGCGAGGCGCGCCACCAGTCGAGCGACACGTGGCTCTTCGCGCCGCTCTGAGCGGTGGGATCGATCAGTACGCGATCCGGACCGCTCTGTCCTTGGCGCAGGAAGAGCTTGAAGTTGTCGGCGCCCAGGGGGCGCTGCTGGATGAAGGTCAGACCGCCGGCACGCTGCACGCGCGAGGTCGCCACCGCTTCGCCGGAGAGTTGTTCAATGCGCTTGAGCAGCGCCGCGCGGCCGGGCAGGGCATCGATGATGGCACGCGTGTGATCATTCTGCCCTTTCAGGAACGGCAGCCAGTCGGGGTCCTTGCTGTTCTCCATCCAGCGATAAGGATCGCTCAAGGTCTCACCGAAGTAGGTGTCTTTCACGACTTCGATGCGCGCGACCGGCGCCGGCGGCACGGAGTTCTTCGAGGCCGTCGCAGTCGCCCAGAGTTTTAATGGCAGCAGCGACAGCGATAACGCGCCGGTTGAGCCCAAGAGAAAGGAGCGGCGGTCCAAATCCATATTCATGTCGTACGACTCACTCTGTATAGCCAGTGGCCGGGGCGATTGTGACCGGTCGCCGGCCCGGTTGCAAAGCGCGGGACATGCAAGTGCCGTGCAACTTTTACCAAGTTAAGTCAAAGGGCCAAATTGCGCTTGTTGCAAGACACAGACATCTCGCCTAAGTGGAGACGCTTGCGCGAGTATTGCAGGCAGCACAACTCTCGGAGACCACTCAATGTCGCCCTTTATTCACGTCGTCGATGGTCTCCTGGGTCTTGCCGCCGTTTCTTCGTTTGCCGGTTTTGTGTTTCACCTAGTGAACGGAAATCCCGACTTGGCACTGATGTGTTTTGTGGGTATCGGCGGGAGCGCAGCGATGGTATGGATGTCCAGCGCTTGGCGACGCGCTTAAGCAGCTAGAAACCTTAAAGGCCGCGCGGCCACGTTAAGGCCGCGCCGCCAGGATCTCGTCGAGTCGCGCAGGTTCGGCGCTGTCGCGCTCCAGATGGGGATAGCGCAATCCGTCGTGATAGTCCAAGTTCGCGACCATGTAGCGATCGCCGATCTTGACGATCAGCTGGATCGGCGCCTGCGTGCCATGCGCTGCGCGGATGGCGTCCTTGAGCACATCAGCATCGTACGCGATGCCGTTGATGGCGAGAATTTGCGCGCCTTCGGTGAGCTTGGCTAGATAAGCCGGGCTGTCCCAGATGACCTGGGAGAGTGTGTTCTCCTTGTCGCCGTCCTTGACGTCGATCTCGACGCCGATGGAGTTGAGCAGGTCAATGCGCTTGTGCTGATCCTCGGTGGTGGATTGATACTCGCTCGGCGTGTCGGTGTACACAAGCTTGTAGCCGCCGCGATGAAAGCCGTCCTCCGGCACGGGTTTGCCGATGGCGTCCAGGCGCTGGCGCAGAAAGGCGGCCCAGTCATTGGGCTCGACGGCATTCAGCGCCTTCACAATGTCGTCAAAGGTGTACGTGACGACACTGAAGCTGCCGTCATTGATGCCGAAGAAGGTGCGGGCAAAATCATCCAGCGATCGGGCGCCATTGGAATGTGCGCGAATCCACGTGTCGGCATCGAGCCACACCAGCGCGGCTTCTGAGTAATAGTCCTCGAAGCGTTGCCAGTCGAGCCAGGACTGCGGCCGGCGCGGATTGATGATTTCATCGTTGGTCGTGTCCTGCAGCGGGCGCCATTGGCGGCCCTTTTGCACTTCGTAATGCGCCGCGGTGATGGCGAATTGATCCAGGGCCTGTTGACGCGTTCGCAACCCTGATCGTGCAGCGAGCACCTGGCCCCAGTACTCGGTTTGTCCTTCATAGACCCAGAGCAGACTGTCCTGCATGGGCACGTTGTAGTTCGGCGTCCAGAGATCCGCCGGGCGGCGGAATTTGCCGTTCCATGAATGTGTGAACTCGTGCGGCAGCAAGTCCCGCGCGAATGCTTCCTTGTCCCACTTGGTGAAAGAATCCGGATCGCTGCCGTCCTCGCTCGATTGATGGTGCTCAAGTCCGTTCTGCTGAATCTGATCGCTCAACGAGTACAGGAAATCGTAGTGGTTGTAGTGATGCGAGCCGTAGAGCTTGTAGGCCTGCCGTACCAAGTTGCGGTATGCCTCGATATGCTCGGGCTTCAGCGCCAGCAGCTCGGGCCGGTCGGCAAACAGGTCCATGTGCACGGGGACTGCGGCGCCCGGATCGAGATCGAGCTTGGAGGCGTAGCGGCCCGCGTACAGCGGACTGTCGATGAGCGTTTCCAGCGTGGTGCGCTTGAAGCGCGTCTGCGCATGGTCGGTCGAGGCGGTTTCAAGGGCCGAGCCAAACTGCCAATCGACGGGCAACTGCAGCTCTACCTCAGCCGGGATTTGCCGCGCGAAATAGCCGGCGGGGTAAAACACCAGTTCGTTCCATTCGATCAGCATCAGCTCACGGCTCATTTCCAGCGCGCCGACTTTGCCGCTGGTGGGCGAGAGATAATCGAAGTCGATGTCGATCGCGTGCGTCCCGGGCTTCAAATTCAAGCGGAACGCGAAGACATCGACCGGATCGCGCTTCCAGGCAACCGGCGCACCGTTGGCGGTGATTCGGATACCGCCGAGCCGGTCGATCGTGCCTTCCGGCGCGTGGGTGCCGGGCAGCCACTTGGGATACAGCAGCACGGTATCGGGGCCGACGCCGCTCAGGGTTTCATGAACATGCATGACGCGATGGCTCGTGTCGCTGGCATCGACCTTCAGATGAATCTCGCCGGTGTAGGCGCGATCCTTTGGCGCGACGATGGGCGTGATGGAGGCGGTCGCGCTGGGGCCCGCGGCGGTCTCGGGGGCGGCCTGGACGGCGGCGAGGCCTGTACTTAAGGCGGCGCAAAGCGCGATTTTGCAGGCAGCTGTCCTCATGAGATCCTCTTAGTTGTTTGCCGCGCGCATGATAGCAAAGAGGGGATCACCGAAAGCGCATGCCTGAGCTGCCGGACATTTCCGCGTACTTAAGCGCATTGCAGGAGCGCATCGTCGGTCAGCCGCTGCAGCGGGTGCGCCTCAACAGTCCCTTTTTGCTGCGCACGGCCGCGCCGCCGCTATCGGAGGCGGCGGGCAATCAAGTCACGGAATTGCGCAGGATCGGCAAGCGCGTGGTCATTGGCCTCAGCAATGATTTGTGGCTGGTCCTGCATTTGATGATTGCCGGGCGACTGCATTGGCGTACCCAGGGCGTGACGCTCAAGGGCCGCAATAGTTTGGCGGCGTTCGATTTTCCCGATGGCTCCTTGGTCCTCACCGAGGCAGGCACGAAGCGGCGCGCGTCGCTGCATGTGGTGAAGGGCGAAGAGGCACTGCGGTCGCTCGACCCCGGCGGCATCGAGGTATTCGACAGCGACCTTGCGGCCTTCATCGCCGCGATGACGGCGGAGAACCGCACGCTCAAGCGGGCCTTGACCGACCCGCGGATCTTGAGCGGCATCGGCAATGCCTATTCGGATGAAATTTTGCACGCGGCGCGGCTGTCGCCGATCACGTTGACCAGTAAATTGTCACCGGAGGAATTTGCGCGCTTGTTCACCGCGACGCGCGAGACGTTGCGATTCTGGATCGACCGGCTGGGCATGGAGTCGCGCCAGGGCTTTCCTGAAAAAGTGACCGCATTTCGTAAAGACATGGCGGTGCATGGGCGCTATGGGTTGCCGTGCCCGCGATGCGGCGAGCCGGTGCAGCGCATCCGCTATGCCGACAACGAAACCAATTACTGCGCGCAGTGCCAGACGGGCGGCAGGGTGCTCGCGGATCGGGCCCTGTCGCGGCTGCTGGGCGCCGACTGGCCGCGGACCTTGGATGAACTGGAGGCGCTCAAGCGGCGGTGAAGGCAAATCGGGGCAACATCGAGGACTTTCGGTTTGACATGTTGTCGTGTATCGATGATTTTTGAGCGCCGCATCGTATTTCTTGGCCTTGGGACTGTGACTCGCTTCCGCGAGGCGTGCTGTCATTGCACGTCAAATGGCCAGATGTACGAGGATTCCCTGCGGCTGTCACGAGCCCTATCAGACACTCATCGCTATGTTGTGCTTCTCATCGCGCTGAGCGTTCTTGTGGGTCCGGGGCGCGTACTGGGGGCCGTTCAAGTGTACAAATCCGTCGATGCCGAAGGGCATGTGACCTACTCCGACCGAGCGCCGGATGCCCCGACGGCGCAGAAGTCCGACCCACCCCAAGTGATTCATTTCTGCTGGACGAACTGCTTTAGCCTGACCTTCGGCAATGGGCTCTATACGCGGACGGATGGCACGGACGAGACTTGGACCGTAGAAAGCTTCACGCCCACAGCGGTCGTCTTGCACCGCCATAGTGTCCCTGCCGCATGGAATGGCTTCAGTGCCGACGTGACGTACCAGGGCCAGGTATCAAACGACCGGTTGATCAACATCACCCTAAACGGCAGGCCCGTACCCGACATCAAAGTGGCGTGGGGCGCGGCGCTCGACACGCTGCCGGGAAACAATGCGCAGCGCGATCTAGCGCAAACGCAGCAGCAGGCGATCGGGGCGAGCCCACCGCCGCGGACTGACATGGCCCCCGCCGTGGATGTCGACATGCGAGCCGCGGACGCACCGCCACCCTTGCTGAATGAAGAACAGGCGCCTTGCACCGGCGATGGATATCTTTGGACCCCAGGCTATTGGGCATGGGGCGGGGGATACTACTGGGTGCCTGGAGCGTGGGTACGCCCGCCGCGAGTCGGCTTGCTGTGGACGCCCGGCTATTGGGGATATGCCGGCGCGATCTATGCTTTCCATGCCGGGTATTGGGGGCCGCACATCGGCTTCTACGGCGGCGTCAACTACGGCTTCGGCTATCCTGGCGCCGTGGCCAACAATGTCGCGCTCAACAAGGTGAGCTACAACGGCGGCCCGGGCGGCATCACGGCAGCCGCGACCGCGCAAGAAAGAGCAGCCGCAGCAGAGCCGCATATCCCGCCAACAGCGTTGCAGCACCAACTTGCACGACAAGCCGCCGGCAATCCCGCGTTCATGGCGCGTGCCAATGACGGGCATCCCGTCGAAGCGCGCCTCACTGGCGGACGTCCCACCGAAGATCGCCCCCCCGCCGCTGCGGCCATGCATGGAGCCGCAGTGTCCGCCGCGCCGCGGGTGCACAGCACCGTTGCGCGACCTGCGCACGCCAGCGCCGCGCCGGGAACCCTGGACAAGTCCAATCGTGTCCATAGTCCACCGATCACGGCAGCGAACGCTCAAGCTTCCGCTGATCAACCGGCCAAGCAGAAACCCTCGGGCGCAACAGCGGCGAAGCCGCAGCATCTTCCCAAGCGCTAAGACCTCGATGTGTACGGCGATGCCGCCGGCCCACTAACGACTTCGATTGGCTAAGTTGGCCTGGGTCGGTTTATGGAATGAGGGTCGTTGACTAACAGTCTTGCCTGAGCCTGTGAGCAGAAGCGACGCGAGGTGATCGGGCAGCGTCGCCATCAGTGATAAAACCTGATCCGCCGGCACAGGACGCGCGAGCAGAAAACCCTGGAGGTAAATGGGCGCGAGATCCGAGAGCAAAGTCAGTTGTTCAAGGCATTCGATACCCTCGGCGGTCACTTCCAGCTCAATGCCGTGACACAGCCCCACCAGCGCCTTGGCGATCGCCGCCGAACGGGAGCTCGTATGCACGCTCGCGATCAGGGCACGATCGAGCTTCACCCGTGTCAACGGCAGCTGCTCCAGCGACGCCAGTGAGGAGTAGCCGATACCGAAGTCATCCAGTGCGATCGATACACCGTGGCTGCGCAATTGACGCAATACCTCAATGGTCGCCGCGCCGGTTTGAAGCACGTTTTCGGTAAGCTCAATCTCAATGCAGCGCGCCGGCAGTTGATGCTCCCGCAGCAACCCTGTAACTCGGTCCACAAAATGAGCATCGAGCAGCTGACGCGAGGACAGGTTGATGGCGACGCGGGCGTCCGGCCAGGCGCCATGGTGCCAGCGCGCCGCGTTCTCGATGGAAGTTCGCAGCACCCAATCACTGATTTCCATGATGAGACCGGATTCTTCGGCGATTCCCAAAAACTCACTGGGCAACGCGCATCGCCCGTCAGGCAGGCGCCAACGCAACAAGGCTTCGACCAGACGCGTCTTTAGGGTTAGGGCATCGACTTCCGGCTGAAAAACCAGTTCGAATTCATCCCGCTCCAGCGCATAGCGCAGTCCCTGTTCGATCGTGAACTTTTCGGAGGCCGCTTCCAGTAGCGCCGGGCTAAAGACCACCAATTGGCTTCGTCCCAGAGCTTTCGCACGGAATAGCGCGGCGTCCGCCGCCCGCAAGAGCGCCTCGGCGTCGCTGCCGTGTTCGGGATACATGCTGGCGCCGACACTGATACTGATCATGAGATGCCGGCCGTCGACTTCAATCGGCGCCTGAAATGCGCGCACCAGATCCTGTCCCAATGAATTCACCGCTTCCACATTCTTGACCCCGTCGTACACGACGGTGAACTCATCGCCGCCGAGGCGCGCCGCAAATCCAGCGGCATTCGTCGTTGCAAGCAATCTCGCGGCGATCGCGCCGAGCATGCGGTCACCGAAGGCATGGCCCAGGCTATCGTTGATGTTCTTGAAATTGTCCAGATCGACGAAGAAGACCCCGACGTACGCGGCGCTCGCCTCGGCGCGCGCGACCGCCGCCTTCAGATGCGCAAATAACTGTCGCCGATTCGGTAGCAGCGTGAGCGGATCGTGCTCCGCCAGGTGTCGCAGCTCCCGTGTGCGCAGCTTTACTCTCGCCTCCAGTTGCTCCTGGTAGTTGCGCGCCGTCGCCTTCGCATCGGCCAATTGTTCGGCCATGAGATTGAACGAAATGGCCAGATCGTCCAGCTCCCGGATGCCTCCCCGCTTCACGCGGACGCCGGTTTCTCCGCCGGCGATCTTGAACGTCGCCGACCGGATTCGGCGCACAGGCCCCACCACGCTCATGACGGTACGAATCGATATCCAAAGAAGTAGCGCGACCACCGCCGTGCTGATCCAAAAGATTAAGCCGAACCCCTTGGGCTTCTGATCCGACGTGGACGTCGTTTCTGTCGCCTGCTCGCTGCTCTGCGCTGGAGCTGCATGTCCGGGCGGGGCGGCAGTTAGGACGGGCTGACTTTCTGCGCGTGGGGGTGCGTCGATCTTAGGCGCTCGGGCGGTCATCGGCGCCGCGGTGGCGGTCAGCTGCGCGATGAGGCTCTGAGAGATTTTCGTGAGACGGGCTTCGGCATCATGGCGTTTGCTGTCCATGATGACGAGACGGTCCTGCAGCACCCTGAGTTGCGCGACATCGGCGCGCGACTGCTTGACCCATGCGTCCCCCTGCGAGCGCGTCAATGCAGCCTCGTTTGTCTGAAGACTGACCGCAAGCGCCGTCTCGCTCTTTGTCACCGGACCCAGCGCATCGCGGTCATACAGATCGGCGGCGGGCAGCCTGGCAAACTCGCGGCGGATCTCGTCGAGACTCGAATTCAGGTCAACGAGCGTCTTGCGCGCGACGACGCGGCCGAAGATTTTCCAAGACCCGGCGAGCGAGGCCTTTGTGCGAGCATCCAGCGCGTCGAAGCGCTCCCAAAATTCCTTCAGAACGCTGCGCCGCTCGTCGGCGGTGCGCACCAGATCATCCCCCCAAACGCGAAGTTCCGCGATACGCGGCGGAAGTGTGACTGCGGAGTCGGAAGTTCCCGGAAGACTTGCCGCCGCATAGAGTTCCATTTCTCTCTGCAGCTCGCGGCCGGCCCTCCTCAATTCGCTGTCGCGATCGTCGTTGTGAATGTCTAAGCGGTTGCGCACCGCGTCCACAAAATGTTCGAGCGCAGCCACCAAGGATTTGGCGCTCACGGCTTCAATTTGCGGCGCTGTCGAAGCGGACGTCGCCCGAGCAGGCGCGACGGCGGACGCGGGAGCCGGAGACACCGCAGGCGCCTCAATTCTGAGGATGCGCGTAGTGCGGACGACAGAAATCTCGTGCTCGATGAGCAGGTTTGCGGCAATCGCGAGAGCAACGACAGCGGCAAATGCCACCCCCAGGTGTGCGCCAATGCTCCATCGCCAATTCAGCGAGAACGCGCGCAATCGCACGGGATTGATACGTGACTCCCAAGGCCTCTGATGCGCTGCAGCTTACTGAGAGGCTTATGGAAAAACTGAGATGGGACACTAGAAAAGGGGCAAAGCGCGAGCCCTCTGTACGTTAGCGCACATAGCGCTGCGGCCTGAAGTTGAGGTCGCTAACGTAAGTTAAGGCGACTGAGGAATTCCCGGCCGGCGACGCTGAGGATGACTTTGCCGGTTCCCGGCTCATGGTCGATCAACCCATCGATACAGGCGTCCTCCCAAATCGACAGCCGCGGACAGGAGGTGCGCCAGGTTTCCATAATCTCGCTGTAATCGCGCGGCCGTGCAGCGATCCATTCGAGCATCTGGCGGGTTAGGGCTTGCGTCGCGGTAGTCATGGCTGCCTGGCTTTCATTTTACCGAAGGCGGCGCGGCCCGGCACTTGCGCAACACAATTTTTGTGACACTCGGTACATTCGGCCGTATATAGCTGTATGACCCTTGAGCATGCGGCGTCAGGTCGGTTAACGGAGTTCATGGAGACCAACGAGCTGAACTGGGATGCCGTGTACGCTCACGAGGCTCCGCGCATCTACAACTATTTTCGGTTTCGTTTGGGCAGGGACAGCGACGTTGAGGAACTGACCGCCCGAACATTCGAACGCGCGTGGCGCTCGCGGTCGCGCTACCGGCGCGATTTGGCGGGGTTCGCAACCTGGCTATTCAAGATTGCGCAAAATATTGGAACGGACCATTTGCGCGCGCGGCGTGAGCATCTGCCGCTCGATGCGGCCCTCGAAGTGACGACGGAAGGCACGCCCGAGCGGGATGCCGAACAACGTTCCAATCTTGCGAGGCTGGCGCTCCTATGCGCGGCGCTGCCGGAGCGTGAGCGCGAGTTGATTGCGCTCAAGTACGGCGCGGTGATCAACAACCGCGCGATCGCCGAGCTTACGGGCTTAAGCGAATCCAACGTCGGCACCATCTTGCATAGAGTGGTTCAGACGCTGCGGGACCAATGGTGAGCCCCATGAAAAACGAGCCGGACGATGACTTTCTGCAGCGTCTGCGCGCTGAACCGAGCAGGAAATTCCTGTCGACGCTGAAGGCCAACCTGGATCGACAGACGATCAGTCAGGCGAAGGCGCGGCGCACGCTGTTTCGGACCGCGATATTGGCGGCATTGATCGGCGGCTCGACCGTTGCGGTTGCGTTCGTGGTCTTGAGAGGCTCGCCGGCAGCCAGAACCTTTGTGCGGATGGTGGACATCGGCCCGGCGCAGTCCGCCGCCTCGAAAATTGCCGCGGAGCGAAGCGGCGGCGGCGCGCCGAAGTCCATCGTTTCGCCCGCGCAGGGCGGCGTGCCGCCGGCATCGGTGGTGTCCGGCGTGGCCGCGGCGCCGCCGGACGCTGCCGCGGAACAATCCCGCGGCGCCTTTGTGGTCGCGGGCCCGACCGCGATCATTCTCTATGCCCAAGACAACGTGCGGCGCTGGCTGCCGCCGGGGTCGAAGAATCAGCCGGAATTCAACTTGACCTCGAGCGCCGAAGCACTGGCGATGCTCTGCCATGCACATCTGGGCACGGCCGCCGCGGCGGGCTTTGCCGACATCGCGGGTGCGAGCCGCCGCATCCTTCCGTCGGAACTCGAGACGTGCAAGTCAAACGGCGTTACCCGTGTGGCGGAACTGCAAACCGGCTACGAGACCGTGGTACTGGCGCGCAGCCGCCTGTATGGCGCGCCGAAGCTCTCGGCGCGCGACATTTTTCTGGCGCTGGCCGCTCAAGTCCCGGATCCCAACCGGCCGCAAGCCCTGATCAAGAATCCGTATCGCACGTGGAGTGCCGTCGACGGTGCGCTGCTGGAAGAAAGAATCGAAGTGCTTGGGCCGCCCTTGTCCTCGGCTACCGCGGCGGCATTCCGGCAAACCCTCATGGAGGCCGGCTGCGCGACCTTTCCCTGGCTTGCGGCGCTCAAGCAAACGGATTCTCCGCGCTACGAGAAGGTATGTCGAACGCTGCGCGACGATGGCGTCTATCGTGATCGGGGCGGGAGGCTGCAGGAGCAGCTCGAAACATATCCCAATGCCCTCGCGCTGCTCGATTTCCGAGAAGTGGCAGCGAAGCCGGATGCGTTCGTGGCGGCGTCCGTCGACGGGGTTGAACCGGGCATGGATACGATCGTCGCGGAGACCTATGCGGGCTCGCGCGCCATGTTCTTGTACGTGAATACCGCGAAGGTGAGCGGCGCCGTGTTCTCGTTTCTCGATGGATTCAGGGGCTCTTTGGACGAACCCTGGTCAATCACGACGCTCGTTGCCCCGCGGCGCCAAGCAGGCGCGCGCAAATATGTGGCGCCGCTGCAAGATATGAAATTTTGAGCAAAGGAGACGACGATGCGACAGGCCTATGTCATTTTTTTGATGCTGAGTCTCGTGGGCGCATGCGGTGCAGCGAGTGCGCAGGAGCGCAATGCCAACCCGCGCGTCGGCACGGATAGCGCGGCGGAATCCGCGGGGCGAAGCGAGGGCGTGCCGATTGAACAGGTCATTGCCGCGGTGGCTAAGAAAACCGGCAAAAAATATCTCATCGATCCCCGAGTGCATGGCAATGCTGAGATTCTGGGCCAGGACGTCGCCGCGGTCACCTACAGCGATCTGCTCTCCATCCTGCTGTTGAACGGATATACGGCCCTTGAAGGCAGTAACTACATCAGTGTCGTACCGGTGAATGACATGCGGGTGACGCCAATGCCGCTGGTCACGGGTAAGGAGAGCTACCCGGATGCACAATTCGTGACGATGGTCATCACCGTCAAGAACACCATGGCCCCAGGCCTGGTGCCTATCTTACGGCCGTTAATCCCGACCTACGGGCATCTGAGCGCGATGCCGTGTACCAATCAACTGCTCTTGGTCGACAATTTTGCAAATGCGAAGCGCCTGGAAAAGGTTATTGCGTCCTTGGATGTCGGCGCGCCGTACGTGCCGCGTTCCTGCCAGGGAGAAGGAGCGCCTGCGCCGGGAAATGCGGCGACTCATCCCTGAGTCCGTAGTCCGCCATGCTTTGATGAGAAACGAAATGTTGGCGCAGGCCGATCGGTATGCTCGGGGCCCTGAAGTCAGAAAGGCGCCGACCGATGCGAAACGCTGCGTTGATGTTTGCACTGCCGATGGTGATCGCCATCTCATTGCCTGCGACTCACGTCTTGGCGCTGGGCACACCCGACGCCAACGCCGCGCACCAGTACGTCTCGCCGTGGCGAACACCCTGGACCTACGAAGGGCCGAGGGGGAGCGATCATTGGGCGGAATTGGATTCCCAATACGCGGCGTGCAGCGGCAAAGAGCAATCGCCCATCGATATTCAGGATACGCAGAAGGCCGATCTGCCCGAGTTGCGTTTCGACTATAGACCGGCGCTGATCCCGTATGTCACCAACAACGGCGCGACCATCCGGGTGAACTACGAGGCGCCGGGCAGTGGGGATTTTCTCATCATCGGTGATACGCGCTATCAGCTGGTGCAGTTCCATTTTCACCGCCCGAGCGAGGAGCGCATCCGAGGCAAGGCCTACGACATGGTGCTGCACTTGATGCATCAGTCGAGCGACGGCAAAGTCGTTGGGGTGGCGGTGCTCTTGAAGGCGGGCCGGACCAACGCGACCATCGCCAAGCTCTGGGCGCACATGCCGGCGGCCGAGGGCGAAGTGAAAGTCGATGGCCTCGAAGTCAATCCGCTGGACTTGGTTCCCCTCAAGCGGGGCTATTACACCTACCTGGGCTCGCAAACCGCTCCGCCCTGCAACGAAGGCGTCACCTGGTTCGTGCTGAAAACGCCTGTGGAGATTTCCACGCAGCAGATCGAAGCGTTCGCCAAGTTGTATCCACACGATGTGCGGCCGCTGCAGCCGCTGAATGGCCGCATCGTCAAGGAGACGCGAGCGGACTGATTTCCGGCGACGGTTCTGCGAGTTGCGACAGGGAGCGGCACTGCAAATCAAGCGATTTGCTCTCACTTCTCAGGGAAATGTTGCGCGGGAAAAATCAGTGCGATCACAGCGCGGACAAGCAGTGTCAAGTAAGTCTTCACACGTCGCCGGTCGCCTACGATTCGGGCACTCAATAACAGGGATGTTAAGACCATGCGCAACATTCTGGCCAGGCTGGCGACCAGCCTCCTCGCCGCCATGTCCTGCCTGGCGCTATGCGCCTCCCTTTCGGGCTGCGGTTCCGCCGGCGCGGCCTCGCCGGCGCCGACAGCCGCAACATCAAATTGCACCACTCAGACCGGTTCGTTCCAGCTCGTCGCGACCGGCTTCTCAGCCGACACAGTCGGCATGGCGCAATACAAGTTCTTCCCGTGCGATCACTACGCGTTGATCTTCCTTCCGTCGCTGAAGGGCGCGAGCAACGCGACGAGCTTTACCGCAAGCCCGTTGCCGGATTTCCTGGTACCCGCGACGCTCCCCTTTCAGGAGGCCAGCGTGCATGGCTACGACAACGGCGCCGAGCAGGCGCTTATGTGCGTGACACTTTCGGCCGGGAGCAACGTCATCACCTACGAGCGCAACGGAGACGCTGCCGGATGGACGCCTAGCGGCGACAAAGGGGTCGGGCTCCAGGTAGTCACGGTGTTTTTGGACTAATCGTGCGGGTAACGACGAGGTAAGCCCGCCCGGGTCCGTCCAAGGGTGAGGGCGGAACGCCGACTACGAGTCACCCAGCGTCGAGCCGCCATCCGCGACGATGAGCTGGCCGGTGACAAAACTTGCCGCACGCGAAGCAAGAAACACCGCGACACCCGCGATGTCGACCGGCTGGCCGATTCGCCGCAGCGGCGCTCGCTCTTCCACATTTTTCAGAATGGCCGGATTCGACCACAGAGCTTTGGCGAAGTCTGTTTTGATCAGACCCGGCGCAATGGCATTGACGCGAATGCCCTTGGGACCCAACTCCAGCGCGAGGTTTCGCGCCAGCTGCGCCTCTGCGGCCTTGGAAATTCCGTAGGCGCCGAGCACAGAGGTGGCCCGGAACGCACCAATACTGGAGATGAGCATGATATTGCCTGATCCGCGCTCCACCATATGCGGCGCCACGAGTTTGACCAGCCACCAGCCGCTCTTCACATTGCTGATCATGATCTTGTCCCAGGCATCATCGTCCAGCTTGGTGAGCGAGCCGTAAAATGGATTGACGGCGGCATTACATACCAAGATATCGATCCGCCCGAGTTGCTCCAAGGCGGCTTTGACCAATCCTTCGACTTCTTCCTTGCGGCCGATATTGCACGCCAAGGAGATGGCTTCGCCGCCGCGCGCTCGGATTGCATCGCGTACCAGGTCGCAGGCTTCCAGCTTGCGCGATGAAATGACCACCTTGGCGCCGGCCGCGGACATCTCTTCGGCGATCGACCTGCCGATACCGCGCGAAGAACCCGTGATGAGGGCGACCTGGCCGGAAAGATCGAAAAGTGGATTGCTCATGTGCTTGTTCCTCGATTCTGCATCCTTCACCGAATCAAACGGTACTTACCTTCATGAACGCTCAAGTTTCGGAGCGTGTCCGCCGTGCGGATTGCGGGAGGCGATTCCATGTTCATAAAGCATCCTGGGGGATGGCGTCTGCGCTTATCGGGCGGCGCTTTACTCGTGGCCTTGGCCGGTTGCTCCGGCGGTAACGACGGCATGAATACGGACTCCATGGC